>Ga0208850_1000013_pt1 | contig 79269 bp, 78 predicted proteins | sample NGESurshal092012_5_FD_184475 | JGI IMG/M metagenome (GOLD analysis project Ga0208850, IMG submission 184475) | Arctic peat soil microbial communities from Barrow, Alaska - NGEE Surface sample 210-2 shallow-092012 (SPAdes) | ecosystem: Environmental > Terrestrial > Soil > Wetlands > Peat ... | reverse complement strand
GAGACGTACGACGCGATCTGTCCGCTCATCATGTACGCGATTCCGCCAACGAGCGCGCCGTGGAAGCTGTACCCGAGCGCGCGAAGGAATCCGTATGTGAAGAGGCCCGAGAGGAAAATGTGGATGATGAAGCCCCACGTCATCGCCGCGTCGGTGGGCATTATCATGCGCAACAGAAACGTCGGATAGAAAATGTCGCCGTGCATCGCGGCGACGTACGGCATGCCGCCGAAGAGATAGGGATTCCAGAGCGGGAAATGTCCCGTTGCCCTGAGCGTGCTGGCCGCGAACTCGCGGAAGGCGTAACCCGCGATGTACTGATCGCTGTCCGGGTTTACCAGGAACTTCCCGAGCAGCGCCGGATATCCGAGCGAAAGCGTGGCCAGCGCGTATGCTAGGGTGGCCCAACCAAACGCGAAACGCGGCGCCGGAGGCGCCGCGAATGTGCCAGCGGGACTCGTCGATTGCCGGAGGGGAGACTTCTCTCGTCGCTGAGCCATGGTCGTTCAGGTTGGTGAAGACGTTCGGTTTGGGCCCGCGGCAATATACAATCCGCTCGGCACCAGCTCGACGATTGTCAGCCACAGGCGTGCTGCGATTGCTACGAGCGCCGCATCAGCTTCGTTGGCAAGTCCAAGCTGCGTCATGAACGCGGCGAGTGTGAACTCTCTTACGCCCAGGCCGGCCGGCGCGATCGGCGAGATGAAACCGAGGATGTACGCAGCGGTGTAAACTGCGATGTACGAGGACATTTCGCCAGGCGCGGCGCCGAGCAGGCCGCGCACGAAAAGCTGAAACGCGACTCCGTAGAACAGCCACGAGAGAGCGCTCGCGACGGCCGCGGTCCAGATGCTCGTCGCCGGAACCGAAGGAGGCACGATTTCCCTTCCAACCAGACTGCCCATCCAGATCGCGAGCGGAGGTAGAAACCGCGGCGCGCTGAGGAGGAGAGCAAGGAGTAGAACAACGGCGGCGCCCACGAGTATCGGTTGGCCGAGAAGCTTCGCGCCCGTGACCATTACGATGGCGGTGCCGGTGGCGAGACTCACGGCCTGCATGATCACCGACGAGCCGGCAGCGGCAATCGCCGATAGTCCGCGCTTTCTCGCCATCACGCCCATCGCGGTCAGCGACCAGACATTTCCCGGAACGTACTTTCCGAGGTTGGACAGGAACCAGATCCGGGCGGCGTCGATGAAAGGAACGTGGGAATCCCAGGCTTCCAGCACGCGGCGCCAGCCTTCGATGAGAAGCGCGTATGAGAGGAGGATCAGCGCCGTCGCCGCGGCGATCCATTCCCATCCGAACTGGATGTGGGTGAGCCTCGATTCAACCTTGTTCCACTGGGTCGCGAGCGAGTGCGCGGCGAAGAACAGCACGGCCGCCGCAAATGTCCACTGCGCGACCTTGAATAGGCTACGACGCGTTAGCGCCAAGAACCTGTCGGTATATCTCTGCGTAGCGGCGCGCGGCGGACTCGGGCGCAAAGGCAGAGAGTGCGTAGAGGCGCCCTGCCCTGCCCAGCTGACTTCCGCGACCATCGCGGGCAAGCAAATTGTCGAGCGCGCTGGCGAGGGCAGCTCTGTCACCGGGCTTGACGAGCAGCCCCGTCTTCTCGTGTTGTATCACGTCGCGAAGTCCGCCGGAATCGAACGCCACGACCGGCGTCTCGCAAAGGAGCGCCTCGACCGCGACCAGGCCGAGGCCCTCATCAACCGACGGGATGACGACCGCGGCGGCACGCTGGTAGAGCGGAGGAAGCTCCGCTTGAGAAAGCTGTCCATGCCAGCGAATACGCGAAGCGACTCCGAGTTGTTGCGCCAGCTGCTTCAGCGCCTCGCGATTCGGCCCGTCGCCCACGATGTCCAGCGAAGCGGCGGGTGTCTTCATCGAGGATAGCGCATGGAGAAGGTGCTCCGCGCCCTTCTGATTGGTGAGGCGACCTACGAAGAGCAGGCGCTGTCCGTCACGCGACGAGCCCGGCCCGAAGAGATTCGTTGCGACCGGCATCGGCGCCACAGTCGGATGAACTCCGGGAACGAGCGCCTCCGTCTCTTCCTTGAGCCAGCGCGAGACGGTTGTGACGGCCGCGGAGTGCTTGAGAACGTGCCCGAAGAGTGGCTTGGCGACGCCAACCTTGCGAGCCAGGCGGACATCAGTTCCGTGGAGCGTGGTCACGAGGGGGATGCGCGCGAGCCCGCTGACCCACGTTCCGACCACCCCACTGGGGAACCACCAGTGGGCATGAACCAGCTCCGGCTCGAAGCTGCGTCTCGCCCGAACGGAATGGACGAAATCGGAGCCGAGAAATCCGACGAGCGCGAGCCGGGCGGTCCAGGACGAAGCGACATCGGTCGCCATGTTCCCCGTGTAGGCCAGCTTCTCGTAGCGGCGGGGCGCGTATCTGAATCGCTCGACGCTGATGCCCTCCATCTCTTCTTCGGCGGGAAGGCCGGGGCCCGCGGGGGCCACGACGCGAACGTTCACGTTCTCTCCGCGGAGCGCGACCGCGAGGCGCAGGATGAACGAGCCGGCGGCGTCTCCTTCCGATCGCGGGAACGAGTGCGTGAGGAACAGTACGTTCATTTGCTCAGCGATTCGCCGTCGTGTCGCGTTCCCGCGATAAGTCTTCGATGCGCCCGCGCAGCTGGCTCAGCTCGGCCCGCTGCGCGGCGATCATCTCACCGAGGAGCCCAGTTGCGAAGAACACGCTTCCCACGGTCACGCAGGTTTCGACGAGATTCACGAGCGGGCGGAATCCAACTCCGCCGATCACGCGCCAGAGTATGGCCACGATTCCAACGATCACGCCGACGATGAACAACGCCGCACCCAGAACTCCAAAGAGAAGGAGCGGCTTCCTGGCAAAGCGGAGCTCGAACCAGACGGCCAGCATGTCGAGCACGCCGACGGGAATGCGTCCGATTCCGAACTTCGACTGTCCCGCGTTTCGTGGATAAAGCGGCACCGAAACCTCCGACAAGGAAAAACCATCGGCTGCGGCCATCACGACCATGTAGCGATGCCAATCCGGCCGGTTAGGAAGCGCATCCATCACTTCCCTCCTATATGCCTTGACCGAATTGAGATCGCGGACATTGACCTTGAAAAGCGAGCGACTGAGCCTGTTGTAGATGCCTGAGACAAACGCCCTCTCGTACTTCCCTTCCTTGTAGCCGGTGACGATGTCCGACTCACCGGCAAGGATTGGCGCGACAAGCCGCGGAATGTCTTCGGGCTTGTACTGCAGGTCGGCCGGATAGAATACGAGAACGCTTCCGCGCGAGTGCAGGTATCCGGTGCGGAGCGCATCGGCGATTCCGCGCCGAACGCCGTGCCTCACTGGCCGGAGGAACGGGTACTCGGAGGCAAGTCGCTGGAGGACGTTCCATGAATCATCTACCGACCCGTCGTCGATGACGACGACCTCGTAGCGTCCGGGCGTCGCGGCGAACGCGACACGCGCCTGTTCCATGAAGACCGGTAGGTTTTCCGCCTCGTCCTTGGCGGGGACGAGGACGCTCACATCGGGACGGCTGGCCACACGCTGAAGCGCAGAGCTGCCCTTCAGACGCTGCGCCGCGTCAGCCTGAGGGGGCGAGGTCATACGCGCTTCCGCATCCGGGCGGAGAGAACGCCGAGCTGGTCGCGGTATTTGGCGACGGTGCGGCGCGCGATCTGGACCCCGCTCTCGCGGAGAATGTTGACGATCGCCTGATCAGTGAGCGGGTGCTTGGGATCTTCTTCCTGAACGAGTTTCTGGAGCTGGGCCTTGATGCCGCGGGCGGATACGTCCTCTCCGTCTGACGTGGCGAGACCCGAGGAGAAAAAGAATTTCAGGGGCAGCACGCCACGGGGCGTCTGGACGAATTTCTCGTTTGTCACTCGGCTGACCGTGGACTCGTGCATGTTGATCACTTCGGCGACTTCACGGAGTGTGAGCGGCTTGAGGTGCTGGATTCCCTTCTCGAAAAACTCGCGCTGCCGCTCGACGATGTAGTTCATCACCTTGAGCATCGTTTGCCGGCGCTGCTCGATCGCCTGAATCATCCAGTTGGCGGAATTGAGCTTGTTGGAGATGAACTCCTTGTTCTCGCCATCGAACTTCTTCTTGTCGCGCGCGATTTCCTGGTAGGCCCGGCTCAGTTTGAGACGCGGAAGATTCGCGTCGTTCAAAAAGACGTGGTAGCGGTCGTCGATTTTCTCGACGATGAGATCGGGGATGATGTAGTTGTCGTCGCGGGAGCCGTACTGCAGGCCCGGCTTGGGGTCGAGCTTCGCGATCTCGTCCGCCGCTTTCTGGACGTCGCTGGCGCTGATGCCGAATCGTTTCGAGATCTCGCTCCAGCGGTGGTTGATCAGCTCCTCGAAGCAGTCTCTCACGAGGCGGTACGGAACCGATTGCTCCAGTCCCGATTCCCGCAGCTGCAGCAGCAGGCACTCACGGAGATTCTGGGCTCCAACTCCGGGCGGATCGAGGGTCTGGACGGTGTCCAGCATGGTCACCCCCTCCTCATCCGTGTAGAGCGGAAGATCGTCGGTGTCGCGCCCGGCGTCCTCCGCCGCCTTGGTCACGACGTCATTCAGCGCTCGGACGATATCTTCAACTCCGCACGCGAGATAGCCATCGTCGTTAATGTTGCCTATGAACTCGTCGGCGAGCAGAGTTTGTCGCGGAGTCAGCTCGAGAAGACTGACCTGATCGCGGAGGTGGTCGCTCAGGTCGCGCGTGGCGACGGTGACCGGCTCGAAGTATTCCTTCTCCTCGTGCTCTTCGCGGCGACCGCCCGCGGTGTCGAAGCCATCGAGCAGGATCTCTTCCCAGTCGATCTCGCCCGCTCGCTCGGCCTCGGTTTCCGCCTGTACGGGCTCTGCCTCTTCGCCCTCCTGCTCCTCCTCTTCCTCCTCATCGGCCTCGACGAGATCGAGGAAGGGATTGTTGAGAAGTTCCTGCTTCAGATGCTGCTGAAGGTCCAGGAGCGGCATGTAGAGCAGATCCATCGCCTGATAGAGGCGTGGATTGATCTTGAGCTCCTGACGGAGCTGAGTCGACTGATTGAGACCCGGCCTCAAGAGCCAGTTACCTCGTCTCTGTTGCGGGAGAATCTCTCGCGCAGCCGTGCGGTAAGCGTCGGACCAAGATAGATGTCAGCCACAGTATCGTCGAATACGAGGTCCCGGACGGTTCCGGAGACCTTAACCTGCCCATCGAACATAATGTATGCACGGTCTACGATGTCGAGCGTCTGTTCAACGTTGTGATCGCTAATGAGCACTCCAATTCCGCGGTGGCGCAGTCCGGCGACGATTGTTTGTATGTCGTGTACCGCGATTGGATCGACCCCCGCGAAAGGCTCGTCGAGCATCATGAACTTCGGATCCGTGACGAGCGCCCGCGTTATCTCGAGCCGGCGGCGCTCGCCGCCGGAGAGCGAGTATGCCTTGTTCTTGCGGAGCCTCTTGATGCTCAGCTCGTCGAGGAGCTTCTCGAGCCGCTCAGAGCGCTCTGCGGCCGAGAGCGGAAGCGTCTCCAGAATCGCGAGAATGTTGTCTTCGACCGACAGCTTCCGAAAGATCGAAGGCTCTTGCGAAAGATAACCAATCCCGCGCCGCGCCCGCTCGTACATCGGGAGCTTGCTGATGTCTTGTCCATCGAGGAGAATTCGGCCGGAGTCCGGCTGAATGAGACCGACGATCATGTAGAACGTCGTCGTCTTTCCAGCCCCGTTCGGGCCGAGGAGTCCGACTATCTCACCCTGCTGCAGCCGGAGCGCCACGTTGTTCACGACCTTTCTGCCCCGGTAAACCTTGGTCAATCCCTCCGCTTCGAGCACGCTGCCGCCGATAAGCGTCGGGCGCGGTGGCGTCGAGAGCGCGATGCGGGAATGCTCGCCGGTCTCGCGCATCGCCTCCGCGAACTCGGCGCGACGCGGGGCGATGTCTTTCCAGAGGGAGGGAGAAATTCGCACCGTCGCGGCGTCGCGCTCGAGATCGCCGTCCAGCGGGGCGATCACGCCACTCTCTGCCAGACGGGGCAGGATCGACGTGGTGAGATAGGCACGGACCTCGTCCTGACCCAGACGCCCCGCTTCGTGCTCCGCGTTGACACCCTTTACGCGTAAGGCGCGGAGGTAATCGTCCCGGTATTGCGCGGCAACATCGCGGATTTTGGCGACGCCTTCGTCGTCCGCGGCGCGGACGATTGCATGGAGGGCGAGGCCATCGAGCTGGTCCCGTTGCGAAAATCCAGAGATGAGCGCGCGAACGCTCTCTGGGAGCTTGTCGCTATCGCTCATAGTGGAACAACGGGAGGCCTGACCACTGCGGGAGGCTTCACCGTGGCGGGGGGCTTGGTCTTCGTCGGGACCGCGCCCGGTTTCTCTCCGGTCGACGCCGCAGCGGGCTCGATCAACACGCCCGTTGCCTTATCCGTCACGGTAACCGTGGCGACCTTGGCATTCTCGAAGATGATATCGATGATCCTTCCACGCACGTAGTTGACTGTGGGCTCGGTTTGGGGCCCTTTCGAATTCTTCATCTGATAGAAGGATCTGGCGTTGCCCTCAGCGACAATCTCGCGGATTCTGGGCTTGCTCGATGTATCGGTACCGACCAGAGAATCGAAGTGAGCCACGATGGTATCGCCGCTCATCCAGTCTCTCTGACTCGAGACGACACCCGAATCGGGATTGCTTTCGGCGTAGGCGTTACGCAATGCTCGGACCTCTCTGACGCGCTGCCCCGGCATTATCGCATCAATCGAGTCGGCAATGATCTCGCGGTCGGGAGAAACGGCGTGCGCCCGGCCTACTCCCCATGCAATCGCGCGCTGGAGCTGGTTGCTCTGCATCCTCAGGTCGATCGAGTCAGCCACCAGCTCGAGGTCCTTGCTGAGAGCGTGCCCCTTGGGGGTCGCGACCACGCGCTCGACCTGGCGATTGCGGGAGTAAACGTCGATTACCCCGCCCGTGAGAGTGAAGGCGCGGGTCCCCTTGCCCTGGACTGATGGCTCGCGCATTAGCCGGGCGAAGTCGTGCCCGCTGTCCATGAAGGCCGAATCACCGGTGGCCAGAAGATCCGGCCGGGTGATCTGAACTTGCCCCGACGCGTACACGAGGCTGTCCCCTTCCATTGTGATCGTGTTGGCAACGACGTGGGCGGTATCGGGTGGCCTGCCGCGCCCGGAGGTATCCTTTTGCACGAGCGTGACGGTGGGGCGGCCTGGGGCAAACATTCGCGTCAGGGGGCGCTGAGGAGTGCTGCGGTAGTAATCGGCGGTGGGGCCGCGGAGCGTGCTGCCGTTGGACTGCACGGCCACGACATCACCTTCGGCGTGGAGGTGGTCGTCGTTCTGGTAGTACGTCATCGTGCGGGAAGTCACCGTTGCTCGGGGCTCGGTGTAGTGCACGTTGCCCACGAGAAAAAGTCTCCGTTCCGATTCGTATTGCTGCGCGCTATCAGCGGTGAGTTTGTTCCCCTGGCCGATGCAGCGAGCGACGATGCCGCCGCCCAAGTAGGTGATCCTGTTTCCGGTCGCGTCCGTGACAACATTTGCGCGCGTGCCTGTCCCGGGCGGGAATTCAAGATCGCAGCTCCGCGGAATTTCCTGCGCCTTTGTCGTCGCCGTAACCGCGAGAAACAAGACGAGCGTGAAGTGCAACTTCGCAACTTTCAACGTTTCGTCGGAACCGGAGGGACTGCCGCGGGAGCAGGCGCGGACTGAGTAGACACTCCTTTCGAGAATCCACTGGCGCCCTTCAGGATCTTGATGTTTTTCATGCTGGGATCAGACCGGAAGCCGATGCCAGCGACCTGGCGATCCGGCTCAGTCATCACGAACGCGCTATCGCTCGAGATCTCATTCTTCTGCTGATTGTAAATCAGCTCCGGAGTCGTGAGCCGCCGGCCGTCCTCGGATACAACCACGACGTTCTTGCGGGCAATCATGTTGTTTGTGCGGGTGTTCGTGGTTCCGTACCGGGACGTGAGCACCGCGTCTTTGGCCCCGGTGACGGTGAAGAACGTCGTGTGGACGTTCTCGAGCTCGATGCGCGTGTTATTGTCGAAGAAATACGCTGTGTCGGCCTCGAGTTGCGCCCTCTCCAACCCCTGGTCCGTGAGCTTGAATCGCGCGCCGTACATCACCTGATCCGCCGAATCGGCGAGGGGCGAGTGTGTGGCTACCGGAGGCTCCTTCTTGGTGGTACACGCACCAGAGACCGCGACCGCAAGAATTCCAATGACCAGAGCAAGACGCACTAGACGACTCCTGCGCGCATGAGATCGTGCAGGTGGATCACACCGACGATCCGGTCGTCTCCGTCGAGCACCGGCATGGCGACGATCCCGTGCGTCTCCATGCGAAAAACGACCGCGCTTCCCAGCTCGTCGGCGCGCGCCAGCTTTGGCGCACGGTTCATGACTTTCGTAACCGGGATCGGAAAGACGTTCTCTTCGTGCTCCATCAACCGCGAGAGATCCCCGGTCGTGATTACACCCGCCACGGCGCCCTTGTTGGCCGTGACGATCGCGATTCCGCGGCGTTCCGCGAGCTGCACGACCGCTTCGCGCATCGTGGCTGACTCAGGAAGGGTTGGAAGATTGTCGGTTACCATCACGTCGGATACTCGGGTCAGGAGCCGCTTTCCAATCGTGCCACCAGGGTGCAGGCGGGCAAAATCGTCCGCGTCGAACCCCTTCTCCTCGAGGAGCGCGATCGCCAGCGCGTCACCCAGCGCGAGCGCCACCGTCGTGCTCGTCGTCGGGGCTAGGTCGTGAGGGCAAGCCTCTTCCTTCACCCACGCATCGAGTGTCACATCGCTGTGCCGCGCGAGCGTCGATTTCACGTTGCTCGTGAGCGCAATCGTGCATACACCGAGGCGCTTCAATTGGTCGAGGAGGCCGAGGACTTCATCGGACTCGCCGCTCTTCGAGATGAGAATCGCGACGTCAGACTCGCCGACAATGCCCAAGTCGCCGTGCACGCTGTCGGCGGGGTGCAGGAAGCTCGCGGGGGTTCCGGTCGATGTAAGTGTCGCGGCGATCTTCCGGCCAACGAGGCCCGACTTTCCCACGCCCGCCACGATGACCCGCCCCTTCGAGTGGGCGATGGTCTCGACGGCGCGCGCAAAATCGTCTCCGATGCGGCGCTCCGCCTCGCCGAGCGCTTCAGTCTCCATTCGGAGAACCCGTCGTCCGCGCTCGACGATGTCCTTGTGCGTCATCGGTTGACGCGAGCCCAGATGTCGACGGCGCGGTCGAGCAGCGATGCCATCTCGGACAACGGCAGCATGTTGGGGCCGTCGCTCGGAGCGTAGTCGGGATTGGGATGTGTCTCGAGGAAAAGTCCCTGAGCGCCGGCCGCGATGGCGGAGACGGCGAGAATCGGAACGAATTCCCGCGCTCCGCCGCTGGCGCCCTCGGGCCCCTGTCCCGGCCTCTGGACGCTGTGCGTGGCGTCGAAGATCACGGGTGCGTCACACGCGTCGCGGAGGCGCGCGAACGAGCGCATGTCTACGACGAGGTCACCATATCCGAAGAACGTTCCGCGCTCCGTCACCGCGATGTCGCGGGAGCGGCCGTTCGAATTGGAGCCGCCACGGATCTTCTGCACCGCGCCGCGCATGCCTTCGGGCTGAATCCATTGGCCTTTCTTGACGTTGACCGGCTTCCCGGTCGCGCCGGCCGCTTCCAGCAAGTCGGTCTGTCTGCAGAGAAAGGCCGGGATCTGCAAAACGTCTACGACGCTCGCCGCGGGACCACACTGCTCCGGTGTGTGGACATCGGTGAGAATGGGCAAGCCGGTTGCCCTGCGCACTCGGTCGAGTGCCTCGAGACCGGCATCGAGTCCGGGGCCGCGCGCCGCGCCGCGATTGGACCGGTTCGCCTTGTCGAAGCTCGCCTTGTAGATAATGCCGCCCGGAAGTTTTTCAGCGAGCTTCGCCAGCGTCTCACCCACGCGCAGGTTGAGATCGTCGCTCTCCAGCACGCATGGACCGGCGATCAGAAAGAGCTTGTCTGCCGGAAAGAGTTCCGCCACGCTATTCGCCCGCTTCTAGGGGCGCGCGCTTCCGTGTGCTTCTGGTTGGCGATTTCGCCTGGACGGCCGCGCCGATGAAGCTCGCAAACAGAGGATGGGGGCGCGTCGGGCGCGACTGAAGCTCGGGGTGGAACTGGCAGCCAATGAACCACGGATGCGTTTGCAGCTCCACCATCTCGACGAGCGATCCATCCGGCGAAAGACCGCTCAGGTTGAGTCCGTGCTCGATGAACTGATCGCGGTACTTGTTATTGACCTCGTAGCGATGCCGATGGCGCTCGCTGACCTGTGGCGCGCCATAGATCGCGGCGGCTTGCGTTCCAGCTCCGAGTCTGCACGGATACGCCCCGAGACGCATCGTGCCGCCCATGTCGGTGACGTGCTGCTGGTCTTCCATCAACGAGATGACCGCATCGTCGCACTCGGGCGCAAACTCGCTCGAGTGGCTGTCGGACAAGCCGATCACGTTGCGAGCGAACTCGATGATCGCCGTCTGCATTCCCAGACAGATTCCAAAGAACGGCAAGCCCGACTCGCGCGCATAGCGAATCGCTTCGAGCATGCCCTCGACGCCACGGACTCCGAACCCGCCCGGTACCAGCACCCCGTGGAAATCAGCGAGCAGCTCGCGTGTTTTTTCCCTGCTGGTGAAGAGGTCGCTGGCAAGCCATGCAACGTCGACGCCGACGTCATTCGCGATTCCGCCGTGAATGAGCGCTTCCTGCACGCTCTTGTAGCTGTCGATGAGACCCGTGTACTTCCCGATCACGGCGATCTTCACGCGGCCATGGGGATGAAGTACTCTCTCGACCATGCCCCGCCACTTCGAAAGATCCGGAGCGCGGCGGCCCAGCAGGCCGAGCTTGTGCATCACCCGCTCATCGAGTCCCTGCTCGTGGAACAGCAGCGGTATCTGGTAGATGGTGGGCACATCCCGGCTCTCGATTACCGCCCCGAACTCGACGTTGCAGAAGAGCGCAATTTTGCGCTTCACTTCCTCGGATAGGGCGCGCTCGGTTCTGCAGATCAGGATGTCGGGCTGAATTCCGATCTCCATCAGCTCTCTCACCGAGTGCTGCGTCGGCTTGGTTTTTACTTCGCCGGCAGCGGCGATGTATGGCACGAGCGTGAGGTGAATGAAGATTGCGTTCTCGCGTCCGATCTCGTGGCGGAACTGGCGAATCGCCTCGAGGAACGGCAGCGATTCGATATCGCCGACCGTGCCGCCGATCTCGACGATGACCACATCGCTCTCGGGCCCGAGACGCTTCATCGCGCCCTTGATCTCGTCGGTGATGTGCGGAATCACCTGCACCGTCGATCCGAGGTATTCGCCGCGCCGCTCCTTCGTGATCACGTTGAGGTAAATCCGGCCAGTCGTGATGTTGTTTGCCTGCGCGAGCGACCGGTCGATGAACCTCTCGTAGTGACCGAGATCGAGATCCGTCTCGGCCCCGTCGTCGGTGACGAACACTTCGCCGTGCTGAAAGGGCGACATCGTCCCCGGATCCACGTTCAGATAGGGATCGAACTTCATGATCGTCACGCGCATTCCGCGCTCGACGAGAAGCCGTCCTAGCGAAGCCGCCGCGATCCCCTTCCCGAGCGAGGAAACAACCCCGCCCGTGATGAAGATGTAGCGCGTCTGCTGGCTGGAATTACCCTGCATTGGTTGCTGCTCCCGTCATAAAGGCATCCCAGCGCGCGTTGGCGCGCGCGAGGTCCTCTTCAGTGTCAATCCCGCTCGCCGGCGCTTCATTGGTGATTGCCACGCCAATGGGCAAGCCAGCGGCCAGCGGCCGCAGTTGCTCGAGACGCTCGACCTGTTCCAGCGGATGGGGAGGCAACGAGACCCATTCTCGAAGAGCCTCCCGCGAATACGCGTATACACCGATGTGCTGCAACGTCCGCTCGGCCAGCGTGGCCCGGTCGGCTTGATCCCGGAGAAAAGGGATGGGCGCGCGCGAGAAGTACATCGCCCGCCCATCGTCGGCCACCACAACCTTAACAAGGCTAGGCGTATCGAGTATCTCCCTGCTGGCCAGCGAAGCCGCCGTGCCCAGCGGGAACCTCCCGGAAGAGACCAGCTGTGCGGCTCCGCGCACCGCTCCGGGACCAATGAATGGCTCGTCTCCCTGGACGTTCACGATCGTGGTGTACCCCTGGAATCGCGGCAGAGCTGCGACTTCGGCGACCCGCTCGGTTCCCGACGTGTGTTTACCGCTGGTCATCGCGCATTCGGCTCCGGCCTGGCGAACCACGGACGCGACGGACTCGTCGTCCGTAGCCACGACGACGGCATCAGCCACGTTCATTTGAGAGATTCTTTGCCAGACCCGGACAATGAGAGGGAGTCCGGAAAGGAGACGGAGTGGTTTGCGGGAAAGGCGCATGGCGCCGAGGCGTGCCGGTATGACTACTAGCGTCCCCATTACCCGCCCGTTTTCGCGCGACACGATGCAAAAGTCACGCTCAGTAATATACCAAGTGGGGACAACCGGAGCAAACTGATTTTCTCGCTCAGAGCGAGAGCGACACTCCGACCGAGAATGCCGATTTCCGCGAGAATGGCGAACGATTCTGCGCCGGATCAATGGTGTAGTCGACCCGGAAGAAGCTCACGCCGAGGCCAACACCAAGATTCTGGATCAGGGTTGGAATCCCTCCGATCCCGGCGCTGCCAGTCGCATACCTGAGTCCGACATACGGGCTCCCGACGAACGGAAGCTGAATCCGGTCGATCGGAATCATATAATCGCCCTGCACGTACAGAAGGTGATCACCGCCAAGGGCGAGAAGATCTACCGTCGCGAGGGTAGCGGCGCCGCCGAGGTAGGCGAACCGCTGAGCCGGAGCGGGGGCGCCAGAGCCGCCGCTTACTACGGCGTGAGCCTTGAACGCGAATGTCTGCGTGCCGAAAGTCGGAAACGAAACCCGTCCATCGAGCGTAGCCTGGGTAAACGAGTCTCCCGGCTGTGGCTGGAAACAGTTGCCCCCAACGGGTAGACCGGAACAATCAGGCTTGAGCGCGGTGCGGAGGGATTGCTCGAGCATCGCATCAAGCTTCCCTTCAAGGCCCCCTCGGACGATCTCGATGGCTGTTCCGCCAAAGGCCGAGGTGATGCTTCCCTTAGCCACGCGCGGATTCGGCCTCCGCATCCTCAAGTCGCCCTTGCGGCCGAAGAAGCTCCACGGGGATTTGGTCGGTGCGAGCGAGCCTGTCGACCAATCGCGCTCGAGATTGCCGCCGATGAACGGCGTGATGGTAAGACCACTGCTCGTGAGCGTGCGGGCAACTCGAGCGGTCGCGCGATCGCCTCGATAATAGTTGCGCGAGTCGCTCCCGACGAAGAATGCCACCGCCGAGTTCGTGAGATCGCCACGAATCCACGCGTCGTTGGTGAATGTTCCTCGTCCAACGTAAAACCTGAGCTCGTTCTCGTCGCCCGGACGGAGGCTTCCCTCGAGCGATGGGTCCCACTTCCCCAGGTTCGAGCGGTAAGTGATGAGCGCATCGACGTCGACTCTCGCGTCGTCCAGCTCGAGTTTCGGACCCCACGGCAGCGCCAGTCCGTTCACGCGATCGTAGGTAGGGATCCGCAGGCCGACCCCGAGAGGGAGCGTTATCGGCGACTCGTGATATTCGACATACCCCGTGTCGGGCGCGGTAGTAGTGGTGTCCTGGGCGTGCAAGACGGACGCGAAGCCCGTGAGGGCGATGGCGAGTGGGACAAGGGTATGAGCCTTCATCGTCCGATTGTTAGAAAGTTTCGAAGAATCTCCTTACCGCTTTCGGTAAGGATCGATTCGGGATGGAATTGCAGACCCCATACCGGATGCTCGCGGTGCCGGATCGCATGGATCTCGCTGGAATCGTCCTTCGCCCGCGCCGTGATCTCCAGCTCGGCTGGCAGCGAGTCGGTCTGAACCACCAACGAATGATACCTCATCACCTCGAGCGGGTTAGGAATGTTCCTGAATATCCCCTTTCCGTCGTGAGTGATGTGTGAGGTCTTGCCGTGCATTAGCGTTCGCGCGCGCACTACTTTCCCGCCGTACGCTTCACCGATCGCCTGATGGCCGAGGCATACGCCAAGGATCGGAATCGACTTTCCCCAGCGTCTGATGGCGGCGACGCTGATTCCCGCTTCGGATGGCGTGCACGGCCCCGGGGAGATCACCATGCGCGTCACGCCCATTGTTCCGATGTCGTCGACGCTGATCTCGTCGTTGCGCTTCACGACGGGACTTTCGCCCAGCTCGCCCAGATACTGGACGAGATTGTAGGTGAACGAGTCGTAGTTATCGAGCACGAGGAGCATCGCTAATTCTACGTGAGCGCGATCACGCGCGGGGATGAAACTGCTTGTGTACCGAGCGCAGGTATTCGCGGTCGACGTGGGTGTAGATCTGCGTGGTCGAGATGTCTACGTGGCCCAGCATCTCCTGCACCGCTCTCAAATCCGCGCCTCCTTCCAGCAAGTGCGTCGCGAACGAATGACGGAGAGTATGCGGCGACACGGGCTTGGTGATTCCGGCCTGGTTCACGTACTTGCGGAGGATCTTCCACGCGCCCATGCGGGACAAGGGTCGGCCGCGAGCGTTGAGGAACAGGATTCCCTTGCCCTCACCTTTCTCCAGCTTCGGACGAAGCTCGCGCAGATAGATGGCGATCGCTCCGATCGCTCGGCGGCCAATGGGAACGAGGCGCTCCTTGGCGCCTTTCCCGAATACGCGTACGAGGTGGTCCTGAAGCATCACATCGCGGACGCTGAGCGAAATCCATTCCGAAACTCGCAGTCCCGCGCCATACGCCAGCTCGAGCATTGCCCTGTCGCGGAACGCGAGCGGCTCGTCGAGTGATGGAGCGGCAAGGAGCTTCTCGATTTCCTCGACGCCGAGCACTTCGGGAAGAGTGCGCCAACGCTTCGGCGTTTCCAGTCTCTCGCTCGGATCACGCACGACGTGCCCTTCTCCAAGCATGAACTTGAAGTACGTCCGAACTGCCGACACGTTGCGCCTGATCGAGGCCGGGGAGAGCCCGAGGTCCTTGAGGTGATATACGAATTCGCGGAGCATGCGCGCGCTAATCTCGGTCGGGGATAACGCGCCCTTGATGCTGGCGTATGTGACGAACCGGGCGATGTCGAGCTTGTAGGCGCGGCTGGTCTGTACCGAGGCCCCCTGTTCCAGAGCGAGAAAATCGTCGAACCGCTCGATGTAGAATGCGCGGGCTAAGGCATCATCCAGCTTCGGATTACTCACGTTTTTTTGCCTGACGCTTCCATAGCCAGATTCCTATTGCGAGTACGACGATCCCGACGGCGATCAGACCCGCGACCTTGCCTGACCGTACCAGATGGCGCTCAACGAGATCCCAGTTGTCGCCGGCGCGGAACGCCAGAAACGTAATTAGGCCGAACCACACTCCGGACGCGGTCGCGACGGAAAGCATCACTCTGAAGGCAGGCAGCCTCATAGCTCCGGCGAACGGCGGGACGATGGCCCGCACCCCGGGAAGGAAACGGCTCACGAACAAGCCCGCGAAGCCGTACTTCGAGTAGAGCTTCCTGATTCTATTTTCGGCGTCGGGACCGGCGTATTTCTCGATTCTCCGCAGGAACGCTTTCGCGCCGAAGCGTCGTCCGAGTGTGTAGGTGACCCCGGCCCCGGCAACGTTCCCGAGCCAGCCACAAAGGAAAACGGTAATCGGGGATCCCTGCGCTCTGTCGGCGAGAAAGCTTCCGAACGCGATCACCGCGTCGGAAGGGAATGGCGGAAAAAAGTTCTCAAACGCCGAGAGCGCGGCGATCGCTACGTAAAGAGATCCGAGCGGCAGGTCACCTAGCCATCGGGTCAGGTTCTGGAGCATTCGCTAGCGATTCCCTTTCAGAGTGGCGACCGCGATGCAGGCGAGCCCTTCCTTTCGCCCGATCCAGCCCATGCCTTCGTTGGACTTCCCTTTGACGCTCACGCTCGCCGATTCGATACCGAGGGCGGAGGCCAGACGGGCCCGGATTTTCTCGCGGTGCGGCGAGAGGCGCGGCGACTCGGCGACGACGCTCACATCGACCTGATGCACCCTGTAGCCGGCGGTCGCTATTCGTTTGACGGCGGCCTCGAGCATTCCAATTGAATCGCGGTCCTTGTTGGCGGGATCGGTGTCCGGGAACATCTCACCGATGTCGCCCAGTCCCGCGGCGCCCAAAATAGCGTCGGTAACGGCATGGCAGATGGCATCGGCATCGGAATGACCCAGGAGGCCGACTTCCGCTGGTATTAGAACGCCGCCAAGTGTTAGAGGGCGGCCCGGGGCGAACCGGTGGGAGTCGTAGCCGATGCCGACGCGGATAGTCGCGTCGCCGTCACGCGGCATCCGCGTGGACAGCTGGTGCGGGATCGATGAGCGAGTAGTCCTGCTTTCTACGGGCCGGTGTGAAACCGGCGTCACGGATCAAGCGCTCCATCTCGGCGGTCGACGTGCGGTGCGTGGTGTTCGCGGCGGACACCACGTTCTCCTCGATCATGAGGGAGCCGAAGTCGTTGCAGCCGAAGCGGAGCGCGATCTGCCCGATCTTCATTCCCATGGTCACCCAGCTCGATTGGAGATTCGGAACGTTGTCGAGAACGACCCGCGCGAAGGCGATGGTCCGCAGGTACTCGGTGGCGCCCGTCTTCGGCTGGTGGGACATCGTCGGGGTGTTCTCGGGCTGGAGGGGCCAGCAGATGAACGCAGTGAATCCGCCCGTGCGCGACTGAACGTCTCTCACTCGCTGGAGATGCTCGAGCCGCTCGGCCAGCGTTTCGCCGAGCCCGTACATCATGGTGACGGACGTCTTCATCCCCTCGTTGTGGGCGAGCTCCATAATCTCGAGCCAGCGGTCGGCGCCCGCTTTCTTGGGTGCCACGATATCGCGGACGCGCTGCACGAGGATCTCTCCTCCACCGCCCGGAATCGAATCGAGCCCCGCTTTTCGCAGCTCGCGAATCACTTCAACCGCGTCCATCCGGAACAGCTTGGCGAAGAAGTCGATCTCGCTCGGGCTGAAGCCGTGGATGTGGATCGGGTGGTTCCGCTTGATGTAATGCATCAGGTCGAGATACCACTCGAACGGGATATACGGGTTATGGCCGCCCTGGATCAGGATCTGGACACCGCCCAGTGCCTTGAGTTCGTCGATCTTGGCGCCGATCTGCTCGAAAGAAAGCGTGTAGCCTTCCCCGTGCTTGGGCCTGCGCGCGAACGCGCAGAAACCGCAATCGGCCACGCAGACGTTCGTGTAGTTGATGTTGCGGTCGATGATGTAGGTGACAGTGTTGCCGGGGTGCTTTTCCTGGCGCACACGATCCGCTTCGGCGCCCAACTCGAGGAGCGAGGAGTTCGTGTAGAAATCGAGAAGGTCGCGTGTCTCGCTCATGCGGCGGGAAGGAATGTCAGTGTTCCGTTCGGGATTCGTCCGCGCTCGACGAGCCGGCGGTAGAACTCGGTAAGTCCGGCGAGGTGCGAGTAAGACAGTCCGTAATCCAAGCCAGAAAGATACTCCACGCAGACATCTCTCTTCACGCCTGTGGCCTCATGGGCTTGCTCGGCCAGTTCCGGCAAGTGGCGGAGACCCCAGTTGCGGGAAGCGATGAGTCCGGCGTGGGCAACGAGCGCTTCCTTCACGTCGGTCGAGCGTTGCGCAACCCAGACCGCGAAGACGAAGGGTTGTCCGGTCCAATCTTTCCACATCTGGCCGAGGTCGTAAACGTGCGGATACCGCTCGCGATGATTGGAGCCGAGCAAGAGCGCAGCGTCGCCGATCACGAGGCGGGCATCCGCGCCGCCGTCGTTCGACTCGACCACGTCACGGATCTCTGCGTCGCCCGCGACGAAGCGTGGCTTCGCATGCCAGACATTTTCGAAGAGGAGCTCGAGGAGCGCGACGCTGGTCATCGAGCTTCTGCTGACGATGACGCTCCTCGAGCCTAGCTCGGCGGCGGGACGACGGGAGAACAACATGACGCTGCGGACGGGACCATCGCACGAGATTGCGAGGTCGGGCAGCAGCAGGTAGCGGTCGGAGTCGCGCGCGTATTCGACCGCGGACACGACGCTCATGTCGAGCTGGCCCGCGCCCATGCGGCGGTTCAGGTCGGTCGGGACGCCATCAACGAGCTCGGCGTCGAGTGGGACGATGCCCCGGTCGATCGCGCCGTAGACTGGGTAGCAGTTGATGTACGGGATGCGTCCGATCTTCATCAGGCTGCCACCGCCACGGCGGGCGCCCGATCGAAGATGCGAAGAATATTGTAGAAGGAGTCGCGCTCAGCCGGAGTCTTGCCGGCTGATCTGATCAGATCGAGAATCTCGTCGAGACTCAGGCCCTGCGCGGTGTGCGCGCCCGCTTCGTGGTAGACCTTTTCGCGAACCACGGTTCCCTCGAGGTCGTTCACGCCGAAGGCGAGCGAGGTCTGCGAGAGAAACGGAGTGACCATGATCCAGTGAGTCTTGATGTGCTCGAAGTTGTCGAGAAAGAGCCGGCCGACCGCGAGATTGCGCAGGTCGTCGAAGCCCGTCGTCGCGGTTCCCTGCCGGCCCAGCTCGAGCCCCAGCTCGTTGTTGTCGGGGTGATAGGCGAGCGGAACGTAAGCGAGGAAGCCATGGGACTCGTCCTGCAGATCGCGAAGCATGGAGAGGTGCTGGACGCGGTCCTTGATGCTCTCAACGTGACCGTATAGCATCGTGCAATTCGATCGGATCCCGAGCCGGTGCGCGGTCCGATGCACATCGATCCAGTCCTCGGCGGCGAGCTTCTTGTCGGCGATCGCCATGCGCACGCCTTTGCCGAAAACTTCGGCTCCGCCGCCGGGCAATGTGTCGAGTCCGGCTTCACGCAGGGTTATGAGGACGTCCTCGATGGATATTTTATCGATCCGCGAGATGTGCGCGATCTCGACGGCCGTGAGCGCCTTGATGTGAACTTGCGGATGGCGCGCCTTGAGGCCGCGAAACATTTCACTGTAGTACTGGAGACCGGCCTTCATGTCGAGTCCACCGACGATATGGAACTCCTTCGTCAGCCCATTGGCGGCCGTCTCGGCTTCGGCGAATACCTGGTCGAGCGTGTAGTGATATGCACCTTCCTCCTTCGGCAATCGCGCGAAGGAGCAGAAGACACAGGTCTTCCTGAGGTAGCAGACGTTGGTCGGATTGATGTGCTGATTGGCCGCGAACGTCACGACGTCGCCGTGCTTGCGACGATTGGCGTAGTCCGCAAGCATCCCGACTCCGAGAAGATCGGGTGATGTGAAGAGAAGCTCCGCGTCGGTGTGAGAGAGGCGCTTGTGCGCAGCCACTTTCTCTCCTACGGCTCTGAGCGGGCGATCTTTGATCTTCGCGAGGTCGAGCGAGGTATCTGCAGGCCGGGTCATCGGCTCAGCGTATGTAACGTTTGATGGCCAGGGTGGTGTTGTGCCCACCGAAGCCAAAACTATTGCTGAGAACGGCGTTGACGTCGCGCTTGACGGAGGTGTTCGGTGTGTAGTTGAGGTCGAGCTCGGGCTCGGGAGTGTGGTAGTTGATTGTCGGCGGAATGATGCCTGTTCCCACGACCATCGCGCTGACGACTGCCTCGACCGCCCCCGCAGCGCCGAGCATGTGACCTGTGGCAGATTTGGTCGAGCTGACGTTCACCTCCTTCGCATGGACGCCGAAGACCGCCTTGATCGCACGCGTCTCGTTGAAATCGTTGGCAGGAGTGGACGTGCCGTGGGCGTTGATGTACTGGATGTCTTTCGGCTCCAGTCCAGCGTCCTTGAGTGCGCGCTTCATGGCGCGCTGGGCACCCTCTCCGTCGGGAGCCGGGGCAGTGACGTGATAGGCGTCACCGGTTGCGCCGTACCCAACCATCTCCGCGTAGATCTTAGCGCCGCGATTGAGCGCGTGCTCCAGCTCCTCGAGAATCAGGATTCCCGCTCCCTCCCCCATCACGAAGCCGTCTCGCGTCGCGTCAAAGGGACGGGACGCTGTTTCGGGGCTATCGTTTCGCTCGGACAAGGCCTTCATGTTGGCAAAGCCGCCGATCGCCATCGGAGTGACGGCGGCTTCGGCGCCACCCGTAATCATGACATCCGCGTCGCCGTACTGGACCGTCCGGTATGCATCACCTATTGCGTGAGCACTCGTGGCGCAAGCTGATACTGTGGCGTAGTTTGGACCCTTGGCGTTGAACTGCATCGAGACAATGCCGGCGGCGATGTCGGCGATGAACATTGGAATGAAGAAGGGAGAGATCTTTCCGACGCCACGCTCCCGATACACGTCGTGCTGCTCCTCAAAGCTCTTGAGCCCGCCGATCCCGCTGCCGATGATGACGCCGATCCGGTCGGGATCCATTCCGTTGTGCCCGCCCGCGAGTCCCGCATCGGTCATGGCCTGCCGCGCCGCAGCGACGGCGTAGTGCGTGTACGGATCCGCTCGCCTTGCTTCCTTGCGATCCATGTAATCGAGCGGGTTGAAGCCTTTCACTTCGGCGGCGAATCGAACGGGAAATGTCGATGCGTCGAACTTGGTGATTGGCGCGGTTCCCGACTTCCCTTCTATCAGGGACCGCCAGGTCGTCGCCACATCGTTACCGACGGGGGTAATCATCCCCATGCCAGTGACGACGACTCGTCTCTTCATTACGCTCCGACCTTCTGGTTCAGATAACCGAGCGCGTCACCTACGGTGCGCAGCTTCTCGGCGTCCTCATCAGGGATGTCAATGTTGAACTCTTTCTCGAACTCCATTACGAGCTCAACGATGTCCAGGCTGTCGGCACCGAGATCCTCGATGAAGCTTGCCTCGTTGGTCAGCTTTTCACGCTCCACACCGAGCTCTTTCTCGATGATGTCTTTGACCTTGTCGGAATTGTCGGCCATTTGGTGGGTTTCCTCGTGTATGTGGGGGTGCGTGAAATATATCTAACCGAATATCTGATACAAAGTTACATCACCATCCCGCCATCCACGACGAACACCTGGCCCGTGATGTAGGAGGCGAGGTCCGAAGCGAGGAAGGCGACCATGGCGGCAACGTCCTGTACCGAGCCAAGCCGTTCAAGTGCAATCTGTTGGCCCAACGCATCGCGGGCCTCCTTCGTCATCGCCGCAGTCATCTCCGTCTCGATGAATCCAGGCGCCACAGCATTCACCAGAATGTTCCGCGAGCCCAGCTCCTTTGCGACGGACTTGGTTAGGGCGATGAGGCCGGCCTTGCTCGCCGCGTAGTTAGCCTGACCCTTGTTGCCGATCAAGCCGACGATGCTCGCGATGTTGATGATCCGCCCGGAGCGTTTCTTCATCATTCCTCTCGAAACGGCGCGAATCGCCGCGAACGGGCCACGTAGATTGGCGTTCTGGACGGCGTCCCAATCGTCGTCCTTGAGGCGCATCACCAGGTTGTCCCGGGTGATTCCGGCATTGTTGACGAGAATGTCGATCGAGCCGAATGCCTTCTCGACGTCTTCCACGAGCTTCGCCACTGCCGCCGTATCGCCGACATCGGCCGCGAACCCCATGGCGTTGTTGCCGATGGCAGACGCTGCTTCCTCGGCCCGCTGGAGGTCGCGACCCACCACGGCGACCCGTGCGCCGGATTCAGCCAAGGCTTCCGCGATGGCGCGTCCGATTCCCCGGGTGCTCCCGGTGACGACGGCGTTCTTTCCGGTGAGATCGATCTTCATTGTGCGACCATCTGGAGAAGTTTTTCGACTTCCGCGCGAGTTCCGCAGGAAAAAGTACGAGCGCCTTTGACGAGCCGCCCCACCAGACCGCTCAAGACGTTGCCAGGCCCCATCTCGACGTAGAGTGCCTCAGAAAAACGGGCAGCAATATTTCTGATCTCTGTGGACCACCGAACGGGAGACGTGAGCTGCCGCAGCAGCAGGGCCTTTGCCTCAACCGCGGTCGTGGAGGGTTGAGCGGTCACGTTCGAGTAAACCGGGCAAACGGGATCCGTGAAGGCCGACGTCGCGATCGCGTCGGTGAGTCCGACCACCGCCGGCTCCATGAGCGGCGAATGGAACGCGCCACTCACCGGAAGCCTGATCGCTCGCTTGGCACCCGCCTCCTTTGCAAGCTCCATCGCGCGCTCTACGCCCGCGATTTCGCCGGAGATCACGACCTGATCGTCGGTGTTGAAGTTGGCCGGCACCACCAGACCCGCCTCTTTGCTCGCGCGCTCACAGATCTCCTCGATCGGTGTCGTCGTCGTTCCAAGAATCGCCGCCATAGTTCCGGGACGCGACGTCCCGGTCTCGAACATCAGCTCACCACGTCTCCTCACGAGGCGGGCGGCTCCAGGGAGGCTGACCGAGTCGGCGGCGTAGTAGGCGGTGAATTCGCCGAGAGAATGTCCGGCGGCCGCGCGGACGTACGGGCGCAGCGCATCCTTGGTGAGCGCCCAGACAGCGGCGCCGTGCGCAAAAAGAGCGGGCTGGGCATTGCGCGTCAAAGTCAGGTCTTCGGCCGGTCCCTCGAAGCAGAGTCGGCTCAAGTCCATTCCGAGCGCGGCGTCGACCTCGCCAAAAATGCCGCGCGCCACCGGAAATGCGTCGGCCAGATCTTTTCCCATCCCCGGCTTCTGCGAGCCCTGGCCGGGAAAGAGCAGCACGATGTCCACCGCCTAGAAGCGGATGATCATCGACGCCCATGTGAATCCGGCGCCAAATGCGACCATCATCACAGTCGAACCGTCCTTGACTCTTCCCGACTCGATTGCCTCATCGAGGGCGATCGGAATCGATGCGGAAGATGTGTTGCCGTAACGGTCGACGTTCACGTAGACCTTATCCATCGGGATGCCGGAATGTTTGGCGGTCGCCTCGATGATCCGAACGTTGGCCTGGTGCGGAATCAGAAGATCGATGTCGGTTCCCGTGAGGCGCGCGCCGTCGAGCGCCCGGTCGGCCGCATCGGACATGGATCGCACCGCGTGCTTGAAGACCTCGCGCCCCGCCATTCTCACCAGATGGGAGCGCTTTTCGAGCACTTCCGCGGACATCGGCGTCGTCGCTCCACCGTCAGGCCGATACAGAAGGTCAGCCAGCTTGCCATCGCTTCGTATGTACGCGGACAGGATTCCCTTCCCGTGCTTGCTGCGCTTGAGCACCGCGGCGCCGGCTCCATCGCCGAACAGGACGCAGGTCGAGCGATCCTTCCAGTCCACGATCGCGCTCATCTTCTCCGCCCCGATCACGAGAGCAGTCTCGGCCGTGCCGGACATGATGAGACCTTCGGCAGCGGTCATCGCAAACAGCCAGCCGGAGCAGGCGGCGCTGATGTCGAATGCCGCCGCACGTGTCGCGCCGAGCTCCGCCTGAATGTCGACCGCCGTGGAGGGAAGGAGCCGGTCTGGTGTGGCCGTACTGAGGACGATCACGTCGATCTCGCCGGGATGAACCCCGGCAACTTCCATCGCCTTCCGACCGGCTTCGGATGCCATCGAGCAGGTGGTCTCGCCCTTCCCTGCTATCCGCCGCTCGACTATTCCGCTTCGCTCGAAGATCCACTCATGCGAGGTCTCGATGCCGATGGACGCGAAGTCGTGATTCGTCATTACGTGGGCGGGCACTCCGCGCCCGGTCCCGACGACGGCGGCTATTGGTCGCTTCATGCTGACTCCGCTATTGCGTTGAGGGCGTGCGCTGCGGCCTCGAGCTTCTCGCCGATTTGATCGTTCATGCGGGTTTCCACGGCTCGGACCGCGACCATGATCGCGTTCTTGATCGCGCGCGGCGGAGAGTTGCCATGGCAGATGATGCTGACGCCTCTTACTCCGAGGAGCGGGGCGCCGCCATAGGCGGTGGAATCGAATCGGCTGAGGGCCGCTTTCACGTCCTCGGCATCGATACGCGGGTGGTCGCTCAAAAGTCGGACGATCATCGGTGCCACGGCTTCGTAGAACTTCAGCACGACATTTCCGACGAAGCCGTCGCAGATGACGACGTCGAAGGGGCCGCGCTCACTTGCGCCGGCGGGAAGGTCGCGACCTTCCAGGTTTCCGTGAAAGTTGAACCCGGCTTTCCGGAAGAGCACGTGCGCGTCCTTCACAACCGCGTTCCCCTTTTCCGGCTCCTCCCCGATGGAGAGAAGGCCGATAGAAGGATTGGCGCGACCGAAAATGCACTCGGCGTAAACCACGCCGAGCCATGCGAATTGGAGGAGCTCTCTCGTGGAGCAGTCCACGTTCGCGCCTGAATCGAGAACGATGACTGGGTTGCGCGCAGTCGGGAATACGGTGGCAATGGCCGGGCGCGTAAGGCCCGGATGGAGCTTGAGCAGCATCGCCGACGCCGCCATCTGCGCGCCGGTGTTGCCGGCGGAGACGAAGGCGTCGGACTCTCCGTCGACCTGCAGCTTGAGCCCGACGACCATCGAGCTGTTGGGCTTCTTGCGCAGCCCGGCGGTCGGTTTCTCCGACATCTCGATGACCTCGGGCGCCTCGACGATGATGAGCCGATGGCGCGACGAGGCGCCGCCGGAGAGCTCGCCCGAAAGCAATCTCGCGACCTCCGCCTCAATGACCGATGTCTGCCCGACGAGCTGCACTGTGTGCGCACCGTCGAGTTCCTGCAAGGCGAGTAAGGCGCCGGCGATTGTCGCTCTGGGCGCGAAATCTCCCCCCATAGCGTCCAACGCTATTCTCGCCAAACTAGGCTTCCTTCGGTTCTACTCGCTGTTCGCCATCGTAGTATCCGCACTCCGCGCAGACATGATGCGGACGCCTCATGCTCTGGCAGCGGGGACACTTCTGGATGACAATCGCAGGCGCGATCTTGTGCGTGTTGCGCGCGCGTTTCTTTCGCTTCGAGGTGCGTCGCTTTGGGACGGCCATTGTATCTGTTCCTTAAGGTGGTTTGACGAGCTAGTGTGCGTCGCCCTGATGCTTGAGCAACGCGTCCCAGCGCGATTCAGTCTTGGTTGGTGCGCAGTTGCAAGTGCTCTCGTTCAAATTGGTACCGCAAGTCGCGCAGAGTCCTTTGCAGTCCTCCCTGCACTGGACGTAAGCAGGAGCCGTGAGCAGCCACGTCTCTCTCACCGCCGCGCGGAGATCCAGCATCCTCGCATTCGGATCGTACAAAAACACGTCCGGATCGTCCGCCTCGTCAGCGCCGACCGCGGCGAGAAAAAAGTGTACCTCCTCATCGACTGCGACGTCGACTTCTTCCAGGCACAACCGGCAAGGAAGCACGATCCCTCCGTCAATGCGACCGGAGAAATAGAATCGTCCGTCGCCCGCCGACGACAGCCTTCCGATCACCCTGACCGGCCGCGACGGACGGACATCTCCCTCTTCCCAAATGGGATCGTCCGGTTGAATCGAGCCGTCCACATGGACGGCTTTGGTCTCCAGCGAGCGCATGTCAAAGGACAGCATAAGCCCTTTAACCTAGCGGGTTTAAGACACCTATTCCAGTGTCGTTCCGGTTTTTTGCGGCTGGTTTTTCTTAACTAAGACTACCGGCCAGGGGCCGTCGGCGTCCAAGCCGCTGGCTACGGGCTTGGCTACGATTGATCGCTCGGCTTCAGACCAGTTCGGACTCGGGAAAGAAGAATCTCGACTCACGCTCCGCGTTTTCGTCGGAGTCGGAGGCGTGGATCGCGTTACGCTCCTTGGATTCCGCGTACAGCTTCCGAACCGTCCCCGCTTCCGCCTCGGCTGGGTCCGTCGCTCCGATCGCCGTTCGGAGGGCCGCCACCGCGTCGGAGCGCTCGAGCACGACCGGCATGCATTTGCCGGAGGTCATGAAGCGCACGAGCGGGGCGAAGAATGGACGCTCGCGATGAACCGCGTAGAAGGCACTTGCCTGAGATTCGGTAAGCCGCATCACCCGCGTAGCGATGATCTTGAAACCAGCCTTCTCGAGGTGCGCGATGATCTGTCCGCCCTTTCCGGAATTGAAGGCGTCGGGCTTGATGATGGTGAGTGTTCTGTTGCCAGCCATTTATTAGTTCTTGTCCTAGCGCATAGCGCGTTTGAGTAAATCCACGACGTCGATGGGACGCTTGGCGACGCCCACGCCGTTCTCCTCGAATGCCTGCATCTTTTCAGCGGCGGTGCCGGCGGAGCCTGAGATGATGGCTCCGGCGTGTCCCATGCGGCGTCCTGGCGGCGCGGTTTGGCCGGCTATGAAGCCGACGACGGGCTTCTTCATCTTCTCGCGGACGAAGCGCGCCGCCTCCTGCTCATCGGTTCCGCCGATCTCGCCGATCATGACGACTGCCTTGGTCGCGGGATCCTTCTCAAACGCGTCGAGGCAATCGATGAAGTTGGTGCCGTTGATCGGATCGCCCCCGATCCCGACGCACGTCGTCTGACCGATCTTGGCGCGCGTCATCTGGAAGACGACCTCGTAGGTGAGCGTGCCCGAGCGACTCACCAGGCCGACGTTGCCGGGCGTGCAGATTCTGCCTGGAATGATTCCGACTTTCGACTGGCCAGGAGAGATGAGGCCAGGGCAGTTCGGTCCAAGGAGGCGGGAGCCTCGCTCCTTCACGTACGGATAGACCCTCGTCATGTCGAGAACGGGGACGCCCTCCGTGATGCAGACGACAAATGGAATCCCAGCGTCCGCCGCTTCCATCATCGCATCGGCGGCGAACGGCGGTGGGACATAGATCACCGTCGCGTTCGCGCCGGTTTTCTTCACGGCCTCGGCGACAGTGTTGAAGATGGGAACCTTGTCGTCGAACTTCTGTCCGCCCTTCCCTGGTGTCACACCCCCTACGACCTGGGTTCCGTACTCGATCATCTGCTTCGTATGGAAGGAACCGTCCCTGCCAGTGATTCCCTGAACGAGCAGGCGCGTGCTCTTGTCGATGAAGATGCTCACTTCGCCTTTCCTCCAGTGGCGAGAGCCACTGCTTTCTTCACCGCTTCGTCCATGTCGGTCATCGCGGAGAGCCCGTTCTCCTTCAGGATCTCGAGCGCGATCTCCTCATTCGTGCCTGTGAGCCGAATGACGAGCGGAACCTTGAGCGGGTTTTGCTTGATCGCCGTCACGATTCCATTCGCGACATCGTCGGTGCGCGTGATTCCGCCGAAGATGTTGAAGAGAATCGCCTTGACGTTCGGTTCGCTGGTGATGATGCGGAGCGCGGCGACCACCTTCTCCGGATTCGACGAGCCGCCGATGTCGAGAAAGTTGGCCGGTTCCCCGCCGTAGTATTTCACGAGGTCCATCGTCGCCATCGCGAGGCCGGCTCCGTTGACGACGCAGCCGACGTTTCCGTCGAGCTTGATGAAGGTGAGGCTTGCCTTTCTCGCCTCGACCTCGCTCTGGTCTTCAGCGGACTCGTCGCGGAGCGCGGCGATGTCCGGACGGCGATCGAGCTCGTTGTCGTCGATCACCATCTTCGCGTCCAGCGCGACTATCTCTCCGGCAGGTGTCGTCACCAATGGATTGATCTCGGCCAGCGATCCACCGTTCTCGAAGAACGCCTTGTAAAGCTGCTGAAAGATCTTCGCGGCGGCGCGAACCTGCTTCATGTCGGAATAGAGGAAGAACGCGAGCTGCATCGCCTCGAACATCTGCAAGCCGTAACGAGGATCGACTGCGTGGCGGAGGATCTTGTCGGGCGTCTTGGCCGCGACTTCCTCGATGTCTATTCCGCCGGCCGGACTCGCCATGAACACCGGTCGCTTGGAGGCGCGATCGACGATGATGCCGACGTAGGCCTCGCTCGCGATGTCGGCCGCCGGTGTGACGAGAACCTTTTTTACGGGAAGGCCTTTGATCGTCAGCTTGAGGATCTGAGCGGCGACGTTCCGCGCTTCTTCAGGCGTTTTGGCGAGTTTCACACCGCCCGCTTTTCCGCGACCGCCGGCGTGAACCTGCGCCTTCACGACGACCGTGGTTCCGAACTTCCGGGCGATTGCCTCAGCTTCCTCCGGCGTCGTCGCAACCTCGCCTGGCGGGATCGGGATGCCGTACTTCCGGAAAATGTCCTTTGCCTGGTACTCGTGGATGTTCACTCTTGCTCCGAACGCGTGCGTGCACGCGGATTATCGATATTGATGTAAAGCTTTATGGAAGGATTTCCGTACCGCCAACGCCCTGCACCGCCGCTCTTCCCTTGCTCAACTCAGTAATAATGGCACGACCCTGTGTTCGACGCACGTAGTCCGCGGCAGCCGCGACTTTCGGAGCCATGCTGCCTTCGCCGAACGCTCCTTCGCTCGCCAGGCGATCTGCCTCACTCACGGTCATCGAGCTGATCGCGCGCTGCTCCTCCGTGCCCCACCCAGTATAAACGGCATCGACGTCGGTGAGAATCAGGAACAAATCGGCGCCAAGCTCTCTCGCAAGAACCGCGGCGGCGAGATCCTTGTCGACGACCGCGTCGATTCCCTCGAGTCCGAGCACGGGATCACGGTAGATGGGAACGCCGCCGCCACCGCACGCAATCACGACGGTGTCGCGCCCGAGCAGTGTCCGAATCGTTGCAAGCTCGTGAATCGCGATCGGCCGGGGACTTCCTACGACGCGCCGAAAATGCCCCTTTGCATCTTTCTTCACGGGATGACCCTGTGCCTTCAGCTCACGCGCGCGCACGACCGAGAGTCCATGCCCGATGAATTTCTTCGGATCCTTGAGCGCGGGGTCGTCTGCGGCAACCTCGACCTGCGTGAGGACGGTCACGACATCTCTCGAATGCCCCGCCTTCCGCAGCGCGTTCTCGAGCGACTGCTGCAGCATGTAGCCGATCCACCCCGCCGTACTGGCCACGAGCACGCCAAGCGGAAGCGGCGCGACCTCGCTCCGCGCCTTCTCGTTTCTGACGAGCTCGTCTCCAACCTGCGGCCCGTTGCCGTGAACCACCACGACCCGCCAACCATCAAGTACGAGATCGACGATCGGGCCCAGGCTTTCGCGCGTGTGGCGAAACTGGTCCGCGATGGTCGAGTGCTCTCCGGGCGGAGAAAGCGCATTGCCGCCGACGGCGATTACAGCGGTCCGTGTCTCAGTCATCTGTGCGTCGGTCCAATGAGCGCGCCAAGCGAATCGTATGCGATCCCGAAGGCCTTGAGATCGGCGGCAGCGAGCGCGGCCCGCATGCGATTGTAGAGACGAGTCGCGGCGGCCCTGAACGTCGAGTCGCTGCCCACGGGCGACGATTCCGCCGCTAGCGGCGACCACGGTGTTGTAGTGAGCTCGCGCGCAATTCCGGGCGCGCGATAGTCGGAGGCGTTTGGAAACGCCGTCATCCAGGCCTGCGCGATCGGATCGGGAGCTGGATCGGCTGACATCATCACTCGAGCCGTCCTCGCGTTCACGAGCGCGGTTGCGGCGTGCCTGAAATAGCTGCGCTCCTCTCCCGCGAGAACGTAGCGCTGGCTGAGTGGATAGTTGGACGACGCGGAATACAGCTCCAGCTTCCAGTAGAGCGTATCGGAATGAAACATCGGCTCGACCATGCTTCCCTGTGCGAAGATCGGGGCAAGAGCGCGAATTCTGGTCCGCACGTCCCGCATCGTGACAAGTCTGGCGCGCCGTGGGACTGAATCAGATAGAAGATCGAAGGACTGATACGCCCACGCGTATCCCAATCTAGAAAAGCCGTCGCCGAGCCGTGGGCCCGCGACATCGAGCTGTGGATCGGAGACGAGCACCAGCCCTTGCGCACCGGGATAGACGAGGGAGTCCTGACGCAGCAGCTGCTGGCCCGCCGCGCTCGTTACCACGCTATCGAGTGCGGCTGACACCGCGGACTTCCGCAAAGCTTCGTACGATGCCGCGCTCAGGGCGTAGGCACGCCGCGTAAAGTCGGCGCGGGTGGCGGCGTATGGCCGCTCTTGCACCATCTGCGCTTCACGAGCGGTGAAGTGCCGGACGAGTAACGGCACGATTTCCTGGACGGCGACCGACAACACCACTATCACCGTGACGGCGATGAAGCTGGTGCGGAGTTGTCCCGTCCACCCGCTCAAAAGTACGGTGATCGCGGCAGCGGCCGTGGCGATCGAGAGTATGACCAACCCGGGAAGGAGCCACTGATGATCCATGTACGAAAAGACCCCTCCATCACCGCTCCCGTGAATCAGAAGCTCGTACGATTCCAGCCGGTAGCTCCACATCGTTATGAGCAGCAGCAGCGCCGCCAGCACGCTCAGGTGCCGCCTGACGCGCGCGCTCATGCGAAGTCCGGCGCGCTCCCACCTCAAGCCGGGCGTGAGTGAGTAGAGGATGACGACGACAATCGAGACTCCAACGGACAGCAGCATCGCCCACGAGTAGACCGCCTTTTCGAGAGGAAGCCAGGTCGTGTAAAACGCGAGGTCGTGCTGGAAGTATGGATCGCTCTCGCGGAAGCTTGCGCCGAGCCGCGCCAGCGCCAGCGAGGTCCACGGAGGAAGCGCCGGCGTGACCGCGGCGGCGAGCGCAATCGAGAGGAAAAAGGCGAACCGGTCGATGTATTTGCGCGGCACCGCCTCGCCAAACTCCACGTTTGCGAGCCGCCGAGGCAATGTCAGCACCCCTATGCTTCGCCCGAGCGCGGAGAGATTCAGAAAGGCAACGAGCACCGCGATGACGGAACCGATCCCATAGATCAGCAGCAGATCGCCTGTCCGTTCGCGCCAGAGCGAGCTCGCTCCGAGCACGGCGTACCAGGTGTAATCGGCATACAGGGCGGATGCCGCGCGCCCGCCGACGAGCACCGCCGCCGCGATGACGACTCCGATGAGGAGGCGCCTGCGGGTGGAGTGCGTCACATCAAACCCTTACGCCTTTGGAGCGGAGCCAGCCCTGGATCTCGGATTGAATCTTCTCCAGCTGCTCCTTCGTCCGCGCTTCGAACCGCATCACGAGCACAGGCTGAGTGTTCGACGCCCGGATTAGTCCCCACCCACCGCCGAAGAGGACTCGTGCGCCGTCCACCGTGATGACCTTGTATTTGGCGCCGAAATATTTCTTGGCCTCTTCGACAATCCCGAACTTCTTGTCGTCGGGACAGTCGACGCGGATCTCGGGCGTGGAAACGAATCGAGGCACATCGGCCAGTAGGTCCCGAACGGTCTTCCCCGACGCGGCGACGATGCGAAGCAGTCGCGCCGCGCCGTATAGCGCGTCATCGAATCCGTAATAGCCCTCGGCGAAGAACATGTGCCCGGACATCTCGCCGGCAACCGGCGCGTGAGTCTCGTGCATCTTCTCCTCGATGAGCGAGTGTCCTGTCTTCCACATCACGGGGATTCCTCCGGCCTTCTCGATGGCTTCCGGCAGTGCCTGCGATGCTTTGATATCGAAAACGATTGCCTGGCCCTCTCCCGTCCGCGCCAGCACTTCGCGCGCGTAGATGATCAGAAGGTAATCGCCCCAGATGATCTCGCCGGTGTGGTCGATGACGCCAATGCGGTCTGCGTCCCCGTCGAACGCGATGCCGATGTCGGCCTGATCCTCCTTCACCGCGGCGATGAGAGCCTCTAGGTTTTTTGGAACAGTGGGATCGGGATGGTGATTCGGAAAGGTGCCGTCGCTCTCGCAGAAGAGGCAACGCGGCTTGATGCCGAGCTTCGGGAATAGCTTCGGCGCAACGAGAGCGCCCACTCCGTTTCCGCAATCGATGACGACCTTCAGGTCGTCGCCCCTGACCCCCCAATCGTCGCGTGAGGAGTCGCGCGAGAGCGTCCCGACGCGCGCTGCGATGTCGTCGATGTACCGGTCGATGACTTGCTCTTTGCGAAGCGTGCCCTTGCCGCGCGGGAATTTGCCGGCGACCGCAAGCTCGTAGATGTGCTGGATGTCCGCGCCGTAGATGGAGCTGGTGCCGAGCCCCAGTTTGAATCCGTTGTACTCGGGGGGATTGTGGGAGCCCGTGATCTGGATTCCGCCGACCACGGTGAGATTGTGCTGCGACCAGTATGCGAGCGGAGTGGGAACGATCCCGATGTCCGCTACGTCGACGCCGCTTGCAAGCAGCCCCCGCACCAGCGCGCGATGCAATCCTTCCCCGCTCGGCCGGTTGTCACGTCCGACGGCGACCGCGCCCTTCACTCCTCTTTCGGCCAGGAACGCTGCGTACGCGCCGGCGACTGCCGTGGCTACCTCTTCAGTGAGATCCTTTCCGGCGATGCCACGGATGTCATACTCCCGAAAGATCGCGCGAGAGATTGCCATCGCGGTTACCGCGATCGCAGCGCGACTTCCTTGCTCATCGCCGGCGTGCTGCGCTGTGTCAGGGAAACAAGCGCGTCTGGGAAAAGTCCAAAAATCAGGATGATGGCGGCCGATCCCCACACCACGGCACGGGTCCAGCCGCCCGCGCGCTCGGGTAGAATTGCGGTACTCGAGCGCGGCTTCATGAACATCACCATCACCACGTACAGATAGTATCCCGCGCTGACGACACTCGTGACGACCAGAATCACAGCGAGTCTGGTCTGCGGGAACGGAGCTTTGAGCGCTGCCTCGAGGACGTACCACTTGGCGAAGAATCCAATGCCGCCGAAGATCGGGAAGCCGAGCAGGGCGAGCATGAACACCGCCATCGCGACCGCGAGTCCTGGTCTGACACTCCAGAGGCCGGCGTACTCCTCGACCTCCATGTTGTCCTCTCCCGCTCTGCCGAGCGCGACGATCACGGCAAAGGCTCCGAGCGTCGCCATTGTGTAGGCGAAGAGGTAGAACATGAAAGCTGAGCTGCCGAGGCTTGTGCCCACAACCATTGCAACGAGGATGTATCCCGCGTGCGCAATGCTCGAATATGCGAGGAGGCGCTTGATATTCCTCTGGGCGAGGGCAACAAGATTGCCGACGATCATGGTGAGCGCGGCCAGCCACCACACCGCCTCGTGCCAGGTGGATAGCAATGTGGGAAAGGCCTCGAGCCAGAGCCGGAAGAACGCGGCAAATGCCGCCGCCTTGACAGCGGCAGCCATGTACGCGGTGATCGGAGTCGGTGCACCCTCATAGACGTCCGGCGCCCACATGTGGAACGGCGCCGCCGCGATCTTGAAGCCGAAGCCCACTAGAAGGAGGGCGATGCCGACGAGCAGCAATCCGCTGTGCTGGAGGTTAAAGCGAACGATGTTCGCCTTGATGACAAGGAAATTGGTGGCACCCGTCGCGCCGTAAACGAGAGCGATCCCGTACAACAGGAAGGCCGTCGAGAACGCGCCGAGCAGGAAATATTTTATCGCGCCCTCGGCGGACCTCTCGCGGCGGCGATTGAGGCCGACGAGAACGTAAATCGCGATCGACATCAGCTCGATGCCGAGGAAGACGATGATGAGGTCGCGCGCGGCGGCCAGAATCATCATCCCCGACGTCGAGAACAGAAGCAGGACGTGCGACTCTCCCGGGGTGATTCCTTCGCGCCGGTTGTAGTCGAGCGACATCGCGATGGTGCCGAGCGTCGCGATCAGAAAGATCTCGTCTGCGGCCCAGCGAAAATTGTCGACGGCAATGACGCCGTCGCTCGCGGTATAACCCCGATATGCGTAGTAGCCAACGGCTACCATCGTCAGGACGCAGAGCACCATGCTCAGGATCCCAACGCTTCTCTGGTGCTCGTCGCTCTCGCGACGCCACCCTGACCAGAGGAGAAGGACCATCGCTCCGCCCATGAGGAGCAGATCGGGGCCAAGAGCCGAGGTGAGCTGGGCGGGCATGGTCAGGTCGAATTGCATCAGCGGCCGGCCTCACTCACACGTGGAAGGCTTCCTGCGCGCTCGACGCGGTTGACGAGGAGCTGCGCCGATCCTTCCATCCGGCGCAGGACCGGCGCGGGATAGACGCCGAGCCAGATGATCGCGGCTACCAAAGGAACCAGCATGGCGAGCTCACGCTTGTTGAGATCGGTCAGATGCTCATTCTCGGCCTTGTCGAGCGGGTTGAAGAGGATCCGCTGGATCGCCCAGAGCAGATATACGGCGGCGAATATCACTCCCGTTGTCGCTATGATCGTCAGCACCGGGTACGTGCGGAACGACCCGATCAGCACCAGGAATTCTCCGACGAATCCATTGGTGCCGGGAAGTCCGATGCTGCTGAGCGAGACGAAGGTGAGGATCGCGGCGAACATCGGCGCCACTCGCGCTATTCCGCCATAGGAGTCGATCAGACGCGAGTGCCGGCGCTCGTACATGATGCCCACCAGGAGGAACAGCGCGCCGGTGGAGATGCCGTGATTGATCATGACCATCAGCGCGCCCTGCACGCTCTGGAGCGTGAGCGCGAAGATGCCAAGCATGACGAATCCGAGGTGGCTGACCGACGAATACGCCACGAGCTTCTTGAAGTCCGGCTGCACCATTGCAACCAGGGCGCCATAGATGATGCCGATCAGCGCCAGGATGAGGATGATCATTCTGATCGTCGGATTCATCGCCGCGCCGGGAAAGAGCGGCAGCGCAAATCTCAGGAATCCGAATGTGCCCATCTTGAGCATGATGCCGGCAAGAATCACCGACCCCGCCGTCGGAGCTTCGACATGCGCGTCAGGTAGCCAGGTGTGGAACGGAAAAATCGGCACCTTGACCGCGAACGCCAGGAAGAACGCAGCGAACAGCCAGAGCGCCGTTCTCTCCGGCATGCCCACTGCCCCTGTAAGCAGGCGATCGTAGCTGAAGTCGGGCGTTCCGTCCGCGCCTTTCATGTGCAGCCCGAGGTAGATGATCGCCACCAGCATCAGCAGCGAAGGCAACATTGTGTAGATGAAGAACTTGAGGCTCGCGTAGATGCGGCGTTCCCCACCCCAGACGCCGATGATGAAATACATCGGCACCAGCATCACTTCCCACATCACGTAGAAGAGGAAGAGGTCGCGCGCCAGGAACACGCCCAGCATTCCAGTGGTGAGAATGAGGAGCAGAGCGTAATAGCTGCGCACCTTGGTGCGGATCGTCGTCCAGCTCCCGAGAACCGAAAGCGGCATGATGAAAGTGGTCAACAACACCATCATCAAGGCGATCCCGTCGACGCCCAGAGTGAACCGGACGCCCCACGTCGGAATCCATCCGATGTCGATTGGCGCCTGCCACCCGGTGTCCGCCGGATTGAACGACCACCAAAGACCGATCGAGACCACGAACTCGAGCACGAACAGCCAGAGCGCAACCTGGCGCGCCGCTGGGGTCTCCACGCCCGCAGCAGTCGCCGCCGGCTCGCGGACTGGCAGCATCAGCACGATCACGGCGCCGACGAGCGGAATCGCGAGCAGCGCCGGAAGCACCCAGAGGTTGTAGCCGATCGAGTCGAGAAAACTTGCCATTGATCAGATTACCGAAGGGTGAATGCGCCAAGCATCACCAGCACTCCCACCACCAGAACCCACGCGTAGATCCCGACGTTTCCTGTCTGCAACCGCGATCCTACCCAGCCAAGGCCCCGCGCCAGAGCGGCGCTTCCATTGACGAAGAAACCATCTATCAGGCCATTGTCGATCACACGCCAGAGGAAGCTGCGCGACACCGCGTAGGTCGGCTCGACGATCGTTCTCTCGATACCCTCGTCCACGTAATACTTGTGGGCAACGACACCTTCGAACCCGTGCTCCGGCACAGCATCTCGCTTGCGCGGCAGGCGGTCGGGCTTGAGGCGCGTCATCGCGAACACAATGCCCGCGACCGCAATCACAACCGCGGCCCCGATCAGTGCTTGCTCAGTGGATGCGGGAACTTGCGCGGCTCCCGCGGCGATCCGCGTCGTCGCATCGCCAACCACGGGATCGAGCCAGTGCGCAAGAAGCTCCCGAGGGCCCAACGGAATGATGCCGGTGATGACTTCAGGCAGATTGAGCCAGCCGCCGAAGACGGTGAGGATTCCCAGGACGACCAGCGGACCGGTCATGATCCATGGCGCTTCATGCAGAGCCTCCTCCTCCTCCGTCCCGGTGCGAGCTGGACCGTGGAACGTGTAGAGCATCATCCGCGTCATGTAAACCGCGGTGAGAAAGGCTGCTGCAAGTCCGATGGCGTAGATGATGTAAAGCAGAGTGCTGCCCGGGATTCCGAGCCATGTGGCCGATGCGAGCGTCGATCCCTGGGCCCGCGCGAACACCGATCCAAGGATCTCGTCCTTGGACATGAATCCCGAGAGCGGCGGGATCCCTGAGATCGCCAGCGTAGCGATCCACATCAGCACGCATGTGACCGGCAGGTAGCGCCTGAGGCCGCCCATGTTGCGCATGTCCTGCGCATCCTCGTTGCTGTGCGTTCGGTGATACGCGGCGTGCATCGCGTGGATCACGGAGCCCGACCCGAGAAAGAGGAGAGCTTTGAAAAAAGCGTGCGTGACGAGGTGGAACATTCCCGACACGTAGGCGCCCACACCCACACCGACGAACATGTAGCCGAGCTGCGAAATCGTCGAATAAGCCAGCACCTTCTTGATGTCCCACTGCTTGAGTCCGATCGTCGCGGCGAATATCGCGGTTACCGCGCCGACAACCGCGACCGTGAGCGATGCAACCGGCGAAAGCGAAAAGAGGAAGGAGCTGCGCGCGATCAGATACACGCCCGCGGTGACCATCGTCGCCGCATGGATCAGCGCCGAAACCGGCGTCGGACCCGCCATCGCATCCGGAAGCCAGATATAGAGCGGGATCTGCGCGCTCTTGCCCGTGCAGCCGAGGAACATGAATAGGCAGATCGTGGTGACGAGCGCACTGCCGGCGCCCAGGTCGAGCGCCTTGGCGCTCACTCCGATGAAGTCGAGGACGCCGATATTCGCGAACAGCATGAACATCGCGACCAGCAACCCGAAGTCTCCAATGCGGTTCACGATGAATGCTTTCTTTCCCGCATCCGCGTTCGCCTTGTCGTTGAACCAGAAGCCGATCAAGAGATAGGAGCAGAGTCCCACTCCTTCCCAGCCGACGAACAGCACTGGATAGTTGGCGCCAAGCACCAGCACCAGCATGAAGAACACAAACAGATTGAGGTACGAGAAGTATCTCGGGTAACCGGGATCGTCCCGCATGTAGCCGACGCTGAAGACGTGGATGAGCGCGCCCACTCCAGTGATCACCAGGATCATCAGCATCGACAACTGGTCGAGCTGGAACGCCGCATCGATGTGCAGATCGCCGACCGGCATCCAGCTGAAGTAGCGCTGGATGAACGGGGCGGCTGGTTGCGCACTGGCCATCGCCTGCCAGATCCCAAGTGCCAGCAGGAATGAGAGTATCAGCACGCCGGGTCCGACAACGCTCACGACGCCGGCCCAGCGATGCCGCTTCACCGCATGCTGGTCGTCGCCGTCGGCGCCATGCCCGGCGTGCGAAATCGCTGACGCGTCGGCCGCGCCCTCGGAGTGATGCTCATGCTCGGCGGCCGTCGGATCGGTCGGACCGAAATGCGCGCCCGCGAGCGAAAGCAGCCCGTTGATCACGAATCCGGCGAGCGGCAGGATCGGCAGCAGCCACACCCATTCGGCGATCGTGCCGGAGAGCGGATGAGCCTGCGAGGCTGCGGAAACCGCGGTCTGGAGCAGCATCAGCCCTTGAGCAGATTGATGTCCTTGAGATCGATCGTCTGCCTATGGCGGAAGATCGCGATGATGATGGCGAGGCCCACAGCCGCTTCGGCTGCCGAAACCGTCATCACGAATACGACGAACACCTGGCCCGCGGTTCCGTAAAAGCGCGAGAAAGCGACGAACGTAAGATTGACGGCCGTCAGCATCAGCTCAACGCACATGAAGATGATGATCGCATTCCTGTGAATCAGGACGCCGATCACACCGATGACGAAGAGCGCAGCTGTGAGGGCGAGGGACTCAGCGAGCACCGGCGGCCCTCCCCCTTCCGAGTACCACGGCTCCCGTTATCGCCACCAGCAGGAGGACGCTCGTCAGCTCGAAAGCAAGCAGATAGTCCTTGAAGAGCGGCTCCGCGATCATGCCCACGGCGTTCAGCTTCTGAAACTGCTGCTCGTTGAAGTCGCGCGGTACGATCAGCTGTTGCGGTAGCTTCGTGCGGGCGATCACCATGATCTCGCTGAGGAGGCCGAGCCCGATTAGCCCGGCGGCGAGCTTCCAACCAGTGCCGCGTGCATCCGCCAGCTCCGATGGATGCCCGAGATTCAGCAGCATGACCACGAACAGAAACACGACCATGATAGCGCCGGCGTACACCAGTACCTGCATGACGCCGACGAACTGCGCGTCGAGCATCACGTATAGCGCGGCGAGGCTGAACATGGTGTTGACCAGCCAGAGCGCCGCCGTCACCGGACTTTTGCGCGTCACGAAGGTCAGCGCCGATGCGAGCGCGATGACTCCGAAAAGATAGAAGTGAAAGACGTAGATGAGCGAGTAGTGCGGCTCCATCACTCGCCCTTGGGGTCTTTGGGATCCCACATCTCGCACACCGGGTGCGTCTGATCCATCAGCCGCTGCAAGTCGTAAACGAAGCCCTCCCGGCTGTACTCGGCGTTCTCATAGTGGCGCCCCACGTGGATCGCTTCCTCGGGGCAGACCTCCTGGCAGAACCCGCAGAAGATGCAGCGGAACTCGTCGATCTCGAACACAAGCGGATAGCGGTTCCCTTCCTCGTCCTCTCCGGGCACCAGCTTGATGCAGTTTGCGGGACACACGGTCGGGCAAAGGCCGCAGGCGACGCACCGCGCCTTCCCGGTCTCCGTCGTCAGCATTCTGTGCGTGCCGCGCCAGCGCGGAGAGATCGGAGATTTCTCCTCTGGATACTGTGTGGTGACTCGGCCCTGGACGTCGAACAGATGCTTTGCGGTCAGCGCCATTCCCTTGAGGGTGGCGCGGATGTAGCTGACATCGTCGGTTGGCCGCTCGACCACCTTCACCTTGATCGCCATTATCTGCCGCCCTCTGTTGCGATGGGATGGCGTTTTTCCAGCTGTTTGTCCAGCTGCCGCAGCCGCTCGACTTCCCTCGGATGCATTCTTCCGTAGGCGGGACTGATGATGCGCCCACGGTCGAGAATCGCGAATAGCAGGATCATCACCCCGAGGTTGATGGAGCCAAGTATCGCCGTGTACCACCCACCCTCCGGAATCCCGGCGGCGCTAAGGCCGAGCATGACGGACGCGATGAGCACGATGTAGACGAGAGCGAGCGGTAGCATGAACTTCCAGCCCAGTGACATCAGCTGGTCATAGCGGAAACGCGGCAGCGTCCAGCGGACCCACATGAATACGAAGACAAAGAACAGGATCTTGGCGAGGAAGATTCCGATCGAGAGCAGCGACAGCCATTTGCTGAAGGGGCCGATATTGTCCCGCGCCGTGAACGGCACGTCCCAGCCTCCGAAGAAGAGCGTCGCCATCAACGCACTCGCCGTCACCATGTTCGCGTACTCCGCGATGAAGAACAGCGAGAACTTCATCGCGCTGTACTCCGTATGATAACCGGCTACCAGCTCCGTTTCCGCCTCGGGCAAATCGAATGGCAACCGGTTGGTCTCGGCGAACGCAGCCACCATGAAGATGAAAAATGCCACCGTCAGATTCACCACATTCCACCCGCCCCACGCCTGCTGATTGATGATGGAGTTGAGGCTGACGTTGCCGGCGAGGAGCAATATCGGAATCGTCGACATGCCCATCGCGATCTCGTACGATACCATCTGCGCGCTTGAGCGAAGGCCGCCGAGCAGCGCGTACTTGTTGTTCGAGGACCAGCCGGCGAGGACGATCCCGTACACGCCGAGCGATGTGATCGCGAGGATGAACAGGAAGCCGATGGGCAGATCCGCGACGACCATGTCGATTCTTCCCCAGCGCGTGGGCATCGGCGCGCCGAAGGGAATGACGCACCACGCGGTCAGCGCGGGAATGAACGAGAGTATCGGCGCGAGAACGAAGAGCGGCTTGTTCACGCCGGCCGGCATCGTCTCTTCCTTCATGAAATTCTTGAGTCCATCGGCGGCTGGCTGGAGCCATCCTTTGCCCACACGGTTGGGTCCGTGACGATCCTGAATCCAGGCCGAGATCTTTCTCTCCGCCAGGGTGAGCATCGCGACGCCGACCATGTAGATCGTGAAGATGACCACCAACTTGATGATCGTGAAAATGAAGAACACCATCCCACTCACTGGCGGCATATTCGGGTCTGCCGCCTGGAGAAGCACCGGAAAACCGTGAACCACGCTCATGCCGTGCCCACGGCGATTGGTGCTTTCGGGCCGGTCGGTGGCGCATCGACCAGCGGAAGTCCCTTGAAGCCGAGCGAGTCGTAGCTGAGGCCGGCAAACGCCGAGTTGGAGCTCGCCAATTTTGCGAAAACCTCGGACGGAAGGAAGAAGTTCGCCTGTTTTCCCATTGCACCGAGTAGATCGCCGAGCACGAGCCAGCTCGGGCGAGTCTCGCCTGGAGCCTGCCGCGCCTGTGTGAATCGCTGCACGCGTCCGCGCAGATTCGTAACGGTGCCCTCTTCTTCCGCGAAGTTCGCAATCGGCAGCACGACCGATGCTTTGCCCGCTGCTTCGGGGAGGCCGGAGCTGATCACGATGACGTCGCCGGCGCGGGAGACCGCGGAGGCATCGATGCCGGCGAGATCCTCGCCCGCGATTACCAGCACATCTCCCTGCCCCAGCCCGCCGAGCAGATCCTTCGTCTTTTTGAACCCAAGCTTCTCGGCGCCGTAAACGTTGGCCGCCCGCTCGCGACGGAGCGCGAGATCCTCGACGCCTGGCAGAGGGGCCTCGTCGCCTTCGGTGACGCGGAACGCCCCGCCCCCACTCTGCATCAGCTGGGTGAGAAGGTAGAGCGACTCGTTGGACAGCATCGGTGAAGCTGCCACGAAAACCTTCTTTCCGTTCAGCGCGCGCGCCGCCGCCGAAATCGCCGCTTCCCAGCTCGCGGCGACAAGGCCGTTCTTGGCTCGAACCATCGGGTGCTCGGCGCGGTTCTTCTCGTTCATCCAGCGATAGTTGAGGCGCCCCCAGTCGCACATGAAGAACGCGTTGACGTTCTCATTCGGCCTCGGGCGCATGCGCACGACCTGATTCTCGCGCGTCTCCATGATCACGTTGCAGCCCTGAGTGCAGTTGGGGCAGATCGACGCCGTGCGGTCAAGCTCCCACGCGCGCGCCTTGTTCAGAAAATCCTTGGAGAGCAGCGCGCCGACCGGGCAGAGATCGACGACATTCGCGGCCCACGGGTGAGTGAGGTCCTTCCCCTCGAACTTGCCGATCAGCGCGCGGTCGCCTCGCTCGCTGACGTTCAGCGCCGGATCGTGCGCGACGTCTTCCATGAATCGGACGCAGCGTGTGCACAGGATGCAGCGGTTCGGAACGTAGATCACGTCGCCGCCAAAGTCCTCGGCTGGGTTGAAGCGCTTGGGCTCGCGGTAGCGCGAATCCTCCCGCCCTTCCTGATAGGTGTAATCCTGGAGCTCGCACTCGCCCGACTGATCGCAGATCGGACAATCGAGAGGGTGATTGATAAGAAGCATCTCGAGCACGCCCTTGCGCGCCGCGAGCGACTTCTCGGAATACACGCGGACGACCTGTCCCTCCGCCACGGTCGTGGCGCAAGAAGGGGCGAGCTTGGGCGCCTTCTCGACTTCGACGAGGCACATGCGGCAGACGCCCGCGATCGGGAGTCCCGGATGATAGCAGTAGTGCGGAATGAGAATCCCCGCGGTCTTCGCCGCCTCGAGGATGGTCGTCCCCTCCGCAACACTGACGGGCCGGCCCTCGATCGTGAGGCTCACCATTTTCTTCTCGGCCATCACGCCACCGCCGCGGTGACAGGGTGAAAGCGCCTGCCCTGAATCAACGCCTCGAACTCGCCGCGGAACTTCTTGATGCCCGACACGACTGGCACCGCGCACGAATCGCTGAGCACGCAGATCGTTTTCCCTGTCATCTGCTCGCCGATGTCGAGGAGTGTGTCGAGGTCCTCGACAGTGCCCTCTCCGTCTCTGATGCGCTCGAGAATCTTGGTGGTCCAGGCCGTGCCCTCGCGGCATTGCGTGCACTGTCCGCAGCTCTCGTGCGCGAAGAAGCGCGCGATGCGCGCGATCACCGTCACCATTGATTGGGCATCGTCGATCACGATTACGCCGCCGGAGCCAAGCATCGATCCCCCGGCAACGAAGCCCTCGTAATCCATGAGCGTGGCTTCGGCTTCCTCCATGGTCTGGATGGGAACGGATGCCCCGCCCGGAATCACCGCCTTGAACTTGCGGCCGTGCAGCGGACCGCCGCAGAGATCGTACAGGAATTCCTTGAACGGAAAGCCCATCACGACCTCGTAAGTGCCGGGACGCTGCACATTGCCGCAGACCGAGAAGAGCTTGGTCCCAGTGCTCTTCGGATTCGACAGCGACATCTTCTTGTACCAGTCGGCGCCGTTGAGGAGAATCGGAGCGGCGGCGACGAGCGTCTCGACGTTATTGATCGTGGTCGGCATGCCGAAGACGCCAGACACCGCCGGAAACGGAGGCTTGATCCGCGGATTCCCGCGACGACCCTCGAGTGATTCCATGAGCGCCGTCTCCTCGCCGCAGATGTAGGCGCCGGCTCCCTTGTGCACGTGCACATCGATCCGCTTTCCGCTGCCCATCGCGTTCTTGCCGAGGATGCCGGCGGCGTAAGCTTCCTTCACCGCTTGCTCCATCCAGTGAAGCGGCTCGGTGAACTCGCCGCGGATGTAGACGTAGGCAGTCTCCGCTCCGATCGCGTACGCGCCGATTGCGCACCCTTCAACGAGCGCGTGGGGTGTCCAGCGCATCAGCTCGCGATCCTTGAACGTTCCCGGCTCGGATTCGTCGGCGTTGCAGCAGAGATAGTGCGGTTTTCCATCGCCCGGCTTCATGAACGACCACTTCAGGCCGGTCGGGAATCCGGCGCCTCCCCTTCCGCGCAGGCCGGACTCCTTCACGACGTTCACGATGTCGGCTGGCTGCATTCCGAGTGCTTTCTCGAGCGCCTTGTAGCCTCCGCGTTTTTTCCAGCCGCCGAGCGTGCGCGCATCGGCCTCGCCGAAGTGTTTGGAGAGAACCGTCGTCTCCCTCGGATGGGGATGGTGCGGGTAGCCCATTATGGGAGCCGTGCGAGAAGTTCGGGGACTTTGTCGGGCGTCATTGATTCGATGAACTCTTCGTTGACCATCACCGGCGTGGCGAAGCCGCAGGCGCCGAGGCATTCCACCTCGATCACGGTGAAGCGGCCGTCCGGTGAGGTGAGGCCCAGCTCGCCCGTGTTGGTGTGACGAACAAATGCTTTGACGACATCTTCCGCGCCGCAGATGCCGCAAGGTGAGGTCGTGCATACCTGGATGAAATATTTTCCCACTGGGTGCTGATGGTACATCGTGTAGAAGGTCACGACGCCCTTGACGTAGGCGGGCGTGAGGTCGAGCAGTCCGGCGACTTCAGCCATCCCCTCCTCGCTCACCCACCCGCGCTCGCGCTGTACTAGCCATAGGGCGGGAAGAAGCGTTGCCATCTTCGTCGGATAGCGCGTGAGGAGCTCGTCCAGTTCACGCTTCACATCTCCAGTGAAAACCGGAGTGTAAGGCTCGTGCGCCGCACGGTCGTGCGATGCGTAGTCGGGAGATTCCAGGCCGCCTACGAGGTCAGGTGTCAACGGTCGATCTCTCCCATAACGATGTCGATGCTGGCGTTGATGGCAATGACGTCCGAGAGCAGATGGCCTTCGACCATTTTCGGAATGGCGGCGAGATTCACGAACGAAGGCGGACGAATCCTCCACCGCACAGGCTTCGCCGTGCCGTCGGATACCATATAGTAGCCCTTCTCACCCTTGGGGCTCTCGACCGCGACGTAGGATTCGCCGATCGGTGGACGCGGACCTTCCATCACCACCTTGAAGTGATGGATCATTGATTCCATCTCGCTCGTCGCTTTGGACTTGGGAGGAAGAATGACGCGTGGGTCGTCGATGTTCACCGGACCGTCGGGCAGCCGGTCGGCCGCCTGCTGGAGGATACGCAGGGATTGGCGCAGCTCCTCGAACCTGACGAGATAGCGATCATAGACATCGCCGTTCGTGCCAACCGGCACCTCGAAGTCGTAGGTCTCGTAATCGAGATATGGAAAATCCTTGCGCACATCGTAGTCGACGCCGGACGCACGAAGCATCGGCCCCGAAAGTCCCCAGTTGATTGCTTCGTCGGGCGTCATGACGCCGAGCCCGACGGTGCGGCCGACCCAGATCGCGTTCCTGGTCAGTACGCGGTCGATTTCGTCCAGCGTGTGCGGGAAAGTGCGAATGAACTGCCTGAGCCCGTCCATCCATCCGCTCGGAATGTCGGCGGCCATTCCGCCGACTCGCGTTGCCGACGTCGTGAGCCGCGCGCCCACCCACTTCTCGATGAGGCGGTAGATCTCTTCGCGCCGCTGGAACGCCCAGAGAAATGGCGTGAACGCTCCGATGTCAATGCAGAAAGTGCCGAGCCAAACGAGGTGCGACATGATGCGCGACAACTCGGACGCGATGACGCGCAGAACCTTGCAACGCTCCGTGATCTCGATTCCGAACAGCCGCTCAGCGCCAAGGGCAAACGCCACGTTGTTGCCGATCGAGTTGAGATAGTCCTCGCGATCGGTCCAGCAGATTATCTGGTTGTACTGCCGGTACTCGCCGATCTTCTCGAACCCGCAGTGGAGATAGCCGATGTGCGGAATGCAGCGCACCACAGTCTCTCCATCGAGCTCCAGCACGAGCCGCAAAACGCCGTGCGTGGCGGGATGCTGCGGGCCGATGTTGATGAGCATGTGCTCACCCTCGAGATCCGGCTCGAGACCTGGCGGCGGCTGAAGCGCGACCGCCGCTCCACCGTCGTTCGTTACGAGCGGAATGCGCTGCGGCCGTCCCTGCGCGTCGAGACCCGATGTCGAGAGCTCTACTTCGACTGTGCGCTTTGACATTTACTCGCCGGTCCTCTCGCCCTTGCTCAGTCTCTCGCGCATGTCCTGCGGAAGCTCCGCGAACGCGTCGGCGATGGTGAGCTCCTCCATCGAATAGCGCGCCTCCGGATTCTGGGCGAGGGCCTGACGCAGCTGCTCGGAGCGGCTGAACCGCCCGCGCAGAGGAAAATCCTTGCGCAGCGGATAGCCTTCCTTGTACGACTCCCACATCAGGATGCGGCGGAGATCCGGATGTCCACGAAAGCGGATTCCGAACATGTCGTAGCACTCGCGCTCGAGCCAGTCGGCCGACTTATAGATGTCCCAAAGGCTGTCGATCTCGAGCGGCGCTCCTTTGGGCAGCTGCGCCTTGATGCGCAGGAAGCGTCGGTACGGAAGCGACCGCAAATGCCACACTACCTCGATCGGCACTTCCGCGTCGCGATACTCGACGGCCGTAACGTCGATGAGGAAGTCGTACTGCTGCGACTGATCGTCGTGCAGCCATCGGATGATCTCGTGCGCTGCAGCGGGATCGACGTAGACGATCGTCTCGGCCCAGATCACATCGACGCGCTTGATCGCCGCAGAGAATTTGTCCTGAAGCGCCTTGGCAGATGGATTCGCCTCGGCACCCCGGTGCGAAACGTTCCGCTGCGTTGCGGGTTGGGCTCCGGTCGCGCTCGCTCCGGTTCTCACGACCTCGAATCGGGTCACAGTCCGGACCTGGTCTGGTTTACGGAATTCCCGAACGGCTCACCCAACTCGTCGATCACGGACGGCGGGATATAGAGCTGACTCGAAGGATCGGGCTCCATCTCGTCGCGAATTCCCGCGTCGGAAGACCGCTCGTTCTTCACCTTCTCCTGGAGCATGCGAATTCCGTAGATGAGACCCTCGGGCCGCGGAGGGCAGCCCGGAACGTACACGTCCACGGGAATGATCGTGTCGATTCCCTGCACGACCGCATAGTTGTCGAACATCCCGCCCGTCGATGCGCAGGCGCCCATGGAGATGGCCCATTTCGGCTGCGGCATCTGCTGCCAGATGCGGCGGATGATCGGAGCGAGCTTGAACGGAACGCGGCCCGCGCAGATGAGCACGTCGGCCTGTCGCGGTGAGAAGCTCATCCGCTCCATGCCGAAGCGCGCGAGGTCGAAATCGCTCGCCGCCGTTGCCATGAATTCAATGGCGCAGCAAGCAGTCCCAAACGGCATCGGCCACAGCGAGTTGGCGCGCCCCCAGTTGACGAGGAAGTCGAGGCGCGTCGCGACCCACCCTTCCTGGGATTCTGGCGCGTACGAGACAGTTCGGTGCTCTGGCGGAGCGGTCAATCCCATTGCAGTGCTCCCTTCTTCCAGACGTAGACGAAGCCCACGAGCAGGATCAGCATGAACACCAGCATCTCACCCAGCCCGAAAAAGGAAATGTTTCCAACGGGACACGCGTCGTTCACGAGCGGCACGAAGCAGGAAAGCTGCTTGAAGTAGACCGCCCACGGGATCATGAACACCGTCTCGATGTCGAAGATGATGAAGAGGATCGCGACGAGATAGAAGCGCACCGAAAATCGCTCGCGGGCGTCGCCGAGGGCCGGAACTCCCGATTCGTACGCCTGCTGCTTGACCGGCGTTGGGCGCGAGCGGATCGTGAGCGCCGAGAACCCGATGATCAGGAGCCCGGTCATCACCACGAAACCGAGGAGCATCAGAACCGGGAAATAAGCGCGAGCCATGGCCTCTCAGACTTCGTGAAAAATTTCACTAGTGCGATTTTTTGGAATTTACCCCTCGCAATCTTGTAATTCAACGGCTCCCGTTCGGTGGCGGTGCCAGTGCGAAAATCGTACATTGACGATGAAACGCTGCGAAATCCCGCAGAACCCACCATTGCCGGAACTCCGGCTCCCTCACGCAATCACACCACTCATCAATGTCAATTCAATCGGATCGCTGGATCACCCGCATGGCAAAGGAGCATCGGATGATCGAGCCGTTCGAGAGCAGTCAGGTAAGAACGGGCGTCATCTCGTACGGAGTGAGCTCCTACGGATACGACATGAGAGTTGCACCCGAGTTCAAGATTTTCACGAACGCGCTGAGCTCGATCGTGGATCCGAAAAACTTCGATCCGAAATCATTCGTCGAGTTCGAGGGTGACGTCTGCATCGTTCCGCCCAACTCTTTCGCGCTCGCCCGGTCGGTGGAGTACTTCCGCATCCCACGGAACGTCGTGACGATCACTGTGGGGAAATCCACCTACGCCCGGTGTGGAATCATCACCAACGTCACGCCATTCGAGCCGGAGTGGGAGGGATTTGTGACGCTGGAGATATCGAACACGACGCCTCTGCCCGCAAAAATCTACGCCAACGAGGGCATTGCGCAGGTTCTTTTCTTCAAGGGTGAAGAGGAGCCATTGGTGTCGTACAAGGACAAGAAGGGCAAGTATCAGGGGCAGCGAGGCGTGACGCTACCCCGTCTGTAGTAATCTGGCCCCAGCTTGCCGAAGCTATAAGGACGAACCGTAACCGGGAGGTAGCTAGGCTGATGCAAAATCGCGACGGCATACAGAAGGGCGCCCAGGATCACGCAGAGGGGCAGCATGGATCAAAAACCCGCGACAAGATTCTCGAACAGCTGCACTCAGGCAACGGTACCGCGCCGAAAGCCCCTCCGAACCCAGTCGAACCCGCCAAGTCCATCGCGCATCACAACGCCGCGTATCGCCTGTTCGAAGAGCGCCAGCAACACGACGAGGCCGAGAAGAACAGTGAGAAGACTCGCCTGAACCGCGAGATCGAGCGTCGGCACCTCGACCCGGACCACATTCCAAAGATCTGAGCCTTAGGGGCGGGTGCCGATCAGGCGCCCGCGAATGAAGTCCCGGTTCATCCGGGTGATCGTGTCGATGCTGATTTCCTTCGGACACGCTTCCTGACACTCGCCGTGCAGAGTGCAGCTCCCAAAATTCTCGAGATCCATCTGGTCCACCATCTCCAGCGCGCGGCGGTACCGCTCGGGCTGGCCCTGCGGCAGAAGGCCGAGATGCGTGATCTTCGCCGCGGTGAAAAGTGACGCCGACGCGTTCGGGCACGCGGCCACGCACGCGCCGCAACCAATGCAGGCGGCGGCGTCCATAGCGCCGTCTACACTTTCCTTGGGAACGAGAACCGCGTTCGCGTCCTGCGCGCCACCGGTGGCGGCCGTGATGAATCCGCCCGCTTGAATGATCCGGTCCAACGCCGAGCGATCGACCGCTAGATCCTTGATCACCGGAAAGGCTCCGGCGCGCCAGGGCTCGATGTAGATCGTGTCGCCGTCCTTGAAGCTCCGCATGTGGAGCTGACACGTCGCCGTTCCCTTCATTGGGCCGTGGGCGATGCCATTTATCATCAGGCTGCACATTCCGCAAATGCCTTCGCGACAGTCGTGATCGAAAGCGATCGGCACCTCACCACGCAGGGTGAGCCCCTCGTTCACGACGTCGAGCATCTCCAGGAACGACATGTCGGGGCTGATATCGCCGGCCTTGTAGACCACCATTTTGCCCGGCGCCCGGGGACCGGCCTGACGCCAGACGTGTAGCGTGAGATTCATCACTTGTAGCTCCGCTGCGACAGTTTCACGTTCTCGAAGACGAGCGGCTCCTTGTTGAGAACGGGGCTACGCCCTTCGCCGGCGTACTGCCAGGCGGCGACATAAGCGAAGTTCTCATCGTCGCGCAGCGCTTCGCCATCCGCAGTCTGGCTCTCTTCCCGGAAATGTCCGCCGCACGATTCGGTTCGATGCAGCGCGTCGAGGCAGATCAGCTCACCCAGCTCGAGAAAGTCGGCGACCCGTCCGGCCTTCTCGAGGGCCTGATTCAGCTCGACATCGCTTCCCGGCACGTTGACGTCGCGCCAGAACTCCTCTCGCAGCTCAGGAATCTTCTTGAGCGCGGTTCTTAGTCCCGCGTCGTTGCGCGACATCCCGCAGTAGTGCCACATGATTTTCCCGAGCTCACGGTGGAACGACGCTACCGTTCGTTTCCCCTTGATCGAGAGAAACCTGTTCGTTCTCTCCGCCACCTCGGCCTCGGCCGCCTTGAACGCCGCGTGTGATGCGTCAACCTTCTCCAGCTTGTTGCTCACCAGATAGTGCCCGATGGTGTTCGGGATTATGAAGTATCCGTCGGCGAGCCCCTGCATCAGCGCGCTGGCACCAAGCCGGTTGGCCCCGTGGTCGGAGAAGTTCGCCTCACCGGTGACGTGAAGGCCGTCGACGTTGCTCATGAGATTGTAGTCGACCCAGAGCCCACCCATCGTGTAGTGAGCCGCCGGGTAAATGCGCATCGGAACTTCATACGGATCCTCGTCCGTGATCCGTTCATACATCTCGAACAGATTGCCGTACCGCTCTTTGATCACATCGCGGCCAAGTCGCTTGATGGTGTCGGCGAAGTCGAGATAGACGCCAAGCCCCGATTCGCCGACTCCCCTTCCCTCATCGCACACTTCCTTCGCCGCGCGCGAGGCGATGTCGCGCGGCGCGAGATTGCCGAAGCTGGGATATTTCCTCTCGAGATAGTAGTCCCGCTCGTTCTCGGGAATCTGTCGCGGGTCGCGCTTGTCCCCGGGCTCCTTCGAAACCCACACCCGCCCATCGTTTCGGAGCGACTCGCTCATCAGCGTCAGCTTCGACTGGTATTCGCCGCTGACCGGGATACACGTCGGATGTATCTGGGTAAAGCACGGGTTCGCGAACGCCGCCCCGCGTTTATATGCGCGCCAGATCGCAGTGGCGTTCGATCCCTGCGCGTTGGTCGAGAGGTGGAACACGTTGGCGTATCCTCCCGTGGCGAGAACAACCGCCTCGCCCGCGTGGGACTCAATGGCGCCCGTCACCAGATCACGGACAACGATGCCGCGCGCCTTGCCGTCGATGACGACGAGATCGAGCATCTCCGTGCGCGGATACATCGTCACGCCGCCGCGCGCGATCTGGCGCTCGAGAGCCTGGTACGCGCCAAGCAGGAGCTGCTGCCCGGTCTGTCCGCGCGCATAGAAGGTGCGAGATACCTGGGCACCGCCGAACGACCGGTTGGACAGCAGCCCGCCGTACTCGCGCGCGAACGGAACTCCCTGCGCCACGCACTGGTCGATGATGTTCCCGCTCAGCTCGGCGAGACGGTACACGTTGGCTTCGCGGGATCGGAAATCGCCGCCCTTTAATGTGTCGTAGAAAAGGCGATAGATGCTGTCGCCGTCGTTCTGATAATTCTTGGCGGCGTTTATTCCGCCTTGCGCCGCGATGCTGTGCGCCCGGCGCGGCGAGTCCTGAAAGCAGAAGCACTTCACGTTGTAGCCCAGCTCGCTCATCGTCGCCGCGGCGGCGCCGCCGGCCAATCCTGAGCCGACGACGATTATCGTATGCTTCCGCTTGTTCGCGGGGCTCACGAGCTTCATCTCGAAGCGATGCTTGCCCCACTTCTGCGCCAGCGGGCCGCTCGGGATGTGCGCCTCGAGCTGAACGGTCATCGAACGATACCGGCTGCGACCGCTATCGGCACAGCGGTGAAGGCCGCCCACACGAGTAGGGCGATCGCGAAGGAGATCCGATGGTGCAAAGGCTGAGGCGAGGGCGGGCTCACGCCAACGCTCCTCACCGAGCTCCACGCGCCGTGGAAGAGGTGAAGGCCGAGGGCGACCATCACTGCCACATAAAAGAGTGCAACCCACCAGATGCGGAAGCTGGTCACGACGTTGGCGTACACATCGTCCGGGCTGAAGACGCCAGCCGGCCTGATAGTGCCGGTCGTGAAGTGCAGAACGTGAAGGGCGATGAACACGAGCAGGAGCGCCCCGCCCCAACGCATCGTGCGGGAAGCCACTGTCGCGGCCTGATGCTCCTGCTTCGTGTACGCGAGCGGCCGTGCCGCCCTGCTCTGCAGCGTCAGCTGAACCGCTGCGATCACGTGAAACATGACGGCGACGATGAGAAGGATCCGCAAACCCCAGAGCAGCTCGCCCGTGCTCTTGAGGAAATGTGAATAGGAGTTGATGGCCGCGGGCCCGCGAAAGACGAGCAGGTTGCCGAGCGAGTGCATGATGACAAAGCCGACTCCGATGAGCCCGGTGACTCCCATGACGACTTTCTTGCCGACCATGGAGGCGTAGAAGATGCGAAGCCTGCCCATCGGCGTCTTACAGCTTTACCGCGCCCATCGGCTCGCGGACGGCGTCCGCGCTCTTCGCCAGGGCATCCCGCTCCTCTCGGGTGAGCTCCACTTCAATGATCTTCTCGATCCCGCCGCGACCGAGCTTGCAGGGAACGCCGAGGAAGAGACCCGACATCCCGTATTCGCCTTCGAGCCAGGCGGCGCATGGGAGAATGCGCTTCTGATCGAAAACGATCGACTCGCACATCTGAACCGCCGCCGCTGACGGAGCGTAATAGGCGGAGCCGGTCTTCAGATGCTTCACGATTTCCGCTCCCCCACCGCGCGTACGCTCGACGATCGCGTTGAGCTTGGCCTGCGGCATCAGCTGCGTGATCGGAATTCCGCTCACCGAGGTGTAGGAGATCAGGGGCACCATGGTGTCACCGTGTCCGCCGAGCACCATCGCCTGGATGTCCCGCACGGAGACGTCGAGCGCCTCGGCGATAAATGCGCGATACCGCGCGGTGTCGAGAACGCCCGCCATGCCCAGCACGCGCTGGCGGGGAAACCCGGTCACCTTCATCGCGACGTACGACATCACGTCGAGCGGATTGGAGACGACGATCAAGATTGCGTTCGGAGAAGTCGTCCTGATCTGCTCGGAGACCTGCTTGACGATTCCGGCGTTGGTGTTGAGGAGATCGTCGCGCGACATGCCTGGCTTGCGCGCAATGCCGGCCGTGATGACGACGATCTCGGAGTCATGCGTCTCGTCGTAGGTGTTGGTGCCGATGACGCGGGAGTCGAAGCCTTCAATCGGAGCGGACTGCCACTGGTCGAGCGCCTTGCCCTGTGGAATTCCTTCCATCACGTCGACCATCACGACGGTGCGGGCGAGCTCTTTCTCGGCTATGCGCTGCGCGGTGGTCGCACCGACGTTGCCAGCGCCGACCACCGTAATCTTATTGACCATTTTCTCGTTCTAGTTGTGAAGAGTCGTGCGCGAAAGCTACCTGACCGCCGCTCGAATGGCGAGTTTTCAGCCGCCGACTTGCGACAGCGCCTGAAGACCGCCGACCTGCATCTGGAGGAGATGGTGCTCCTTCGGCTTCGAGGAGAGCGCGCTGCGAAAAAATGGCTCGAGGGGCAATCCTTCCCGCAGGGGAGAGCGAAGATCGACCTCATCATCACCGAAGAGGCAGGTGCGGAGGCGTCCGTCCGCGGTCAGCCTCACGCGGTTGCAACTGCCGCAGTATGTGTGCGACATCGGGGTGATGACGCCAACCGTCCCGCGCGCGCCGTCAAAGCGAAAGTACCGCGCAGGCCCGTTTCCTCGGGACGGGCCCGCGGCGGGCTCAAGTGGCGCGATCTCTTCCAGTTGGCGCAAAACCTCTTCGCTGGGGACGATGTGGTGCCAGGTGAGCTCCCGCATCTCTCCCACCGGCATCAGCTCGATGAATCTCACGTGCCATTCGTGCTCGACCGTGAGGCGCGCGAAGTCGCAGAGCTCATCGTCGTTGATGCCGCGCATGACGACGACGTTGATCTTGATGGGCGAGAGTCCCGCCTGCTCCGCCGCCGTTGCCGCCGCGATCGGGTCGAAGTTGATGTTTCGCCGCGAGATCGCTCTGATGCGATCGGGCCGGAGCGAGTCGGCACTCATGTTGACGCGATCGAGTCCCGCCTGCCTGAACGATCCCGCGAGCTCGGGCAATCGCACTCCATTGGTCGAGAGGGAGATGTCCTCGATTCCGGGAATCGACCGCAGCATCCCTACCAGAAGCTCGAGCTGTGGGCGCAATGTCGGCTCACCACCCGTGATCCGGAGCCGTCGCAAGCCGAGGGGGGCCAGCTCGCTCACGACCTGCGCGATCTCTTCGTAGGAGAGGATATGGGACTTGGGAAGCCATTCGAGTCCTGCGGCGGGCATGCAGTACAGGCAGCGGAAATTGCACCTGTCAGTGACGGAGATGCGGAGATAATCGATTCTCCGGCCGAAGCTGTCGCGCAGCGTCACGCTCACGTGGTCGCGACTCCGCTCGCTGTGGGATCGACCCACTCGCGGCCGCCGTCGGCGTAGTGCTCCCGCTTCCAGATCGGAACTCGCTTCTTGATCTCCTCGATCACGAAACGCGTGCAGTCGAGCGCGGGAGCACGATGAACGTGGGCGGCAACGATCGCGACGCTCACGTCTCCGAGGGCGAGGCCACCGACGCGATGCTCCACCACGATTGCCATAACTCCAAACCGGTCTTGAGCCTCGGCGAGAATCCTCTCGAGCTCGGACTCTGCCATAGAAGTGTAGGCGGAGTAATCGATTGCGGTCACGCTCCGGCCATCGTTCGTGTCGCGCACAGTCCCGGCGAACAGGGAAATGGCGCCGAATTCCGTGGACTGCACCTCGGCCATCAACGCGGCCGGGTCTATCTCCCTGGTGACAATCGCCGAGCGTCTCATCCGCCCGCCACGGGAGGAATCAACGCCACCTCGTCCTGGGAATCGACCACTTGGTCGAAGGACGCAAATCTTCTGTTGACGGCTACGCGGGGAGATTCGGGAAGGACGTAGGCACCCGGAAGGGACCGGATGCTGTGGACAAGATCTCCAACGGTGCTGCCAGGGTCGAGCGGAATTTTGAGAGTGGACCCGCCGAAGCTCTCGGCGTATGAAGCAAACAGCTGCACCGTCACTGTGGACACTTGCGCACTCCCCTCGCCTGCTGTGAAGCTAAGTCCTTATGCTTCCGACATCTGCGACATGTGCACGCCAGCGACGAGGGCTCGCAGCTCTTTTGACGGCTTGAAGACGGGGACGGGTCGCGCGGAAACCTCAACTGGAGAGCCGGTGCGTGGATTGCGCGCCATCCGGGTTTTCCGATTGCGAATCTTGAATGTGCCGAATCCCCTGACCTCGATGTTTTCCTGGGTCTGGAGGGATTCCTTGATCGCCTCGAGGAAAGCGTCCACGACGCGAGCGCAATCTTTCTTTGAGATCATCGGCCCGGCGGTGCGTGAAATCTGGGTCGTGACACGCTCGACGAGGTCGGCTTTAGTCATTGAAAAACTCCATATGGACGCGCGCCTGAGCGCGTAAGTGCTTTGAAACTATGGCTTTACTAATATGGTGTCAAGGCGATTTTGACGCTACCTGACTGCCACCCTGAGGGCACTGAGGAAGTCCTGGAAGAGGGGCCGGGCGTCGTGGGGGCCCGGCGCGGCCTCCGGATGGTACTGGACCCCGAAAACCGGGAGGGTTCGGTGCCGAAGACCTTCTATGGTTCCGTCGTTCAGATTGACGTGAGTGACTTCCAGATCGCCCGCACCCTTTACCGACCGCTCGTCTCCTTCGACCGCAAACCCATGGTTTTGCGACGTGATCAGGACGCGGCCCGTCTCGACTTCCTTCACTGGGTGATTTCCGCCCCGGTGTCCGTAGGACATCTTCGCGGTCGAGCCACCGAAGGTAAGTGCTAACAGCTGATGCCCCAGGCAGATCCCGAAGATGGGCACTCCTTTGGAGGTCAGTGTCCGGATGATCTCGGGAGCGTACGACACAGCATCGGGGTCGCCGGGCCCGTTCGACAGAAAGATTCCGTCCGGGTCCTCAGCCAGCGCCGCATCCGCCGATGTGTCGGCGGGGACTACGGTTACGCGGCAATCGTTCTCATCGAACAGTCTGAGGATGTTGCGCTTGATTCCGTAGTCGTAGGCGACGACGTGGTGACGCGCGCGCGGATCTCCCCAACTATAGCGCTCTCGGGTCGACACGCGGGACGCGAGATCCAACCCTTCCATAGACGGGCACGCCTCGAGCGCCGCCCTGCTCGCTTCGTCGGGCTGATCGCCGGCGCCGATGACTCCGCGCATCACGCCAACCGACCTCAAGTGCCGAGTTAGACGGCGAGTGTCAACATCTTGAATTATCGGAACTTGAGATGCTGCAAGCCAAGCTCCCAGTCCGCCCGTCGCGCGCCAGTTCGAGTAAGTCTCCGACAGCTCGCGAACCACTACTCCGGCGACCTGCGGCGCGCTGGATTCCGGGTCCTCCGCGTTGACGCCATAGTTGCCGATCTGTGGCGCCGTCATCACGACGATCTGTCCCCGATACGACGGATCGGTGAAGACCTCCTGGTAGCCGGTCATGTTGGTCGTGAAAACGACCTCGGCCACGGCGGGCAGCAGTGCCGCATTCGAGTCGGCCATGCGCCCACGAAAAAGGGTTCCGTCCTCAAGGAGGAGGAACCCCGGCTCAGTGATTCGAGTCTTGGCTGCCAACTTACCGCTTCGGAGTGGTAGCTGGAGGTTTCGCCATCTTCGTTCCCGAAGGAGCGGTGGTCGCCGGCGCTGGCTCGAGCGGAACCGCTGGAGCCGATGTCGGCGGAGGCGCCACGTTCTGGGGCTGGGTCCCCAGGCCCTTCTCGAGGACGGACCGCGGCGCCGACGTGTGCGTCGACATGATTTGCAGAACGAAGCAGAGACCGAGGAAAACGCCGCCGCCCCACCAGCTCATCTTGGTGAGGATGTTTCCGGCCTGACGGATTCCGATCAGTGCGTCGGGAGACGAGCTTGTGCCACCGAAGCTCGCGGCGAGGCCGGTGCCCTTTCCGCTCTGAAGCAGAATGGCCAGCATCAGCACGACGCAGTCTATGACGAGCAGTGTGAGAAGAAACGTGTAAAGCATTGATAGAATTAAGGTTCAGTCCAGCCTTTCAATATCGGCGGCAATGGGAATTCAGTCAAGTCTGCGCGATCGAGAGCCACGAAGACGCATCCACGCTTGCTCCTCCAACGAGGAGCCCGTCGACTTCCGGCGCGCCGAGAAGGCTGGCCGCGTTCGTCGAGTTGACGCTTCCTCCGTAGAGTATCGGAATCTCGTCGCCCCTGGTGCCGATCATCTGGCAGAGCTCCGAGCGGAGCACAGTATGAATCGCGGACGCATCGCCAACTGACGCGGTGAGGCCAGTACCGATTGCCCACACCGGCTCATAGGCGAGCATGAAATCAGCCGAGATGAGATTCGGCGTCTGCGATAATCCCTCGCGCAGCTGACGGGTCACGAGGCTCTCCGTTTCTCCCGCCTCTCGCTGCTGGATGGTCTCCCCGACGCAAAGCATGAAGGCGAGCTTGGCGCGCGATGCCGAGAGGCACTTCTTCGCGCACTGCGCGTCCGTCTCGCCGAAAACGTGTCGCCGCTCCGAGTGTCCCACGAGCACGACGCGCGCACCAGCATCGGCTGCCATCGGCGCCGAGATCTCGCCGGTGAAAGCCCCCTTCTCTGCCCAGTGAATGTTCTGAATTCCGGCCAGAACGTCGGTCCGGCCGGACGTGGCTGCCGCTACCGTGGTGAGTGAGACCGCGGGAGGGAAGATGATGACCGTGCGGTCGGTCCGCGGCGCGTAGCTCGCGAGAAACGCGCTCATGAAAGTCTTCGCCGCCGTCGGGCCGTTGTTCATCTTCCAGTTGGCAGCGAGAACTGGACGTTTCACTGGTCGGCCTCGTCGAGGATTTCTACTCCCGGGAGTTTCTTGCCCTCCAGGAATTCGAGTGACGCGCCGCCGCCGGTGGAGACGTGGCTCATCTTCCCCTCGAGTCCTGCTTCAGCTACTGCAGCCGCGGAGTCCCCGCCGCCAACGATCGTGGTCGCGCCCTTCCCCGTCGCGTTCGCCATCGCTTCCGCTACGGCGCGGGTGCCGGCGTCGAACGGTGGCGTTTCGAAGACGCCCATCGGGCCATTCCAGATGATCGTCTTGGCCGACGCGATCGCGCGCGAGTAGGACGCGGCCGATTGCGGCCCGATGTCGAACATCGCCTGATCTTTCGGAATTGCGTTGCGCGGGACGGCCTTTGCTTCGTTCGCTCGCTCGAGCGAAGGCGCGACCATCGCGTCGTGTGGGAGAGTGAGGCGCATGCCGCCACGCGCGAGCAGATCCTTCGCCATCGCGACGCGGTCTTCCTCGACCAGCGACTTCCCCGTCTCGAGCCCCATTGCCCGGTAGAAAGTGCACGCCATCGCGCCGCCGATCAGCAGTCCATCGACTTTCGGAAGTAGCTGCTCGATGACGTCGATCTTTCCCGAGATCTTGGCTCCGCCGAGTATCGCGATGAACGGGTGCTGCGGATTTGCGAGCGCGCCACCGAGGTACTCAAGCTCCTTCTGCATCAACAGTCCCGCCACAGCCGGCCGCAGATATTCGGCGACGCCGACGGTCGATGCGTGCGCCCTGTGCGCTGCGCCAAAGGCATCATTCACGAAAAAGTCGCCGAGCTCCGCAAGCGTTCGCGCCAGCCGTTGATCGTTCTTCTCCTCGCCGCCGAGGAACCGCGTGTTTTCGAGGAGTAGAATCTCTCCCGCCTTGAGATTCGCGCACGCCTGAAGCGCCTCGTCCGAATCGGTCGACTCGACGAAGTTCACCTTGCACCCGATCAGCTTTTCGAGGCGCGCAGCCACTGGTTGCAGCGAGTACTTGGGATCCGGTTTTCCCTTCGGTCGTCCGAGATGTGAGAGAATTACCGGACGCGCGCCGCGATCGAGCAACAACCTGATCGTCGGCAGCGAGGCACGAATGCGCGTGTCGTCGGTGATGTTGCAATCGTCGTCGAGGGGAACGTTGAAGTCGACGCGAAGGAGGGCCCGCTTGCCCCGCACCTGCGCGTCGCTGAGATCGCGGACGGATTTCTTTTTCATGATCCGGGCTCGGTCTAGAGTCGCGACCCCATGAAGCGGAGCATGTCGACGCAGCGGCAGGCGTAGCCCCACTCGTTGTCGTACCAGCCCTGCACCGTGACGAGGGTGCCGTCGATGACGTTGGTGGTCTTCGAGTCGAGAATGCACGACGCCGGATCGCCGATGAAGTCGCTCGAAACGAGCTCCTCCTCCGTGTAGCGAAGGATCCCCTGGAGCGGGCCCTCGGCCGCCGCTTTCTTGAAAGCGGCGTTCACCGATTCCTTGGTGGCGCCCGCCTTCTCGATCTCGACGGTGAGAATCGTGTACGACACGTCGGGAGTCGGAACGCGAATGGAGCTGCCGTCGATCTTCCCCTTCACCTCGGGGATGACGAGCGAGGTTGCTTTTGCCGCTCCCGTCGTCGTCGGGATTATGGACAACGCCGCGGCTCGAGCGCGGCGCAGATCCTTGTGCGGGAGATCGAGGATCTGCTGGTCGTTGGTGTAGCTGTGGATCGTCACCATCGATGCGTGACGGAAACCGAAGTTGTCGCGAATGACCTTGACCATCGGCACCAGGCAGTTCGTCGTGCACGAGGCGTTGGAAACGATCGTGTGCTTTGCCGAATCGTACTTGTCGCTGTTGACACCCATGACGATGGTGATATCCTCGCCCTTGGCGGGCGCGGAAATCAGCACCTTCCTGGCACCCTGCTCGATGTGCTTGCGGGCAGCGGCGGCATCAGTGAAGCGACCGGTGGATTCGAGAACGATGTCCACGCCCAGCTCCTTCCACGGGAGCGCGCCGGGATCTTTCTGGGAAAGGATCTTGATCTCGTCGCCATCGATCACGATCGAATCCTTCCCCGCCTCGACGTCACCCTGATAGGTGCCGTGCACCGAATCGTACTTGAACAGGTGCGCCAGCGTTTTCGTGTCGGTGAGATCATTCACCGCGACGAAGTCGAGATCGGCGACGCCTTGGTTCTTCGCCGCGCGCACGACCTGGCGGCCAATGCGTCCAAATCCGTTGATGCCTACCCTTGTTGCCATTCCGCCAACTCCGTTCGGTTAAAGCCGGTCACCGCTTGCGTGAGCCCGGCCGAAAGTCACGTAACTGATTATTCGCGCACCCGATTCGTACAGCACCTTCGCGCACGTGTTGAGCGTCGCGGCTGTTGTCACAACGTCGTCGACGATCACGAGGTGCGCGCCGCTAAATTCCTCGAGCTGTCGTTCACCGGTGCGAAACGAACCCGCAACATTGTCCAGCCTTTCCTCAGGTGTCAACCTTGTCTGCGAGCCGGTCTCGCGCGACCGCACGACGACATCTTCCCATACGGGAATCCGCCACCGCAGCCCAAGTCCGCGAGCGATGAGCGCACTCTGATTATAGCCACGCTGGCGTCTTCTCGCTGCGGCGAGCGGAATCGGCACGAGCGCCGCTCTCTCGTCGACCACATCCGGCGGCCAGGATAGCCGACTCATCCGCTCCGCGATTTCATCTGCGACCGCGCCCCAGCCATCGTACTTGAGCGCGTGAACGATGCTCGACGCCGGCTCGACCGGCATCCAGCACACGGACCTAACGGCGCGAACGAACGGCGGGAGAAGCTCACACCATCGGCAGCGCCCGGTCGAAATCGGGTGGCCGCACCGCTCGCATCGCGGCGACGGCAGATAGGGCAGCCGCGACCAGCACAAACTGCACACGATTCCTGTCTCGAGTCGCGACAACAGTCGCTCGCAGGAAACGCAGGCGCGCGGCAGAAGAAGATCCATGACCCCGCTGAGATGCTCGCTTGCGCCAAACCTTCGACCTGCGCTCGCTAGAGCAGCGACTGCCGCATTACTTCCCGATCCGGCTCGATCCCGAACCAGCGCTGGAATGAGAGCGCGCCCTGTTCGAGCAGCATCGGCAAGCCGTCCGCCGCGGGATTGCCCCTCTTTCGCGCCGCTTTCACCCATGGCGTGTCTCCTCCGCGGCGGTAAACGAGGTCCATCACCGCGGCCGTCTTTGGAATGATTCCAACGTCCAGAGGTTGTTCGGCCTCCCGTTGTCCAACGGGGGTGGCGTTGACGATCAATGTCGCGTCCGCGAGCGCCAGTTCGACACTCTTTTCGACTCGCGCGACATCGCGAAAGCGTCGGGCCAGCTTTGACGCGCGCTCGGAGCTGCGCGCGACGATCGCGACCTGGGAGTCGGCCCATTGCTCCGCCGCCGCAATGACGGCGGCGGCCGCGCCACCGCTTCCAAGCACGACGATTCGCGCTCCTGCCGTCTCTCCCCCGAGCAGGGCGCGAGCGGCCGCGTCGAAACCTCCGACGTCGGTATTGTCGCCGTGCAGCCGGCCCGACTCGAACCAGAACGTGTTCACCGCTCCCACCCGCTTCGCGATATCGGTGAGCTCGTCGCAGCTGGCGTGGACTTTGACCTTGTGTGGAATAGTGACGTTGCCAGCAACACCGAGGTCCTTCAGCTTTCTGAGCAGCGCGAGAAGATCGCGGGGCAGGACGTCGACCGCCTCATAGAGGAGCGAAATCCCGGCCGCGCGGAGTGCGGCATTCTGAAGGGTTGGGGAGAGCGAATGCGCCACCGGATGCCCCAGCAGCACGAGCCGCCCCGGAATTTTGCTCACGGGAGCCACACTCTCAGCTGGCAAGGCGGTCGAACAACTTCTCGAGCTCCCGCTCCAGCACGTCGGCGGTGTGCCGGTAGGCTTCGAGGTCGCCGCCGTAAGGATCCACTACTCCCTGGTTCGCCGTGCCTGAGGCGTATTCGTCGATCACATGAACCTTTCCCCGCCCGCCCAGCTGCTTCACCTGCTCCACGTGGCCGGGTGTCATGACGAAAATGAGATCGGCTTCGGAGACAATCGCGGGCGTGAGCTTCCTGGCGCGATGTCCGGTGAGATCGATGTCGCGCTCCATTCCAACGAGGAGCGCCTCGTCAGTGGCGGGGACGTTGTCCCACGCATTCGTTCCCGCGCTCGAGACGTTGAGGTCCTCGATGCCCCGGTGCCTCGCGATCTTCAGCGCGAGCGCTTCGGCCATGGGGCTTCGGCAGGTGTTGCCGCTGCAGACGAAGAGGAGATTCATTCTCTACGCATCTCCGACAAGGTCGGGTACGCTCTCCCTCAATTTGGAGGCCGGGATCGCGCCCGGCCGAATGACTCGCGGGAGTCTTCCCGTGCAGTCGACAACGGTCGATGGCTCCGACTCCCGAAGGCGTCCGCCATCGAGAACGCGCAAAGTCCCGCGGGCGATCGCGTCACTCCACTGTGAGACGATCTGATCGGCCGCGGTGGCCGGCGGCACCCCGGGACGGTTCGCGCTGGTGGATGTTATGGGCTGGCCGTGCGCGAGAATGAGCCGCGCCAGCGAGCGATGCGGCGTCCATCTCACGGCAACGCCACCTTCCGGTCCGCGCACTAGATCGGGCACTCTCTTTTCGCCGCCGGGAAGCACGAGCGTGAGCGGACCTGGCCAGAATCGCGCGGCGAACGTCGACGCGTAGCCGGTGAGATGAAGTCCGAGACGCGTGATCATCTCACTGGCGGCGACGAGCAGGAGAAACGGCTTGCCGGGTGGGCGGCCTTTGAGGCTCACGAGCTGCTGCACGGACCGCTCATCCAGCGCGCCGCCAAATCCATAGACGGTTTCGGTGGGGTACGCGAGTACCTTTCCGGCGGCGAGATGGGCGAGCGATCCATTGATGGCAGCCTCGACTTCTCCCGGCGACCAGAACGGCACGACCATCGGCTGGGGCTTCATTCGCGGAAGATACTTAGCGCCTCCGCCAGCGCGAAATCATTTTCTTCGGTGATTTTGACCGCGCGTTCACTTCCGCGCACCACCACGACCGGCAGCCCGATCTGCTCGCAGAGCGCGGAGTCGTCGGTCGCCACGCGATCCGCCTCTCGCGCCTCGCGGTGCGCGCGCTCGAGGACCTTGCGAGGAAAGGCCTGCGGGGTCTGCGCTCTCCACAGCCCGAAGCGATCAACTGTCACGACGACCTTGCCGCTTGAATCGACCCGCTTGAGCGTGTCGGCGACCGGCAGAGCGGCGATGGCGCCATTTCCCTTCCGGGCTTCTTCGATCACCCGCGCAATCGTTTCGGTCGACACGAGGGGGCGAGCCGCGTCGTGAATGACTACGATCTCGCACTCGGCCGGAAGATCCTCGAGACCGTTGGCCACCGACTCGCTCCGGTGTCGTCCGCCAACCGACAGCAGGAGCCGCTCGGCGTCGCTCTGGAATATCCAGGGCGGCGGATCTCCGACGTACTCACGCGGCAGGACGCAGACCACCATTGCTACATCGGCCCGCGCCTGAAATGTCTGAATGCTGTGGAGCAGCATGGGCTTGCCCGCGACCCACCGAAACTGCTTGAGCTCCGTCGATCCGGTGCGTGACCCGGTGCCGGCGGCGACGATGATCACACCGACGTCGCGCTTCATTTAGGCGTGGAAGAGCTGTCGGAACAGATCGTTGACCGTTCGCACGCCGATGATTTCCAGGCCGCGCGGTCCGCGCTTTGGAATTCCCCGCTCCGCCATGTATGCGGTCGTCATCCCCATCTTCGCTGCCTCTCCGAGCCGCCGCTCGGCCTGCGATACCGGCCTGATCTCGCCTCCGAGCCCGACCTCCCCGAGAAAGATCGCGGAGTTTGCCACGGGGCGATCGTACACGCTCGATGCGAGCGCGCTCGCCACCGCGAGATCGCCTGCCGGCTCCTGCATCCGCACTCCTCCCACCACATTGAGGAAGACATCCAGCTGGGAGAAAGATAGGCCCGCCCGCTTGTCGAGCACAGCCAGGAGCAGCGCCAGACGACGCCCGTCGAATCCTGTGCTGACGCGCTGCGGAGTTCCGTAGCCCGCTTTCGCCGCGAGGCCCTGAATCTCGATCAGCACGGGACGAGAGCCTTCCAGCAGAGCTGTGACGGCGCTTCCGGAAGAGTTGTTGAGACGGTCGCCAAGGAAAAGCTCGGATGGATTCTCGACGGCGATGAGTCCTTCCTCGGTCATTCTGAAGACTCCGATCTCGTCCACGCTCCCGAACCTGTTCTTCGTCGCGCGGAGGATGCGGTGCTCCAGCATCCCCTCGCCCTCGAAGTAAAGGACCGTGTCGACGATGTGCTCGAGCGTCTTGGGGCCGGCGATGCCGCCGCCCTTGGTGACATGCCCAACCGCGAACACCGTCGTCTCCGTCTCCTTGGCGAAGCGCATCAGACGGGCCGCGCATTCCCGCACTTGACCGACGTTGCCGGGTGCGCCCTCGAGATCGCTCGTGAAAACCGTCTGAATCGAATCGACAACGATTGCATCAAACCGCTGCGAGCCGGCGGTGGCGATGATCGTCTCGAGCAGCGTCTCGTTCAGCAGCGCGACGTCTTCGGCGGATCCGTGCAGGCGCTCAGCGCGCAGCTTCACCTGGAGCGCGGATTCCTCACCCGACACGTACAGGGTGGAGTGCCCGAGCTCCTGGAGCCGTCCGGCGACCTGAAGAAGCAGCGTCGACTTGCCGATGCCAGGCTCACCACCGACCAGAACCATCGAACCCGGGACGATCCCGCCGCCGAGCACGAAATCGAATTCCTTGATTCCCGTCTTGAGGCGGCGTCCCGCCGAGCTCTTGATGTCGCGGAGTCGGGGCGTCGGTGCCACGCTTCCGCCTTCGCCCATCGACTTCTGACCGCCCGCGCGACGGCTCGACGCAGTAGCGGCCGAAGTCTTCGTCGCCATTTCTTCGACCAGTGAATTCCACTCGCCGCACACGTCGCAGCGCCCGGCCCACTTGGGGTGGTCAGCGCCGCAGTTTGTGCAGCGATATACGGTTTTTGCTTTCGGGCTCACTGCGGCGTCAGGCGGGGCGACAGATTCTCGAAGCGGGTGTAGGTCTTGTTGAAGTAGAGATTCACGAAGCCGGTTGGTCCGTTGCGCTGCTTGCCGACGATGATCTCGGCGCGTCCTTCGAGCGAGTTGCCGTCCTTGTCGGTGGGGCCGTCGTACATCTCCTGGCGGAAAATGAACATGACCAGATCGGCGTCCTGCTCGATCGCTCCCGACTCGCGGAGGTCGGAGAGCTGCGGGCGCTTGTTCTCAGCGGTGCGTTGCTCCGGCGCGCGCGACAGCTGTGAAAGCGCGACGACCGGAATTCTCAGCTCGCGGGCGAGCGCCTTGAGCGAGCGTGAGATGTAGCTGATCTCCTGCTGCCGGCTCTCGGTGTTGGTGGGACCCTGCATCAGCTGGAGGTAGTCGACCACGACCATCCCGATGTTGTGCTCCATCTTCAGACGGCGAGCCTTGGAGCGCATCTCGAGCAGAGTCATGGCCGGCGTGTCGTCGATCCAGATCGGTGCATGGCTCAGGATTCCGGCGGCGCGGCCGAGCCGCACGAACTCCTCGTCGTGCAGCTTGCCCTTGCGCAGCCTCTGGGCATCGACGCGACCCTCGGAAGTAAGGAGTCGCTGTACCAGCTGCTCCTTGCTCATTTCGAGCGAGAAGACCGCCACCGGGACGTTGTTGTCGAGCGCTGCGTTCTGCGCGATGTTGAGCACGAAAGCGGTCTTTCCCATTGAGGGCCGGGCGGCGATGATGATCAGGTCGGAGGGTTGGAAACCTGCCGTCAGCTCGTCCAGATCCTTGAATCCGCTCGCCACTCCCGTAATCGATCCGCCGCCGCGCTGGATCTCCTCGATCCGCTCCATCGTCGGCCACAGGAGCTCCTTGATGCGCATGAAGCCTTCAGAGCCGCGGCTCTGATTGACCTCGAAGATCTTGTGCTCGGCTTCGTCCAGCAGCTCCGTCGCTGGCGAGCCGGATTCGAACGCTTCGGCGACGATGGCGGTCGAGACTTCTATCAGCCGCCGCCGCAGCGCCTTCTCGCGAACGATCTTGGCGTGATACTCGATGTTGGCCGAGGTCGGAACGGCGTCGACCAGGAATCCGATGTAATCCTTGCCGCCGCTCGATTCGAGAGAGCTGGACCTCCCCAGCTCCTCGGAGAGCGTGAGCGGATCTACTACATCGCCGCGCTCGGAGAGGCCGACCATGGCGCGGAAAATCCGGCGGTGGCCCTCGCGGTAGAACATCGTGTCGTCGAGGAATTCCGTCGCGCGCAGAATGGCGTCCGGATCCATGAGCATCGCCGACAGCACCGCCTGCTCCGCGTCTTCGGAGTATGGCGGTCGACGATCCTTGTATGGGTCACGAACGGGGGCTGCTATCGAGTATTCTACGGGCGAGCTTGACATCTTCCCAAGTGGGGCGTTTCCAGGCCGGATTGCGCAGCAGCGCCGCCGGGTGATAGGTGACGACGAGCGGTATGCCGTGGTACTGGTGCACGAGCCCACGGAGCTGACCGAGCGGAGTCTTTGTGTTTAGGAGAGTTTGGGCTGCGAAGGTGCCAAAAGCAACTATGACTTTTGGCTTGATCAGCTCGAGCTGCCTGATCAGGTACGGACTGCACGCTTCGACTTCTTGGGGGAGCGGATTTCGGTTTCCCGGAGGTCGATGCTTCAGCACGTTGCAGATGAAGACCTGCTCCCGCGTCAGATCGATCGCGGCGAGAATCTTTGTGAGTAGTTGACCGGCCAGACCGATGAAGGGCCGGCCGGTTTCGTCTTCTTTTGCGCCAGGGGCTTCGCCGACGCAGACCAGCTCCGCGTTTGGATTCCCCTCTCCCGGAACGGGATTGGTGGCGGTCGCGTGCAGGGTGCAACGCGTGCACTTTTTGACCTGCTTCGCGATTGCCTCGAGGGAGTCGAGCTTCTCGATCGCGCCGGGGATCAGCTCCGCTTCGTCCGGAGCAACGACGATGCCTTTCGAGGCAACGACGATTCCTTTCCTGGTCGCCATTTCTTTCTTGGTTTCAGCGGTAGTTGTCGGCTCGCTCGTTTCAGCGGTAGTTCTCGGCGCTACAGGTTTCGAGCCGGATGTCGGGGCGTCAACCATCACGCCAGCATCGTGGAGCGCGGTGCGCCAATTGTCGGATTGCTCGCCAGCGAGCTCGCGAACACTCAGGCGCGGCTCGATGGACCGCACCGATGTCCCGGTGGCCCCCAGAAGCCGCATTACGTCCTCGACGTTCAAGGCGTCGAGCACCAGCTCGGATTCCCCGAGCTCGCGACGCTGCTCGAGGTAGCGACGCAGCAGAACTCTAGCGTCCACTCAGCTCCCTTTCGACGCGATCGAGAAGGATCTCGGCGAGGTCGGTCTTCGACATCAGGTCGAGCTCCTCTTCCTTACCGTCGCGCATTATCACGGTAACGCGATTGGTATCGACGCCAAACCCGGCGCCCGGCTCCTTCGCGTCGTTCAACACGACGAAGTCGAGCTCCTTGGACTTGAGCTTCTCTTTCGCGTTCCGAATTCCGTCGGTCGTTTCGAGCGCGAATCCAACTATGACGCTCTTCTTCTTTCGCCTGGCGATGGTCGATTTGAGAATGTCCTCAGTCGGCTCGAGGACAATCTTCGGGGCGCCACGTCCCTTTTTGATCTTCTGGGGCGCTTCGGATGCGGGGCGGAAATCGGCGGGCGCGGCCGCCATGATCAGCACGTCGGCGGCCAGAAGTTGTTCAGCGACCGCGCGCGACATCTCCCGCACCGTGTCAGTTTTCAGAGTCAATATCTCCAATGGAAGGGGAATGTCGACGTGGCCGGCAATCAAGGTGACGTCGGCGCCGCGCCGCCACGCCGCCCGCGCGAGCGCAACGCCCATCTTGCCGCTGCTGTGATTGGAGATGAATCTCACCGGGTCTATCGGCTCGCGCGTCGCTCCCGCGGTGACGATGACTTTCTTCCCCTTGAGCGAGGACTTCACTTCGAGCAGCCGTCCGACGCGACTCATGATTTCGTCGGGCTCGGGCATCCGTCCCGGCCCGCTTCCCTCCCCGACGGCCAGCGGACCTTCGACCGGCTCGAGAACCTCGTAGCCGAGCGACCGCGCGTGCGCGACGTTGCGCTGTGTCTGCGCGTGCGACCACATCCGGTCGTTCATCGCCGGTACCAGCAGAACCTTCGACGTTGCCGCGAGCAGGCAAGCGGTAAGCAGATCATCGGCGAGACCGTGTGCCGCCCTGCCGACGAAGTCCGCCGTCGCTGGCGCGACGACAATCACGTTCGCTTCGCGGGCGAGGCGGATATGATCGAGCGCGTGTCCCGGTCCGAAGATCTCTGTGTGCACCGGACGTCCGGTGACCGCTTCGAATGTGATGGGGCCGATGAACTCGCGGGCGCCGCGAGTCATGACGACGTCGACCTCAGCTCCCGCTTGTGTAAGCAAACGCGCCAGCCACACTGACTTGTAGCTGGCGATGCCCCCAGTGATACCGAGGAGGATGCGGCTGCCCGCAAAAGGACGCGCGGTAATTACTCCGTGCGGTGGCGCGGGACCACGCGATACTCGACCTCACCGTCCGTGAGCTCCTCGAGCGCACGCGTCGTCAGCTTCTTCTCGCCGGACGCCGAGCGGTCGCGCGGGAACTCATTGAGGACGCGCGCATACTTGGCCGCGACCAGAACTCCCAGATACTTGTTGGTCGCGTGCTTCGCGACTTCGTTCGGAATGAATACCTGCATTTACTTCCTCGCTGAGTAGTGATCGATGGCGCGCTGAATCCCGTCCATCAGCTCTTCGATTCGCGCATCGAGTGCCCCATTGCGGGATCGCTTCAAGCCTTCTGCCTCGATTATGCTCGACACTGCCGCCACGGCGGAGTCAATCTCGTCGTTAACGATTACGTATGGATACAAATCTATCGCCTTCAGCTCGGCTTTGGCACTCTTGAATCGACGAATCAGCGATTTGGGGTCCTCCGTGCCGCGGGCCTTGAGGCGCTCCACCAGCACCTCGGCCGACGGCGGGAGAATGAAGATGACGACCGAATCGGGGAACGCGCGCGCGAACTGCTTTGCGCCCTGAACGTCGATGTCCATGATGACGTGCCTGCCGGAAGACAGCACGCGCTCAACCTCTGCCCGCAAAGTTCCGTACAGATGGCCATGAACCTCGGCCGACTCGGCGAACTCCCGGGCGGCGTTACCACGCTTGAATTTCTCGAGCGAGAGGAAATGGTAGTCTCTGCCGTCTATTTCTCCTTGCCTGGGAGGCCGCGTCGTGCACGATACCGAGTAGCCGACATCGGCTCTCATCGCCAGCAGCTTGTGAGCTATGGTCGTCTTGCCTCCGCCGGAAGGCGAAGACAGGATGATCGGGAAAGGCATTACTCGAGGTTCTCGACCTGCTCGCGGATGCGCTCGAGCTCTTCCTTGATCGCGATCACGTCCTCCTGGATCTGAGCATCGCTCGCCTTGCTGCCGATGGTGTTCGCCTCGCGGACCATCTCCTGGAGAATGAAACCCAGTCGCTTGCCGACTGGGTCCGCGGTCTTCGATTGCGCTGTTTCGCGGAACGCCGCCAGGTGCGACCGGAATCGATCCAGCTCCTCCGCGACGTCCAGCTTGTCGGCGAGAATCGCGATCTCCTGGGCGATTCGCTGTGGGTCTGCTCCCGCCGCGCCGATCAGCTCCGAGACGGTGCGCGTGACACGTTCGTGCTGCTCCTTCAGGCGGATTGGGGCCCGCGTCTCGACTCTCGCCAGCCTCGTCTCCACGGCGGCAATGCGGTCGACGAGGAAAGCGGCGAGCTGAGCTCCTTCGGCGCGCCGCATCGAGATCAGGTTTTCGACGGCCTTGTGGACTATCGCCGCCAGAGCTTCTCCCGCGCCGGAATCCATTTCTTCCTCGCTGGGTGAAGCCACGACGTCGGGCAGGCGAAGCACCGTAGCGAGATCCACTTCGCCACCAAGCGCGTGCTTTTTCTTCAGCTCCTTGAGAGTCACAGCGTACTGAGCCAGCCGGGCCTCGTCGATGACCGGGCCGGCGCCGGCGGCTCGATCGATGCGCGCGGTGAGAGTCACGTGACCCCGCGCGATTTTCTGGCGCAGGATCTCGCGGATCTCTCCTTCCCAGCGGGAGAAGGCGGATGGGAGCTTGAGGTTCGGGCTGAAGAACCGGTGGTTGACGGTCCTGATCTCCACGCTGGCGCGTGCGTCACCCACAGAGCCGTCCGCCGCGCCAAATCCTGTCATGCTGGATATCATGTGAGGTGGGCTATCCTATGGCGCGACAAAGAGTTTGTCAATTCCAGAAATCCCATCTGACACCGTAGATCGCGAGCACCCGTGGCATCTCGAATCCCGGAATCACGTTGTATGGGTAGCCCATAATGTTGCGCTGCTGGTAGCTCAGGACTGCTCTCATGATCCTGATCTCGAGAAGGCCCGAGAACGTTTTCGCGACGGCTGTCTGCACGTCTCCGGCAGCAAGCGGGAAGGTAGTGTGTCCGCGGTATTCGTAGATTGCGGCCGCGCGGATCTCGAAGTCGCTCCTTGGAAAGCGCTTGGCGAAGTTGTTCGAGTAGTTGATCTCGGAGCGGCTCTCGTAGCGGGGCTGGTAGCTTCCGGTCGTGTCCCATTTGGTTACCCAGGCATCAATGCCGAAACCTCCGCGAATCGGCCCCCGGATGGAAGCCGTTCTCGCCGAGATTCGGCCGGGCCCGGTTGCCAGAAGGAGCGTGTCGTAGACGACCGGCGCCAATCCCGGACTCCTGTCGGTGGTGATAAATCCGGCGGAAAACCAGGGCCCGAACAGCCTGAGCCCGACCTCCGCGCGCGCGGATGTCGTGGTGGGTTGCGTGGACACGCCCGAGGTAGTGGGAATCGATCGCGCGACGGACCCGGAAATGGCGATGAATGGCAGCGGCTGAGCGCGAATCCCGGCGTCGGCGTTCGTGGTTTTGCGAAAGCCATCGTGCTCGACGAATCCGTTCACGACGCCAATCGGCGTCACGAGATCGAGTCGTCCGCTGACGCCGTTGTACGTCGAGCCGCCGAGCGCGCGCAGCCGATCCCCGACCTCGAATCGCGCGGCGCCGAGTGTGTAGCCGGCACTCAGGTTGTACTGTGTCTCCGAGAGCCGCCTCTCCAGCGTATCGGACTGTGGTGTCGCCGACACCGTTCTGTCTGGCCCCGTCGTTCCCTTGAACGCGAGCGACGCGACTGTGACCTGAGCCCAGGCTCCGCTTTCGACGCCTCCCACGGCCGCGCGGATGTATGCATCGGTGTTAGTGGCGTCGAGCGACAGCACGGGCGGGCGCCCAAGCACGGCTCGCTCCATGTCACGCGTGGCATGGTGGCGGAGGACAAATCCATCCAGGCTCCAGCCTTTCCTCGCGATTCCCACCCGGCTCATCAGCGAAAGGGCGTCACCACTGCCCGCGAAGCGTGGGCTCGCCACTCCGAACTGCTGACCGGCGAACTGGAGGACGCCGCCGTTGTCGAACCGCTTGCCGTAGAAGCCGCGGTACAGGTTGGTATCCTCGTTTCCTGTCGCGATATCGACGCGCGTGTATGGATCGGTGTTTTCGACGCGCCAGCTGCGCATGTAGATCCGCACCTCGCCCGCGCTTCGCTCGAGGCTCAAGTGCTCGAGCGACCACAGCTGCACGGTAGACAGGTCGAGAACGCCGCCGGTTCGACTGTCGAGGTTGTCAATCTCGATGCCGTCGTAGAACACTCTCACCCGCTGGAAATCGGCGTTGTAAGTGGCGGTCTGTGGAGTGGCCAGCCAGCCCGATCTGAACGTCGTCACTCCGGGAATGCGATCGAGGAGATCGACGACTGTAAGCGCGCCCGTCGCAAAGAGCTGCGCGCGATTCCATTCATACTGCGGCCCGATCTCGTAGAGGGCCGGGTCTGCAAAGCGGCCGATCGGAGGCTTGATCGTATCGGGCTTGACGCGTGCGCTGTCGGGACCCGAGTCGGTTTTTGGCTTGACGGGAATCGGGACTTCGCTCGCGGGAGGTGGAACGACCTGTGCTCGGGCCGGAAACGCAGCCGCGTACAAAAGCGCCCCGGCCACGAGGCCGAGGCGGGCTGGGGTGAGAATGGGCCCGGAGGCTCTGTTCAGCGAACTCTCCCGCGAATGAACTCGATGAAGGTACCCGTCGGCACTCCGGTCGGTCCCTTGGGGATCGTAACCAGGTCGGTCTCGGAGTACGCGGTGCCCGCGATGTCGAGATGGGCCCATGGGAACCCTTCCGCGAATTCCTTGAGAAACATCGCCGCGGTAACCGCGCCTGCCGGCCGTCCGCCCGAGTTTTTCACGTCGGCAACGTCCGACTTGATCAGCTCCTTGTACTCGTCCCACATCGGCAGCGGCCAACCAGGCTCGCCCGCGCGCTTCCCCGCCGCGAGAATCTCGGCGATCAGCGCGTCGTCGGTCGAGAACACACCGCTCGCGCTATGGCCCAGCGCGATCACGCAGGCGCCGGTGAGCGTCGCCGCGTCGATCACGACGTCAGGATCGAAGCGCTTCGCGTAGGAAAGGCAGTCGGCGAGAACGAGCCGTCCTTCCGCGTCGGTGTTGATGATCTCGATCGACTTCCCGTTGTGCGCCCTCACGACGTCGCCGGGATTCATGGCCGTGCCCGACGGCATGTTCGTCGTCGCGCCGATGATGCCGACGACGTTGAGGGCGGGCTCCATCTGCCCGAGCGCTTCGAAGGTACCGAGCACTCCCGCGCCGCCGCACATGTCGAACTTCATGAACTCCATCCCCTGCGCCGGCTTGATGGAGATTCCGCCGCTGTCGAAGCAGAGACCCTTTCCGACGAGCACCACCGGCTTGGCGTTCGGCTTGCCGCCCTTGTACTCCAGCACGATGAGCTTGGGGTCCTGCGGAGTTCCCTGCGCGACCGCGAGGAACGAGCCCATCTTCTCGGCTTCCATCTCGCGGCGTCCGAGCACGGTGATGCCCATGCTGTAGCGCTTCGCGATGTCGGCGGCCGTTTGCGAGAGATAATCGGGCGTGCAGAGGTTGCCCGGCATCATCGCCAGCCGTCGCGCCAGACTATGTCCGGAGCCAATCGCCTGCCCGCTCGCCAGTCCTTTGCGGCTGTCGTCGGTATTGCTCGTCAGAATCGTCGCCTTCTCGAGCGGCTTCTTGCGCTCTGCTTCCGGCAGCGCGGATTTCAGATCCGCGTATTCCCAGGCGCCCGCAATGAGACCGATGGTGATCGACTCGGTTTCTTCGGGCGTGATCTGTCCGGAGTACCAGACCATCTCGCCGACGCCAAGCCGATTCGCGTTGCGGGCGGCGAGAGTAGCGGCGCGTCCGAAAGCGGCTCGGCGATCGGCCACCGCTCCCATGCCGATCAGGAGCAGGCGCCTCGGACCCTTCGCCACGCCGGTGAGATGAAGCATCTCATCGCGCGATCCGCGGAAGTCCTTCATCTCGATGGAGCGCGTGAGCGCGCCCTGCGCGGCGGTGTCGAGTGCAGCGATCCCCGAGAGGCTCGGGTTTTCCGGGAGCGCGACGACAAGTAGGGCGGTTCCGATTTCGGCCGGATTCGCGGAGTTGATGCTGACGGCAAGCATCAGCTAGCTCTTCATTCCGGCGATCACCTGATCGCCAAAAGCGGAAGTCGAGATTTCGGTCGCGCCGGGCATCTGGCGCGCCAGGTCGTAGGTGACGCGCTTCGACTTGATCGCGTTCTCCACTCCCTTGATGATCAGAGCCGTCGCTTCGTTCCAGCCCATGTACTCGAACATCATCGCGCCGGACAGAATGACGCTACCCGGATTGATCTTGTCGAGATTCGCGTACTTGGGAGCCGTTCCGTGAGTCGCTTCGAATATGGCCACGCCATCGCCCACGTTCCCGCCCGGCGCGATGCCAAGGCCGCCAACCTGCGCCGCCGCGGCGTCAGAGAGATAGTCGCCGTTGAGATTTGGCGTCGCGATCACCGAGTACTCCGAAGGACGCAGCAGCATTTGCTGGAACATCGAGTCCGCAATGCGGTCGCGCATCACTACTGCGTCGGCTCGCGCGGTGGGTCCACCCTTCGCCAGCTCTGCCTCGGTCGTCGTCTCCTCGGGAAATTTCTCGCGGGCGACTTCGTACCCCCAGTCCCGGAAGGCTCCCTCGGTGAACTTCATGATGTTGCCCTTGTGCACGAGCGTCACCGACTCTTTGCCTTTGGCGATTGCGTACTTGATAGCCATCTCGACGAGCCGCTTCGATCCGAACTCGGACATTGGCTTGATACCAATCGCGGACTTCTCGCGGATTTCGGTCTTGAACTCCTTGCGCAGGAACGCCGCGAGCTTTTCCGCTTCGGGAGAGCCCGCCTTCCATTCGATTCCGGCGTACACGTCTTCGGTGTTCTCGCGGAAGATCACGATATTCACCTTCTGGGGCTCCTTCACCGGAGCGCCGACTCCCTCGAAGTAGCGCACCGGGCGAATGCAGGCGTAGAGATCGAGCACCTGGCGCAGCGTCACGTTGAGCGAGCGGATTCCTCCCCCGACCGGAGTGGTGAGCGGACCCTTGATGGAGACTCTGTACTCCCGCATCGCATCGAGTGTCTCTTTGGGCAGCCAGTCCTGGAATTGCTTGAAGGATTTCTCGCCCGCGAATACCTCCATCCAGGCGACCTTTCGCTTGCCCTGATATGCTCGCTCGACGGCCGCATCGAGCACGCGAACGGATGCGCGCCAGATGTCGGGCCCGGTACCGTCGCCTTCCACGAATGGAATGATCGGGTTGTCGGGCACGCTGAGCGCACCATTCTTGTAAACGATCCCTTCGCCGCGCGGCGGAACTTTCGCGAACTTATACTTCGTCATTGGCTCCCGAGGTCGATGCGAACCGCCAAATGTAGTGCAACAAGGCGCCCCACAAAACCTATATTACTAATCAGCACAAAGAGTGTGGACGGCGTATTGGCAGTAATGTCACGAACAATCAAATTTCTCCAAGCGATTTCACTCGTCCTGGTGTCGGTCGTTGCCGGGTGTGGAAGTCCGCCCCGAGTCAACGGCGCTGCTGGCGCTTCTCCCTCCCCGAATGTTCCATGGACGCCGCCGCCGGGCGCCGTGAAACAGGAATCGCTGGTGGTCCCCGTCATCGCAATCGCGGTCCCGCCGGACCTGCAACAGCGGATACGGCAGCTGACGCTCGTCGATGTCGTCGATCTCGCTCTGCTCAACAATCCCGCGACGCGCGCTTCGTGGGCACAGGCGCGCGCCGCCGCCGACCTGTTCGGCTCCGCGCGCGGCGAGTACTTCCCAACGATAAATGGCGCGGGGACGGTGTCGCGCATTCGATCACCGGCGACCGGGACGCGGCCGGCCGGCGAGCGAACCGAATACGGGCCGTCCATATCGCTCAACTATCTGCTGCTCGATTTCGGCGGCCGCTCCGGCTCGATCGAGAGCGCGCGCCAGCGCCTCTTCGCGGCAAATCTCTCACACAACGCGACGATTCAAAACACGGTGCTTCAGGCGCAGGTTGCCTACTTCACCTACATGGCTACCTCGGCTCTGCTGGCCGCCGAGCAATCGGCAATCGCGGAAGCCCAGGCAAATCTCAACGCTGCCCAGCAGCGGAACAGAGTCGGTCTCGCGACGATCGCGGACGTCCTGCAGGCGCGTACGGCGTTGTCGCAGGAGCAGTTGAATCTCGAGACAACGCAGGGGAGCCTTCAGGCAGCGCGGGGCTCCCTCGCTTCCGCCCTCGGACTTCCGGCAAATCTCCCCTTCGACCTCGAGCCGGTGGCGGGCGCAATTCCAGTGAGGCCACTCGCGCAGAGCGTGGACAGCGTCATCAACGACGCACTCCGCAATCGTCCGGACCTGGCGGCTGCCCGGGCACAGGCGGCCTCTGCTTCTTCACAGGTTCGCGTCGCGCGAGCCGCGGAGTTTCCCTCTCTCGCGCTCGGCGGAAATGGGGCGCGCACGTTTTCCACCCCAAAGGCGTTCGCCGGCCCGTCCTACACCATATCGCTTGGCCTGTCGATTCCCATATTCAACGGCTTCTCGCATCAGTACGACGTATCGGCGGCGCGGGCCCAGGCCGACGCGGTCTCGGCGCTCGCCGACCAGACGCGACAAGACGTCATCACGCAGGTTTTCGTTTCGTATTATGTGCTGCAAACCGCGGAGCAGCGCGTCGTCACGGCGGATGACCTGCTGGTCAGCGCTCAGCAATCGGCTCAGGTCGCGGCCGGACGATATCGCGAAGGGGTCGGCAGCATCATCGATCTCCTGACGGCTCAGACCGCACTCGCCAGCGCGAGAGCACAGCAGGTTCAATCGCGCTGGCAGTGGTACACTTCACTCGCGCAACTCGCCCGCGACGCCGGTGTGCTAGGCGTTCACGGCGACACACCATTCCCGTTTTCCGCGGATTCAACGGTGTCGCGTCCACTTCAGAACCCAGCTAATCGATGAGCACGCGCACTTATTCCGCGCGCATTGCCGCACTCGCCCTCTGCGCGATTGCCGCCTGCTCCAAAAAGGATCTCCCGCGGCAGCCACCCGTCCCCGTCAGCGTGACGACGGTGAAGCGCGCCTCTGTTCCGTACATCGTCACCGCCAACGGAGTGGCTGAGCCGATGCAGACCGTGGCGGTTGAATCTCAGGTCAACGGAATCCTCAACCGCGTCACGTTCGCGGAAGGACAGCCGGTCCAGGCCGGCCAGGTGCTGTTCGAGATCGATTCGCGCCCGTACGTCGCGATACTCGACCAGGCGCGTGCTCAGCTCACCCGGGACCAAGCGATGGCGGTGAGCGCGCAGCGCGATGCCGCCCGCTATACCGCGCTGGTCAAGGAAGGTTACGTGACGGGCTCGCAGGCCGATCAGGCAGAAGCGAACGCCGCGTCCGCGGCCGCGACCGTCGTCGCGGATCGCGCCAACGTCCAGAAGGCCGCGCTCGATGTGGCCAACACAACCATCCGCGCGCCGATCTCAGGGCGAACAGGAAGCCTGCTTGTTCGGCAGGGAAATCTTGTCAAGGCGAACAGCGAGCCGCCGCTCGTGGTTATCAACCAGATCCAGCCGATCCTGGTGAGATTCGCGATCGCGCAAAGCCAATTCCCCGACATTCAGAGGTATTATCGAGGCGGGAATGCGCTTCTCGTCCGTGCGACTCCTTCCGAAGGCACAGGTGTAACTCTGTCGGGGACTCTGGCGTTCGTCGACAACAATATAGATTCAACCACTGGAACTGTTCTGCTCAAGGCGAGGTTCGCGAATCCCGAAGGCACGCTTTGGCCAGGTCAGTACACGAATGTCGCGCTGCAGCTTTACATCGATCCCAATGCTCTCACATTGCCGGCTCCAGCAATCCTGACCGGACAACAGGGCACCTACGTTTTTACAGTAGATAGCGCAGGCACGGCGAAGCAGAATCCGGTCCGTGTTGCGCGCACGGTGGACTCCGTGGCGGTCATAGCGAGTGGGTTGAAGGAGGGCGACCGAGTGATAATCAGCGGTCAGTCGCGCCTGGTATCCGGGTCGAAGGTAGCGATCAAAGGAGTGGCCCGATGACGGCACTGTTCATACGTCGGCCGGTTATGACCGTGCTGGTCATGTTGGGGATTCTGTTCTTCGGCGCCTCATCGTACCGCCGTCTGCCGGTCAATGATCTGCCGGCGGTAGATTTCCCGACGATCAGCGTGAACGCGAATCTTTCCGGCGCCAGCCCGGAGACGATGGCGTCTTCTGTCGCCACCCCGTTGGAGAAGCAGTTCTCGACCATCGCCGGCATTGACAACATGACGTCGACGAGCACGCTTGGCAGCACGTCCATCACGATCCAGTTCAGCCTCGACCGTGACATCGACGCGGCTGCCGCTGACGTTCAGGCCGCGATCTCGCGCGTCTTGCGGAGTCTCCCTTTCGGGATTCTGCCGCCGTCGTACCGGAAGGTGAATCCCGCCGATGCACCGATCCTTTACTATGCGCTGACGTCCAGCACACTGCCCCTCTCCCAGTTGGACGAGTACGGCGAGACATTCATGGCCCAGCGGATCTCCATGGTCCCGGGCATCGCCCAGGTGCAGGTATATGGAGGCCAGCAGTACGCGGTTCGGATTCAGCTCGACCCAACCTCTCTCGCCAACCGCGGGATCGGTATCGACGAGGTCGCCTCTGCGATCTCGGCGCAGAACGTCAGCATGCCGACCGGAACGCTGTGGGGAACAAATCGCGCGTCTACGATCGTCGCCAACGGGCAGCTTCGGAATGCGGGAGAGTTCAAGAGGATGGTGGTTGCCTACCGGAACGGCGCGCCGGTCCACCTGCAGGAGCTGGGAGACGTCACCGACGACGTAGAGAATAACAAGGTGGCGAGCTGGTACAACGACGACCGTGCCGTGGTACTTGCCATTCAGCGGCAGCCCGGCACCAACACGGTCGCGGTCGCGCAGGGCGTCAAGACTCTGGTGGAGAGGCTGCGCTCGGAGATTCCCGCGAGCGTCGAGATAGAAACCCTCTACGACCGCTCGGTCCCGATTGAGGAGTCAGTGCGAGACGTCAAGTTGACCCTCATGCTCACGCTGTTCCTCGTCGTGATGGTGATCTTCATTTTTCTCCGCAACGTCTCCGCGACGGTGATCCCCAGCCTCGCGCTCCCGATGTCGCTCGTCGGCACCTTTGCCGTGATGTATCTGTTCGGTTACTCGCTCGACAATCTCTCTCTCATGGCGCTGACACTCGCGGTCGGATTCGTGGTCGACGACGCGATCGTGATGCTCGAGAACATCGTCCGGCACATGGAGATGGGGAAGAGTCCAATGCAAGCCGCTTTCGATGGCTCGGCGGAGGTCGGCTTTACGATTCTCGCCATGACGGCATCGCTCACCGCGGTGTTCATTCCCCTGCTATTCATGGGGGGGATCATCGGCCGGCTCTTCCACGAATTCGCGGTTACGATCGGAACAGCGATCCTCGTCTCCGGCTTCGTATCAGTCACGCTCACGCCGATGCTCTCAAGCCGGTTCCTGCGACCCACTTCTCATCAACATGGCCGGCTATTCAATGCCACGGAGCGTATATACGCGCGTGTTCTCGGCCGCTACGAGTCCAGTCTGGGCTGGGTCATGCAGCACCGCTTCGGTACGCTGATGTTTTCGTTGGCTGTGCTGGTGGGGACGGTAGTCCTGTTCAAGGTGGTGCCCACCGGCTTCATTCCGACCGCGGACACGGGTCAGATCAGCGTGACAACGGAGGCAGCGCAGGGCACGTCATTCCCCGAGATGATAAAACTTCAGCAGCAGGCCGCGGCGATCCTGGCGAAAGACCCGAACATTGCGGGCTTCATGTCTTCGGTGGGCTCGGGTTTCGGGGGAAGTGGAAATCAGGGTCGATTCATGTTGGCGCTCAAGCCCCATGGGGAAAGGGCGAAGGCCAACGACATTGTGGCCGAGTTGCGTCCCAAACTCTCCGGAATTCCCGGAATGAATGTGTACATGCAGATACCTCCGGCGATCCAGATCGGAGGACGGTCGTCCAAGAGCCAGTACCAGTTCACGTTGCAGAGCCCCGACATTGCGGCACTCGACTCCGGGGCAGCGCGCATGGAAGCCCGGATGCGCGGCATTCCGCAGATCCAGGACGTCACCAGCGATCTTCAAATCGCCAACCCGCAGGTGATCGTTCAGATTGACCGGGACCGCGCCGCTTCACTCGGCGTCACCGCCGAACAGATCGAGAGCGCGCTCTACGACGCGTACGGATCGCGGCAGGTGTCGACGATCTTCACGCCGACCAATCAGTACATGGTGATCATGGAGCTCCGCCCCCAGTTTCAGCGGGACATTGCGGCGCTCGGAATGCTCTATATCCGCTCCCAAAAGGGGGGACTGGTTCCCCTCAGCGCGGTCGCGAACATGAGCGAGGACATTGGTCCGCTGGCGATTACTCACTCCGGCCAGCTGCCAGCGGTGACCATCTCGTTCAATACAGCACCGGGTGTCGCTCTCTCGCAGGCGACCGCCGCGGTCGAGGCCGCCGCGGCTACGACGCTGCCTTCGAGGGTTACCACCGCCTTCTCCGGAACGGCGCAGGCCTTTCAGGCGAGCCAGCAGGGACTGCTCGCGCTCCTGGTGCTCGCGATCTTCGTCATCTACATGGTGCTCGGCATCCTCTACGAGAGCTTCATTCACCCCGCGACGATTCTCACCGGCCTTCCCTTCGCGGCGTTCGGCGCGCTGCTGGCGCTTTGGGTGTTCCGGATGGAGCTCGACGTGTATGGATTCGTCGGGCTGATCCTACTCATCGGAATCGTGAAGAAGAACGCAATCATGATGATCGACTTTGCTCTCGCGGCGGAGCGCCGTGAGAACAAGCCGCCGACGGAGGCGATAGTCGAGGCTGCCAGCGTGCGTTTTCGTCCGATCATGATGACGACGATGGCTGCGCTCATGGCGACACTTCCGATCGCTCTTGGCACGGGCTCGGGCGCTGATGCGCGCCGCCCGCTCGGTGTTGTGGTGGTCGGAGGACTGGCGTTCTCGCAGCTCGTGACTCTATACGTGACGCCCGTATTTTATACGTACTTCGATGAGCTGCCGGAGAGAGTGCGCGGCCTGACGAAGAAGACGATCGCGAGAATTCGCGGGCGCCGCCCCTCGCTCGCACCCAGCGAGCCTTAGAGAAATACCCGGGACGAGACTCGAACTCGTAAGGCCATAGGCCGCGGGATTTTGAGTCCCGTGCGTCTACCGATTCCGCCACCCGGGCGCAAATCACAATT
>Ga0208850_1000012_pt1 | contig 82844 bp, 84 predicted proteins | sample NGESurshal092012_5_FD_184475 | JGI IMG/M metagenome (GOLD analysis project Ga0208850, IMG submission 184475) | Arctic peat soil microbial communities from Barrow, Alaska - NGEE Surface sample 210-2 shallow-092012 (SPAdes) | ecosystem: Environmental > Terrestrial > Soil > Wetlands > Peat ... | reverse complement strand
CACAAGTTCGCGAAGGACCGGCTCAGAGAGTCCGCAGGTACCCAGTCCTGCTCCGCCCGGTTCGGACATGGCCGACGACAGGCACGCGTAGACCGAGGTTGAGTACAGCATGGTAGCGAAGCGGCGCCGGCGAAGGTTCTGTTCGAATGTGGGGGCACAGTTGATATCGACGATGAACCAGACGCCATCATCAACGATCGCGTTGCGGATGGCCCTCACGGTGTCAACCGGCCGCGTCATATCGTGCAGACAGTCGAACGTCGTCACTAGATCAAACGTTGGTTCACGGGGAAGGGGGTCTGACTCGACGTCGTGGAAGGTTACGTTGTTAGCACCGCGCGCGGCCCGACGCGACTCAGCCCTCTCCAGTGCGTGCACCGAGACGTCATAGCCGTGGAAAGTAGAAGCCGGGAAGGCCCGAGCCATCTCAAGGATCGCTATTCCCGAGCCGCAGCCCACGTCGGCCACTACCGCCCCTTCGCGCAGCCGATCAATCACCCCGTCCAACTGCGGCAACGCCGTCGTGACAAGGACCTGGCGATACCAATTCCCCATCAGGAGTTCACCATCCTCTGCGGACCCGGGACCTCGCTCGTCAAAGGTAAGCCCCAACCCGGTGTGGAACGCTTCGCCTAGTCGGGGCAGCAGGCTCAACTGGTTCGGGAGCGTGGTGAAGTTCCCCCCCATATAGAGCAGGCTCGACTCATCAGCCAGCAGCGCCGCCACCTCATCGCTCACCTCGAAGCGTGCATCGCCGGCGTAGCTGACGACACCGGCGGCGGACTGCGCGTAAAGCCACTCGCGGACCCACCGCTCATGGAGCCCGGCTTTATCGGCGACCTCGATGCTGGTGAGCGGTCCCTGCCCGGCCATCACCCGGTACAGGCCCAGCTCCAGTCCGAGTGCGACAAGCCCGGCCGCACGGGCAGCGACCATCATGGCGCCAAGAAGATCGAAGGCTTCGTCCTTCGCTGCGCCAGGGCCATCTGATTTCATCGGTCGACGAGGCTGCGCCAAGTCCGCATCCGTTGGGGCATCCGGCCTAGCCCCTCGGCCTGTCGTCTCATCCATGGACGCAACAATAGGTTGGCTCATTGTCCGTGCCTCACCTATCCCCAGCTCCCCTGCCCCTGTCCGCTTTCTTTCTTCCTGCCTCATTTCCTCATGCTCTTCTAGCTCTACCCACTTTCCCTTTTCGGCCCTGCTAGCTCTTGCTTCTTATTCCGCAGTCTTTCCCTGCTCTCCGTGCTCATTTTTATTTGTTGTCTCACACGTCTGGCACTCGAGGAAAAACCATGTCGAATTGCATCTGATGCGACAGTTGCGTTGCATGCAGGTGCCTCCGACATGATGACGATTCGACGACTCAGCATCGGAGCGGGCTACAAGTACCTGCTCAAATCAATCGCCGTGGGCGATGGTCCCGAAGGCGCTGACAGGTCGGACCTGGTTCGTTACTACAGCGAAACTGGCACTCCCCCGGGGGTCTTTCTCGGAGCCGGACTCCTCGGTCTCAACAACGGTCTGGGTGTTGCTGTCGGGCAGGCGGTGACGGCAGAGAACCTCCAAAGGATGCTGCAGGACTGCGCCGATCCGATCACCGGCGAGGTGCTCGGCAGGGTTCCGAGCACGAAGGCCGTGGGCGGTTTCGATTTGACGTTCAGCCCCACCAAGAGTGTCTCTACCGCTTGGGCTTTGGCCGACCGGGAGACTCGCGAAGTGATCTACCGGTGCCACCAGTTAGCGATCACCGAAGTTCTCACCTACGCCGAGCGCGAGGTCTTTCACACACGAACGGGCAGCCAAGGCTGCGTCGAAGAGGACATTGTTGGCGCCGTAGCGGCGAGCTTCACCCACTTCGATTCCAGGGACGGCGATCCCCAACTGCACGACCACGTGGTCGTGCTCAACCGGGCCCAGGCCAAGGATGATGGCGTGTGGCGGACCCTCGATAGTCGAGGACTCTTCGCGTCAACGGTGATGCTCTCGGAGATGCACCAGGGCGTACTTTCCGACCTTCTGACCGGCGAACTCGGCTGGGACTGGGCGCCCCACACACGGCGCTCCAGCACCGCCCCAAAGTGGGAAGTGGCCGGCGTGTCGACGCGTCTTATGGATGAGTTCTCTCAGCGCACGACCGCCATCGTGGATGCGAAGGATCGCCTCATCGCCCAGTTCGAAGTCGATCACCACCGTGCTCCCACCGACGTGGAAGTTCTCAAACTCCGCCAGACGGCGACTCTCTCTACCCGACGGGCCAAGCAGGGCCTGGGCCTGGGAGATCTCACCAAAGAGTGGACCGCTCGGGCCGCGCCGTACCTCGATGATGAGCCCATGGCGTGGGTGCACGAGCTCGGTGGCAGAGACGTGCCCGCTTTCACCAGCGAAGAGTTCGAGGACGAGATCTTGCTCGACATTGCGAACGCGGCTCTGGACTTAGTGAGCGTCAAGCGCCCGACATTCTCTCGAGCCAACGTCCAAGCGGAGGTGTTTCGCCAGATGCAGGGTGTTCGCTTTAGCAAACCCGCCGAACGGATTCTCAGCGCCGCTCGCGCGACCGACCTGGCCGTCGCCCAGGCGCTCCTTATTAGCACTCCCAATCTGCACCACACGCCACGTTTCCTGCTTCGCAGCAATGGCACCTCTAAGTTCCAGGGAACCGGCCACTGGCTTTACACCTCAACAACACTGCTCGACGCCGAAGCCCGTCTGCTCGACGCGGGCCAGCGCCTCGACGCGGCAGTCGTAAGTAGCGCCACGGTGGCGGGCGTTAGCGAGCAACGACTTCCCGGTAGAACCTTCAAGCTCTCAAGCGACCAGGCTCACGCCGTCGAGCAGATCACGACTTCGGGCCGGGTCCTCGACGTGTTGGTGGGGCCGGCGGGCACGGGCAAGTCCACGGCCATGGCGGGGCTGCGCGCCGCCTGGGAAGTCGAGCACGGTGCCGGTTCGGTCACCGGCCTCGCGCCCTCGGCGGCGGCGGCCGAAGTCCTGGGCGACGACATGGGCATCGACACCGACAATCTCGCCAAGTGGCTCTACGAACACCGCCAGCACAGCCAGCGCTTTCGCGAGTTAGAGCAGTTGCGCGAAAAGGTCCGCCTGGTCGGACTCAAAGGGCGAGTACCGAGTCCCGCGCTAACCGCGAGCATTCGCCAACGCGAGGAAGCGCTTGCTCGCTGGGGTCTTCGCGCGGGTCAACTGGTGGTGGTCGACGAGGCCAGTTTGGCTTCCACTTTCGCGCTCGATGAACTGATGTCGGCCGCTCTCGACGCGCGGGCCAAGGTCGTCCTCGTCGGTGATTGGGCACAACTCTCCAGTGTGGACGCCGGAGGAATGTTTCGCACCCTCGTGCGTGACCGGGGTGACGGTGCCGCGACCCTCGCGGACGTTCGCCGCTTCAGAGCCAACTGGGAGAAGCAGGCCAGCCTCGGGGTCCGCGGCGGCTCTAGTTCGGCTTTGGCCACTTACGCGACGCACGGGCGGATCGCTGACGGAACTCGCGACGACATGCTCGCCGCGCTCTACGCAGCGTGGAAGACCGACACTGATCGTGGCCTGCACTCGTTGATGCTGGCCAGCGACACCGCGACCGTCAACGAACTCAATGCTCGCGCCCGCGCGCAGCGCGTCGCCAGTGGCGAAGTCATCGAGGAAGGGGTCAACGTCGCTGGCGCCATGACTGCTGGCGCCAATGATCACGTGGTGACGCGTGAGAACAATCGACGTCTCTCAACGGACGCGGGCTGGGTCAAGAACGGTGACGTGTGGACCGTCTCGGCGACGCACGCAGACGGCTCAATGACCGTCACTCGACTCAATGGACACGGCACGGTCCTCTTGCCGGCCAGCTACGTCGCCGAGCACGTCGAACTGGCCTACGCCTCGACGGCGCACCGCGCCCAGGGACGCACCGTGGACACCGCGCACGCGTTCGCCAGTCCCACCACTACTCGCGAAGTGCTGTACGTGGTCCTGACGCGAGGATCTAACTCCAACCATCTCTACGTGGACACGCACTACGACCCCGATCCGTCAACCGGTCACGACAGGCTGAGCGAGGTCCCGAGTGCTCTGGAAGTGCTCGCCGGAGTGCTGCGCCACGAGGGAGTCGACGTCTCCGCTACCGACATAATCCGTCGGTCCCAGACCCAGTCGATCGCTGTCCTCGTCGCCGAGTACGACACCATCGTCGCCTTGGCCGACGGTGGACGCTGGGACGAGGTGCTTAGCCAGTCGGGACTCAGCACCACCGAGTTGGTTCAGGCCAAAGCGTCTCCCGCGTACGCGGCGCTGCTCGCCCAGCTTCGAGACACGGAGAGTCGAGGCTTCGACGTTCATACCGAACTGCCGATGCTGGTCACGGGTCGCTCGTTCGACGACGCCGATGACGTCGCTAGCGTCTTGCACCACCGCATCGATCACTACGTCACTGAAGTGGGCTATCCCAGCTCACCGGCGAGTGAACTCGTCGCCGGCATCTTTCCCCGCCCAACCGGGATCACCGACCCCGACGTCGTGCTCGCACTCAATGATCGCGCCGACGCCATGGAGCAGCGAGCCCGCGAACTCGCCACCATTGCGATTGAACGCGGTGAAACCTGGGTCCAGGACTTCGGCGATGCTCCTGCGGCAAGCGGACCCTACGAGCGGTGGGTACTGGAAGTTGCCACCGGCGCCGCTTACTTTGACCGCTGGGGTATTGACAACCATGACACCATCCTCGACGACGCAACCGTCAACCACGAACAAGAGACTCAGCGAAGTCGTGTCCTGGGTGCCGCCCAGAGGGCCAACATGCTCACCGTGGTTGAGACTCCACCGCCGAAGGCTGCATACGTATTTTCCGGCAACGACCTTCTGGAGTCGCCCAACCAAGATTTTGAACTTGACCTTTAGCCCGAGCACGTTGGCGATATTCACCACTTTGCGAGTCTGAGGGAAGCCTTAAGCCATACTGCAAGGCCACAATACAAACTGATCCTTCCGGGGCAGATTTAGGAATTCGGTTCTGAGAATTAATGTTCACTCATGAGCTCGAGTGGCCAGCTTGGCGCTTCGCGCACGCCGTCCTCGGACAAGAGAAATTGTCATTACAAGAGGCTGGAAAGGCGAAGTGTGATGAAAGGGCCTATACGTACTAACAAGGCCCTATGAGACGCCTCTGCCAAGGCCCAATGAGACGTCTCGTGTCACTGGCTTGAATTACAATTTTCATATGACGGCAACTCGACCAATTGCCATCGATCTCTTCTCAGGCGCCGGTGGCATGAGTTTGGGATTGGAACAGGCCGGATTTGACCTCGTCGCTGCCGTAGAATATGACCCAGTCCACGCAGCAACGCACCTTTTCAACTTTCCCGAATGTGCGACTATATGTGCAAGCGTTTCTGACGTCAACGGTGAATCCATCCGAGATAGCGCCAACATTGGATCACGAACGATCGATCTCGTTGTTGGAGGGCCTCCGTGTCAGGGCTTTTCAACGATCGGAAAGCGAAACGTACTTGACGCCAGGAATAACCTGGTCATGGACTTTCAACGAATAGTTGTCGAGTTAAACGCGCGCTCGTTCATTATGGAAAATGTGCCCGGAATGGCGATGGGGGCGCAAGGAGACGTTCTCGCGGAATTGGTGCGCCGCTTTAATCGTGACGGATATCAAGTGCTACCGCATGCACTTGTCACTGCCACCTCATTTGGAGTTCCACAAAAGCGCAAACGTCTCTTCCTCGTGGGGGCTCGTATAGGTGAGGCGTTACCGAGATTGCCGATTGGATCATCGGAAGAATGTCCCAACGTTTGGGATGCCCTCGGCGACCTGCCTGACATTGAGAAATATCCTGAATTGAGTTCGCGTGATTGGGTTAAAGCTCGTCACTACGCTCCGAGTCGTTACGCTTCCCAACTACGCGGCGAGTTGCCGGGGATCACAGATTTCTCATACAAGCGTCTTTGGGATCCCAGCATCCTCACTTCGAGCGCGTGGACGGTCCATACACCTGAGTCGATTCGCAGGTTTCGAGCAACGAAACCCGGCGAAATCGAGCCGATAAGCCGATTCCTTCGACTCGATCCTTATGGCTATTGCAACACACTTCGTGCCGGTACGGACGGCAAACGCGGTGCATACACTTCCCCTCGGCCGATCCACCCAACAGAACCGCGAGTCATCACGGTCCGAGAAGGCGCACGCCTTCACTCATTCCCCGATTGGTTTCGATTCCACGAGACGAAATGGCATGGCTTCAGGCAAGTTGGAAACTCCGTTGCACCTCTCGTTGGACGTGCTGTTGGAGCGTCGCTGTTAACCTCGCTTGATTACAAGCCAGTCCGGCCTAAACGCATTGTGAAGCTCGGAGATCAGTGGTTGTTGACGTTAACAATGGTCGAAGCGGCGGAATACTTCCAAGTGCCTTCTGACGTTGTAGGAAGCCGCGACCGGCGAACGGCATAATGTGGCGAAGAAGAAAGAGGCGGACAAGAAAGAGTCGCAGTATCTGCCAATAATTGAACGCATATTCTTCAATCATTATGTTATGGGTGAAGAAACTGTCACATTTAATCGAGAGGAGATTAACTCAGCTGCGGACGCACTCGGCGTAGCTCGTATAAAGAATTTGGGTGACCTTCTCTACTACTTTCGTCATCGACACTCTCTTCCGCAGTCGATTAGTGACCTTGCTCCCGGAAAAAATTGGGTAATCGTCGATGAAAGTGAGTCTGTGTATCGATTTGAAATTCGAGACGATGTCCACGTCATTCCGAATCCTCTTTTGACAGTTATTAAAATCCCGGATTCAACTCCCGGAGTCATCAGACGTTATGCACTCGACGATGAGCAATCGCTTTTAGCGATGCTTCGTTACAACCGATTACTTGACATCTTCGTCGGTACCGCGTGCTACTCCCTTCAAAGTCATTTAAAAACCAGAATTGATGGAAGTCAAACTGAGACTGACGAAATCTATATTGGTATTGGTCGTAACGGAGCGCACTACGTTCTTCCACTTCAGGCCAAAGGACACAAGGACAAGCTCGGTATTGTCCAAATCGAACGCGATTTTCGTTTGTGCGCGATGAAATTCCCTGATCTCATAGCGAGGCCAATCGGTGCTCAGTTCATGAAAGAAAACGTCATCGCTCTTTTTGATTTTGTTAAAGACGACCTCGACGGAGTCCGTGTGTTGAACGAACAACATTACTGCCTCGTGCCCCCGTCAGATTTAACTACTGAAGAATTGACCGAATATCGAGCTCGCGCGCTCTAGGCGTAGTTCTTACGAATCTTGACAGTCACCCAAAAGCCAATGGCTGCCCAAGCGATACTGAAAGTTAATTCAATTTTTTCTGATTTTGTCATGTGCTCAGGCTAAGTTCGCGCTGTTACATGCAGGAGTACCACCGCCGGGTGTATGCCGAAATAGCCTGGTCACCCGCGTCAGACATGCCCGAACACCAATCTCGCGGTGCGCGAACTAAAGGATCTCGGTGGCCACGTCCAGCTCCTCGAGGTCGTAGAGATCTCAAATCCGGTCCACACCCCCAAACACCTGCTCGAAGCAGTGTTTCACGTAATAGGCACGAATTCTTCGGCGAATATCACACGAAGAGAGAGTGCGCTTCACACTGAGTAGCGAGCGAACGTCCGTCAATAATGGTTCGCACAATGTTCGCGAGGGCCACCAGCCGCATCGAACAAGCTCTACTTGCTCCAACTTCCTCTTGGATTCTATTTCATCCAAGAACTCAACTCAACCAACAACGGTCCCAACCTCAATCTTCCGATTCTTCCGCGTTAAGGACAGATGAGAGTAACTACAAGCCGATCAAAAAATAAAGATAAGGATGCATTCCCTAACGGCTTCCGACCCTCCAGCGATACATCTGCGCAAACGCTTCAATATCTTTCGAATCTACTCCCTTGATTTTAGGTAGTGCGCCAGTTGAGCCCACGAGTTCCGCTTCCAAATATGTAAACTCGCGTTCGGTTAGCACGGGAACGCTGATTTCGAAAGCTTCAACTCCCGTGCGAACAAATTGTAAATCTTCAAACCTGCACGAATCGATTGTTCGATCAATAGCTGAACTGGTAACAATTCCTCCCCAGGTGAGCATTTTTGCGTCATCAGCGTATTCGAAGTTGAAAAGTTGACGAAACGGGAGACCGTGAGCTTCCCGAGCCGCAGAGTAAGCGGCGTCGTGAAGTATCTTTCGCTCTATCCGTGCTGGTCCCCATCCGTTCATTTCCTTCTCTTGAAGCCCGTCATCGACTAGCTCACCAAGCTTCGAGCGAAGTTTCTCCAGGCGCTCCGGCAACGGGACCCCAGTCGAAGCACCATTGACCGTAACGATCAAAATGCTCCCGGGAATGCATGATCGAATAACGTAGTCGACGTCACGAAGGATGTCAGTTGTGAGGACATCGGTGTAATCGAGCCAACTAATCGAAAGCTTCGTCCAGTCAACTTCAGGAAGACGGTCACGGGCTTCGCCCATGAGAACCTTGATGCTGTTGTACGGCTTATTAAATTCCAGCCTGTGTTGGATGTAACTGTCTTTTTCAATGCTCGTCATCTGAGGTAAGCCGAGACCGCGGTGGAACTCAACGAAATCAATGAACTCGAGCCCTCCGAATCCGACGTATTGAAACTGATCGAGTGAGGCGATCGCAGTAAGACGCCGACAAGCATCAACAATCATCCTCCGCTGAGCTGCTTTTGCAGGTCGAAACTCGTATTGCTTCGCCATTAGTTGATTTCTTGGTCATAGAAATAGTCGAATGTCAAGCGGCCCACCTCCGAGGCACTTGAAGCTCCCAGGGCCTGTGCGACCTCCTTGTATCGATCAGGGTCAACGACGTATTGGATACGGCTAATTTTCGCGGTTAACACTTCGCGACGTTTCGTCGGAGGCGACAATGGCGCAATCATAAATTGAGACGTGGTCAGCGAGCTGATCGGCTGATCGGAGGTTTCATCCAATGCACTTAAAAGTTCTGGCTTCGCTTCTCCTTCCTCAAGACGGGCGCGGACCTGTTTTCCTCGATTAATTACTGCCTGCACTGCGACGAGAGCGGTCTTCATTTGTGATTGCACCGCTCGAAACACAGGTGAGTCACGATCAACCGCAGTCTTGGTCGTGTTCCAGGGCAAGAGGCTTGCGTTGTCTGCGTAGAGAAATACAAACCCGCGAAACAAACGATATTGCGGGTGGTAGGCCGCTGCCGGGTTCCCCCATCCAGTTACGAGGGACCGATCTGCAACGAGCAGAAGTCGATCATTGCAAAAGAGATACCACCCAGCGTCGCCCGGGTCCTGAAAATTCTCCGCCCGTCCGTCATCCTCAGGATCCGCATCCTGGTCCCGTTTTGGCGGAGCAATAGTTCCCGCATAGAGCTTTACGTCCACAACGCCGCCATCATTCTCAAGCCGGATCTGCTTGTAAATTGGCTTCAAAATTAATGACGATTGGAGCGAAGGTCTGGACGCACTGAGTGGCGTTTCGCCGTTGACCAATATGCTCAATCCACTCTGAATCGATTCTTGGTGCCGTAAACGAAGTTCCGTACGAAGTAGTTGAAGCACTGAGGGATCGTTCAAGTCGTCTCGAACACTTGGATGCAGCCGTGTGACCTTGATCGTGGTTCCTGATCGCTCGTCATTCGCAAGGGTGGCGTTTTCCTGAAGGTCGCTGAATTCGAATGTCCACTCCTTTTGAATTGCCCATTCCTCGACATCGACGTGCACACTGAAACGTGACCCATCCCGACCACCGTCTCGACTGCGATAGGTAGATTGAAGTTCGAACTCGCCTCCGATCTTGAAAATGGCGCGCTTCATTCCCACTCCGAACTGTCCGACTGAACGCTTTAAGCCGGTGAAATCCTTGGAGCGACCAAACCTAAACGCATAGTGTCGCGCGTTGTCGACCGTGATACCACCTGAGTTGTCCGAAATCGTAAAAGATTCATCTGTTGCTTCTATCCTGACCCATTGACCGGTCAAGTCACCATCTGGGTGGAGTCCGCGAGCCCCGTCGACGCTGTTGTCGACGAGGTCCACAATCGACGGTAACAATTCGATGTCTTTCGTCAACATCTCGATGAAGAACCGCTTTTCCGCCCCAGCCTCAATCATCGTGTCAGAGTCTCGCGTCACCATCTAGACATCATGCCCGATTATCTTTCATCACGCATTCTTATGACGAAGGTTGCTAGATGCGAGAGCAGCGCGAAGCTTGTGAGTCCCTCATCTGGTGGTCAGAGTGCCTGCACTCTCCTGCATAAACCAGGTTCGAGTACGCTCGAATTTGATGTTGTCTCGGTTGAATCAAAATGCAATTTCAAGAAACTAATCAACGAGCAGGCGATCCAGCTAACTTGAATAACGCTGATCAAGACAGTCACGACCTATTGGGATGAAAGTCCCAACCCCTAAAATTCAGATGGAAGGATGCGTCAATCTTCTTGATGAGCATTTCCCCTTCAATTCGAGGATGTTCACGTAGGATTCTCCACAATGCCTGCCGCGACGAGCAATTTAAAATCCTTGCAACCATTTCTTCGTTGGGCTGGTGGTAAGCGATGGCTCGTGCCCTTGATCCGTGAACTCACGGAGGGCGTCAAATATGAGCGCTACATTGAGCCCTTCGCAGGAGCGGCATCAGTCTTTTTCGGACTTGGTCCTACAGTGCCTACACATCTCGTCGATTCAAATCAAGAGCTGATTGAGACGTATCTGACCGTTGCGAGATCGCCAGAAGCCGTTGCCAAGCAAATTTCACAACATGAGAACTCGGAGCATTACTACTACCAGCTAAGAGCGACCGATTCTCGGGGGTCCATTCAACGAGCTGCACGATTCATTTTTCTTAACCACACCTCTTTCAACGGAATCTATCGTGTCAACCTGAATGGCGAGTACAACGTTCCCTATGGATTCCGTGATAGGCCAAATTTTCCGTCCCGCACTCACCTTGTTGCTGCAGCCGAGCGGTTAGTTAGTTGCACAATCACATCTTCTGATTTCGCCGAAATACAACGAGATGTTTGCCGAGGTGATCTTTACTTCCTAGACCCTCCCTACACCGTTGCTCACGACACAAACGGTTTCTTGAAGTACAACCAGAGGATCTTCTCTTTCGAAGACCAGGAACGGCTAAAAAAATTCATCGATACAGTCCGGTCACGTCGTGCTCACTACATCCTCACAAATGCTAACCACGCTTCGATACACGAACTTTTTGGGAATCGAGACCGAGTCATCCAAACACATCGCAAGAATCTTGTAGGCGGACTCCACGCCCTTCGGGGCAGCGCAAGCGAAGTCCTCATCACCAACTTGGGCCAATGAAAGTGGAGCCGTGACGACGGAATTAGACCAGCAGCTGATTCAAAACAACAAGATCAAGTCCGCGATCCGAGCAAGGCTACGCCCGTACGATGAACTCAATATTCGCATTGGGCTTCTCGACGAATACGTTCTGCAGGGATGGTCAGCAGAGAAATACTTAAAAAGAAGCGTCAAGATACGTAGAACCAAATCTCACGATGCAGCGTTTGAAGACAAAGTCTGGGCAGTAATGGCAAAACTCGGGCTGCCACATCTGAACCTGGGCCGTGACTTCAGACTCAGCTATGGCGCGGGTCCAAATGAGGCGAAGCAAATCGATGTCTTTGCCGCAGACGATGATGTTGTGCTCGTCATTGAGTGCAAGTCAGCCATCGAAACGAGCACGAGAGCGTTCAAAACTGAAATCGAAGCCATTCAAGGAACACGCGACGGTTTGATTCGTACGATAAGAACCAATTTTCCTAAGCACAAAATTAGGTTCATCCTGGCGACACACAACATTGGAATAACGCCAGCGACGCGAGAGAGAATCGATAACGCAGATGTAACCCATTTAGATGAAGATGCCATCGAATATTTTTTTGAATTGTCCGATCATCTCGGCCACGCTGCAAAATACCAACTGCTTGGAAACTTGTTCTCCGGCGTAAAAATTCCGGGGCTCAATGGCACGGTACTCGCCATACAAGGAAAAATGGCTGGCCACACTTACTACAGCTTCCTAATTCAGCCCGAGAAGCTCTTGAAACTCTCATATGTCCTTCACAGAAACCGCGCGAACAGCCTATTGATGCCAACATATCAACGGCTTATTAGAAGGTCCCGACTCAAAAAGGTCGCTGCGTTCGTTGAGGAAGACGGATTCTTTCCGAACTCAATCATTCTCAATATTGAAGAGGGAAAACGAGGTGTTCGATTTGAACGTATCGCTCAACCTGACAGTGATTCGCGCGTTGGAATTCTTCACATTCCGCAAACTTTTCGCGCTGCCTATGTGATTGACGGTCAACACCGACTCTATGGTTATGCGAATTCCGACCGTTCATCCACAGACTTGATTCCAGTCGTAGCATTTGTCGGTTTGGAACGATCAGAACAAGTTCGACTTTTCATGCAGATCAATGAAAATCAGCAGGCCGTTCCGAAGAATCTCCGCAATACCTTAAATGCGGACCTCCTGTGGGATTCTGACGATCTTCGCGAGCGATCCAGTGCACTCAAGCTTCGGATTGCGCAGCACCTTGGTGAAAGCAGAACGTCACCGCTATTTGGACGCGTGATCATAGGTGAGAATCCAAAGAGTCAAACGTGTTGCATCACGATTGATGCAATCAACGTTGGACTTGATCGCTCAAATTTCTTTGGGCAATTTGGCCGAGACGAAGTGAAGAAGACTGGGACCTTTTATCTTGGTAATAGCGAGTCGACCTTTAAGGCCTTGGCTCCTTATCTTGAAGAATGCTTCAACTATCTCAGACAAAACTTGCCCGAACAGTGGGAAATTGGAAACGGTGAAGGCGGTTTCCTCTTCATAAACAACGGCGTCGAAAGCTTCATCCGAATTCTCAGTGATGTGACAGATCATCTCGTCAGCATGGAGAATATCGATCCGACGGAATATAGCGCTACGAATCTCTTCGAGTTTGCCGAATATCTACTTGAGCCATTAGTTAATTATGTAAGAAGTCTCGATCCCTCTCAACGAATCGAGTTCCGCCGGCAATATGGCGTCGCAGGCAGAACTAGATATTGGAGACGTCTCCAGCAAGCCATCCGAGCGGCGGTTCCTGAATTTTCACCGAACGGACTAGACGAATTTCTTGCTGACGAACAGCGTCAATTCAACACGAGTTCATTCGCAATGATCAGCGATATCGAACAGTTCTTAAGGAGTGACATGCGCGAGAGGCTTGAGCGCAAATATGCGAGTCGGTGGGTGAAGGACGGAGTTCCTGCCAAGGTCGTAACAGATGCTTCGGCACGAATGATCGAAAAAAACCTTCATTTGGATCCCGACGAAGAAGTGGAAATGTGGGATTGCCTAAACCTTATTCAATTTCAGCAGGTCCTCCAATTCAAGCACGAGCAATGGACAGAATTGTTTATTGAGCAATACACCAGACCGGAGGAAATTGACCTGCCAGGGGGATGGAAGTCAAAAACTTCTTGGATGACGAGGCTTAACGAAATAAGAAACAAGATTGCTCACGATCATGTTGTAAAGGAGGGTGAGTATGAATTTCTTACCGAGTTGCACGGTTGGCTTATAGAAGGACAGATGGTCACCGCGATCTAGGTCCGAGTCGGCACGTCCGCCAACCAAAAAATCGTCTAAGGGCTGATGCTCCCGACATTCCACCACGCCGCAAATGACGCCTGCCAAGACTCACTTACCGATGGTGGAATCGGAGTGACATAAACAGGGTCACGTCCAAACCCGTCAGGGCTCGCGTCAACGCTGAAGCCCCCGCCGTCCCACAAGTATGCCCTTCCGTGAAATGGCGGCTTGTTAGTGATCCAACGGACTGCAATTCCTGAATTCGAGGTCTGTGGCGGCGGAATACCCTTCGAAGTCAGGACTTCAATCGGGACAGATACATTATCCAACATCGTCCAGTCAAGAGCAATCTTGCCGAAATAGCGATCAACTATACGAAGTACTCCACGTGCCTGAGAAAGGCGATCCCTCATTACGTTCCGAACGTCACTACCCGGAAGGAACAGAGTGGAGTCAGCGCCATGATCGAACAGCAATTCATACTGTTTCCGCACTCGATCAACGGCCGAAGAACGGTCGACGAATTTCGGCGGTGAGTTCCGTCTTCCAATAATGGTTGTGAAAACGCGCTCCTCGTCTGGATCTATTGCTTTTACAGTCAAACCGATAGATTCAACAATCCGAAACTTACTCTGAGAGGCGTCCAAGAGCGTCCCATGTCTGTCGTGCAAACGGACGGACCGTTCGACGCCCGACCCAAGAGTAGGCAGACGAATCACAATATTGGGTTCCCCACGAACGTGGTCGACATCAAGGTCCTCAAGTCTCACTTGCTGGCTATGGACAAGTTCTTCGTTGACCCATTCGTCAAGACTCACCGAAAGATCTTGGACATCGATTCGATCTGATTCGATCCCCAAGTAGCAATCGAATGTCCCGAGATCCTCGCCGCCGCGAAGCGCGCTGATCCAAGCGCGTCTTTCAAGTCGAGCGAGCACGATTCCTCCCGGAAGTCCAGGCGCACACATCAGCCCCACAGACAGCGGTGAATCTATATAGCTCTCTTGATCGACGCTCCATATCGTTGGAACATCAAAGGTGACATCGGGTCCACGAAAAAAGAAGCCAGTTGATGAGCGCACTGACGCCGTTACGAAGGTCGATGCCGGAGAATCCATCCGCGGCGAGATTCGCAGAGGTGCGAAGGGCGCCTCAATCGTCATTTGGACATCGGGAATCATACCCAGTCGCTCACCAATACCAGTCGTAACGACTCCGGCGAGCCACCTCGTCGCGGCCGCAACATCGGTTACCTCTCGAAATGTTCGGAACTCGTTCGCGCTCGTTGAATAAGTCGGGTTCGTGGGCTCAGGTGCACCAATTGGAAGTATGGCGTGGAGAGCCTGCCATCCCTGCCAATTCGAAACTCCGAGGCCAGGTGGACCGATGATGATAGATGCTCTGAGTAGGCGTTCGGTGTTGTCTTGTGTCCTCGTCACCGCTGAAACGATGGCAATCTCTTCCCCTTCTGGGTTTAGATAGTCAACGAGGGCAGATACGTCGGCGTTTTCCATGTTTCTCATTCCATTTTGGGCCACATTACGCCCACTAGTTACGTCTCGCTTTGGAATCTATTGCCACTATCGAAACTTCCAATTTTCTGGATCATCCATCCGAGCGAAGATGACGTGGCGAATCCGCGGTTCAAGCAATACTCGACTTAATCATTCCAAGACCATCCGTAATCTTTCGAATCGTTCGCGGCATATTCCAACAAATTCGAATTCAACTCTGTCATTCCTTAGTTCACGACACAAAATCTTCAAAATCATGAACTCTTATTCGCCGTGATCGACCGATGTACAAGGAAGGGATAGTTCCGAAATCGAGAAGATCGTACATCTTCGATCTACTGATGGAAAGCACGTTTGCGGCTTCCGAAATCGTGAGCAATAACTTCGGTGAAATGGATGCCTCTAGGTTTGGCGCGTCGAACTCCTCTGCTGTCTTGTCTGAATGATCATGCGAACTCTCGCCACCTGTCCTCGCTCAGCTTCCACATGGATTGCGTAACGGCAACGTAGCCTGAGGGATCCTAGGAGAGTTCACTCTTGACTCCTCATTAATGTGCGAGCGTCTCTTCAAAATCCCACGGTTCATCCCACGAACTAACTCTTCGAGAGCCGACCAGGCCTACGCCGACCAACGGGTTTCCTTATTTTTTAAGACATTTGCGACACCGAACCACCGCTCCGACCGGTCGTACCCCACTTTTAATCCCAAGGTGCCGGGATCGAGACCCGAGCGGCCCACTGAGTGAAGTTGAACGTTCACGCTCGTGGACCCCAAAGGTCGCCGCGCCATGTATGGAAAGTCGAAGATTTCCGAATTAATCGCCGTTTCGCAAACCACCCTTACTTTGATTCAGTAGGACGTCGCGCACCGCTAAAGGCCTCAATTCAGGCCTCATATTTTCGCAGCACCACGAATCAAGTTTGGCGCGTCACACCTGTCGTAAATATGAAACGTCGCCGACGGTCCAAGTGGGCCAATTATTCAGAGGGTCGCATACCTCAAAGCCAATTAATCAACGAGCCGTCAGCAGCCCTTTACGCCGTATCATCACTACCTCGTACCAGGCGAAGACTTCGTGGATCAGCTGGAAGGACATCCCAAATTTCGCTGTCGACAAGTTCGGGCATCTCAGTTGCAGGTAAGTGCTGTTCAAATAACGCGAGCGTCTCCCCATAACCGCTCGCCGCAGGAGCAACGATGCCGTGGAGCCCGAGTTGATGCGCAACTCGTCCCACGTTCTGACAAGCCGTATGCGAGCCAATCCCCGACATGAGATCATCCCTAGAAAGACCGACGCGTCGCTGTGCGGCCTCGCTTCGAAGGTCGAGAATCTCAGTCACCGACACTTGACAAATAAGCAGTCGACGCGGCGCAACCATCTCCCCGGTCATGCCAGAGTCAGCAAATGGATCCACGAGATGGCGATACGCCTCGACCGTGACAGAAAGTCGAGGACGACCAAGATAGAGAACCGAGTACATGCCTGGCGGCCCCCATCGCCCACCACTATTGGATCCGGTCAGCTCGCGCCAGCTCTGACTCACGTGCCGCTCGAAGAGACCCGCAATCGCAGATCGCGGAGCGGCCGCAACGTTCTGGGCGAGCATGCGGGCCACTCAGACTGCCCCCGCATGAAGCCTCAGTACCGCATTCACTACCGGCTCAAACTCGCCTTCAGTGAGCATGTCAATTGGACGCTCACCAGATAACTCGGGGTTTCGAGAATGAAGCCAGATCTCGATGCCTTCAGGTCTATAGACGCCTTCCAATTGGCGGACAATGTAATAAACGTCAACTAAACGATCACGCGCCTCCGATGCGGGACGATACGTCCCAGCGGCCCAGTTCTGGACCTGGCGCTCCTTAACCCCAGTAATCTGACCAATCTCTGCAACAGTAAGGCCTCCTCGTCGAATTTCGTCCACTAATGAAGGAAACGAAAATCCGGTCTCCGCCGTTTCTGGGCTCACACGCACCACCCTCTTTCCACGCCTTGCGCAACATCTTTAACTACATGACTAACTTCAGATATGATAACATACTTGACAACAGATTAGGCACCCGAACCGAGGTCCAAATGGCCGAGTTATTAATTCGAGCGGCGTTCAATGACCACCTGGTCATCGGGGATCTGCTCGCCCCATCGACTGGGGCTCGGCTTGTGCCACCTCGTCCCACAATCAACCAACTAGTCGCCGACGCGCACGTGGCAGAGGCCAGACCAATCTTGTGCGAACTTGCTCAAAGTGCAGGAGTTCCCTACCTCGTCGATCCGAACACTCATTTCCTCCAATCTGAAGTTGCCGAAGATGACAAGTGGGCGCGACTGCCTTACGCGCAAGCGGCAGCGATTGCTCCAAATACGATCCGGGTAGCGCGGCTCGTAGCCGAAGTAGTCGGATTCCAGCTCGAAAAGGGTGCGACCACGATCATCCCGCCATACTTCTATTCATCGTCGTCCACCGACCCTTGGTTCATCCTCTCGCTGAGTCTGATAGACGAAACTGCCCAGTTCATGCGGGACAACGATGTGCAGTTACCGATGCTGCCGGTGCTTTGCGCTCAGCTGCAGTCATTTGGCAATCATCTCCTCTGGTCACGTGGACTCGATCGTTTTATTGAACGCGTAACCGGTGTCGAAGGGTCGTCGGTTGCGTTATGCCTCTCGCCCGCGGGTAACGGACAGGACAGTTACGGCAAAGTGCGTCGCCTCTTTGAAGCGACGCGACACGTCAAGGCGTCCGGCTTACGCACCGTTGCGTGGCGCCAAGGAATTTACGGACCGGGGCTTGTGGCTGCCGGAATTGACGGGTATGAGTGCGGCATGGGCACAAACGAGCAGACGAATGTCCCACGTCAACAGGCCAGCCGAAAACCTCGCGATGACGGCAAACGCCAGGGTGGTGGGTCAGGCATCTTCATCGAGACGCTTGGCCGCAGCGTTCCGCGGCGCGTCGGACAAATACTCCTTGGCAGCACGAAGATGCGCGCGAAGGTCATGTGTGACGACGAGGGTTGTTGTCGCACCGTGGCAGCGACACTTGACAAACCGCGCGAGCATGCAGTGCGTAGTCGCGCGCGACTTCTCTCGAGCCTGACTGAGCAACCTGCTACCCGGTGGAGACTTAATCACGTTTCACAGGAGGCCGCGGCAGCTGTCACCCTCGCAGTACAAGCCAACAGAGTGCTCGAAGCGGTGGGCGCAATCGAGCGCATCGATTCGCGGAACTTAGAAGCGCTCGCACAAATAGCAGGTGAATTAGCAGAAGGAGAAACGACCAGTCGCATCGCATAGTCATCTCGACGGCAGGACTCAACTCGGGCGCCGACGCGAGAAGGTCAACCGACGAGCGACGACACTGTCTTGGAGATACCTTGATCTCTAAGAGACCCGGCGCGATTCAAGCCCGGACTCGGGTCACGACTGGCTTGAGTTCCCGATAACACTTCACAATTCTCGGATTCTTGGTGTCATCGTTCATCAGAACGAAGTAAGAATGTCCATCCCTCAACGGTAGGTGAGAAAATGCGAGATCAACATTGCGGTGGAATGGGCTCTTCTTTGAGACGACCTCATACTTGTACTTCCAGACTTTCTGAACATTTTGTCGTTCGGTGACGATGATGCGCACGGTCAGGCGTTGTCCGCTCAGGATGACGCTCCCGCGTTGCACGGTCCTATCAGTCGTCTTTCTGCGAACGCTAACGACGGTCAATGGCGGCCTAAGTGGCCCTTTCGCAGATCGCTTCGCCATCTTGTCAGCGGCCTTGTTACCAGCGCTTGACTTGTGGCCCTTGACCCAATGAAATTCGACTGGCTTTCCTAACTTCTGCGACTTCTTGACCAGGTTCTTCCATATCTCAGCGTTCGCCACTGGTGCACCATCTCGAGTCATCCACTTTGATCTAGGCCATTCATACTTTGCTCGGTAGAAGTTCTCCTTAACGTACGTCGAATCCGTATTCACGATGACTTTTCGATATTCGCTGAGACTTATGGGCGAATACTTACTCAAGAGATAGTCAAATGCTTCGACGCATGCCTGGATCTCCATTTGCTGATTGTTCGCGCCCTTGTGACCCTGTGGCACATGTTCAAAAGTCTCTTCGTACCCCTCGTAATTGATCACGACAAAGAGAATGCCCATGCCGCCCTTACGTGGTCCAGAATACGACGAGCCATCCGTGAAGATGTTGATCGCATTCTCAACAATGTTGTCCATGCCTGCCAGTCTCCATAATTGATTATGGGCCGCGGTCCATTCAAATGCAATTGAATCGCGATGGGTTTGGAGAGACCAAATTGTCTCCATGATTCGATTAGACGTATTCGAGTATCGAGCGCGTCGCCTCGGGCCTCAACAGGCCTCATATTTCCACAACACCACGCGACGAGACCGACACAGAACAACACGATTCCTTGAAAACAAACGACATACGCGACCAGATCGACACACAACAAACATTGGAAAGTTTCTTTTAATCGCAAGTTATCGAGGTCTCGTGTCCTGACGTGCTCTGAAATGTTTCAATGTTCGTCAACGTCCAGGTATTCAGCGGACGATTCTCAAGCGAATTTGTGTCCCAATTTCCTGACGCGATTCATTGGTACCCTTTAAATATGCCCACTGGCGGTCCGACGGCAATCCGCGGGTTCAATTTTCAATATGCCGCCAGCGCACTGCAGGTCGTCAAACTAATAGCACATACCGTCAGCTCTGTTATTACCTTTGAGGGCCCAACCGATTCTGCAGACTTCTCCGCAGTTCTGGAAGGTGACGTAGCCAGGACTTCCTATCAGTTCAAAACGAAGCTAGTTGGGAGTTGGAAGCCGAGTGAAATCAAGACTATTTTAAACAAGTGGTTGGATTGCCGACAACTTAATTCAGATCAGTTGATTATTCAACTTCAGGGGCTTCCAGGTCCATCCCTTCAAAGTCTTTTGATCCCTCAAGGATCTCCAAATATTTACGTACCTAAGCCCAGCATCGTTGCGAGGCGATTCGAATACAACACGGTCAGGATTGAATTTGGATTTCCAGATGCGAGCATGCTATTGAACAGTGTCGAGAGCGTCCTGCACGATATCTACATCAATCCCGCACTGTACCTCAACGTTCGAAATCGATCGAACGACCTCATAAAGATAATTTGCGACTACAGCGAATTGACTTCAGTGGAGAGTCGCACCGTAGCGATTGACAACCTTGCCCTAAAGATTGGTATCGTTCGGAATGCTGCTCGGGGCTCCGTCACAACCATAAATTTCAACACCGATTCACAGTTGAGACAGGCGCTTGTGGACGAAGTGCTTGCATTCGTTGATCGCCCAACCTCTACCTCCTCACTTACGGTGAACAGCTGCACGACACTCATCCTCCACGGTCCATCGGGAATCGGCAAGAGTCATTTACGTCGCGAAATCTCGCGACGCGTTCAGAATCAATTTCTTCGGGTTGTTGAGATAGAATCTGCTCCAAATTCAAATACTCTTGCGACGCTCACTACTGCCGTCGAATCTATCGGAACCCCAAGTTCGCGCATCATTTCAAGTGAAGAGGCGATCAGATCGCTCCAGTCTTTACTCAGTGAGATTGACGTCTTGATTTGCGACAATTTTGAAGATGATGGAGCAGTCAAGGCGATTGATTCCATCGCGGGAACGTGCAAGGTGGTGGTACTTCGTACGTCGGGTAGAAGTGCAGACCGAATTACAACCGTCCCGATTCCAGCAATTGAACACGGCTTCTTCAACACTTGCATCCATCCTCGAACAATTAGCGGTCGCCAATGCGCCCGTAGCCTGGACAGTTGGTGCAAGGGCTGGCCGATTTTGATTACGGCCGTTCTAGCCCAACTTGACAAACTTGTGAGCGACGGCATGAGTCTTGACAATGCATGTGAACTTCTGGCTACTGATTTGGCCGTGGGAGGATCCGCCGAATCAGAGAATCTTGAGCAGAAACTACATTCCCTTGTCACTCGATCGCTTGCCGATGTTACCCAGCCAGATTTCAAGAGGCTGATGGATCTTTGTTGTCTTGAGCGTCCAATTTCAATTGATGCACTTTTGCTCGAGCACATCTGGCAACTCGACTCAAACCGTACGCTTGCATCGCTCGGACGCCTGGCCGAACGCGGTCTTGTTTTAGTTAGTTCTGAAGGAGTTGATATTCATGACGCAATACTTGCAGCAATCTTCGGAATAAGTGGACTTGAGCTAGTTGAAGCAACTCACGAAGGAATATTGACTTCGTGCCCTAATTCGAAAGCGGGCAACCGTTATCTTCAACGCTTCGGTGCCATTCACCAATATGCGATTGGTGACTGGTGGACTTGTGCAAACGCAGCCTTGTCGAAACTTGGGGATCTTGCTGCCAATCCCTCGTTACCGACATATTTGGAAATAGTTCACATATTGAATAAGGTCCTCCGGCTAAAAGTTTCACGTAGCGATGGAAGTCTCTTAGCCTGGAGCCTGATCTGGGCAATTCGTAGTTCAGTGACACTCGACTCAATGTTAAGTTCAGTGGACGCTCCACTTAGTGAATACGTCTATGGCGCCAAGGTCTTGCTCGCCAGTGTCGAGCTTGTCCATCCACAAGTCTCGGCGACTGCCCTCTCGGCGCTCGTATCAAGCAAGGATGGACCCCTTGATGACGTAGAAAACAGCGTTCTTGTTCACAGTCTCTTGCATAGCCTGCAGGATCCTCGATTATCTCCGATCTCAGAATCCGCATTGACGGCTATTCGGCGACTGGCAATTCATCAACCGCTGATTCAACCGTCATTGGGAGAATACGCAAACACGCAGATGGAGCAGTTACTCGATCGACAGACGCCTGATCTTGCTCTGTATTTCATCGCACAAACGGCCCTTTATCTTGACCCACAATTTTTTGATATTCGGAGATTTGTCGAAGAGTTATTCGCGAAATACCTGCCGGAAGAATTGGCTGACCATTGGTCCTCATATGAATTGGGTGATGATCTGACGCGAAGACTTGTGACGACATTTGCCACGGTTGACTCTGACCGTGCATCGTTGATCGTCGAACGACTGTTTCACGGTGATGAACTCACTGATGACAATTTGGAGACCGCCGTGAGTTTTGGTCGAATCCTGTCAGGGAATGATCGAACATTTTTGCCTGAAGATTCTGCCTCAATCGATGACGAGACATTGCGCGACGTTGTCTTAACATTGACTCGAAACGAAAGATTCGATGAGGCGATTAATCTCCTACGTTCAAGGACCAGAAATCGCTGGTGGTGCGGCACCGTTGCGCTGGCATTTGCCGAGAATTCTCTTTTACACGATAGTGATGATTCTTGGGAGAAGGGAGTGAACGCCGCCCTCAGAAAAGCTAACCAGCTACATCCATTGTCCGGGCTTCAGACAATGGCAGACATTTCTGAAGTGTTGGTGCGTCTGGACCGCGCCTGGGCTCGCACCATCGCAAGTCAGTGTTTGACTCGCATAACTGGAATTGAGGCCGATCAGTCATTGAAGTTAAGGCTCGAAAAGCGACTCATATTGGTCATGCTCCGCGCCGGTGGTGATGTCGATCGAACGCGACTTGAGGAACTGCTTCGATTTTCAGACTCGGAATCGATGTTCGATGCAAGTTGGATCTCTGGAGTGACTCTCAAACAGGTACTCGCTCAATCAGTGCGAATACTTCCTTCGAAATTTGATGAGACGAATGTTGACGAAGCAATTGAGTTCCTACGGAGTACTTCCTTTGCTCCAACTTTTGATTTCTGGGCCGCATGGAAAAGACGTTACGACTCCGTCGCAGATACGAAGCTAATCCGAGCGTCTGTGTCTCTCGAAAACTTCGGCGACGCACTATCACGGGATTCTGGCATTGTTGCCGAAGCGCTCCTAGCCCTCGCAGAAGGCGCCGAGCTCGGATTATTAAGTGAAGTTGCAGCAAGAAGTTTTGCATTGAGTCTTGACGTGGCCATCGCCCTAACCTTGCAAAGCGCATCTGCTCCAGCGTCGATTTCTGTCGAATCCAGCAAGTTCAACGGGCTGAATCCTTCGGCACAAGTTCAACTCGCTCTATGTCTTCTAAACGGTGAACGAGGCTTCGCTACTCGGTTATTTGCCAAGCAGTACCGGCAATGGCTCGCCAATTACCATTGGGAGGACTTTGCCGCGAGCGATCGACGCGGAAATATGCTTTCTCCAGTTCTCGTTCACATCATGAAGTTCTCTATTGCGTTGGATCCGGTTTTGCAATCATTCCACTGCGACGAAAAAGACATGCCCATCGCTCTCCAGGATTTGTGGAGCGTCCTTGTCATACAAGACTGGGAATTGGGTTATTCGGCGACTGCATCGTGGATCAAGCGAGAATTGTCTCAGCAAAAGTGCGAAGCAACTATCCAGAAAATTGCGTCAGCCATTGCATATCCGTTTTTGCATAACCATCTGTCGGTCAATCAATCAGATGTCATTCGTCAACTCCTTTCTCTTTCTTGGCAGGGCGATCTCCTCGGCTTCACGAGTGAAGTGTTCTCATTGCAACCTGACCAGTATTTTGACATTGCCAGTCAGTGTTTGAAGCTTGGAGAATCTGGCGATTCGCTTGATGACGACCTACGAGAGCAACTCGCAGATGTTCTACTCAAGGTTCAGGCTTACAGCCCTGCATCATTGGCGTGCTTAGTTTTGACGGCGCCGAGCGACTTCAAAGCAAGATCGGAATACCTCAGTGAACGTGTGGATGAAGAAAGTTTCGCTTTAGCACGATCTATATGCACCGCGATACACAATCCGACAAGCCCAGGCCTAATTGACCAAATTCGAAGCTTGTATGACGATTACGCGCGCGTAGAGGATCGCTCCGAAGTTCATTTGGAGTACCTCTCTGATGATTTGCGACCCGAAGATCTATTCAGGTACTTGAACTTCGATAGTTTCCAGTTATTGATTGATTCGAAAGTACTACTAGATTTCATCGAACATCCTCTTTCGATTGCGAATGCGCTTCGAAATCTGATTGATCTCGCTGCAACAAATGCTACGTGCGACGATGTCATTCAGTTCTTGGCCGCCGTTGATCAATTGCGAGCGCTCATTTAGTTCAGTTAACGCTTAGCGTTCAGATTGGCCGCCAAATGTACGATTTTTTAGAAGACGTCGTTTTGGTTGACGGGGTGCCAACATTTCAAGGTCTATGAGAAGCAAGGGCGGAGTCATCGACTTGGGCGCCCGAGATGAAGTTATAGGCCTCTTTGGCGTCGCCAAATTCACCAATGATTGGACCGAGGTCAGCATTGGTTTGATCAACCAATGAGGTGCAATCGACCGTCGATCCACTAGCTTCGTCATAAGGATCAGCCCAGACTTGAGTTCCCTGGCTAATTTCTAGGTGTCTCCAATTGTCTGTTCGCTTCGAACAAATGCGAAGTTAAATCCAATTAATGATGGCTCCCATGCGCATCGACCGCTGCTTAAAAGGGGGCACAAAGCCTCGTTACTTCTCACCGGCCCATACGATCCTGTCAGTACCCGCTTAATTCATTAGAACAGCAGTGGTGAATCACTACTAGTGGATGGCGAAATCTGTAACGTCTACGCCTGCGTCTGTAGATAATCTGATTCGAATTAATTCAAGCCGAACAATCGCGAATGACAAACTCTTCAAATTCGGACCAGTTATATCTCCGTGAACGCCGGTGAACGGTCCGGAATTGCATCACGGGCGACCAAAATGAGTTACGAATCTCATTTCCTCCAGCCCACCGTGGCGCCTATGAAGTCAACCTTGCAACTTTCATCAAGGCTTAGTCGGTTGAAAGAGTGGCGCGAGCATCCCCAAAAGAAATGAAACGAAAAGCAAGCCAGCCGTGCCAAGACCCGGCTTGTACCACGAGAACGAAGAAAATGGTGAAGCTGGCAACGCGTAAGCCCATACTGCAAATGCGAGCGTCGCTGAGAAAAATTCCCACCACGGCCAATGCTTGAGCTTCAATCTTCTCAACGCATTACGTCCCTTTAGTTTCACTGCGAAGACGACCCACGTTGCGACCGGCGTGAATCCTAAGAACACCCAGAAGGTCACCCACTTTTCAAATGATGATTGAGATGCCAAAGTCCCGAGTGCGGCCAGTATGGCAACATAGGTCGTCACCACTTCTGTTGGGATATAGGCCACAATTGCACTTAGGGCGCTACCGGTGGAAGATGCATCGGTACTTTGAATTTGGCCGGAAACTGGCTGAGAGGATGCAACTCCGCCTTTGGAGTCGAAAGTAAAATCGTATGTCCGTGCGAAAGCCGTCTTGGAAGTTTGCTCAGATGGTTTGAAGTTAACCGGCACTTCCCCAAATCGGGCATTTATTGCTCGGTCCGTCATTGCATCAATACTCATCGTCTCCCCCTGCAGTTTGAAAATCATTACCTCAATGATTCTGGACTCTCTAGAATTGAATATATACGTCAATCAAGTAACGCGTCATGGTTACAGTATGCCAATGATCGCAAGCCCGGGCACACATTTAAGAGTGCGACGCCCCTGCGGTTATTGGCGCCACGGCATTTATATCGCTGACAATCGCGTCATCCAATTCGGTGGTTGGATTCGCGAGAAACGTCGCGCAACCGTTGACGTTGTCTCCTTCAATAACTTTGCCCAGCCCACCAAAGTCTGGCCTTGACCCCGTTTGGTAGACACCTTGTAAGAGAGGATGTAAATCGTGCTGGGAAAACGGGAGAGTAATTAATCTGAGATCTACACTGTTACCGATTCACGATGCCGGTACCTGGATCACAACTCCGATCCGGACAGGCCTCATATTTCCCCAACACCACGAGACCAGACCGACACAGAACAACGCGATTCCTTGAAAACAAACGACATGCGCAACGAAACCGACACTACGCAACACTTTGAAGGTTTCTTTTAATCCCAAGTTATCGAGGAGTTGTGCGTGAGCGTGTTCTGACGTTCCTCAGCATTTGCCAACGTCCAGATCTTCATCAATTTTAGGCTCAAAAGTCAACTCAGTTAACAGGCTGTCAACCAAACCGAAAGCAGTTCCACGCGGGGTGTACCGTACCAAAATGAAATTAGTTCAATGCTTCGTCGATCGGCGTGAACGCGAATGAGCATTTATGGTGACTCGCTAAACAATGATGAAACCTTTGACGTTTCAAGTGACACTGAGACGACAATTTCTGAACCTCAAAATGAAGGCGCGAACGTTTGCAGATTAGGTGCTCTTTCGACGCTCTTAGGTGCAGATGCTGACACTATTTTCGCTCTCTCCGAACCGATGGAGACTCTCGGTCTCGCCGAAGGCCTCACTTCAGGTGAAGTACTTTGGCGATCACGATCTGATAGCGAACTCAATGAACTCTCCGAATACTTGCGTCAAATCGAGCGCTTGAGTAGACCCGAGATTTGGACTGCCATCAATCAGAATCTGAGTCCAACGTCGGCAATCGCCTTTATGGTAAGTGCTCTTGGAAGCAGTTTGGAAAGAGAATCCGCCGCGGCTGCAGCGGCCTTATGGCAAGAATTCCGAGGGACCGACCGATACGAAGTTCAACCATGGTTCGTGGAGGATCACTATCTAAGAAATGGTCTTCGATACCCTAACCTCTTACTTTGGAATTGGTCGTGGCAGTTCTTTGGTGAATTTCTAGATGATTTCACGCTCAACGAGACATTCATCAACTGGGATGAAGTTCCTTGGAGTTACGTGTCCGCCGATATGCTCCGTCTCGTTAGTAGTCTCAACGACGCGCACGAACAAATTGCGGTCATCTTAAATTTATCTAAGTTTCGACTTCAAATAGCTCTTCGATCTTCTGATTCAATTACTCGCGAACTCGCGACGTCGGCGTTCATTTCCTTTGGATTTGAGGATCGAGTCGCTGAGCGAACTCCTCAACCTCTTAAGGTGCCCTCGACCGAATTACAAGTATCCACGATGGTCCACGGAACACGGGCATGGATGGGTGAATGGTGGGAACCAGAAGGCGACTTTCATGAATACATTTCTTTAAATTATCGTTCAAATCTCTACAAAAAGGGTGCGCCCTTTAGTTGGGATGGACGATTAAGCGAGTCTCACCGTGTGCGGGCGGGAATTCGATTAATGAAGTGGGCTTCAAGTGAGGCATCAAATGGCATGGAAACAGTCTTCGGGCATAGTTACGGAGGCGAAGTATTGGCTCGTTCGGTTCTCGATGGAGCGAACGTCAGCGAGATGGTTCTTCTCAGTGCGCCAATCACTGAAAGCATTAGGGCTGCGATTCCTCATATATCCACTGTCATTGACATTCGATTGACTTTTGATCCAATTCTCGCGCTTGCTAGGGGCAAACAGCACGTTCCTGATGAGTTCAACGTAACGCGAATATTCCTATCTGGTTGGCGCCTTAACCATGGTGCGACCCATGATAAGAATCTTTGGATCAATGAGCGCATTGCCGACCAATGTGGTTGGTGATCGGCTGTGCACTATTCACTCACTTGTGGGCGAGGCCGAATTCTCTTGCGCGACATATACCAATGGCCGCAACCATTCCTCATAATACCCAGGGGCTGACGCGAAGATAGTGAACTTTCAAGCCGCCGCCGGCTCTAGCGTCACCGTGTAGCCCAAGTTTCGAAGTTGGTCAACGGCGCGGCGCTTCGCTTTTTCGGGATTGCGCTTGGAGTAAAAGTCGCCGCCGGGTTCATTGAAGGTCTCTCCGGTCCGCAGCATGTTCCAGACGGTAATGAGCATGGCGTGTTCGATAGCAACGACGGCCTTGACGGGTCCTCGTCGTGAAGCGATCTGCCGATACTTGGCCGCGTAGTACGTGTCGTGCGAGCGCGCCGCACTCATCGCCGCGATCCCGAGCGCGCCCTTTAAGTAGGGGTTGCCCGGACGAGTACGCGTTGACTTCACGCGGCCCGCGGACTCGTTCGATCCCGGACACACACCCGCCCACGAGGCGAGGTGACCGGCGCTCGGCAACCGACTCATGTCGGCGCCAGTCTCGGCGATGATCACGTCAGCCACCTTGGTCGAGATCCCCGGGATCGTGGACATCAGATCCCGGGCTTGGCGAAAAGGTTCCATCATCACCTCGATGCGCGCCGTGATCTCCTCGATCGCTTTCGCCCTCTGGTCAATGAGGTCCAATTGAATCTGAACCAAGAAAGCGTGGTGCTCGCTGAATCGCCCGGTAAGTGCCTCGGTCAACTCGGGAATCTTGTTTCGCAGTCGGCCCTTGGCCATGTCGGCGAGGACAACCGGGTCGCGCTCACCGGCCACCAGGGCGTCGAGCATGATCCGCGCCGAGACCCCGTGCATTTCTGTCGCGACGGACGAGAGCTTCACCCCCGTGTCCTCCATCAACTTCTCCAGGCGCTGGATCTCACGAGTGCGTTCACGAATAATCGTGGTGCGCATGCGCGTGAGGTCGCGCAGTTGGCGAATCGGCTCGGGTGGCACGAACGAACCTCGCACGAGACCGTGGGCGCCAAGTTGCGCCAGCCACGCCGCGTCCGAGACGTCGGTCTTTCGACCAGAAAGATTCTTCACGTGCCGGGGGTTCACCAACATAATCTCAAAGGGTCCCTCTTCGAGTAGGTAGTAGAAGGGTTTCCAGTAGACGCTGGTCGCTTCCATCACGACCAACGTCACCCCTTCGGTGATGAGGTGTTCGCGCAGCGCCAGGATCTGACTGGTCACCGCTCCCCACGTCGTCACCTTGGAAGTAGCTCTGGCTCGACCAGGTTCTTGGGTTCGCACGCAGACCTTGACGTCCCTCTTGGAGATGTCGAGACCCGCGCATCGGTAGTGGACAATGTCCACGATGCCTCCTCTCGTTGGTTCACTTGCTAGGTGTCCGATCCGCAGAGGGCGAGATATTTCAGAAGTCTGACGCTCGTGCTCTAAGGCAACGGTCCACGGTTCTCGTGGATGCCCTCCGCCACCATGCTGCTGTACAGGCTCATGGCACTACAGTCCCTTCGGTGTCTACGCGGACCGAACGAATCGAATAGTACCGAGCGAGACGGCTTTTGGCGAATGGCCGATTTGGCGAACGGTACGCGAACTATCTTCTGTCCGCACGGCGAGCCCGCGACGGGCTCTACGTTGCTGCTGAAGCTTTAGGTCTCTACTAACTTGTCCGTGCGAGACTCTGAGTATGGCGACCGAAAAGGAAGTTCCTCTTGAGGGCGGTAATTTGACCAACGTGGTGCGTGTTGGCGATACCGTTCGACGAGAAGCGGGTCCCTGGACTCCATTTATTCACCGCCTTCTTGGGCATCTACGGAACCGAGGGTTCACTTTTGCACCCCAGGCGCTCGGCATTGACGAATTTGGTCGCGAGATTCTCACATATATCTCTGGAGAGACGTTGACTTATGGGCCGTGGCCACAGTGGGTGCGGTCAGACGAATTGCTTGAAGAAGCGGTCGCCGTTCTTGTCGATTATCACCACAAGGTTGCCGACTTTCGTCCAGGGCACGTTGAGTCGCGACTAGGCAGTGAACTACTCGCTTCCGATCAGATCGTCTGTCATAACGACTTCGCTCCGTACAACTGCGTCTATAGAGATGGTCATTTTGCTGGATTGATTGATTGGGACGTGGTCTGTGCGGGCGATCCAGTGTGGGATCTTGCATTTTTCGCATGGCATTGGGTGCCTCTGTATCCACCTTCTCCTGACTTTGCTTGGCGCTCCCTCGACATTTGCCAGCGACGCTTGAAACAGATCGTCGACTCGTACGGTTTCGAAGACAGGGAAGACTTCGTCCAGCTGATTGTCGCGCGAATTGAGTCAAGTCGAGACGGAATTATCTCCCGCGCAAGTGAGGGCGACCAGGCTTTCATGAACCTTCAGCGAGAAGGTCATGCCGAGGAGATGCAGCGAACAATCGAATTTGTTCGAGACAATGAGAAGTTCCTCGATGGCGCGCTCTATGTTTGAACATCAGAACATGCGACGCAAGGTACTGCCTTCGACCTAATTACCCGCTTGACCTAGTCGACTCCGAAACGAAGCTCGATGACTTCCCCACCACCCGATGTGAACCGAACATTGGCTAGTCCGGAGTACGAACTTTTGTCTAGCCAAACGTCGAGCCAAGAGATCAAACTTGGGCACACTTCAGAAAACGTTGGTGGACGTCCCACCTCGTTTGACCAGCAAATTTGGACGTCTAAAAACGTCCCTGGATGAGGAGAAATGGGTCCCAAGGTGTCGGGATCGAGACCCGGGCGGCCCACAGGCCCACAGGCCCACCAGTATTTATGAGGCTTTCCTCGTACTTTGTCGGGCGGCGGGCGCGTAACGACCGGCGCCCGATTGTCACAGGGCCGCTCTAGAGTCCCGTCAATGGCAAGTCGACACAAGAAACCGAATTCGAGAATCACAGCTCGTAGCGATGCGAACATCATTGAGTCGTTGCACAAGCAATTCGAGTCACTCAATAAATCATGCTTAGGATACGACGCCGGTGATGAAATCGAAATTCTAAATGTCTGTGCGCGACTCCGTGTCATCCTCGACACCGGTAGCCCCATCATCCAACAATTAGGTATCTCAAAGATCCTCTTGTTCCGAGATACGTCTACTCATCGACTCGACAATGATCGCAACATTTGCATCGCCAACATCCAGTGCGTCATCATTCCCGGAGTCGGAGCAAAATGGTCACCGCTTTACGACGACTGGCCTAAGGGACATGCACGGGTAGAAGATCAGCCATTTAACAACTGGTGGAATGATCACATCATGCCCCGGTCTGTCGAGGATGGTTTAGACCGAACTCCGATTTACAGCCGGCGAGACATCGTTCGTTTCGCAGCGAATCAGGAGGGCGGAGCGCACTTGGGCCAGTTGGAGACTGACTTTGATGAATTGACTCGTGACAACTTCACCGCTGAAGTCGCCTTTAGGGGACCCTCAGGTGAGACTCCGTTTATCCCTTCCCAAGGAAATCCGGTTTACGCCTGTATTAGACAAATCGGACACGAAGTTCTCCAGACACTTGATAAAAACTTGCAGGCAGCATTGAATGCTCGATCCGTTGTCTATCGCGCGTAGATGCATTCAATATTCCTCAACATTTAGTCAGTGCTCTGGGTCGTTCGAGAGTGTCTCTATCCAAAGTTCGAAAGGTACTTTTGCAGCAATCGATTCCCCCGAAACCAAAGAACAGAAACATTGCTCCACTCGCTCGACGAAATTGTTCCGTCAAATCGGAAAACCTTCGTATAATGCAACGCCCGTTCGGCGGTGTGAACTCTCGTATTTCTCCGTTGTAGATATTGGTCGTCGGTATAACACCGCACAGCACCATCGCAATGAACGCTCTTAATCAACAGGTTCCGGGTTCAAGTCCCGGCCGGCGCACCAAAGTAGTCAAACTTCACGGACTCATGCGTCCCAACGGTCGCGCCGACTGGGCAACGGCATGAAGATTCGAAGATTTGGAACAACATTGGTAAACGCGAAACCCGTCGCGATTCATCCCGTCAGTGGCCCGACGTGACACATCTGCAATCTCCCACTAGCGTCTGGGCAGATTGCGCAGCGATCTGATCTTGGTACGGCACACGATTGTGCGACTACGTTGATAGTGCGTCAAGAGTTGAAGTGTCGATGTTCCTTCAGTCAATGCGGCAACGAGATTAGGACACGAGTCTCCACGAACCATGAGCTATTACTCCCAGCAGAAAAGTCGGCATGGCATGAAAGGGGTCAGCTTTATCGGCGCCTTTAGCACAAACTTTAGAAGTAAATTCTTGCTTCCCTCATTACATCCCTCATTACATCCCTCATTTTTCCCAAACACCATTTGACGATATAGACGTTTGCACCACCAACTTCCTTGAAAACACAGGGGTTTCCTGTTCTTTACGAAACTTCAAAACACGCCTCCTAGACCTCTTAATCAACAGGTTCCGGGTTCAAGTCCCGGCCGGCGCACCAAAGTAGTACCTAATTAGAGTCCTTGGGGAACAGAACGGGAACGGAATTCCCCCGCGCGGCTACTTGAGAAGACTCGCCGACAACGCCGCGCCAGCTTCTTCAGCCATGCCCGGCATCACGTGAGCGTAAATCGCCAGGGTGATTGTCGGGCTGGCGTGGCCGAGCATCTCGGAGACCACCTTGACGGGCACGTTCGAGGCCAGCATGAGCGACGCCGCTGTGTGTCGGCAATCATGCAATCGAATCCGTGGCAGTCCTGACGCCTTCACGGCGTCGTCGAACCAGCCTGAAACGCTGTCCGGGTGGGAGGGACGCCCGATCTCATCGGCGACCAGGTAGCCGCTCTCTTCGTACGCACCGCCGGCCGCCAACTTCTCGCGGGCCTGAGTCGCCTTGTGAGCTCGCAGGATCGGCGAGAGGGACTGGTCGAGCGGAATGGCACGGCGGCCAGCCGCCGTCTTTGGCACACCGTCAACAGCTTTGCCCGCGACTGTGACACGCGTTCTGTTAATCGTCATGGAACCGGTGTCGAGGCCCACGTCCGACCACCTCAGCCCGCACAGCTCACCGCGACGCAAACCGCGAGTGAGCAGCAACGTCCACGCGAAGGCGAGACGGCCATCCTTCGTGAATTCGAGAAACTGGCGCGCCTCGTCGGTCGTCCAGGCTTGCATCACCCGCGACGTGCCCCTGGGTCGCTTCACGCCAGCGACCGGGTTGCGCGCGAGGAGATCATTCGCGACGGCCCAGGCGCAGGCCGCCTTCAAAATACCGATCGTTAACTGAATCGACCTCGAGGAGAGCCCATCGCGGCCGGTCGAAGTCTTCTTGGTCCTCAGGGTTCGCACGAGCTCGTTGACCTTTTTCGCCGTCAACGAGTTCACCTTGGTCGCGCCAATGTTGGGATTGATCCAGGCCTCCACGACCTTTCGATATTGCACGATCGTCGCCGGCCGCAGATCCCGCGACTCCATCGCCTCTAGCCAATGCTCCTCGAGCAAGACCCGTACCGTCAGCGACGTGTCAGCGCGCCACGAGCCATCCGCCACTCGTCCGAGCACAGTGTTCAAATGTTCGCGAGCGTCTTTCTGCAGGCGAAATCCGCCTTTGGAGTACTGGCGGCGCTGACCCGTCGCCGCGTCGTCGATCGACCAACGGGCGCACCACGCCCCGCCTCGTTTGAAAGTGCTTCCCTTCACAGTTTCCCCCTCATTTCTTTTTTTGACCACGTTTCGTAGGTGGCAGCAAATATCCGTACTCTTCTGATCGGGCACGAGTGATCCAGCCGCTCGCCGTGCGCTCACTTACGCCGAAAGCAGCCGCAACGGCTTTGGTTGGACTCGCCGCGAAGTGCTCTTTGTAAATCTCGGATGCGCGCTCTAGCAGTTGTGGCGTCACTGATCGCGCTCCCCTGCCGCGGCGCGCCCTTTGAAACTCATTTGCGGCCGCGATGTCCTGGGCAACACCCGCCCACGCGGACCTAGTCGGGCCGTCTTTCTCTTCGGGAGTCGCGACGTTCGACACACGTTCAAACGCCACGCCACGGCGCTCGAACGCGAACGCGGCAAATGTGTCGGCGATCCATTCGGAAAGTTTGACGGCGCTGAGGTCGAGTGGACGGACCTCGCGACCACCATCAACACTGACGATAGAAACGCTGCGACATTGTGGCACGCCGTCGACGACTTCCAGGTCCAGCGTCAAGGACGGCTGACCGTCTGCGCCTGGATGGTGAACGCGAATTTTGTTCGGCACGATGCGGTCGCCAATGGCGGACGCAGCACTCGCCATCGACGCGTCTGCGGTGCCCCACGGAAATTGCACTCGTAAAAGATCAATGACGGGCGCACCCCAAATTCGTTGAGCCATATTCGGCTGATCGACGCCGTGCGCGGTGGTGTCGGTCACGCCGGACTACGCAGATTTAAAAGGGTCCAGTTCGCGTGGTTTCTACGCTGCATACCACGCATAATAGCAGCATGAACCGAAATGTGTTACCAAAAGTTAGCGAGTCTCCAACAGTCAGTCTTCTTGCGGCCGGCCGCGCCCTGGGAATCAGCAGGAGCACCACCTACGCCATGCATCGCCGCGGTTCTTTGCCGGTCCCGGTTATCGAGCTGGGCGGCCAGTCGCGCGTTCCTACCGCGGCACTGCGGCGGGTTCTGGCGCTCGACGTTGACGCCGCCGAGGACACCGCCGAGGACACCGCCCGGCGTCTTGGCGAAGACCCCGCGCTGTCGGAAGCCGACCGTTACCAGCTCGCGCTACTACTAATCGGCGACAAGCCGCGAGCCGCGACACTCGAGACGAGTCATGGCTGAGCGAAGGATCTACACCGTCGCCGAAGTCGCCGCGGCCATGACGCCCCTCTCCACTTGGGCGATCTACCAACATGTCAAGGACGGATCCTTCCCAGTGAAGCCGATCCGCGTTGGTAGTCGAATCTTTTTTCCGAGCGTCCAGATCGATGCGCTTCTCGCAGGTGAGTTGGTGTCATGAGCTCACCCCTGACTATCGAAGAAGCGCGCGCCGCGCTCAAGAGCACGCCCGTACCCGAAAAGTACGCGCACTCGTGGACGAGAGAAGCCCATCGGGTGCGGGCCGCCACGGCTTATCTGATTTCGGAGTTTGGATTTAGGCCAGAACAAATCATTGACGCGATGACGGCGGCGGCCTTCGAGGTTTGCCCGCGGCTAACGAACCCTCGGGCCTCGGTCTCGGCCGGAATCGCCGACGGCCTTAAACGTCAGCTCAACCTGCGCGGCGAGGCGAAAGAGGCCTCATGAGCGAGGACCTGACCGGCGAATTCATTATCAAAGGGCATCACAGCGACAATTTCGCGATGATTTCAAACAGCACGCTCTGCGACGCACGCTTGTCCTTCAAGTCACGCGGGATTCTCTGTTACTTGCTCTCAAAGCCGACGGACTGGCGAACCATCCTGAAGGACTTGGTTAATCAGTCACCCGATGGCAGGGCGTCGGTAGTCGCCGGTTTGAATGAGCTGGAAGCGCTCGGATACCTCAAGAGGGTGCTAAGGCCCAAGGTCGCAGGGAAGTACACCGGCTTCAATATCTATGTACATGAGATGCCTGTATCCCCTGATGAAACCGCGAACGATAATCAAACCCTCACCGGGGCTGATTTTCAGCTAGCGGAAAATCAGCCCCTACAAAGAAAGAAAGAACAAAAGAAAGAGTTACAAAGAAAAAAAGAAAATCTTTCAATTTCAGATCCAGACATCACGCCAGTCGACCTGACCGAGGTTCGTCGTCGCAATGACGAGATCTTTGGACGAAATCGAGCATCGTGACGATCATCATCGCCGTTGTCGATCACCACACTCTCGAAGCGCGCGGCACGGTTTTCCCCGTTCGCCACTCTGCGCGCGGCATCGTGCCGCGCGTTAACGACGCTGCGGTCCGCCGAAGGTTGGCCGTCGCGCGCTTCGATTCACCCAAACAAGGAGAAGGAATATGACCACTGACGAAACCAAGGAACGCCTCGGCCGACGAGTCATGCAAGGCCTGGGTCTGGGCGCAGGCCGCGGACCCGCGAAGGTGCGCCTTCCAAACGCTGAATGGGAAGAAGCCGACCGGCTCGGCCGATTGTTGCTCGAAAACTTCGACGCTCAGGACGCGCGCCGTCGCGGCACCACCGATGAAGGAGAAGACCAATGACGCCATTCGATCGACAGAGCGTGCTTGAAGGGTCCAACGCTGCCGCGGCGCTAGAGGTCGTGAATCGTCGCAAACTCGTTGTGCCGAAGGCAGTTGGTGTCGCAACTGACGTGCTCGCCAAGCTCGACGAGTTGGCGCAGGCCGCGGACCCGTCAGCACCAGAGTTACCGACCGTCGCGGCGGCGGTAGAAAAGGTTCTCGCCGATGCCGCTGACCGTCGCGTGCGGGCGACTGCGCTTAGGTCGATCGCGTCGGAACTTCGCAATGAAGCAGTTACGAACCAAAACGCCGCCGTCCTCAACTCCGGCTCCGGTTGGGTCCAAGCACTCTGTGATGTTTTCGCAGAACACCTAGAAATTCTGCGCGAGCTCGCGCCGTCGACGCCGCGAATTGAAGCGTCTCAAATTTCGAACCTCGGCGCAGCACAGTTCGAGGTTTGGTCCCGGTGTGCCAACGCTGTCATTAATCTCGAAGTTCTGATTGAAGACCGCGCGGCGTTCGCGAGATTACTAACTCAGCCCCACGCGAGCCACTGGGGACCGCGGCTGCCGCTGATCGCGGCCGTTACTCCACCAATCGGCACGAGCGATGTCATCTCGCGCGGATTCCTTGAGCGAATCCTCATCAAGGAAACGATGTTGGTTAAGGACGCCACGACTCGCTGGTTCGATCTCCTAGAACTTGAAAGTCGGGGTTGGTTGCGTCTGTCACTCGCTACCGTCAGTGGTCTCGGGAGTCGGGTGGCGCTCATCGATGCGTGGCCTCAGTCTTTCGAGGCGCTCTCATTCCGCGGCGACGGTGGCGCGACGTTCGAAGAGATCGTTACCAACGCCGGGCGTGCCTGGAGAGATCTCGGGGAATCAACTGGCAGCGCGAGTGCACCATGACGTACGCCTCGAGGTGTGTAATTTCAGCGCCACCACCCCCTGGGGGTGGGGGGGTAGGCATGGATCCCGCCTCCGTCGTGCCGTATTGCGAGACTGACCCGGGCTACGTAGGGCATCAGTTTTTTCAGGGCGCTCGAATCGGTGTTTGATGGCGAAATTGCCCGCTCCCAAAGTTCTCGCGAAAGACGGCAGCGCCTTGTGGAACAACGTCACGAGCTTGATTACGTTTGAAGACCCACGTGAGACCCACACACTTCGCCAGGCGTGTTTATTAGAGGACGACGTGGCGCGCCTGCGCGCCGAACTCAAGCTCGCGGCGCTCATCGTTCAGGGATCTACCGGGCAACCCGTCGAGAATCCACTGCTGGGCGCCATCCGTAACGCCACAGCCCTCCAGGCGCGCCTCCTCTCGTCGATCAACGTCGTGCCGGCTTCGGTCAACGACCTGAGCGTGGCCGGTCGGCGTCTCGTGTCGAGCAGGTACGCGTGATGGCGACTCTTTCGCGAAAGCCCGTTGCCAACGTCAAACGACGCAAAGAGTGGATGCGCGTGCAGCGTCTCATTTTGGAGATGCAATCGCGCCTCGCCGACAGTCGCGGAGTCAAATACCCCGATGACGGCTTGAAGCGTGCAAAACCCGATGGCGGCGCGGCCGCTCGCGCTGAGCTGCTCCGCCTCGAGGCGGGGGGCGACGCCATTGTTCAGGGTTGGGCCGTTGGCGCGGCGACTGACTTTTCGGAGTACACCCTCGCTGGTGACGGGACATTGACGCCGTACGTTCGTCGATTGACGCCGTACATGCGTAGAACTCTGGCGGCCGCTGAGTCGATTCAAACAGAAAAGAGCCTCTAATGTCATACGAAGTTGGCCAAGCGTGGATCCAAATTTCGCCCAGCTTCCGAGGGGTGATCGAAGCGATCTCTGCCGAAGCGGCTAAATGGGGAGAGTCCGCTGGCTCGACGTTCTCCGATACTTTCAAGGCCCGCGTCGACGCCGCTCTCAAGTCACTCCCCGACGCCAAGATTGGCGTCGACGCCACCGAAGCCGACGCGAAACTCGCACAGATTCGCGCCGATCTTGAGTCGCTCTCGGGCGCCAACGTTGGCGTCGATCTCTCTGATGCCGAGGCGATCGCCAAACTCGACGTTCTCAAGATGCAGCTCGACGAGCTCGGGGCGAAGAATCCGTCGATCAAGGTCGAAGTCAATGCCGCCAGCGCCGAACTCGAGCTCGCCGCCGTCGCCGTAGAGGCCGACGTGGTCGGCAAGGGCCTTGTCGACGTGGGTAACAGCTCTGGTGGCGCGTCTGGCGGTTTAAGTGGCCTCGCTTCGTCCGCCGCCGGCGCCGCGAGCGGCATGTCACCACTTATCGGTGGGATGATTGCACTTGGCGCCGCACTCGTACCCATAGGTGGTCTCGCAGCAGGCGCTCTGACAGCTCTTCCCGCATTGATCGCGGGTGCCACTACGGGTCTGGGAGCTCTTTATTTAGGATTCTCCGGAATTCCGGGTGCACTTCAAGCGTTTTCGGCGAGTCAAAAGGCCCCCGTCGGCTCAGGATCATCGGCGGGAACTGCTCTTAGCAACGCGACCTCCGAGCGCAACGCCGCTAACAGCGTCCAAAGTGCCGAAGAGGCGCTCGCCAACGCGCGCATTAATGGAGCCAGGTCTGTGACCAGCGCCGAACAGGCGGCCGCCGCCGCACGGGTTACCGCGAATCAGTCGATCGCCACGGCCGAGAACAATCTCGTCAACGCCGAGCGCACTGTCACACAGGCGCAGTACGCCGAAGCGCAGGCGCAGGATGCCGTCGTCACGGCTCGAGAGAACGCCCAGCGTCAACTCGACGACTACACGAACCAATTGGCCGACGCCGGCCTCGCCGCGCGCCAGGCGGCCCTCGACGTTACGACCACGAAAGCGGCCCTCGACGCCGCCAACGCCCCCGGCTCGGGCGCCTCTTCCAGTCAACTGGCCCAGGCGCAGCTCACCTACGACCAAGCCCTCCAGAGGGTCACTGATCTTCAAACCCAGAATCAGCAGCTCACTCAGGACGCCCAGGCGGCCCAGGTGGCCGGCGTCGACGGCAACACGGCGGTACTGAGCGCGGAACACCAGCTCACCGACGCGAAGCAAGCCACGATCGACGCGACGGCCGTGCAACAGGCCGCCCTCGTCAACATCGGCCCCGCGCTTATTGCCGCCAACCTGCAGATCATCCAAAGCGAAACTGCCGTAACCCAGGCCAAGCGGTCGACGACGCAAAGCATCGCCGACGCTCAGCGCTCACTCGAGCAAGCACTCGCCAGCCAGGCCGACGCCTTCGCTCGAGCGGCGATCCCTACCGGGACCGGCGCGACGGCGATGAAGGCGTACGAGCAGGCGCTCGCCGGTCTTACCCCCGCGGGTCGCGAGTTCGTCGACTTCGTCACGGGCACGCTCTACCCCGTCTTCGAGGGGCTGAAGGCCAAGGTCCAAGAGGCTTTTCTACCTCTGATCCAGACCGGCCTCACTGACATGTTGCCGTTCTTCAGAGATCTCGGGCCCTTGATCGAGGTCGCCGCCAAGGGCATCGGCGGCACGTTCGACGAGCTCGCCAAGTTCATGGGATCCAAGACCGGCCTCGCCGAGATCATGCAGATCTTCAAGGAAGGCAACGGGTTCATGGCCGCGATGGGTGGCAACTTCGTCACGATCTTTGAAGCGATCACGAGCATTGGTGCGCAGGCAGGGCCGATCGTCAAGGCGATGAGCGATGGAATCACCAGCATGGTCAACGACTTCGCGAAGTGGGCTGAAAATGGCGGCTTCGAGAAGTTCCTGAAGTGGATTCAAACAAATGGTCCTGGCATCGTGGTCAACGTTGAAAACCTCGCAAAGATGGTTGGAAACTTTGTTGTAGCGATCACGCCTGTAGGCGTGGCGATCGATGACGTGTTGACCTTCCTGAAGGACTTCATCGATGTAGTGAATAACCCCTTTGGACACGCCTCCGTCAACTGGGGGAACGTGTGGAATGACATAAAGAACTTCACAGTTGATGCGTGGAACGCGATCGATAGAGACGTTATTCAGCCGATGGAGAATTTCTTTACCAACACGATCCCGAGCATCCTCGGCGACGCGGTTGGATTCTTCACTGACCTACCAGGACGCATTGTCACTGGTCTTGGTGACTTCGTAGGGGCGATATTTCACGGTCTCCTGGGCGCCGGCAAGTGGATCGACGACAACGTGATCACGCCCGTCGTTAGCTTCTTCAAAGCGTTGCCCGGCGATATTGTTAAGGCCCTCGGGGACTTCACGTCGAAGGTCTGGGGGGTCATCGTCCTCGGCGGCTCGTGGCTCGAGGATCATATTGGCGCCCCGATCGTCAACTTCTTCGAAGGCTTGCCCGGCAAGATCGCCGCCGTGGCCAAGGGCATGTGGCATGGGATAACCGACGCCTTCCGAACTGTGCTCGTGGACATCGCGAACCTTTGGAACGACTCGCTGGGCAAGATCAATTTTCACCTTCCCTCGTGGATCCCTGTTATCGGCGGTGACTCTTTCGGCTTTCCGACGATCACCGTGCCCAAGTTCCACGACGGCGGGGTCGTCGGTGGAATGCCGGGAGTCGAGCAGCTCGCTCTGCTAATGCCAGGAGAGATCGTCACGCCGGCCCAGACGGCGATACCGGGAGGCCACGGAAACGCGCCGTTGTCGCTCGCACTCACAATCAATGGGGCCGACCTTTCCCACGTCGAATTCTTCCGTTCTATCGTCGCCGACGCCTTCAATCAATTCGCCACTGAGCTCGAGCCGCTGAGGGTCGCGTGAGCACTACGTCGACTGGGAACGCGCCTCCGACCGCCGCAACCGCGTCGGTCGGAGGCGCGGATTCTGCGCTTCACACCTTGTTTTTAAATCCGGGCACCCGAGTCAGCGAGACTCAATTCGAAGAGATGGTGGTCAACGTCCTGCACAAGATCTCGATCGCGGAGTTTGAGAACATCCTCGAGCGGCGTCGACGAGAGGAGCCGACCTAGACGGTCTACGAGGGCTGTTCCTGCGCAACGAGCCACTTCTCGACATCGGTGGGCCGATAGCGAACGTGACGGCCGAGACGCAAGATCCGTGGCCCTGAGCCGTGGTAGTTCCAGTTGTAGATCGTCGCCAGCGGGACCCCCAGGTATTCAGCGAGGGTTTTCGGGCTCAGAAGTGCGTCCATCACGCGCCTCCCTTTCGGTTCGGGCCGAACGCGTAGTGCTCCATGTACCGCTCGAGGGCCGCCTCGACGAAGTAACCGTCAACGTCAGGATGCTTGGAGAGCGCGGCGCACTGCTCGGTGCCCAGAATGAGGCTCAGGGCCTGTAGGGGCTTCGTGTGGTCGACGGCCTTGAGGTCGGTCAGCTTGACCGTCAAGGGGTGCTTGAACGTGAAGACAGTGCCGTCGGCCGTCTTGATCCTGAACGGGTTGTCTGTCCGCTTAGTCTTTCTAATCATTCGTTCGTTGCTGCGTGACATCACTGAAAACCTTCCGCTAGTTGGAAGACCTCCTCATCAGTTGATTGAAGACTACTTCACCTACTTGCTCGGGGAACGCGTTGTGAACGCAACTCATGCCAAGTGTCCTTTTAGGTGCCAACTAGACCTCATGACGAGCGGGCCATTTGCTCTTCTCACCTGCCTAAACACTAAGAGACCAAACTCACACAAACAACTGTTGAGGAACTCTTAATCAACAGGTTCCGGGTTCAAGTCCCGGCCGGCGCACCAAGGCGCACCAAGGAAGTGCTGATCAAGAGGCTTGTTCTAGTCGTGGTAGTGGCGGAGGAAGTGTCTTTACATTATTCAAGTACTTCTTGATGGCATGGAATTGACTGACGCCATCGAGGCCAGCTTCGGCAAGCACCACCTCGCCCTGACCGCTTCCGAGATAGTGGCCCTGACGATAAGGATGGAGCGTCGCCTCGCGACCGGCGTCAGAACGCACCCAGCGATACATTGTCGCCAACGTGAAGCCGGTGATTCCGATGGCCTCGAGCGCATGCGCCTCGGGGAAGAGCGCGTGACGGCGCTCAGACGACAGCGTGTCGAAAAGTTCCGCGCTAGCCACGTAGTACACCCGGGGGTCGATGCCCTCGTTCTCCAGCAGAGGCAGAGCCTCGGTCACGAAGGCGTAGGTAACGGCGCTCTCCTGTAGCACGATCGTCACGTCGCCTGCCCCAAGCGGGCGCCTCAGCAGGTAGACGCCGGTCGCCGCCGCCTCAGGCGCCGCGAGACCGAGGGCTTTACGATCGAGCACCGTCTCCTCGGGTCGGGTAACGAACGGGGCGATGAACGCGGGTCGCTGAGCGAGAGCAGTCGCCAGTATGGGCCAGATCTCCTGGGGCTCCCAAGGCGTAAGGGTGATCGCCGTTCCGGCAGGGAAGTTCTCCTGGAGCAGTTGCAGCGCCTGTGGGTCTGCGTGGGTGGGACCGTCCTCGCCGGTCGCGAGTCCGACATGCCCGCAGATCAGAATCAGTGGCATACAAGGTTCGCCACCAGTTGGTCGCGCTTGGGCGCCGATGACGTGCAACCGAGCGGCGATATGACCGAGGGGCGCCATGAAGGCTCCGTAGGAGGACCCCACGCCAATGGCGTGGCCGTAGGCCGAGACGCCCGAAAGCACTCCGGCGATGGCGTCCTCGCAGATGCCCCCGATAGAGAGCAGCCGGGCGTCGGGGTTGGTGGCGGCGTTCCAGTAGCCGGGGGCAAAATCCGCCGCGATCGTTGCCACACTGGTCGAGCCGAGCAGGTCGGCAGAGGCCGTGAGCAAGGAACCGTCCGACGCCTTGTTGAGGAGTCGTAACGACCGCCCGAGGGTCTCGCGCAATGTCGTCTTCGTGCCGGGCTCGAGGCGAAGCTCCTCGGGCGTGTCGGTCGCCGCGCGGGTGACGAGTTCAAAGACAGCTCTAACGCGCGGCGCCGCCGGGCGCGCAACGCGGGCGTGTCGATCGAGCCGCTCGCGTGCGGCGACGAGCCGCGCGGCCAGCACCTGCACTGCCGGCTTTTCCTTCTCGAGGCAGTGGCGTACGACCTGCAACGCCTCCCAAAAGCACTCCTCGCGGACTTGGTCACCATCGGGCCCGGCGCAGCGCCGGTCGGCGGGGTTACAGCTCGGCAAGGACTGCTCAATGTCGCTGGTCAGTTCGCCCAATGCCCCGTAGAAGCCGGCGGAGCAGAGCTTGTGTCCGGCACCGTGTGAAGCCCGGCCTTCGAGCCCGTACTCCCAACCCTTTCGCGTGCGGTAGATGACCGCGGTGGGCTGGCCGTTGTCGATGCCAGCTGCGCAGCGCTGGGCGGCCACGACTTGCTGGAAGTCATGGCCGTCTGAGACCTGCACGACATTCCAGTCGTGCAGATAAAACAGTTCACCCGGTTCCCACTGGACGTAGTCACCGGGAACTGTGCCCTCCCGACAGACATGGTCACTGTCGATCGAGGCTTGGTTGTAGTCGATGTGCGCCACGACGTTAGAGAGCGAGGCCGTGCCGGCGGCGGCTAGAGCTTCGCTTACGCGTCCCGGCGTGAGCCCGCCTTCGCCCTCGGCGATATGGATGCGCGGGCAGTCTTTGCCGTAACGGTCGCGCGCGCCAATGGCCATGCCGATGGAGCTCGCCATGCCGACACCCGAAGCACCGGTGGCGAGGCGCACGAAGGGCGTGGCCGGCGTGGGGTGACCGTCCAGAGCCCGGGCATGCAGGGCCACAAACAGTGGTGTCGCAGTGATGGGGTTGCGGCGAAAGCCGAGCAGGTCCTCGAGACGCAAGCGATGCCGGTCGTCGCCCGCCAGGAGCTCGGGCGCCGCCAGACGCGCGATCTCGTCACGCAGGGCCCACATCGCGTAAAGGCCCATCGCCTTGTGGCCCGCCGCGTACGACAGGATATCGGCGTCTTCGCGGTCGGGCGCGGCGAGGTCGTAGTCGAGGCTGTCGAACAAGACGCCGGCCACGAGGCGCCCCGACGAGATCGAACCGCCCGGATGTCCTGATGTCGGTACGTAGTTGTAGAGCAAGGCGCACAGTGAGCGGTAGAGCATATCGAGGGTTTCGAATGCGGCTAACTCGCCAGCCCCCAGCGGGCCGTCCTCGGACGGCATCGTCTCTGCTGCAGGGACCCAGACCGCCCGCCTAGACATGGTTCTGGTCTCCCGCGAGATACGCCTTTAGATGCTCGAGTCCTTCGACGATCTGCATCGTGTCGATGCCCGAGTAGGCGAAGCGCACGAAATGCTCGTTCTCCCCGGGCTGGGGGCGGCCGAAATGCGCGCGCGAGCACACAGAGACACCGGTCGCGTGGAGCACCGCGCGCCGAAAGTCCTCGACATCAGTGAAGCCCTTCATCCGCATCGCGTCGGTGACGTTAGGAAAGAGGTAAAAGGTGCCATTGGGCTCGTAACAGCGAACGCCGGGCGTCTGATTCAAGAGCGTGATCGCCACGTCACGCCGCTCGCGCAGGACCGACAGGATGTGACGGGGCCCGGATTGGTCGCCCGTAAGCCCCTCGAGGGCGCCGTACTGGATGAAGTGGTTCGAACAAGACTCGTCGTTGACGTTGAGTTTGGTGATGACATCGATCACGCTGCGCGGCCCGATCGCTGCGCCCAGGCGCCAGCCCGTCATGGCGAATTTCTTAGAGAAGGTATAGAGGATGACGCTGCGCTTAGCCATGCCCACTAGCGAGACGAAAGAGGCGCCAAGGCCGGAGTAGCGGATGTCGAAGTAAGCCTCATCGCATAGGACCATGAGGTCGTTTCGTTCGACGAGCTCAGCGAGGCGTACAAACTCTTGCGGGGAGCACTCAGCGCCCAGAGGGTTCTGCAGGTCGTTCAATACGAGGATACGGGTACGCGGCGTGATGGCCGCCTCGAGCGCCTCGAGATCAATTTCAAAGCCATGCTCGCCCTCGCGATAACCGTAAGGAACGGCAACGCCGCCGTGAAACTCAATCTGCGACTCGTAGATGGGATAACCGGGGTTCGGGTAGAGCACCTCGTCGCCTGGGTTCATGAGAGCGAGCATGAACTTGCCGATGACGGGCTTGCCACCCGGCTGGATGGCGACATTGTCCGCGGTGTAACTGAGACCGTGCGAGGCGTTCACGTCGCTCGCCAGGGCATCCCTCAGCGCCGGGATACCGGCGTTCGGACAGTAGCCAGTCTTGCCGTCCCTGATCGCCTTGAATGACGCCTCGACGACGTTGCGCGGTGTCGGGATGTTCAAGTCGCCCAGGTGGAACGGATAGACGCGATGACCCTGGGCCGCGAAGGCGGCCGCTTCGGCCGACACCGCAAAGGCAGTTTCAGTGCCTAGGTTAGCGATACGCCTCGCAAACTGGGGTCGGGTTCCTCCCGCCGCTACGCGATCCTCCTCGACGACCGATTCTGCCGTCCCTGTCTCATTGAACGTTCGTCTCTTAATAGCCATCTTGCCCTCCAAATGTCGACTAAGTCTGCGGTCTGGCCCCGCGATTACGTGCCGCTGAGTGGTGTCATTTAAGGTGAGCAAGCTCAACGCCTCTCCAGTCTGTCATCGTCATCCGGCGACCGCAACGGGCGGGTCGTCGTCGGGTGGTTCCATGGGTAGAGGCATTGTCCCTTCGGAGAGACAACGATGATCGCCGACGAACTACTCGTCATAGATCTCCACGGAGACGATCACTTTTAGAACGAGTAGAAACTGCTTGCGCGACGCGAAAGCGTCCACGCTGAGTCACCGATCGATAATGAAAACGTAAAGCGTCGTACGGATAGTTGACCTTTGCTCCCCTTTCCGTGATCGAAATGAATCGACACAATCGCGGCAAAATCATCGAGGCACGTGCGTCATACAAGAGTTGACGGAAAGAATCTGAAGAGAAATGGACCGGGCGTGCGCAACTCGACGTTGCCGTCGCGAGACGAACGATACGTTATGCGTCTGTAGACTGAGGACTTCGCTCCAGTCAATGGGGAAGGAGACGCGCAGTGGTTCGCCGGAACAACAGTTCGACTACTTCACAAATACGTGCAGTATTGCGCAACTTTTTGAGACAAGAATGACGAGCGTCGACGTCCCGCCCTCCAACCTCGAAGAGTTACGATTCGTACTCATGAGTCGCAGACTTATCGACAGTTCCGCGCATCTCTCGCTAATGCACGGTGGCGTATCGTCCCTCGTCGCGATAGTTAAGCAGGGCGACGATCGATGGGTGGCCCGTGTGCCACTCGAGCGCCTCGATGTCGAGGATGAATGGATCGTGGACCGGAGCCGCGGCAACAACGAAGCCGCCATTCTTGATTTTCTCGAAGGTCGATTAGGACCAGTGCGCGTTCCACGACTTCGCTTCATGGACGTGATGTCGACGATTCTTGGTGAAGAGTTCATCGAGGGAGACGCTCCCACGTACAAGGACGAGTTGCTCGCGGGTCGCACGCACCCCGACGTCGCCGCAGCCCTTGGCATTGCCGCAAGTGAACTCCATCGTCGCACGCCCCCGGCAACGCTCGCCGGTGATGGGCCGCGCCAACTATTCGACGCGCTGCGCCTCGACCCGTACTACCGGGCAACGGCCCAACGAGTGCCGGACTTACGCGCCAATCTTGCCGCACTCATTGACGACACCATCGCTGCTGCGCCTCGAACTTTGGTGCACGGCGATTTGACGCCCAAAAACGTGTTGATCACGTCGCAAGAGCCGGTGCTCCTCGATTGGGAGGTGGTGAACACCGGTGACCCGGCCTTCGATCTGGGCACCGTCACCGCCCATTTCATACTGAAGGCGCTTCGAGACCAGCCCGCGGAGGGCGTTGAGCCTCTGCTGGAAGCCGTTCGAAGGTTTTGGATCTCCTACAACGGACCGGCGGACCGACCTCGCGCCTTTCGACACACGGGCGCCGTCATGTTGGCACGCCTGTACGGCAAATCACCCGTTGAGTATTTGGCAGACGACCACGCGAGGTCTCGAGCAGACAACGTGGGTCGACGGGCCCTCAGCGGCGAGATCACCGACATCGAAACTCTCGCTGACATCGTTCGCATGGTGCTCGTCGATTCAGGTCGCCAATGACCACGATAGAGAGCGTGGACGCTCACTGGATCTTGGACTCGCGCGCGACACCGACGGTGGAAGCTACCGTCACACTATCGGACGGCGTTAGCGCGTTCGCGCAAGCTCCGTCGACCGGTCGCCCCGAGTCCGTCGAACGGCGTGACGGCGACGAAACGCGTTTTGGTGGCAACGGTGTCGAGAGCGCGGTCAACTCCGTTCGATCCGAGATTTCGTCAGCGCTACGAGGCATGGACGTCGCCGATCAGGTAGCCCTCGATAAATTGCTCGTGGAAATTGACGGTACGAATGACCGATCTCGTTTGGGTTCGAACGCACTGCTCGCAGTTTCTGCGGCATGCGCGCGCCGGTGCCATGGTGCGCGGCATCGAACTCTGGGAGCACCTGGCGATGGCTCGCCCAGCGTCGCTTCCGCTTCCGATGGCCAATCTCTTTAGCGGGATTCTGCACGCCAGTGGAGGAATGTCGATTCAGGACATTTTGATCGTCCCCTACGCAGCCCCCGACGAAGTGACCGCGATCGAATGGGCATGCGACGTCTATTTCGCAGCGAAGTCACTCCTCATTGAACGATCAGCGTCGACACTCGTTGGTGACGAGGGCGGCTTTGGCGCGCCGTCGACGTCGAGCGAGTCCGCGCTCGCGCTGGCCGTCGAATCCATCATCCGGGCTGGGCACGACCCCTCTACCGAGGTGGGCATCGCACTCGATATTGCCGCGTCGCATAAGTCACATCTTGATGGCGGAGCTAACGAATCACGCGAAGGCCCCTACGCCCGTCAGACTAGGCCTCATTTTAGGCCTCATATTTCCCCAACACCACAAGACCAGACCGACACAGAACAACACGTTTTCTTGAAATCAAACGACATGCGCAACGAGACCGACACACGACAACCGATGGAAAGTTTCTCTTAATCAACAGGTTCCGGATTCAAGTCCCGGCCGGCGCACCAAGTCTTTGTATTAGTTCGGTTCCTATTTGACAAAAGACCTTCGGGACCTGCTTTACGGAACTTCGATCCCTCGAGACGCCCGGACGTGACAAGACGGCCATGGATTGGGAAATCGGGGCCTCTGGACTGACCTCGCTACTCGTTCGCATACGAGACGAGTACACCAAGGTACCGAATTACATCACCGAAAATGGTGCAGCGTTCGATGATTACGTCGATCCCAATGGTCAAGTTCTTGACCACAATCGAGTTGCGTACTTGCAAGAGCACATCTCGGCGGTGCATGACGCGATTGCCGCCGGTGTCAACGTGCAGGGGTATTTCGTGTGGAGTCTGCTCGATAACTTTGAATGGGCCTTTGGTTACTCAAGACGATTCGGCATTGTGTGGGTCGATTTTCCGTCGGGCAGTCGACTCGCCAAAGAGAGTTTCCGCTGGTACCGCGACACGATTCAATCGAACTCGGTAGAGTACGCGACCTCTGTTGGTAACGGCTGAGATCGTGACCCACAGCTCGCCTCGTCGCCCTTTGTATCCCTGACCCCAGGGGCACGTGGCGACGTTCAACGATTCGCCGGTCCACGAGACGCCCGGACCGGCGAATCGTTGTCGCCGGCTCTTCGCCTTACGAGCGCCAAGGTCGACAATCTGATAGACAGACAATGCCGATGCCCGAAGGGGCACGGCGATAAAAAACGCCCACGCCTCAGCACCGATGGGCTCCACGCAAGGGGGACGCTTTGGCAACTCAACTTCGACAGGTCGCCGCCAACACTAGAACGGCGCTCGTCACGTCCGTGGTTATGGCGACGTTCGTGGTGTCGCTCGGCGTCGCGGTGCCAGGTAGTGGCGCCGCGGGCAACAGTGCTTTTTGCAAGACCATGTTGACCTATAAGCCGGTGAGTCCGCCGACGAAGGTAACGACCGCCAACTACCACCTCTGGGCGAAGGCGTACCTTCCCCTCTTCAAAAAGTTGGCCTCGGAAGCACCGAGCGCCAAGACGAAGAGTGCGCTCAACGAATTGGTCACTATTTTGAAATACGAATCAACGTCGACCAGCATCTCGGGACTCGGCGCCTACATCTCGGCGAACCGCACACAATACGCCAACGGTTTCTTGGCTCTCACCAAATCCCTCATGTCCTGCGCGTTCTAAGGCGAACGTACAATCACCGCCCTTCAACAGGGTCCGTCAAAAGGCAGCGACCAACACTTAACAATTCGCTAGTGACTCGCCATCACGTTCGAATTCGGCGCTACGTCGCGTCCACCCGCCGTTCCCTTGGGCACACGAATGACAATGATCGAAATAAGAAGTCCACTGAACGATATTGCCGCGGCGACAAGAAACGCTATGGAGTACCCGTGCGTCGTGGCGATATTCATGGCCGCGCTCGTTGTCTGATGTAGCGAAGCAATCTTGGATTTCGTGGCGTCAATGGCGACGGTCGCGAGAACCGCTAGGCCGAGTGCGCCTCCTATTTGTTGCATCGTATTGAGCAGCGCCGACGCCAGCCCGGCTTCGTTGGGCTTCACGCCAGAGACCGCGCTAAGGGTAAGGGGAACGAACGAGCTGCCCATCCCGAGCGCGATCACGATGAGTGGCCCAAGGATGTCGAGGTAGCTACTGGTGGTCGTGATTCGTGAAACCCAAAGAATGCCGAGCGTCACCAAAGCCGGCCCCACTAACAGTGGAATCCGGATCCCGACGCGCCCCACCAAGCGCGACGACAGTCCCGCCGCCACGATGATGCCCGCGGTCATGGGCAAGAAGCCAACACCAGTCTTTATGGGGCTGTAGCCGAGGATGTTCTGCAGGTATTGAGTAAGGAAGTAGAACATCGAGAACATCGCGATGCCGATACAGAGCATCATCGCAAAGCTTCCCGAGCGATTTCGGTTCTTGAAGATACTGAGTGGCATCAAGGGCTCACTACTTCGCGACTCGAGGAGAGCGAACGTGGCCAAGAGGACGACGGAAATGGCGAGTGACACCAACGTCGCCGTGCTGGTCCAGCTGTGATTCGACGCGTTCGAGAGTCCATAGACGAGCGCGAGCATCCCACCGGTGACCGTGATCGCTCCGGGAACGTCCAGGTGACCCGACGTCGTCTGCGATTCGTTGAGGGCACGTGGCGTCAAGAACAAGATCACCGCCGCAATGGGCACGTTGACGAAGAAGATCCATCGCCACGAGACGTAACTCGTCAACACTCCACCGAGCAAGAGTCCTAACGCGCCACCGCCGCCCGACATGGCGGCGTAGACGCCCATCGCACGGTTTCGTTCGCGCCCTTCGGCGAAGTTCGTCGCGATGAGCGACAACGCCGTAGGTGCCGCGATGGCACCACCTACGCCTTGTAAGCCTCGGGTCAGTATCAACCAGAGTTCGTTCGTCGCGAGTCCTCCTAGCAGTGACGCGACGGCAAAGAGCGCGATGCCAATCATGAACATCTTTCTCTTCCCATAAAGGTCACCGGTTCTGCCACCGAAGAGCAACAGCCCGCCGAAGGTGAGTGAGTACGCGGTGATCAGCCACTCCAGGTTGGCTAAAGAAAAGTGAAGTGCTTGGTGGATTGTTGGGATCGCGACGTTCACTACCGTCGCGTCGAGCACGATCATGAGCTGTGCACCAGAAATCACGGCGAGTGCGAGGCCAAGGTGCTTGCCTTCAGTGTTGCTGTGGGATAGTTCGGAAACTACTTCAGTTGACATGGGGGTTGTACTTTCTATTCGCTGTGATTAAGTGAGGGGTGGAAACGGCACCACGGCGTTGGAACCCGCGAACAATAGGGGCAAGATGACGTCGACGACGACCATCTCGACGTAGCGCTGGTCGGGAATTTCGCCTCGAATGAGGAGACTGTGCAGGACAAGCGCCGGGATGATCGAAATAATGATCCCGAAATTCTTGACCGGAGGGATCTCGCCACGCTCGACGGCACGATCGAGGATCTCGGTGAGCGTCGCGACGTGAGATCCTACGAGCCGCTCGCGAAAGACGTCTCTTAGTTCGGCGTCGTGGGGCAACGCGCTCACGAGTCCGATCATGACCTGGGTGTCCATCTTGCTTTCGTCCCTCGATGTCCACTGCGCCAACGCCATCAAGTCACTGCGGAGCGATCCGGTATTTGGCGTCGGACGCACTACCTTCTCGCACGTCAAGGCGTCAACAACTAGTTCGGCCTTACCGGACCAGCGGCGATAGATGGTGGCCTTGCCAGCCCCCGCACACGCCGCGATGGCGTCGACCGTAAGTCGGTCGTAGCCGATCTCGGCGAGCAGCTTGAGGGCGGCTGCTCGAAGCACTTCGTCTCGCGAGGCGTCAAGGTGTCGCCCGCCGTGGCGCTCGACGATCACTGGATCACTCACTGTCTCGGGAAGTTCGATAACCATTCCTAATACGATACCAAATAGTTTCGGAACGAGACCGTTCCGTCTCTATATTGAGGAAAATGCTCTAAATTAGTGGATTTCAGTCAGGATAATTCGACACCAAACACGCGGGGGCTCTTTAGAACCCGCAAAAATTAGCGCTCCACCGCTCCGGGATCGAAGTTCGTTGACGCACTTGATTGATGACGCAGCGCAATGGCGCGTGGTCAACCGCCTGTTGGAAAGACCTTCGCGTAGGCGATCGTCGACGAGGGAACTGTCACCGTGACGCTTTCGCCCCACTTTGTAAAGGTCGTCGCGGAACTTCCTACGGAGGTCGACACGGCCTCCTTAAGTGGCAGCGTCTTCTTGCCCGATGAAATCGTCAAAACACTCGTCGAGGAGGGCGTTGCACTTGTGGCCTTCGTCGTCCACTTTAGGTCGTAGCCGTTTGTCGACTTGTCCCTGGCGCTCAACAGATTGGTCCCCTTCGCAACGGGAAGCAACTGTGCAAAGGCCCCTGATGTCAAATTGGATTGAAAGGTGGTGTACTGCGTCGTGCCCATCTTCATAGAAATTGACGCGGTGCCGACCTTTTTTTGTTCCGTCGAGGTGAGGCCCATCAACGTGGTGAGTCCCGTGGCGCTGCCACTCAAGTACGCGTACGTCGGCGTAACCGTAATCGTGAAGGACTCCTTGCCCGAGACGTACGTCTCGGTGCCGCTCGTTCTTCCGATGTCGGCGATGACCGAACTGACGACACTTCCGGTGAGGGTCTTGACCTTTACGTGCACGCCTCTTTCCTTGGCGAGCGAGACTTTTGCAGCGGCGAGCACGGTCGTAACTGAGGGATTCGATATCGAACCTTGGGCCAAAAGAGGTGTGGCCAATACGAGTGCACCCGATAAAAGTGCCAGCGAGGAGAGTTTCAGTAAAGTACTTCGATTAATTGTCATAGGTCAAAGCCTAGGGGGAATTACCTTATTGCCTTAGTCAGCCGCTTCTTAGAAGCATTTGCGAGTGCTCTATCGACCGAGACCTAGAAGCACGCCGCCAGTTCAAAGAGCAACTGCTGGATGGTTCGAATGTCCTCGAGCAGGGCCCGATCACAGGCTTCAAGGCGTTCGTCGCTCAAGATGCCGTTCACGACCGCCATCGATCGAAGGCCGACTTGGAGGGTGCTCAGCCACGCCCACGCTTCGGCGTCATTCAAGAACTGCTCGTTCAACGTCATAATCGACAGTTCGGCGTTCGTGGCGATCTCGTTCTGGCGCGCCAGGGTAGAGAGTGGATCGTCATCGTCACTGCTCGGATTAATGGGTGCGAGCAACGCGACGTGCCAATCGTGCGTGGGATCTCGTTCTGCGGCGACGACGTGGGCGAAGATCTGTCGAATGACTTCACGACCAGCGTCGTTGAGGCGCACTTCCACGCGCCCGTCGCGACGTCGAATAAAGAGCTTTCCCGGCATTAGCCGTCTTGCTCCACCGTCGCCTGCAACCCCGCCACCTGCAACTTTACGCAGTACGACTCAGCACGCTCACGATGACCCGACCATACGATCGCTCGACCTTCGTGGTGCACCTTCAACATGAGCTGCGTGCACTTGCTGTTCGAATAGCCAAAGATTCTCTTGAACACGACGACGACGACCGTCATGGGTGTCACGGGATCATTCCACACCACCACGTTCCAGACTCGTTGCGTGACGACGGCGACCTCGCTTTGCACTTCGCTTTCGGTCGACGAGATCCGAAGGGGTTTCACCGAGGCCATGTCTCTAGTGTCGCAGACAACCGATCAAATTGGAAGTGGCGCCGCGTAGTCTGACTACGAACGCACCAAGGAGGACGCCGTGGTAGTCACGTGGTTTCACGACGCGTCGACGACACTGCGCCGACGCGCCAACGTCGCTATCCGTCGTTCGGCCGGACTCTCTCAAGGTCCACCCGATTTCTGTGACGACCCCAACGAGGCGTACAGCGTCGTTGACGGCGTGGCCCGAGTCGTGCACGGCGATCTTCCCTCAATGTTGATCGGCGGCGTCGGTTCGCTCTTTTTCCAGATGTTGCACCCCTACGCGATGGCCGGCGTCGCGCAGCATTCGCGCTATCAAGAAGACGCTCTCGGACGCTTGCTTTCGACCGCCAATTTTATTAACGCCACCACGTACGGATCAAAGTCATCGGCCGAAGCGGCCATTGCGCGCGTGCTCAACGTCCATCGCTTCGTACACGGCGTGGCCGACGACGGGACGCCCTACGACGCAAACGATCCCCATCTTTTGTTGTGGGTACACTGCGCCGAGATATCGATGTTTCTTCGCGCGTACCGTCGTTTTGGCCAACGCCCCTTAACTGACGACGACGCCGATCGCTACGTACTCGAGATGGCCCCTCTCGCCCACGACCTCGGACTCGACGACGCCCCTCGAACGGTCGAAGAACTCAACGCCACGTTGCGCAGCTTTCGCCCCGAACTGCGACTCAGCGCGGACGGTCAGATGGCGCGCGACTTCATCATCCACGGGGTCATAAAAACTCGATTGCAGCGAGGCGTGTTCCGTCTCATGGTGCTGAGCTCGTGGAGGTTGTTGGATCCGTGGGCGCAAGAGCTCTTAGACGTTCACCCCTCGGCGCTTCTCGATCACGCGATTATTCGTCCAGCCACGAGAGCAGTGTGCTTCTTCATGCGCCTCGCCGTGCCGCCGGCGCGACGTCAGGTGGCGATAGTGAGTCCTCCGTCGACCACGACAACTTGACCCGTCACGTAGGACGTGGTCACGAGCGCCAAGATGACGTCGGCCACGTCGTCCGGCGTACCAGTTCGTCGTAGTGGTGTGACGGACTGGACACGACCACGCACCTCTTCCCAGTTGGCCGTCCACGGGGTATCAATCAGCCCCGGCGCGACGGCGTTTACCCGGACGTCGGGACCGACGACTTTGGCCAACAGTGCCGTCATATGATTCATCGCCGCCTTCGACACGGCGTAAGGGATCGATGATCCCGTGGGACGAACCCCCGCGACCGAAGAGACGTTCACGATTGAGCCGCGGCTCTCACGCAACGCTGGCATCGCCGCGACACAGAGCTGCCAGGTGCCAAAGACGTTGACGTCGAAGATCTCTCGCCACACCTCAACACTCGCCGCTTCGAGATCACGGTGGGCAATGACTTTGGTACGGCCGGCGTTGTTCACGAGCACGTCGAGATGACCACAGCGCTCGAGCACCGTCTGGATCAATCGCTCACAGTCCTTTGCGTCAGCGACGTCGGCTTGTACGTACAGTGATCGCGGCGTCGCACTGACCAAACGCTCTCCCGCATCGACGCTGTGCACGGAGTTAAAGACAACAACGTCACCCATCTCGGCGAATCGCTTCGCGGTCGCCTCACCAATACCACTGGTCGATCCAGTAACGAGTACGACGCGTTCGCTCACGCTCACGTGCGCCGCAGGCGCCACGAACCCGCCCAGTGCTGGCCCGGCTCTAAGACCACCACGTCTTTGCCGCTACGCAACGCGTCAGGCGGACAGGTCATCGGTTCCACCGCGACCGACGTGCGGCGTCGTCCCTTTTCGAGATGATCACCCGTGTAGACCTGCAGATACGGAAAATTGCGGTCAACGCTGAGTTCGATCTGTCCACCGTGCGCGTCTTCGAGGGTCGCGGTCGCGAGACCGGTGTCGTCACGAAGCAGCTCGGTGAACGTGACGTCGAGTTCGTGCCCACTGACAGACTTTCGCTTCGAGAAGTCGAGCTGATTGCCGGCGAGAGGAAGAATCTCGCCCGTCGGTAGTTGACGATCGTTCACCGCGACGTACGCCGATGCAGGAATCTCCAACTGCGCGCCTTCAATAGTCGTGGTCGTTACTGACAAATAGGGGTGAAAGCCAACACCAAAGGGCAACGGAACCTCATCACGGTTCGTGACCGTCGTCGTCACCGTGAGACCGAGTGATCCGAGGTGGTAGGCCACGCTGATCTCACTAAGGAAGGGGTAGTCCGGCGTCGGGTGCAACAACAACGACAGCACACATCGATTTTGATTGACGGCGTCGACACGAAACGGACGCCAGCGAACGAGTCCGTGCGACGCCGTCGCGTGTTCCACGTCGTCAACGGTGGGACGCGCGACGCGATCGGAAAAGGTCCACTCCCCGTCACCGATTCGATTGGGCCACGGGTAGAGAACTTGGCCTCGGCCGTGCGTGGGGACTTCATCCCCGGCAAATCCCTCAATCACGCTGACGCCGCCTTTGACGTAGGTTCGCAGCGTCGCGCCCACTTCGGTCACGACGGCGCGCTGATCCCCGTGGGCGATCGCGATCTGTTCTCCAGACGGCAGCATCAGTTGTGTTGCTCTCTTATCACTGCTACGTAACTTAGGACAGTTAGGGTTCATGGCATGCGAATCCTCCTTACGAACGACGACGGCGTCCTAGCGCCTGGCTTGGCGGTCCTCGCCCGACACATCACTCGCTGGATGGACGACGCGCCCACAGGAGAGGTTCGAGAGGCCATCATCGTCGCACCGAACAAGAACTACTCGGGTATGTCATCGGCGGTCGGTGACGTCTTTGATCGTCCCACGGTCAAGTATCGACGTCACCGGATTGCCGGGGCCGAGTCCATTGTCGCCTACGGGCTCGAGGCTCCTCCGGCGCTGTGCGCCATTTTGGGCGCCCTGGGCAGTTTCGATTTCCAACCCGACGTGCTTATTTCCGGCATCAACGCTGGCGCCAACGTCGGGCGAAGTGTGTTGCACTCGGGCACCGTGGGCGCGGTGCTGACGGGCGCGCAGCTTGGCCTGTCGGGCATGGCGGTGTCGGTTCAGTGGGGTGACGACGTGCACTACGACACGGCGGGCGCCGTAGCGATTGAAGTACTCGACGAACTCTTTCGAGCACCGTCGCGCACGCTACTCAATCTCAACGTGCCGAACTTGCCCGGCTCAGCGCTCAAGGGCGTGCGTCGAGGTCGCATCTCCACCGCCGGCATCGTTAAGGCAGCCGGACCGCGCGCGGGTGGCGAGGCGCTCAGTGACGAGGGAGAGCTCCCCCTTCGCCTCGGTGCCGCGAGCCCCGAACTCGGTGACGTGAGCGACGAGGACGCCGACGAGGACGGCGCGCTCCTGGCCGCGGGTTACGCGTCACTCACCCCCCTTCGAGGTCCCCAGGAAGACAGTGATCCCGCCATTGATGAGTTAATGCACAAATCCCTCGAAGCAATAACGCGCCATCTCGAACGCCTGCGTTAGTCCTCGGGCGGCGTTCGACGTTGTTCTTTTAGACGGCCCCGAGCCTTCTTCTGATCTACGCGACGTATCTTCGCACCCTTGGTCGGTTTCGTCGCACGACGCGGTGTGCGCGGCGCGAGCGCCGAGCCAAGTTTGTCGGCGAGTTGCTCGAGCGCAGCGTTGCGATTTTGGCGTTGTGAGCGAAAGCGGCTCGCACTGGAGCGAACGACCGCACCGAGCGTCGCGACGAGTCGCTCTTTATCGAAGTCAGTGAGCACGTTGGAATCGAGCACGTGAAAGGAAACAACGACGCGCGTCAACGAACGGTTCGCGTGTTGCCCGCCCGGACCTCCCGAGGTCGTCACGCGCAGCGCGATCTCCTCAAAGGGGATTGTGAGACGCCGATTCAGCGTGAGCGATCCATCCTCGTTGACGATTGGCCCGCTCGTCATATCTATCGACCTTCGGGGAATCGCACCATGGCGAGTTGGGACGAGGAGCCCACAAGTTGATCGGCGTCGTCGAAGAGTTCGAGGCGCTCATCAACGAGTCCCTCGGCGACGACGACGGCCCACTGGCGAGCGCGCAGCCAATCACTGGTGGGTACCCGGCGAACGTATGAGGTGAGTTGCAACGTCGGCACCCATCCCGACGAACCCAGGGCAAACGTCGCCGGAGGCAACGCGTCACTCGCAAAGAGGAGACTCCACGGTCCCCACGACGCCTCGCCGTCGTCAAGGCGAATCCAACCTTTCGCTTCACCCCTCGTCGACACCTCGCCGTCCAACCAGCGCGTGCACGACGGGTCGAGGCGCTGTTCGATGACGTTACGAATGCTGATCTCGTCACCGCCAAAAGAGACCCGACACTCCTCGAGTGGCGCGACGTCGGGTGGCGTCGCGTCTTGGTAGCGCACGACGGTGTCGTCGTGCAGTGTGCCGAGCGTCACGAGGGACTCAGTCGCGAGCGCGTCTTCTTGAAACAGGGCGACGTACACGAACGACGCTCCACGTCCCACGCGACGCACGTCAACGTGCAACTGTGCCGGACCTACTTTGGGCGAGCTCACGTAATTGGTCGTTATCGCGGTGACGTGAAGGTGCGAGGCACCTTCGTCGCTCGCGCCGGCCAGGGCGCCGCTCGCCATCACGCACTGCAGATAGCCCCCGTGGGGGTGCTCCGCGACCGTGTACACCGGCGACAGGTTGACGTCGTATCGACCCTTGCCAACTGGTTCAACCGCCGCCGCGCCGCGCAGCGAGCGCCCTTCATCGGCTGCGTTCATTGGGCAACACTAACGGGCGAATTGACGCCAAAGGGTAGATTGGCAATGCGAAAGTGGCCGTCAATGAGAGCCGTTCCCCACTTCATCAACGGTGCACGTGTTGAACAGAGTGGTCGCTCGCCCGTCTTCAATCCCGCTACGGGCGAAGTCGCTGCCGAGGTACCTGTTCCTTCGCGCGCATTCATTGACGACGCGCTGAACGTCGCGATACCGGTTCCCGTCGCGGCGTACTCTTTTGTCGGTTGGAAGAACTCACTCTTTGGACACGCCCACACTTACGGTCCCGAAGGCTTTGCCTTCTACACCCGCGCCAAGGTAGTGACGACGCGCTGGCCCCGACCAACGGAGTCACAGATCGACCTCGGATTCCCAAGAACGAGCTAATTGTGTTGGTTCGAGTGATAACGCTGCGCCACCGATGAGTCCCAATGAGGTGACCTACTATCTCTGCTGTGAGGGGTGTCGTACGACGTTCCCTCAAGGACCGCAGCCCAGCGAGCCAGTCATTCGAGTGAGGACCATCAACGAGCGATGAGTAGACAGCACACCAGCGTGAGGGCGTACGGCATCTTGGTGCACGGCGAACGAGTCCTACTCGTTCGCTCCAGCAGTCCCCACATCAACCCACCACTTTGGTGGCTGCCGGGCGGCGGCATCGACTTCGCCGAATCTCCCGAAGAGACGTTATTGCGAGAGTTTCGTGAAGAGACGGGTCTCTCGATCAAGGACCCGGTACTAATCGACGTGGCGAGCGACGTTCGCCGACGTCCCAACGGCGACCGCATCCACACCGTGCGCGTGATCTACAGCGTCACGCTGGACGGGGGCGAACTGCGCGACGAAGCAGAAGGCACCACTGATCAGGTCCAATGGTTCGCGTTACGCGAACTCGACGACGTCAACGTCGCCGACTACGCACGGCGCACTATTCAAAGATCCTTGGCGAAGTAACGCCCCGGCATCTCGCGTTTTAAAAACTTGCCCGCGGGATTTCGCGGTAATGATTCACTAGTGAAGGCCACGCGCGAGGGGATCATGAACGCCGCGAGTCGCGTCGATAGAAACGCGCGCAGTTCGTCTTGACTGAGCGACATGCCAGGTCGCACCATCACCGCGCAGGCCACCTCTTCACCGAGGCGCTCATTTGGCAAACCAAAGACGGCGGCTTCGTAGACGGCGGGATGTTCATAGATCGCCGACTCGACTTGGGCGGAGTACACGTTCTCTCCGGCGCGCAGGATCATGTCCTTCGCTCGATCTTCGACGTAGAGGAAACCCTCGTCGCTCACGTGACCGAGGTCGCCAGTACGGAGCCAACCATTGACGATGGTTTCCTTCGTCTCCTCGACGTTACGCCAGTAGCCGCGAATCATGGTGGGCGTCTTCAACCAGATCTCCCCACTCTCGCCCAGCGCTAGCGACGCACCCGATTCGTCGCGAACGTCAACGTCCATGACGATGGTGGGCACGCGCCCGGTCGAGGTGGGATGGGTGAGGTAGTCCTCGCCGTAGTTACCTGGTCCGTACGCGTTGGTCTCAGTCATGCCATAACCCAAGTTGGGACGGCCCTTCTTAAAAGAGCGCTCGACGCGATCAACCAGCGTGGGTGGCGCGGGCGCGCCGCCCCCGCCCACGGCCGTGAGTGACGAGGTGTCGTAGGAGGTGAAGCTCGGTGACTCCATGAGATCCCATGCTTGGGTGGGCACCCCAACAAAGTTGGTGACGCGATGTCGTTCAATGAGCACGAGGGCGCGCTCGGGCTCCCACTTGTACATCATGACGAGTTTGAAGTGCCACGAGAAACACGACATCATCACCGGAATACATCCCGTCACGTGAAAGAGCGGCACGATGAGGATGAAGCAAGGCGCGAACTCACCGCCGACTTCGTCGGCGTCGCGGCGCGCGCCTTGAATCGCGACGCCTGAGGAAAAGGCCATGATCGTCTGACAGATCGCGCCGTGCGTGGAGACCGCACCCTTGGGAAATCCCGTCGTACCCGAGGTGTACAGGATTGTCGCGTCAGTATCGGCGTCAAGTTCGACCTCGGGCATGGCAACACCGGTCACGACCACGTCGCGCCAATGCTCGACCGCGTCGTCGTAGTTGTCGCTCTCTCCTAGGCGAACCCCCAACATCCTCGCTCCCGTTTTCTTGCAGGCAATGGTGGAGCGACGGATTCGCTCGGCGTCGCCAATGAGAAGCGTGAGAGCTGAGTCGTTGATGGCGTATTCGAGTTCATCTTCGACCCACCACGCGTTGAGAGACACCGAGATCGCGCCCACCGAGAGAATGGCCGCAAAAGAGACGACCCATTCGGGATAGTTGCGCATCGCGATGCCTACCCGGTCACCTTTTTTGACGCCGTAGTGGTTCACCAGGGCGTAGCCGAGGGCGTCCACCTCTTGCATGACGCGATCAAAACTCCACTCTTCGTCTTCGAAGACCAGAAACGTTGAGGGCAGTCCTCGGGCCATGTCGAAGAATTGGCGAAGGTTGGTCGGCGAGTTCTTGAAAGCACGGTTCGTCACGCCCTCGTGCTCGACCTCGAAGACTTCAAACGGCTGACCTGGAGCGGAGATCTCCGCTATCGCCTCTTCAATACTGCGCACCAGCTACCCCCATGGCAGGTAATCCTAGACAGAACTCGTTCACTGACACGACCGTTTCTCCCATCGAAATTGCCCACACAACTTTACGCGCCAGCGGCGTTACTCGAAATCGCACCGAGCGAAGACTCTACACTTCGGGTCATCGACCTTTGAAAGGACTCACGTGTTTGCTTCGAACTATCCCTTAATGGGCGTCTTCATCTCAACGCTCTACTTGGTGCTCTTCGTCTTTTGGATCATCCTCGTCTATCACGTGTTCGCGGACATCTTTCGCAGCCACGACTTAAGCGGCCCCGCGAAGGCGCTGTGGGTACTCTTCATCTTGGTCTTGCCGTTACTCGGCTGTCTCGTCTACGTGATCGCACGTGGCGGAAAGATGCACGAGCGTCAACTAGGGGCGTTGCAGACACAACAGAAGGCGTTTGAGGATTACATTCGACGGGTCGCCAGCACCAAGGAGTAACTGGCTACCTAATGTGTGCGTGAGAGCTTCGGCTTGATCTGTTGGGCTTTTTGAGCCATGCGATCGACGGACTCAGCGATCTTGGCCTTCACGTTCACGAGATCGACGCGTGCGAGTTCCGCCTCTTTGGTAAGACCCTTTAGGTGCTCGATATCCCAGAGACTGAGAATTGGATTCAAAACGTCACCGAGGTACTGACCCAGGCCGTAGATGCCCTCTTTGGCGATACGCACGGCGTGACGAGTGAAACTTGGGATTCCCGTTCCGGGCATCGCGAAGGTACTGACCTGCTTGGAGACGGCGATCATCATCGCCGAAGGGTCGATGGCGAAGGCGGCCAACGTCAGGTCTCGGTAGAAGAGGTAGTGCTTCGTTTCATCGCCCGCAATGAGCGCCAAAACATTACGACCGATCTTGTCGTCTTTGGGCAATTTCGCGCCGGTGTTGCGATGCGCAATCTGCGTGGCGCGCTCTTGGAACGACACGTAAGCAATGAGTTCAGCGAACGTCGGGGGATGGGGCACTTCGCCCTTTTGCATCTGTACCCGTCGTCCGTCTTCTAACAGCGTTGGATTGATACAGCGACTTATGTGCACCCAATCGCGCATGACCATGGCGTGGCGATTCTCTTCCATCGTCCACTGGTACGACCAGTCACGAATGGGGTGACCGTTGGGCGCGTGCGTCAGAATTGAATTGGTGTAGTACGGCAAGTTGTCCTCAGTGAGGAGATTGACGTAGATCGAACTTCGAACGCCGTCGCCGAGCGGGTAGTCCTCGGGCGACCATGGACGCTCATTGAAGTCCTCGCCCTCACCCCAGTTGATCTGTTCGTGGGGGTACCACAGACGTGGCGCTTCGAGGTGACGGTTGTAGAGCCGCTCAACGTCGGGAGCAATCTCAACTAAAAGGTCAACGGGGCTCTTGGCCAATCGAGTGCTCAAGGGGTGGTACCTCTCTGTTCGCGCGAAGCGCCAATCACATAACCTTAATCTCCGGTGGCGAATGAATTTCTCGACTCTTGTGATTCACCGCACAAGACCGTTCAAGTAACCTGATGGCCTCGTGAAACTCCTCGACACCCTCGTGCCTTCAAATTTTCGCTCGGAAATTCGCGGTCCGCTACGCCGTTTTTTCATCTGCACCTTCATTGGTTGCATTGGCAATGGTCTCACGCTCTCGCTCTTCGTCGTGTACCTGCACAACGTGCGCGGTTTCTCAACGAGCTTCGCGACGCTGCTCCTCGCACTCTCGGCAGTGGTAGGACTCGCGAGCGCTCCCCTGTGGGGAACGATGACCGATCGCTTTGGTCCACTTCGCGTGATCCTCATCGCCTATAGCGCTGACGCCTGCGCGCTCGTAATCTGGGCGCTCGCGCACACCCGTGCACAGGCAACGCTCGCCGCCCTACTCATCGCCGTCTTTGGCGGTGCGGGTTGGGGGCCCGGGAGCACCATGCTCACTCGTCTCGTCACGCGCGAACATCGCCAGCGCGCCTTTGGTTTCAACTTCATGCTCGTCAATCTCGGCATCGGCCTTGGGACACTCATCTCGGCGACGGTCGTGAACCTTCGACAGCCCAATACCTTCGTCATGCTCTACATTTTCAACGCGTTCGTCACGATCGTTGCCGCGCTCTATTACCTGTCGCTACGCAAACACGGTGGGCCCGTCACCGACCATCACGACGACCCGGTGAAGAGTGCCGAGGGTTGGCGCGAGGTCTTGAAAGATCGTCGACTCGTTCGTTACGTCGTGGCGTCAGTGTTTTTGATGATTGGTGGCTACGGCTCGCTCGAAGCGGGGCTCAGCCTCTTTGTCGTCAATAATTTAAAGCTTTCCGTCCACGCCATTGGCATCATCTTCTTTTTCAACACCATGACAATCGTCGTGGCGCAGTTGTGGGTACTCAATCGCATTGAAGGCAAGAGTCGAACTCGGGTCTTGGGCGTCGTGGCCGCCTTCTGGTTCATCTTCTGGGTGATCCTCGAGTCGACGCTCGCACTTCCAGCCAGCGCCTCGATTGCCATGTTGTGTCTCGCGATGGTGGTCTTCGCCATCGGAGAGACCATGTTGCAGCCCGCCGGCACAGCCATAGTGAACGACATTGCGCCCGAGCACCTCCGAGGGCGCTACAACGCCGCCGCGGGACTGTCGTGGGGAATCTCCGGCACGCTCGCGCCCGCCATTACTGCTCTCTACTACAGCGTGCACCTGGGCAATTGGTGGCCCATCGGCACGGGCCTGACCGCGCTGGTGGGCGGCGCCATGTTGATGAACCTTCGTCGCCACATCAGCGCGAGTGCCGATGGTCGGCCCGAACCCGCGATCTGACGGGTCTTCTCACAACGTGTTGGTGGTGGCGTTGACATCTCTTGGCTGATCACTGAGTAAGTTTCGCTGGCGAGGCGACATAACGTTAGGGAGGAGCCGTGAAAGGATCAGAGTTATGAGGACAGTGAAAACAGCCCTAGTGGCGCTTGGTTTTGTTGCGGGCGGACTTGGCACCGGTGGTGCGCTACCACTCCTTGGATCAGTCAACGCGGCGTCGGCGATCACCATTCGCTCGTGCGTACCGATGCAGATCAAAGTCACGCACGGTGCCTCGCAAGGTACCGCGGGCACTATTTACTACCCGATTGTCTTCACCAATTCCGGCGCGGCGTGCGCGATGTGGGGCGTGCCCGCCATTCAGCCCGTCGTGGGCAGTGGGCATCGCAGCGTTGGACCGTTTGCGCACAGTCAGTCCATGGGCATGATGCCCGTTCGCCAAATACTCGCGACGCGTCGCTCGGTGAGCGTCGCCTTTGGCGTCGTGGAGACGAGTAACTACACGCCCTCGACCTGCGTGGCGAAATCGGCCGACGGCGTGCTCGTCACTTTGGGTTCGTTCATCACCAAGACTTACGTGCACCTGCCGATCAAAGTGTGCACTAAACGCACGAGCACCACGACGAAGCTGCTGGTGCCGGGCGTCAACGGGTATTAACGGCGCTACTCTCCAGTCGTTGTCACGTCCCGAAGTTCCAGCCTTCGCCCTTTTCGTAGCGGTGGAGAATGTTCTTCGCCATGAGGATCTTGTGAACCTCGTCTGGTCCATCAGCTAAACGCAGCACCCGAGCGGTCAAGTACATCTGTGCGAGCGGCAGATCGTTACTAACCCCCGCGCCACCCCACACTTGGATTGCGCGATCGACCACGCGATGGAACGCCGCCGGCACGAAGACTTTGATCGCCGAAATTGCCGTGCGAGCGTCAGGGTCGTTATTCGCCACTTTCTCCGCGGCGTTGATGGTCATGAGTCGTGCGGACTGGAGATCCATGTAACTTTCGGCGATGAAACCCTGAATGAACTGCTTGTCTTTCAGCAATCCGCCGTGCACCTCACGCACCAAAGTGCGTTCGACCATGAGATCGAACGCACGCCACATCTGACCGATCGAGTTCATGCAGTGATACACCCGCCCGGCGCCCAGTCGGTCTTGGGCGGCCTGGTGCCCTTGACCAACGAGACCCAACGTGTTCTCGATTGGCACGCGCACGTTCTCGTACCTGATCTCGCAGTGATCTGAGGTGGCGTGGCCAAAGATCCCGATGCCTCGAATGATGTTGACGCCCATCGTGTCGCTCGGCACGATGATTTGGGTCATTCGACCCGGCTGTCCGTATTCGCCCGACTCGTCGTTGGCGCGACACATGACGATGAAAAAATTCGCGTCGATTCCGTTCGACGTGAACCACTTGTGGCCATTGATGACCCACTCGTCGCCGTCGCGAACGGCCTCGGTCGTAATGGAACGGGGGTCAGAACCGGCGTTATCCGGTTCGGTCATCGAAAAGCCCGACTCCATCTCTCCAGCGATGAGTGGCAGCAACCATTTTTGCTTCTGCTCCTCCGTGCCGTACTTCACGAGAATGCTCGCGTTACCCGAGTTCGGTGCCGCAATACCAAAGAGCGTGGGCGCGCCCACGGCGTACGCGAGGATCTCGTACATGTAGGCGAGCGACAAGAAGTCAAGACCGGCCCCGCCGTACTCCTTGGGTAGATGAGGCGCCCACAGCCCCGCTTGGAAGACCTTGGTCTTAATTAACTCTCGAAGCTCGAAGCTCTCGCGACGCATCGACTCGCGCTCGTCACTTGAGTGTTCCGCGCCTCGACGCGAACGCCACAACACTTCTTCGTGGGGCAACACCTCATTGTTGATCAGATCGGCGGTTCGACGTCGCAGTTCGTTGATTTCGGGACTCACCCCAGGTATTGGTGTGACGTTGATGGCCATAGAAACTCCTCCGTGGTTACTACCTCGAATCTACGTGCACTTCGACGAGGTCAAAGAATCCCAATCGAATGAGGCACCTCGACAACGATGCCGTCCACGTAGGTTCTATTGCGCTACGTAACTACTGTGGTGGAGTAACCAACACCCTGAACCGTTAAAGACGGCGAATAGTCGATCGAGGAGCTGCGATGACAGTAGTTGTTCGCAATACCCCGCGCACCGAAATGACGCTCGTTGACGAGTTGGGCACCTTTGGTGTCGCCACAATTCACGAGGCGCAAGGTCGCCTCGGACTGCTCGGGTCGCACCTTCGCCCGATCTACCGAGGGGCGCGAATCGCCGGCAACGCGTTGACCTGCGAAGTGACGCCCGGCGATAACTGGTCTTTCTACCTCGCGGTCGAGATGGCCAAGCCCGGCGACGTTGTGGTCGTCTCACCCACGAGTGCGTGCGACAACGGCTTCTTCGGTGAACTCTTAGCCACCAGCTTCGTCGCGCACGGCATTCGAGCGCTGATCATTGACGCGGGGGTGCGCGACGTGGCTGAACTTACCAAGATGAACTTCCCCGTCTGGTCCAAGACCATCTCCGCCCAGGGCACCGTCAAGGAGACACCGGGGAACGTGCAAACACCTCTGGTCTGTGCGGGTGCCTACGTTCGCCCGGGCGACGTGATTGTCGCGGACGACGATGGCGTTGTCGTCGTGCGCCGCGAGAACGCAACCGCGGTCATTGCAGCAAGCAGGTCGAGGGAAGCGAACGAGCAGATCTCGCGCGAGCGATTGGCGAAGGGCGAACTAGGGCTCGACGTCTACGACATGCGCGAACGCCTGGCTCAACGTGGTCTTCGCTACGTCGACGACGCCGAGTGGCTATGACCCTTATTCGTGGTGTCAGTTCTTCTTGGCCGCCCAGTAGTCGTCATCCTGCTTTGACGCGCTCAACGCTTCCTTGCTCTCAAAGCCAGGGGCGAGTGACGCGGACGAACCAGCCATTACCTCGTGATGCTCAATATTGAGCAACCGAATCCAACTCTGTTGACCCATGGTCAACGCGATGAAGCACCCCAATTCCACCATCTCCTCTTCCGAGAAGTTCGAGTGGAGACGGTCCCAAAAGCCGTCATCGGGTTCGAGTCGCCACGTAATCGCTTCGGCGTACGAGAGCGCGGCGCGTTCGCGCTCGGAGTAGGTTGTCGACGTTTCAAAGTTCATGAGTTCATCAAACTTTCCCTCAGTGAGGCTCGTTGACGACGCCGCTTCGCTGCGTTGATTGCCGCAGTACTCACACTTGACTGAACGCGACACGTAGACCCGACACAACTCTTTCAACGAATGATCAACCACACCATTGCGAAGCAGTTTCTCCCACGCGTTGTCAAACGCCCACAACGCGCCCTGTGAATGGCCACGGATCGCGGAACTCTCGGGTCGCGGCGTACCTTCGGCGGCGCAACGTTCCATCACCCTCATCATCTGGTCATCCATTTGCGACAATGGAAAATAGGAAATCCTTTGCTTCGATCCGGCCATTACGTCTCCCATGAGTGATGCTTCTGACACCATGACTATCACCGAGTGGCGCTCCCCATTACTTTTTCATCGCGGTCTACGCGGACGTCGCCTTCGTCACAAGTTGAGCGAAGTCATAGGTCTCGGCCACCCAACGCGCGTCGGGCTTCTGACCTGGATTCCAACCAAGCGCACGGTCTTCAATCGCGTTTTGAATCAGCGGATGCCAGGAGGACCCGAGTCTGCCTTTGGCCCATTCCAATGACCCGCGCTTCGAAATTATCTCTTCCGTCTCGAATGTGAACCACATCCGACAGAGACAGGTGACCGCGTATCGCTGGGCCCACGCGATGTCGAACGTGACCCAACTCAAGAGATCATCAATGAGGGTGGGGATTTCGTGACGCATCCTCTCTCGAAGTACTCCCTTGGGGACGGCCTCGACCAACTCCGACGCAGGAGGCCCGGCGAGGGCAACACCCCTTTCGTGGAGAATCCAACGGACCACGGCGGAGTTGCAGTGCTGCGACCACTGCATTTCGCGCCAGCCATGATCAATGTAGAGCCAATCCTCACCGATTCCTTCAACGGTTCTCAGTTCGTCCTTGGGCGCGTAGGAGCCCTCGAGGTGGCGGTTCCAGAATCCTTTTCGAGTGGGAAGTTCATCGTGGAAACTCCTGAGTGCCTTCTCCTGTGTACTGCTGACCCTGCGTCGAACAACGACGAGAAAATCACAATCACTCTCCAGGTCTCCGGCATCCAGCGCGAACGAACCCTGGAGATACGCGCCGACAAAGTCGTTGCCCATGACGTCCCGTGCTGTTCGAACCAGTTCTTCGAGGACTCCGTTCAGCTCAGCGAACGGCGTCGGCATATTACTCAGATCTACGAACAGCCACTCGTCGCGCCACAAGTCGAGCAGACGTAGCACGAACCAGCACGCTGCATGGCGTTACCGCACTGGTAACACATTGGCGCATCACGCTGCTCCGAACGACTAAGCAACGGCGACGCCACTGGTGTTGACGGTGCGGGCGCGAAGAGTGCGGCAGGCGCCTCGCTCTCCATCAACGATGACTGCACCGGCAGGTTCAGCGTTGGCGTCGCCTGCTCAACGACCTCGGGCAAGGTCGGTTGAATCCGCTCACTCGTCGACAGGACACCCAGATCCTCGCGTTCAACGGGGCTTAAGTAGTCGAGCGCCAAGCGACGGAAGATGTAGTCAACGAGTGAGGTCGCGATACGAAGATCGGCGTCGTCGGTCATGCCCGACGGCTCGAACTTCATGTTCGCGTACTTCTTGACGTACGTCGCGAGCGGCACGCCGTGCTGCAAACCGAGACTGATGGAGATCGAGAACGCGTCCATGATGCCCGCGAGCGTCGAACCTTGCTTGGCGACCTTGATAAACACCTCACCGGGTCGACCGTCTTCGTACTCACCCACCGTGACGTAGCCCTCGCAGTCCGCGACGCGGAACGCGAAGGTAGAAGAGACGCGTCGACGAGCGAGACGCTCTCGCACGGCTCCAACGACGACGTGGGTCCCTTCGTCACGAGCGTGCTCGAGCGCGGCTTCTAACTTCTCAATGCGCGCGTAGAGCTCGACCATCTCCGCGGCGTCAACGTCAACGTCCACTTCGACCAACGGTGCACTTTGACCAACGCCGCCCTTCGTCGCCGTCGACAGTGGCTGGCCCACCTTGCAGTTATCGCGGTAGATCGCGACGGCCTTGATGCCGAGTCGCCACGCGTCGAGGTGGAGGTTCTCCACGTCTTCGATGGTGGCGTCCTCTGGCATGTTCACGGTCTTAGAGATCGCGCCCGAGATAAAGGGCTGCACTGCACCCATCATCCGCACGTGACCCGAGTAGTGAATCGTGTTGTCACCCATTGAACACGCGAAGACTGGCAAGTGCTCGGCCTTTAGTGATGGCGCGCCAACGATTGTCTTGTGTTCGTCGATGTAAGCAAGGATCTCGGTCACCTCGTCCGGGGAGTATCCGAGTACCTCGAGGGCGCGCGGCACCGTCTGGTTGACGATCGACATGTTGCCGCCACCCACGAGCTTCTTGAATTTCACGAGTCCGAGGTCTGGCTCAATGCCCGTGGTGTCACAGTCCATCAACAGCCCGATGGTGCCCGTTGGCGCCAGGACGGTCGCCTGGGCGTTACGAACACCGTGACGGCCAGCTAAGTCCACGGCCTCTTCCCACGCGCGTTGAGCGGCTTGGAGAATCTCCGCCGGCGCCTTCGTCTCATCAATCTGGTACGACGCGTCGCGGTGCATGCGCAATACGTTGATCATCGGCTCGGCGTTCTCTGCGTAGCCCTCGTGAGGGCCCATGCGTCCCGCGGTGCGCGCACTGGTCACGTAGGCGTGTCCGGTCATCAACGCGGTGATCGCGGCGGCCCAGGCACGTCCTTCGTCGGAGTCGTACGCGTGACCAGAGGCCATCAAAAGCGCGCCGAGGTTGGCGTAACCGAGTCCGAGCTGGCGGAACTTGCGAGAGTTCTCAGCAATCTTCTCAGTCGGGTAATCGGCCGCACCCACGAGGATCTCCTGAGCGCTGAAGAGCACGTCAATCGCGCTCTTAAAGGCCTCGACGTCGAAATGGCCGTCGTCACGCAGAAACTTCATGAGGTTGATGCTCGCCAAGTTGCACGCCGAGTTGTCGATGTGCATGTACTCCGAACAGGGGTTGGATCCGTTGATGCGGTCGGTGTTCGACGAGGTGTGCCACTTGTTGATCGTCGTGTCGAACTGCAGACCCGGGTCCGCGCACTCCCACGCGGCGCGCGCGATCTGGCGCCAAAGATCGCGCGCCTTCACGGTGCGCACGGTGGCGTTACCGTGACGCGCGGTCAAATTCCAATCACGGTCGGCCAAAACGGCTTCCATGAACTCGTCAGAGACGCGCACCGAGTTGTTGGCGTTCTGGTACTGGATCGAGTTGATGTCTTTTCCGTCCAAGTCCATGTCGAAGCCGGCGTCACGCAGCACGCGCGCTTTGTTTTCTTCGTTGGCTTTGCACCAGATGAACTCTTCGATGTCGGGGTGATTGACGTCGAGGATGACCATCTTCGCCGCGCGGCGTGTCTTGCCACCGGACTTGATCGTGCCGGCCGAGGCGTCCGCGCCGCGCATGAACGAGACGGGACCACTGGCGGTGCCACCGCCCTCGAGCGCTTCGGCGCTCGAGCGAATCTTCGAAAGATTCACGCCCGCGCCCGAGCCGCCCTTGAAGATGATGCCCTCTTCGGTGTACCAATTAAGGATTGAACGCATCGAGTCTTCAACGGCGAGAATGAAGCAGGCACTCCCCTGCTGGGGAACGCCCTCAACGCCGATGTTGAACCAGACCGGCGAGTTGAAGGCGGCTTTTTGGGTAATGAGGAGGTGCTTGAGTTCAGCGCTAAACGTCTCGGTCTCTTCTTCGTCGACGAAGTAGTCACGCTCGACGCCCCAGGAAGTAATCGTGTCGACGATGCGGTCGACGACTTGCTTGAGTGAGGTCTCTCGTTCAGGCGTGTTCAGCGTGCCGCGAAAGTACTTCTGGGCGAGAATGTTCGTCGCGTTGAACGACCACGTCGCCGGTACTTCGACGTTTAGTTGCTCAAAGGCCACCGAACCGTCACGGAAGTTCGAGATGCGCGCGTCGCGACGATCCCAGATCACCTCGTCATAGGGATGACGATCTTCGGTGGTGAAAAAGCGACGTATTCCAATTCCGAGTCGCTGAGGTGCAATAGCCATTTTTCTCTCTCTTCTGTTCCTATATCCGACACTGAGACACGCGTCTGGCGACCTGGAGTCGAGAGGTCAAGTTTAGCGCCCCTCGGCCCCCCAGCCACAAGATGTAGTGGTTGTACCACCACACGTCGCAAGATGCTGTGTCATTACAGCACTGTAATTACACCGTGTCAACTACTTATCGAAAGACTTTTGCAGAAATCTTTTATCTCCAGCCAGGGACCCGAATTCGACCTCACTTCTCACTAACCTGACCCGGGTGAAGCTGATCCTCGCCCTCGACGCGGGCACCACTGGGGTACGCACTGTCGCCTTTGACGACCAGTTGAACGTCGTCGACGAGGCCTACCGTGAACTCACCCAGCACTTTCCCTCCCCCGGCGAAGTCGAGCACGACCCCCTCGAAATCACCGATCTGGCGGTGTCGACCCTTCGCGAGGTCACGATTCGCCAGCGCGGCGAGGGTCACCAGATCGTGGCCCTGGGAATCACCAACCAACGTGAAACAACGGTCGGCTTTGATCGTGCCAGCGGCGAGCTCTTTCAGCGCGCGATCGTCTGGCAGGACCGTCGAACGGCCGAACTCTGCAGCGAACTCCAAGCGCAAGGTCACGCGCGCGACGTTCGCGCGACGACGGGACTCGTCATCGACTCGTACTTCTCAGCCACAAAGATGAAATGGATGCTCGACTCTGGGTTGGCCGATCGAGCACGCACACCGAGTTTCGCGACCGTCGACACCTGGCTGCTCTGGTGTCTAACCGCTGGGGTCGACGGCGGCGTCTTTCTCACCGAGCCGTCGAACGCGTCAAGAACAATGTTGATGGACCTAGTCACGCTCGACTGGTCACCAACGATGACGCGACTCTTTGGCGTCGAGCGAACGATGCTCAGCGACATTCGACAATCGTCTGGGAACTTCGGCGCCGTCAGCGAACGTGTCGTTGCAGAGCTCGCGGGAGTTCCCGTCACCGGCGTCTTGGGCGACCAACAATCGGCGCTATTTGGACAGGCCTGTTTCGTGCCGGGCCTCGTCAAGGCGACGTACGGCACCGGCGCGTTCTTGCTCGCCAACGTGGGCGACGCGGTGCCCAACGTCGTGGACGGATTGCTCACGACCGTCGCGTGGGACTTAGGAGACTACGGACCCACGACCTACGCGCTCGAAGGATCGGCGTTCGTCGCGGGCGCCGCGGTGCAGTGGCTGCGCGACCTTGGTTTCATCGAGACGTCGAGTGACCTCGAAGCGCTCGCCTTGAGCGTCGAGAACTCAGCGGGCGTCCAGTTCGTGCCGGCGTTTACGGGCCTTGGTTCACCGTTCTGGAAACCTCTCGCGCGCGGCGCCATCTCCGGACTAAGCCGGGGCGTGGGCCGGGGCGAAATCGCGCGTGCGCTCGTCGAAGCCCTCGCCTACCAAGTGCGCGCGATGACCGACGCCTTTCGTGACGGTGGCGTTGCAGTGAAGGAGTTGCGCGCCGACGGCGGCGCGGCGGCGATGGACCTCCTGCTCCAACTCCAGGCGACAAATTCGCGCGTCGACGTACTGCGATGTTCCACCCTCGAAGCGACCGCGCGAGGGGCCGCGAGCATCGCGGGGCTCGCGATCGGCCAGTGGGCGTCGCTCGACGCACTCGCCGATCGATGGCAAAGTAGCCAGCGCTTTCAACCCGAGGATCCTCTCTTCGTTGACGCCGGGTATCAGACCTGGTGTGGCGCCCTCGAACGGGCGTAAAGAGTAGGTTCAACCTAGTACTGGGGGCACACATGGAGAACTACGCGTCACGCGTACTGCGTGAAGGACTGTCGTTTGGCGAAGGGCCGCGCTGGCATGAGGGACGACTGTGGTACTCGGACTTCTATCGTCACGGAATCTTCTCCATTGACGAAGCGGGCCTCGAAGAACGCCTTGAGCACACGGCGCCCAACCAACCTTCGGGTCTCGGTTGGCTTCCGAACGGAGACCTGCTCTACGTTTCGATGACCGATCAACGCGTCATGCGAGTCAATTACGACGTCGCGGCGACGTTCTGTGACATCTCTTCGTACTGTACGTTCTGGGCCAACGACATGGTGGTCTCGTCCTCGGGCGTGAGCTACGTGGGCAACTTTGGATTCGACCTCGACGTAATGTTGCGCGACGTTGGCGCGGCGGCAATGATGGCCGATCCCCCACCCACGACCAATCTCGTCGTTATTGGCCCTGCGGGCGACGTGCTTCAAGTCGTGCCCGACATGGCCTTTCCCAACGGCTCGGTGATCACGCCCGACGGCAAAACATTGATCGTCGGCGAGTCCATGACCTTTCGCCTCAGTGCGTTTGACATCCAGTCCGACGGCAAGTTGGAGAACCGTCGTGTCTGGGCGCAGTTGGACTTCGTCGCGACCGACGGGATGTGCCTCGACGCCGAGGGCCAAATTTGGCTCGCGAACGCGCTGACCAATCAGTGCCTTCGCGTCAAAGAGGGCGGCGAAATTACTGGCGTCGTCGAGACGAGCCAAACGGCCTTCGCGTGCATGCTGGGTGGCGAGGAGCGCACGTCGCTCTACGTGATGAGCGCGTCGTCGAGTGACCGATTTAAAATCGCGGACCTCACCGAAGGCAAGATCGAAGTCGCCAAGGTAGCAGTACCGGGCGCAGGGCTGCCGTAGAACTAACCGAGTTTTGTGAGCGCTCGACGCATGTTGCGAATAGCTTGATGCGTTCGGTGTTCGTTTTCAATTAACGCGAAGCGCACGTGCGCGTCACCACCGTCGCCAAAACCCACGCCGGGACTCGTGGCGACGTCGGCGTCTTCGATCAACAACTTTGAGAACTCGAGCGAACTCAGTTCGGCGTAAGGCTCGGGAATCGGAGCCCACACGAACATCGAACCTCGCGGGGCGACGACGTCCCAGCCGATTCGATTCAGACCTTCGACCAAAGTGTCACGCCGGGATTGATAGATGACGCGAAGTTGATCGGGGTAATCGACCGCTTCGTTCATCGCCACGATCGCGGCGATCTGCACCGGTTGGAACGTGCCGTAGTCGAGGTAGCTCTTCAATTTCGTCAGCGCCGCGACGATCTCGGCGTTGCCGACCAAGAAACCCACGCGCCATCCCGCCATCGAGAACGACTTGGTCAACGTGTAGAGCTCGACGCAACACTCCTTGGCCCCGGGGACCTGGAGAATCGAGGGAGGCCGATAACCGTCAAAGCCGAGGTCGGCGTAGGCGAAGTCGTGACAGATAACGACGTCGTGCTCGAGAGCGAAACTCACGAGTCGCTCCATGAAGGCGAGATCGACGCACGCGCTGGTGGGATTGTGGGGAAATGAGACGACGATGACGCGCGGCTTGACCGGCGCAGACTTCCAAGCTTCGAGTAATCCGTCAAAGAAGTCGTCGCCGGGATCGTTCGTGCTCGCGCCGGGATCGACCATCGGCACCGTAATCACGTTCGCGCCCGCAAAACCCGGACCGGCTAAGTGGATCGGGTAACTCGGTGAGGGCACGATCGCGGCGTCGCCAGGACCGAGCAGCACCCACATGAGGTGGGTAAGACCTTCCTTGGCACCAATGGTCGTGACCACTTCGGTGTCGGGATCGAGGTCGACGTCAAAGAGCATCTTGTAGCGACTGGCGATCGCGAGGCGCAAATTGGGAATGCCGCGACTTGCGCTATAGCGATGGTTCTTCGGGTTGTTCGCGGCTTCGGCCAGTTTCTGAACCGCGACGTCAGGACTGGGCAGGTCGGGATTGCCAAAACCAAAGTCGACGACGTCACGGCCGCGGGCGCGCGCCTCGGCCTTTAACCCGTTGATCTGAGCAAAGACGTAGGGCGGCAAACCCGTGATGCGGCGGAACTCCATCTCAAAACCGTAGTGAGTCAGCGAGCCGCGCGCCACTCTTTCAGTCGTTCCATATTGAACGGCGCGCTCGCGATAGCCCACGTCACGTTCAAGTCATTGAGTTCATCGAGCTTGGCGATCGCGTCGTCGCCAAGGGGGCCGGCCCAACTGACCGGACCGCCGCGAGCGAGTTGGCGAACCTTGGCGGGTGTTGCGTCCCACAGATTGATCTCGGCGCCGTACCGGCGCGCGAGATCATTCGTCTGTGATGAACCAGCGCCGCACCACACGCTCATCAGCGGCAGGAGTGCTTCGACGGCCTCGGCCATTAGTTGGCGCCGTTCGTCGGCCGATAGGTCGCCGAGATCGTAAGCGCGCTGTTCGGGCTCGGAGAGCTTGTCCCCCGTGCCCAGCGCGGCGATCACGCGCCCGGGCGCGAGAGCGTCGAGCGACGTGAACTCTTCTACGAGCTTCTTCGTTGACACGAGTCCAACGCGCGCGACGAGTGGTCCAAGAAAGAGGCTTTGGTGTCGAGCAGCGATCGCCGCGAGTACGGGAAACGGGGCGAGTGAGGGACGCTCCGGTGAGCCCATGGGCCAGAGGTGATCGAAGGCAAAGACGCCGTTGAGACCCGCTCGCTCGGCGTCGTCCGCGCAAACGAGCGCGTCGTCAGCGTTGTCCCGAAAGGTCGGCAGTAACACGCCGAGTTTCACGCGCCCTCAAAAGCCACGAGGGTTGCGCCCATCGCGCCCGAGCGCGGGCCAAACATCGACGCGGTCACCGTAATGCTAGGACGAGTATCGAAACCCTCGACGAGTTCTGACAAGTACTCCCTCGCGGCGGGCAGCACGAGGTCCGACGCGCTGGAGAGTCCCCCGCCAATCACGAAGTGACCACAGTCGAGAATCGCCACGAGATTAGAAAGTCCCAACGCGAGCCACCACCCGACCTCGCGCAACAGCGCGACTGCTTCGACCAGTCCTTCGGCCGCGGCGGCCGTGACGTCCTCGGCACGAACGCGCTTCGCGTCACCGCCGGCTTGTTGTACGAGCGTCGTAAGTCGTCCTTCGAGCGCGGCCTCACGAGTAAGACGATGCAGTCCCCCTCCCGAGGCGTAGCGCTCCCAACATCCGCGCCCACCACAAGGGCACTTCGCGCCGCGCGCGTCAACGACCATGTGACCGATCTCACCGGCGAAGCCACTTCGACCTCGTACCAACTGACCATCGGCGACGACGCCACCACCGATTCCAGTGCCCAAGGTCACCATCACAAAATCACGTATGCCGCGTCCCGCGCCCCACTCGTGTTCGGCCAACGCCGCGCAGTTCGCGTCGTTTTCACAAAACACGCCAGAGTTTCCCAGCGCCGCACCGAGCAGTGCACCGAGGTCCGCGCCTGAGGCGGTTTGAAGGTTCGGCGCGAAGGCGAGGTGACCATCGCGTCGCATCATGCCCGGTAGTCCCAGTCCAATAGGCACGTGCGCGGGATCAATACCTTGTTGTTCACAGAGTTCGTAGACCTGTTCGACGATTACCTTCGTCGTCGCTTCGCCGGCGCCAAAGCCCTCGTCGTGGGGTGTCTGACTCTGCATCTCACCGAGTACTCGTCCGTCGCGCGCCACCATTAGGGCCAGCGCCTTAGTTCCCCCGATGTCAACGCCGATCGCGACGTCGCTCACGCTTGACGCTCAGCTCGCGCTTTAAGTTCACGAAGCGCCTGGGTCTGGATCCGATAAGCCGCGCGGGACTTGATGAACGAGGGAATTGGCACGAGTAACTCAACTTCGAGGTCGTAGGTCACCAGCGTGCCTTCGGGTGTTGGTTCGAATCGGTACTTTCCTTCGAGTGACGCGGTGAGGTCGCCGTGGGTTTGGATCCACGACAGCACTTCGGGCGCGTGACTGTAGTCGTAGCGCAACGCGTACGTCGTCGAGCGACCAAAGGCGGCGGCGCGATACTCCACTTCTAAAGGACGACCCTGCGCGTCTCGCTCCAGTACCTCGACCTTCTTCAAATCGCTCACCCACTCGGCGTAGTGTTCGACGTCGGTGACCACGGCGTAGACGACCTCAGGAGGTGCACCGACTGTCATCGACTCCGTCGCTCTTTGTGCCACCAACCCTCCTTAACCCTCCACCTTACGTCGGCGTCGTAGACGCACTGCCGTGATCAAAGGGTTCGAGTTGACGCGACAGTTCCTTTGCGAGTTGGTCCCACGAGAAATTTGACACCGCCCACTCTCGTGCTTGTCGCGCGTAGGTCGCTCGTCGTTCGTCATTGACGATAAGCGTGTTTATCGCGTCAGCGAGGTCTGCGACACTGCGCGAGTTCTTAACGACCACACCCGTCACTCCGTCGCGCACTGCCTCGTGACTACCTCCCGAGCGACCAGCAACTTCTGGCACCGCGCAGGCAGCGGCCTCCACGAAGACGATGCCAAAGCCCTCTTGTTCCAGACCCCACCATCGACTTCGACAGTCCATCACCATCAGGTCACTCGAAGCGATCCAACGCGGGTGAAAATCGTCACTGGTACGTCCAAGGAACGTAACGGGCGCCGTTAACTTTGTCGCTAATCGTTCGAGTCGATCGCGATCACGACCGGTGCCGCCGATGGAGACGCGCAGTTGTGGATGATACGGGCGAAGCAGCGCGCTCGCTCGAATCAACGTGTCCATGCCCTTTCGCGGCACGAGTCGAGAGTACGAAGCGATGAGAAAATCCTCGTCGCCAATGCCCATGTCGGTTCGAACTTGGTGACGGGCAGCGGGGCTGAGTGGAGTAAATCGTTGCGTGTCGACACCTGGGGGTATCTGAATGACCGGGCACAGATATTCCGCTGCAATCTTTCGAGCCTGCGCTTCGGGGTACGAGCCAGCACAGATCGCGACCTTCGCATTTTTTAGAACGTAGCGAAGCGTCGACGCCACAAGAGGAAGTCGACCGGGAATCGTCACCTCGGCACCGTGCAACACCACGCCGTAGGGACGTGAGAGGAGCGGTCCGAGTAGCCCGAGGGGCCACGCGGGGTCGAGTAACACGAGATCGGGGTCATGTCGCTCAATCGCCGCCTCAATGGCGCGATACGCCTTCAAGCCCGGCAGGAACAACGTCGATGACGACACTCGTTCCACCACCACGTTGGTGGACGCGTCAAAGGTCGAGGCGTCCTCGTGTGACGACGCGGTCAGTACGACCGCGCGACCCTCGTCGAGGCGGCGCCACAGTTCGTGGAGGTAGACCTGAATACCGCCGGTTTTCGGAGGGTAGTCGTTGGTCACCAGGAGGTGGCGGGCCATAGGTCCACGCTAGCCACCTCGACGTCGCCTTCAGTGGTTCGATGAATCGCGCTGGAACTTAAGTGTCGGCAGCAGTCCCTCCGCTGTGAAGAGTTCCACGACCTCAGCCTCTTCGACGCTCATCACCAACTCCTCCGGGGGGCCGCCGAGCACGAACGAGACGAGACAGTCCGCGCAATCGGGTGTCGCGCGACGCACGCATTCGTGACAGCTAATCGAGAGTTCAATTTCTTTGGCCATGATGGTCCCTCTTTCGTTAAGAACACACTGCCAAGCGCGTGTGACATCTCAAGTGTTGAGAAACGCCACTATCTCGTTCGCAACTTGCGCGGGAGAAAATGGCACGCCTTCGGCGACAACTCGTGAAACGGTCGGGTCGATCACCACGTAGTGCGGCGCAGAACGAATTTGGAGCTCTTCGAGCAATTGAGGCGATATCACCACGTCACGCGCCGCTGCGTCCCACTCATCGTCATCACTGGCGCGAGCACTAACGATGAGCACGTCGACGCCTTCGAGTGAAGCCGCGTCTCCGTGAACGAAAGAATGACATCCGTCGCAGTGTGGTTTCACCGCCACGACCAGGGTGGTCCGCGTTAGAACGAAGGTCCGTTCCTCCCCATCCAGCGAGTGGCCCTGAAACTTCGTTGGCGCGGGTCGCTCGCGGGCCGGGTCAAAGGAAGAAACACGAAAATCGCTCACTCGAACTCGGTGAGCACCTCGACGCCACGACCGTGGCCGCACCAACGACACGTCACGGACTCGACGCTGTGGGCAATTATTTCGGGCTCTTCGATGCTTAATTCGCCGCCCACGCTGTAGTGATGAAACGAACGTACCGAGGTTGTCTCCACCACGTCAAAGCGCGTCAGATTGCCACACGCGTTGCAGCGATACCGGTTAGTCACGACCTCACCGTACTGGATTTATCGATTACTCAATCGTGGCGACGTCGTTGCCACTCGTCGGGACGCACCTCAAGTCGATTGGGTTCGGGATCCTCGTAAGTGAACACGGTGTCCAAGGGAATCGACGAACTCGCGTCACCAACCCGCTCGGCGTCGATCAACCGACAGAGTGCGCTCGGGTAACGAACCAGTCCTATCGATACTGGTCCGCCGGCCGTTTCTAGGTACACGTAGCCACGACGCGTGAGGCGTTCGCTGACGCGCTGATCAACGCGCGTCGCGAAAATGTCTCGAATTTCAATCGACGTTCGTTGATGGCGCATGACGCCACCCTCGATGATGACGCGCGCGTTGGTGACGTGCACCTTGTGCGAGCGCCAGCGCCACACTCGCGTGAGCGTCACGATCGCCACTGGCGTCGCGAGGAACAACGCAAGCCAACCTTCGTATTGGTGGACGAGGTGATAGCGCGACGCCCCCTCGACAATGAGCGCAATCGTCGTGATCGTGACCAAAGAAGGCCGCACGACGCCCTTTGACACCGGCGTCACCGAGATGATCTGGACCTCGCTCTCTCGCCAGCGACCGCGTCGACTCATACCTCCCAGCGTAAAGAGTCTTGATCGGCGAAACGTGGAGGGCGCCAGGTCATGCTGAAGTTCTCATCTAGCTCGAAGACGATCGAGCCGGATTTATGCGTTGCGTAGTTGATTCGCGGTCATGTCAAAGTAGGCGTGCAGCTCATCAAACTGCTCGTCATTCAACTGCTCGCGCACGTTGGCCAGCGCCGTCGCCATTGCCGCGAGCCAGGCGCTGCTCGCTTCCTTGGTGACGCGAAAGGGAACGTGACGCATCCGCAGTCGCGGATGACCGCGTTCTTGCTGGTAGGTCCTTGGGCCACCCCAGTACTGGATGAGAAAGAGCGTCAAGTGACGTCGCGACTCGCTCAAGTCCTCGGGGTACATGGGACGCAACGTCGCGTCGAGTTCGACCACGTCATAGAACGAATCCACCAGTTGGATGAAAAAGGGATCACCGCCGACTTGTTCGTAGAGCAATTCAGCCACCCCACCACGCTAACGGCCGCGCCTAGAATAGATCTTCCAGTCTCGTAGAGACACGCGGGTGTAGCTCAATGGTAGAGCTCCAGCCTTCCAAGCTGGATATGCGGGTTCGATCCCCGTCACCCGCTCCACGATTTTCGTTGCGATGTTTGATGATTGCGCACGTTGTTCTTATCCGCGGTTGTCCGCAACGAATCAATGTCGACTAACTGAATCGTGCGATGACGTCTTGATGGTCACTCAAGATGCAAGGATTCTTGCGACGTCTTCGAGCCGTTCCGGTACGACACGCCACCACATCCAACGGCCCCGCTTCTCACCAACGATGAGTCCCGCTTCGGCAAGAATCCGGGTGTGATGCGAGATCGTCGGCTGGCTTTTTCCTAATGGCTCTTCGAGCGAGCAACTACAAACTTCGTCTTGAGAAGCTACGAGCGACAGCATCCGCAGTCGGATGGGATCGCTGAGCGCCCCAAAGATCTGGGCCATGTCACCGGCCTCAACTTCGGACATCGCTCCGCCCATCAACGGACTGCAGCAACTAACGACTTTCTCGTCGACGGTAATGGTCTTGGGATGCGACATTTGTTCCATTATACTATTGACACACATCAATGTGACGGCTACCCTCCTTATTGACAAATGTCAATGTAAAGGAGACCCTTGTGTCCAGATTGCAGCTCGCCCTCAATGTGTCGAATCTCGAAGAGTCCATTGAGTTCTACTCCAAGTTCTTCAAAACTGAGCCAGCGAAGGTTCGTCCCGGCTACGCGAACTTCGCCATTGCCGAGCCACCGCTCAAGTTGGTCCTCTTTGAGAATCGCGAAATTCCCGGCACGATCAATCACCTCGGCGTCGAGGTCTTTTCGACGACCGAAGTGGTGGAGGCCACTCGTTACCTCGCTAGCGAGGGCTTCGCTACCGATATCGAGGATGGGACAATCTGTTGCCACGCGCTCCAGGACAAGGTGTGGGTGGACGGACCTGATGGTTCGCGCTGGGAGGTCTACACCGTTCTGGCCGATGCCAGCGAGACTCCTGCCTTGGCCGGCGACGAGACGTGCTGCACGACAGCGACCTCAACAACGTCAGAGACCCCGTCATGCTGCTGAGTTTTTCTTTGAGCGAAGTCCGGGAGCGATCGTGAGCGGTGCCGTTTCGGAGCAATCTCACGACAGCACAGTGAGCGTGCCAGTTATCGCGCGATTGTCATTTCTTGACCGGTTCCTGCCCGTGTGGATCATCTTGGCGATGGTGGTGGGTATTGGACTCGGCCGAGCCTTTCCGAGTCTCAATAGCCACCTCAATGCCGTGCAGGTCACGTCGGGCACGTCGTTGCCAATTTTCATCGGGCTGCTGGTCATGATGTATCCGGTACTGGCCAAGGTTCGCTATGACCGGTTGGGTACGGTGACGCGTGACCGGCGTTTGTTGGTGGCGTCGCTGGTGCTCAACTGGCTGGTCGGTCCAGCGGTCATGTTCGCGCTGGCCTGGTTGCTGTTGCCCGACTTACCCACGTATCGAACGGGCCTGATCATCGTGGGCCTTGCACGTTGCATCGCGATGGTGCTCATTTGGAATCATTTATCGGGGGGGCACCGTGAAGCGGCGGCCGTGCTGGTAGCGATCAACTCGTTATTCCAAATCGTGGCCTTCTCCCTCCTCGGCTACTTCTATCTCAAAATGCTGCCCGGTTGGCTCGGTCTGCAAACGCAGGGTCTTCATCTATCGATCGGACGAATCGCCGAGACTGTCGCGATCTTTCTCGGCATTCCGCTCGTCGCGGGTTACCTGACCCGCACGCTGGGCGAACGAAAACGAGGTCGAGAGTGGTACGAGACGAAGCTGTTGCCTCGCCTCGGCCCCTTTGCACTTTACGGATTGCTCTACACCATCGTTATCCTCTTCGCCCTGCAGGGTCACACCATTACCTCTCGGCCCGGTGACGTGGCGCGCATTGCCCTGCCCCTGCTGTGCTACTTCGCAATCATGTGGTTCGGGTCGTTCGCCCTTGGGCGAGCACTCGGGCTTCCCTACGATCGCACCGCGACCCTGGCCTTCACCGCGGCGGGTAACAATTTCGAGTTGGCCATCGCGGTGTGCATCGGTGTCTTCGGGGTCACTAGCGGGGAGGCCCTGGCCGGGGTGGTCGGTCCGCTCATCGAGGTGCCGGTGCTCGTTGGCTTGGTCTACGTGTCACTTTGGGCGAAGCGCCGCTTTTACGGTTCCGTCGTCAATGAGAAAGAGTCAACATGAAGAGTCGCCCGGTAATCCTCTTCTTGTGCGTGCATAACGCCGGAAGGTCTCAAATGTCCGCAGCATTCGCTCGCGATATCGGAGGAGATGACATTGTTGTGCACTCGGCTGGCTCCGCGCCCGGTGAGACTCTCAATCCCGAAGTCGTTCGAGCGATGAAAGAACGAGGAATCGACATTTCCAACGCGTCGCCCCGCGCGTTGACCGACGAAATGGGCCGCAGTGCCGATGTGGTCGTGACGATGGGTTGTGGCGACGCCTGTCCCGTGTACCCCGGCAAGCGCTATCTCGACTGGGAGTTGACTGACCCTGCCGGACGGCAAATCGAAGAAGTTCGACTGATTCGTGACGACATTGAACAACGTGTGCGAGGACTCATTGGCGAACTTCTTAAGTCCAGTTTGTAAAAACGAGTAAGACCCGCCACCAATACTCTCGTCGCTTTCTTTGATGGCCAAAACGCAATCCTTGGAGACCGAGTCGCGAGTGCAAGGCGGCAGAACTGTTGCGTCGGGCCTCCGACACTAACAATCTCAAAGTCTCAAGAATTCCGTGGGCCTCAACGCAACCACTGAACTATCTGCGGTACTGAGAATCCGAATCACAGTCATCACTCAGTTGCTCGGTGCGAACTCGCCCACTTCTGATCTGAGCGGTTGCCAAGGACCCCGAGTAGGATCGAGCGGCGAAACGATCTGATGATGAAACGCACGACGACGGGCCTGGTCCTCGAAGCCCATCAGGCTGGATCTCGAGGAAGATTGAGGGCCAGATCAAATGGAACTGCGAAGCTCATGAGATTCCGTCGCCGAACGAGGATCAACCTCAAGACTCTTATTAGGTTGGCTGTCCTCTGCCTGATCGTTGTTGTCATCCTCAAACTACTTAAAGTCATATAGGGCCAGTCCGCTGCCTGAGCTCCGCGCATTTGTCGTAGACCAAGCCAATGTTGGGATGTCGCTCGGTGCAATCTGAAAACGCGCCGAGCCTTGGACATTAGTCAAGCCCTGAACCAGCCGAGACGCCATAGCGGGATGCCGTGTTTGTTAAGCCGGGTCTCCAAAACCGCTGACGAATCCAGCGCTTATCGCGACCCACGGGTGTGGCCACCGGATGATCCTCGGCCATGAGGGTGGCGTGAACGCACAGCAACCGACGCTGCCGCGGCGGCAACACCAAACGCGCCAAAGCCAATTAAGCCCAGTAGCGATGAACCAGATCCGCCGGTGCCGCCTTCACCGGTCCCCGGGGCTCCGACGGGCAAG
>Ga0208850_1000010_pt1 | contig 87675 bp, 82 predicted proteins | sample NGESurshal092012_5_FD_184475 | JGI IMG/M metagenome (GOLD analysis project Ga0208850, IMG submission 184475) | Arctic peat soil microbial communities from Barrow, Alaska - NGEE Surface sample 210-2 shallow-092012 (SPAdes) | ecosystem: Environmental > Terrestrial > Soil > Wetlands > Peat ... | reverse complement strand
ACCTCGGTCTACGCGTGCCTGTCGTCGGCCATGTCCGAACCGGGCGGAGCAGGACTGGGTACCTGCGGACTCTCTGAGCCGGTCCTTCGCGAACTTGTGGGAGAGGGCGGTTTCAGCCGTTTTCGCCGTCTGGACATAGAGCACTTGGTCAACGCTTTCTACGACGTTCGACCGTGACGTTTTTCTTGGCGCAGAATATCTGTTCAGGTGTTACTAACTGCTTGTGGTGGGCTCAGTGACCATTCGTTGACAGTGCGGGCATCCATGGTCCACAGATGAACAGTTTGCGGCTGCTGTGATACACACATGAGCGCACCAGTTATCGATACGCTTTGCTACGCAGACTTCTCAAGATGGAAGCGGGGGATGGTGACCAACACTCAAAAAGAAGATTGGAAAACTCCTCTTCGTTCCTGGGTTGAGTACTCTCACGACACCAGACTTCTCGTTGCACTGACCAAAGAGGGTCTGTCACGCGTGCATTCGATGCCGAAACTTATGACCATCCTGGGCTCCGAAGAAGGCGATATTTCCGTTGCGAAAGCCAGGGCGGACGAGGCCGCAAAGGAAATTGAGGGAAACTTCCCTAAACTCCACGCTCACAGTCTCTTGGGGCTATGGGGAGCTTTTGAATCCATGGTCGAAGACCTCTTCATTGCTCGACTCTCGGATCACCCAGCGCTACTTAACTCAGAAGCTTTCGAGAGAATCAAAATACCGGTGTCGCTCATTGCGACTGCAAGTGACTCCGAATTGCACAGATCGATTCTTGATGCGACTAGCCGCAATCTGAACGAGACCCGCGGGGCAGGAATTACTCCCTTTGAGGGAATTTTGCGAATGGTGAACCTTGCGGGGTCGGTTCCCGGAATTGTTAGGGATGCCGTCTTTGAAGCTCAACAGATTAGGAACGTCTGGGCTCACCGTGGTGGCAGAGCCGATCCGCACTTTCAAACCAGTTGTCCTTCGCTGGGATTCGCGCTAGGAGATGTAGTTGCGTTGAATGCTGAACAGTTCAATCGACTTTCAGGCGGGCTCGACATGTACGGAATCATTATCTTGAATCGGATTCAGGATGAACGCTCGGAGAAACGTGCCGAAGTAGATATTCCAGGATTTGAGGGTGTATTGGATGAAGTACCTTTGTCAATTAGTCCTCTGGTCAATCAGGACATCACCGCGAATTGAGCCGCCAGTCGGATTGTTGACGTCGGCTCTCCGACACCAACAATCTCAGAGCCCTGAATTGTCATTGTGTGTTTTCACTCTGAAGTCGCTCAAACTAGCAACACAGTTTGCGGATGCCGATACTTACGTCGCACGTCTCGATGATGATTTGAAGAGCGAATCATTGAGGAACTTCTCATTTTTTCGAACGAAGGTGATTGTACGCTGCATCTCCTCGGTGTGACCTTCTCGCTTGAGCCTCATGAAGGCCTCGTCGCCCTCACTTGCTCGAGTGAGAATTCCGTCCCGACTTGCTTCAACTCGCGCGACGATCCGCTTCACGAAGTCTGATCTGTCTTTGAGGCCATACGAGTCGACAATCTGGTTCAAGCGCCGTCCACAGTCGGCGAGGGAGCGCCACGCCATGTCGGACGAAGGTGGATACAGAGGAACCCAATGCCACGCGAAGAACGCAAGGTCCCACGTACGGTCTCCCGCGCACACGACGTCCCAATCGATCAGTCCCGCAAAATGACCTTCTCGAAAAACACAATTGTACGGAGCGAAGTCGTTGTGACACACGATTTGATCGGAAGCGAGTGGTTGAGTGCCCAGTCGTGATTCGACGTGAGTCGGACGGAAATCTGCAACCTTTCGGTGATACTCCGCGAGAACGGCCACTGCCTCTTCGAGTAGTTCGTCTGACCACACCCATCGTGGCCACGGGTTCTCAGTCAACGTGTCTCCTGGTATGAACGTGAGAATCTCGCGCCCCAATTCGTCAATGCCGAGTGCCTCAGGTGCAAGCGCGAAGCCGCGATCCCGCATGTGTCTGAGGAGGCGGTGAATCGACGGAGTCCAGGGACCTGCTTCTCGTCGAACGGTGTCGCCAATGCGGACGACTTTGGTTAAATTTCCGCCCGCGAGAACAGTTTCTTTTTCGCTCTTCATACGGAGAGTCTCGCACGACCAAGTCAGATGCCGATCGGAGCCGGTAGAAATGTTTCCAACTCGTTGCGGCCAACCTTGCGCGCCCCTTCACTTTCTCGCTTTGATCCGCCTTGGAGAGTGGCTCACAGAAAATGGAACGCTTCATCTGACTAGCCGCCAAAGCTTGCTTGCAGACTTGTGAGACAACTTTCAGAAGCAAGCGAAGGAGCGGGGAGAGGAATGCGAAACAGTGAATAGGGGGTGCGAGGACGGAGACGTGAAGGACAGTACAGATCGGACGAGCAGAAGAAGTGTCAGGAGTGAAAGGTGGGGGTGGATTGACTTATAGGACGCTGAGAAGGCACGGTCGGGACGGAGGGTGCGCGCAAGGAATCGCATAAGGCTCCGACGCGAACGCTCAAGCGGCGGTGTCTCGCAAGACTTATGTCGCGAGGTCACTGCCGAGCGACTAGTCCAATCCATTGATCACATCTTCACTGTCTTCTGGAGAATCTCGGTTTGTTACAACGATGATGCAAGATGTTGCAATGTCCGTTCGCTGGTATCTGATGACTGTCGCTGCTCGCGCAGGTGCGATCACGTGGAAAGCAGGAACTGATGGGCCCTGAATCTCGCCCAACTGACGAGATTGATTTGGAAGATCAACCCAGTGGTCCGGGGATTTCCTGGACGGGGCTCGCCGGACCGGCGGCGCTTGGTCGGTCCATCCTGCTCGCGCCCGGGGTTGATGCTCCAATACCTTGGGCAAACTACGAACGAATCTCGCTGAACGATGTCTCTATCGTCAGCCCCACGACACTTCGCGTCGTGCGTCGCACCTTCCTCACCCGTTCGCCGGTCGTCTACGAGATCGATCCCACGATGCAGGAGCCGTGGGGGGGAACGGATCAACGCGAAGTCTGGGACGTTGAGCCCAACACGGATCTGGTCGCGGAGGTGACGTGGCGTCTTGCTTGCTCCAACGCTGTGGATGCCCGCGACGTGTCGCACCCAACGTGGCCGCTTGCTGCGATGGCCATGAAGGCTGGCGCGAGTCCGGCGACCGGGTGTGACGCCGATGTGGTTCTCCCCGATGGCACTTCCGTCTGGTGCGATGGCGGTCCCCTGCAACTGTGGGAAGTCGGGGACCAAAGGCTCGGGGGAGTGGCGGTGGTGCCCCGCGCCGCACTCACCAGGGGCCTGCTCACGCCGGTCGTCGCGACTTCTCCCGCCGCCGCGCTGGCGCCCGACCAGTTACTCGCGGTAGCGGATCCTTCCACGCGTGCGCGCATCATCGCGCCAGCCGGGTCGGGCAAGACCAGGGTGCTGACCGAGCGAGCCCGACACGTGCTGGACTCCGGCGTGCCGGTCGACTCGCTGCTCCTGGTGGCTTTCAACAAGCGAGCCCAGCAGGAGATGCGCGAGCGCACGTCTGATCATCCGCGCCTGCAGATCCAGACGCTGAACGCGTTGGCGCTGTCGGTCCTCAACGGGACCAACGGGTTCGTGAGCCGCGGGTCCAGGTTGCAGACGATCAATGAACGCGACGTTCGAGCCATCCTCTCCGACTCCGACTACGTCAAGTACCCGCGCAAGACCAATACCGATCCGGCGGCGGCGTGGATCGACGCGCTCACCGAAGTCAGGCTCGGTCTGCGCTCGCCGCAGTCGGTGGAGGACGCGTATCGGGGCGACCTCGAGGGCTTCGCGGCGTTTTTCCCCCACTACCGCCAATATCTCGCGGAGCACAATCAGGTCGACTTCGACGAACAGATCTATTTGGCGATCGAAGTACTACTGCGCGATCCCCGGGTACGGCTCGCCGCCGAGCAGCGCGCCGAGGTATTGCTCGTCGACGAGTACCAGGACCTCACGCCCGCCCACATGCTGCTCCTGCGGCTTCTGGCGGGGCCGTCGCTGTCGATCTTCGGGGTCGGCGACGATGACCAGACCATCTACGGTTTTTCGGGCGCGACGCCCGAGTGGCTCGTGCGCTTCGAGGACCACGTTCCCGAAGCCGTTCATCACGCGCTCGAGGTCAACTACCGCTGCCCGGCACCGGTAATCGTGGCAGCTTCGAACCTGCTGTCGCGAAACAGGGTGCGAGTGCCCAAGGAGATCCGGCCCGGCCCGAACAACGTGCGTTCGGCGGATTCCTTCGCTGTCGCGAAGGTCGATGATCAGGTCCAGCACGTGACCTACCACGTGCGGTTGCTCCTCGACGCCGGCACGACGCCCTTAGAGATCGCGGTGCTCTCCCGAGTGAACGCGCTCCTGGTCCCGGTGCAGGTTGCGCTCCTGGAGGCCGGCGTCCCGGTTAACCTCCGCGACGGAGGTGATTTTCTCAAGAGCTCGGGAGTGGAGTCGGCGCTCGCGTGGTTGCGTCTCGCGGTGCGACCCGACCGGATGGATGGCGCCGACATCATGTTGGCCGTACGCCGGCCGGGCCGAGGCATCTCGCCTAGGGCGCGCGGGTGGATGGGCGAACAGGCCACCGTCGAAGGCCTCACGCGTCTCGCTGGACGGATGGACGAGTCCACCTCGAAGAAGATCACCGAGTTCGTCCACGATCTTGAACGCATCACCAGGTTCGCCGAACGCGCCGCGACGCCGGAATTGATCGAGTTCATCCGAACAGAGATTGGCCTTGATCGAGCCCTGGCGACGCTTGACGCCTCGCACCAAGGCCGCAACAGTGCCTCGAACTCCGACGGCCTTCGAAGCCTGATCGCCCTGGGACGCCTGCACGCTGACCCCAAGACTTTTGACGACTGGCTCCGGAGGTTGCTTAACACGCCGCCGGACGAGAACGGCGTGGTGATTGCGACCGTTCACAAGGTCAAGGGCCTCGAGTGGCCCCACGTCGTTGTCTACGACGCCAGTTCAACGGTCTTCCCGCATCGGCTCAGCACTGACATCGAGGAGGAGCGCCGCGTCTTTCACGTCGCCATCACCCGCTGCACCACGTCGCTGGTCATCACCGCTGACGCCGAGTCGCCGTCAATCTTCTTGAACGAGCTGACTGCTCCGGCCGCCCTTCCTCGTTCGATCAGGGACGAGGAAGCCGAATCAGTTTCGAGCCAAAGTCCCGTCGCGAATGATCCGGTCGCGGCCGAAGTCGGACTGCGGTTCACGTGGGGTGGCTATGACTGCGTGGTCCGCGCCGTGGATGTAAGTGGTGTCTTGGTGTCCGCTGGCGGAGCCCGGATTACCGTGCCCTTCGGATCGAGAGTGCAAGTCAACGGGCGGGCCCGATCGCTCAGCCTCCAGTCGTCAACGAAAGCACGTCGTGTCCCTGGGCCGCTCTCGGAAGCCAACGCCGGTCTCTACAACATTCTGAAGGCTTGGCGACTAGAGCAGGCGAGGGCGGACAAGGTTCCGGCGTATGTGGTCTTCACCGATCGGACGCTCGAGGAACTCTCCAGTGTGCGTCCCCGCACGGTTGCTGAACTACTAGCCATCAGCGGGATTGGACCTGCGAAGGTTGATCGATACGGCGACCAGATCCTCGCGATTATCGAGCAGACGCAAGGCGGATGAGGTCGCGCTGGCGAATGGAGAAACGGCTCTCATAGTGGGTTCAACGAGATCACCGGAAACGTCAACGTCAGAATCGGCAACTGATATCCCGCGATGCCGCTTCAAGTCAGTTCGTGCGTAACAGTTAGGTCAAGATGACAGTCGGTGCGTGAGGTTTCACGTCGGGCCGTCGTCTTGACACATATAGGAGAATCACGGGAACGCACCATGTCCGGACAAGGCACCAACGGTTTCAACAATTTCAGTGTTCTCTCATTACGTGCATAATTTCGTCCCTTTGTCAAAGATATTCGCCACTACAATCTCGTTCTGTAGCCAATAAAGAGGGGGTGCCGGTGATCAACCAAAATGATTCAGCGTACCTACGTCGGCAGCTCGCTATGGGAGAAGTCGTTCTCTTCACCGGGGCAGGCTTTTCGAGCGCCTGCAAATCAACAAGCGGCAATAATCTCCCGACTGGCATCGAACTAGCTGAAATACTTTGGGAAGTGGCCTTTCCCGGACAAACTTTTGAGGAGAACGATTCGCTGGGGGAGATTTTTGAAGTTGCTCAAAAGCAGAACTCCAATCGCGTACGAGACGCTCTTAATTCAAGCCTAAAGATTGACTCTGCGACAATTCCAGACTGGTACAAGCCGTATATGCATGGTCCCTGGCACCGTGTGTACACCACTAATTTTGACAACTTTTGGGATGTAGCGCCAATGATTGATTCGGAAGCACGGCAATTTGTCGTAGTTTCTGCAATTGAGGACGAACCCATTCCATCACCAAGCCGAGGAGAAGTCGTCCACCTTAACGGTCGCCTAGACGAATTCCCAAGAATCACATTCTCACCGAAGCAATACGGAGAACGCTCGATCAGTTTTGAAAAGTGGTACAGCCTCTTCATTCAAGACATCTTTGGCCATCCAATAATCTTCATAGGCACAGAACTTGATGAGTCTCTTCTTTGGGAGTACATGGCGCAACGACGCCAACGGACAAATCGTTCTGGCGAACATAGGCCGAAGTCTTTCTTAGTGGCGCCTTCTATTTCCGCACCGAAGAGAGCTCTTCTTTCCGAACTCAATGTCATTTACTTAGAAGCCACGGCCGAAGAATTTTCAATGCTCGTTCTTGACGATATGGCCGCTGAATCGAGAACTGGTTCCAGTGTGCTCAATCAGCGCCGTTCTAGACCCACTTCTACCGCAATTATCCAAGATGTCTCGATTCTTAGAAGTGCGCCGAAACCACCCAATTTTGATGCGACAGAGTTTCTGCGCGGACGCATGCCTATGTGGCACGACATCCAAACGGGTTTTATGGTGGAGCGAGATTCGGACAAGCATCTCGAACAAGTGTTAGATGACCTGGAGACAAGCATTCTTGTCGTAACTGGGACCGCAGGATCCGGGAAGACTTGCTCTCTTCTTCAGGCCGCAGCAAGGCTGCAGGAACAGGGCCGTCGGACGATGTGGTTTAGTGCATCGGAGCACAGTGAACTTCGACACCATCAATTGTTAGAGCGGATAAGGACTACTAAGCCAGATTATCTTTTCATTGACGATGGCGATGCCTTCGGCAGAGTCTCCGGAACTTTCATTGTCCAAGCCTCGACTAACAACCCCGAACTTAAGATTGTGGTAGGTGTTCGGGCCAATCGGATTGCTCGATCCGGACTGGAATCACGATTAATAAGCGCTACAGAAATTACGATTCCGGGGCTGACAGATTCAGACATTGAACTTCTAATTGACGCTTTGGACTCGGCAAATCGCTTGGGCTTTCTGAAGGGAAAGACTCGCAAACAACAGCAACAGATATTCCGGAAGAATTTTGATCGACAACTCTTGGTCGCAATGTTAGAAGCGACTTCGGGAAAGCGTTTTGAAGATTTAATCAAAGACGAATGCAAAGACCTCGAAGGGCCTGCCTTTGACATATACGCCACGGCATCACTCGTCACGTCACTGGGAATGGCGACGAGCCGAGACGAGATACTGCTAGCTGCCCAAAATTCTGGGTCGGACTCTGTGGGTCAACTTCAGAGCCTAATTGATCGCAGACTCATACTTTGTAACGAACACGGGCTCGTGCGAGCAAGGCACCGCGTGATTGCTGAGCAATCGGTTGACTACCTAAAGTCAGCCGGACACCTCGCGCATATCATTGAAGGCATTGTTTACGCGCTCGCTACGAAACTTGGTCCAGAGCACAATACATTTACTCGTGAACACAAACTTCTTGTGAAGTTGATTAATCACGAGACACTCATACACCAATTGTCCGACACACAAAAAATTCGACCAATTTATGCCTGTGTTGAAGACCTCTTAAATTCTGATCCGCACTATCTTCTTCAGCGAGGGTCATTTGAAGTTGAAAAAGGCAATCCAAACGATGCCCGAAACTATTTGGCGCAGGCCAAATCCCTCGCTCCGGATGACGTATTCGTCCAGACTGAGTGGGCTTATATGCTCATGGTTGAAGCATGCTCTGATCTTGACCAAGGACTCCCATCACACAGACAGCGCGCTGACGAAGCATTCGCTGAACTCTATGACGCAATAGAAACTCATGGGGAAAGAAGTCCGTATCCGTTCCACATTCTTGCGCGCCAAGGTACTAAGTGGGTGACCACTGCTGGGTTGAGCAATGACGAAAGAGCTGCATACTTAGCGCAAATTCTCGAGGCCACGCGGAGAGGCATGAGGCTTCACCGAGACAGTTCAATTTTGCGAACGATAGAACCCGAAGTTGAAAGGCTCTATCTATTGACAGGTGCCAAACCCAACGACGGAGCGAGCCGACCACCGGTCATCGGTTCTAAGAAAACGTGATTGTGGAATCATTCTCGGCCAGCATCCGGCAATTAAGTTTCACCCTCTTTTCCAGATTGGCAATTGAAATCCATTGTGGCTTCGTACTATGTCGAAAGATTCAGATGTTGACAGGCCATCATTCCGACTGAAACTCAGACCCGTTGGTGGAAAGGACATGCCAACCCCGATTCGAACTTCGAGAAACGAATGCACATTGCGCGTGTTGGAGTTCCTAAGGAAGTACTAATTGGCCGCCTCAATAAACCCGCGACTGAGATATTCTTCGACCACGTCTTTCGGGCATGAGTTGGGTAAAGCGAGCGCGCTGTAGCGTTGTGCTCGTGTCAGTGCGACGTATGCCACTCGCACCTCCTCGGGCTCTCCTTCGCCAAGCCAGCTTGACCAATTTGGCGACATAATGCTGCTATCAACAGCTATTAACAAAGTTGCCGCGTGCGATTGACCCTTCGCCGAATGAATTGTTCGGATACGCGGGACGGCGTTGGCGGTCCCGAATACGTCTAACATCGAGAGTTCGCCGGCTCCGCTTGGTGTCCTTATTTTGTATCCAGGCGACGATGCAGAGGAATACATGTCTCCGAGAAGAGAGGTCATGGCGTCGCGCGCGACTTTTGTCCATTCCTTGCATTTGACATCAAATTTCGGAAGTTCGTCGAGCAATTGCATTACTCGAATTCGCAACTTCAGGTGGTCATCAGTCGACATTTCGTCGAGATCAATTTCAGGCTCGACGAAACTGAGAACAAGGTTTTCGACATCTCTGATGATTCCCCTTTCGAGCGCGCCGTCAGATCTTGCGGCTTCGGCCGCTACAACCAGAGTTCGAAGTCCCCGTCCAAGCGTTACTTCTGGTTCGCCGCGTAATCGCTCGGTAGTCGCGTTCCAACGGCAAAGGACGATTGCCGCGTGATGCTCGATTCCCAATGAGTCAAGACGTCGGCCGAACAAGTCCAACGCTTGGGTCGGTGCTCCTTCGTCATAGAAAAATATTTCAGGCGGCAATCCATCGTCTTTGTTCGGGCCGACCGCGGTATCAGGCGCACTCCTACCGGAAAAGTGGTGCGCCACATTGCATAGGGCTTGCGAGGATCGCCAGTTTTCACTGAGCTCTAATGTTTGAGTCGCTGTGACCTTAATGAGCTCGACAAGAACTTCCGGGTCCGCGTGGGCGAAACCGTAGATTGCTTGCTGCATGTCGCCGACATAGACGATCGATCGCAATCCGGCGTTGCATAAGAGAAAGAGGCATCGCTGTTGGATGTCGCTGGTGTCTTGAACCTCATCAACAATGATCTCATCGAAGCGAGACGCGACAATTTTCGCGATGTTTTGGTCCTCAAGGCACTTCATTGCCCAATAAAGGGCATCACTCATCGACAGGACTCCCCGTCGGGCTGAATTCAGTTTTCCTTGTTTAGCGGAGTCTTGGAGGTTCGCCGCCAAGGTATCGATATCGATCTTTCCTCTGAGCGCGTACGGCAATTCTGACAACGTCAGGAGCCCGTCCACGCGCCACTCGAAGTCCGAAATCGGGATTAAGCATTCTGTATGCCCGACCTTGCAACTCAGAACCTCCTCGCGGAAGGCCCGTTCGTTGCCGGCGGGTACGATTCGCGGGGAACCCTCGCACTCCATCAATGAAGATGCGAAGGACCGCACAACATATCTCATGAGGAAACGGTGAAGCGTCCCGGCAAAATTGGGGTCCACGACGGGTTGTCCGGCATTTTCAGCGGCAAAAGTAATTTCATTAATTGCAGTGTTCGTGTAAGACGTCGCGGCGATGCGTCGAATCCGACCAATTCTTTGGTCCGCGGTACACGACCAATATGCAAGCCGAACGCCGATGGTTCGAGTCTTTCCACTACCTGGGCAAGCCGAAAGGAAGAAGTTACCGTTGCAGATCACCGCTTCGCGCTGTTGAGGTGAGACATTTGCTGGATCGCTAATGTATGCCGCAAGTGCTTCACCCTGAAATGTCATTGTGTCATCGCCATCACGATTGACCGATTCGGAGTATCCACTGAAGTTTCTCTTTCATTTCGACATTCAGTTACGAAGCGGGTTTACTCGGATGAAGATGATTCATCGGTGCCGCAGGCAAACGCAATCGCATCCCTTATGTAGGCCGGGACATGAACGACGTGGCCAGCTTCTTTCGTTAGAGCAAGGGTTTTCGTAAGCGCCTGTGCAAAACGGCCCTTCACTCCGTCAACTGCATCGAGCAACGCGGCGGCTTTCTTTTCGATGGTGTCGAGATCTTGATTCTCATCAAGCCACTTTGCGACTCGCGGTTTGATGAGCTTCAGTGCGGATATGCACCACTCCCAATTTCCCGCCACTACCAGATCGTATTCAAACGTTCGTGCGGATAAGAAAACATGTCTTCGTTCATTCTCAGAGTTCACTAGCTTTTGAGCCGTCGAGGACAGGATTGGGTCAGGCTGATCTCCAACCGAGCTCGACGCTGTCGCCGCGAGAGTATCAAGAGGGTCGTCGCCATGCAGAATGACCATGTCTCCACTTGCCTCCAGTTCGGAATCGAATTCTTCGACGGAAACGGTGTCGGCTGCCTTTGGAGGATCTGCATCGGAGATGATCGCACAGCGATTTAGGAGCCGGTTATCGTCGTAAAGCGCTGCGAAGGGTCCAAAAGCGAGCCCCCCAATGTTGATCACGGTGACACTTTTCTCGAGAAGGCTTACAGGTGGATCAAGTTCCGATGCTAACAAAGGGATAACCAGTTGTTCAGAGATGCCCTCGACCAAAATGACCGCTCGCGAAAATAGAAGAGATGCCTTTGTCACATCGAGAAAGCGAGCGAGATATTGAAGCTCGTCGTCTTTCAACCCCATTTGAGCAATTGATTTTGCGTTGACGCGGCCCGAGGTTTTGCTCAAAGACGTTATTCGTTCGACTTGAGCTGAGGACGTAATGTTCGGTGAGTGTGTAGTCACGATAACCTGCACATCGTTCCGATTGGAGACCTCCTTCTCAAGGAATCGCATGAGTAGGTCCTGCATCTGAGGGTGCAAATGTGCCTCTGGTTCCTCAACTAGCAGTAAATGCAAACTGCTATCGCTCTCGTAGGTAAGGCCCGCGAGTAGTACTGCCATATAGAGGATGTTGTTCATTCCGAGACCGTTTTGGCTCATTGCCAAAGGTAAGTCATCTCCCACTCTTACTCCAAGGGTTGCCAGGACGCGTTCAAACAATGGCTCGGTAAAGAGAAGTTCCGCATTTTGCGCGCTTCCAGCACCCGACATTGATGTCAGTCGATCTTGTATACGGGATCGGGACTTCTTCAGCGATTCAACTTCCGAAAGGTCGGAATTGGCTTTCTTCGCTATATCCAAAATCAACGCACGGTCGGAGCCATCTCCTGTCAAAGCCGCAATTAGTTCGATCAGCCGATTACTTCGACCAGGCCGCAAGTCGTCTTCCGCGTCTCGAAGCGGCGGCAAGTATGTATACGTGACCGATGATCTCGCCCATTCCTCGAGGTCTGGGCTCATCGCTTTGCCACCAAGATACCGACCGCGCGGCTGACCTATGTCAGGGAGTTCGGCGTGAAAATGCATCGCCGCACGATCTACGGCGCCATCAAGAGCCGTTATCATACGACCGCTTTGCTCTAAATCCAGATTCTCGAATCGCGCTGTAATTGTGAGACTGCCGACAACTGGGTCCCCCGTACCACCATGGTTGAAGTCGTCCCGACGGACTTTGAGTGGCCATCCGCTAAAAGGCATCAACGTCATTCGGAGCGCATCAATAATGTTTGACTTTCCAGAGTTGTTCGCGCCGACTAAAACGGAGATTGGGTGCGAGAATTCAATCGCGTCAGTTAGATTTCGGTAACCATCGAACTCGATACGAGAAAGACGCATTTCAGGTGAGCATACGCCAGTGGAACTGTGATGCGTCGCATCAAGAGGGCATCGGGTCACCATTCTTGATAGACGATTAGCAAAGTTCATCAGATTGGCTTTTGGACGCCTGCTTTGATGTCTAGTCCGTTGCCCGGGGTCGACGGGCGCGCAGCGCCAAGTCGGTCACGTCGGGTCTCTGACACCAACAATCCGAGTGGCCAAAGCACGTTAGTTTCGATCGCTTTTGGTCGCCAGAACTCGTCAATGCATTTTGCGGGGGCTGTGATATACACATTGCGTAACTTGCCTCTGAAGGCCAAACGCAATGCGGAATTCTGGTCGATGTGTGCGCCAGAAGTCGTGGGCGAAATCAACGGTTGTTGATCACTTCAACTTGCCCTGCTGAAAGTGCGAGTTGGCGCGACCGTTGCGCTACATGCCAAATATTGGAGGCTTTAGATGGCCAAAAATGATTCGATTCAACTTCAGGTGCCGCCGGAACCCTTTCGTTGAAGGATCAGCGTCGTCGTGAGCAAAATCGTGCTACTTATCGTTGCACCATTCGTTTGCTTCGCCGTGGCTCTCCTGGGACTAGTCATCCTGTTCAGCACCGTGGGTGGGACGGCCCAGGCCGCCGCCTGCGCTATATCGAAAATCCAACCACCAGCCCAGGCCGGCTCTACTACAACGACCACAACCACGACACTGGTTTCAAACCCAGACTGTGGCGCGGCAGCTTCGGCCACGTTGCCCAGTTCACCAGTAAGCAACAACGGCCTGTCAACGAACTACGTAATCCCCGCCGACGCCACGGTCGCGGAGACGGTAGCGGTCACCTACGCCTTGGCGCAACTCGGCAAGTCGTATCTCTGGGGTGGTACTGGCCCCACGGCCTTCGACTGCTCGGGCCTCACCATGATGGCTTGGGCGCAGGCCCGCGTGGCGTTGCTGCACTACACCGGCGATCAGATCAACGAAGGCACTGCAGTGATTTCTTACGCGGACGTATCACCCGGTGATCTGGTCCTCGTACCAGGGAGTGACGGAACTATCGCGAACCCCGGTCACGTGGGGATCTACCTCGGCGACGGACTCGTGGAGTCGGCGGTCGACGTGCAGTATGGCGTCATCGTTCAGCCGTACTCGAATTTCGTCGTCGGCGGTCTCTCCGGGATTCGCCACGTCGGCTAAGTGGACCTACGCGCAAGCGAAATGCGTCGAAAAAGAAAGTCAAACCAAATAAAGGAGCAGTAGTGATTACACAACTCGTAGCAGCCAGGCTCGTGGCCAGCGGCGTGAACGTCACGCCGAACAGCACGGCGATTCCCGGCATCAGTACCTTGTCAAAGCTCGTAGGTTCGCTCATGGCCTTTGGCCTCGTGCTCTCCCTCGCCGGGTTTGTGGGGTGCGCCATCGTCATGGCGATTGGACACCACAGTGCCAATCCGCAGTGGTCGAGTAAAGGAAAGATGGGGCTGCTGGTGTGCCTCGTCGCCGCGTTGCTCATCGGCGGCTCGGACTTGTTGATCAACACGTTCTACAACCTCGGCTCGAGTCTCAGCTAATGCGAAGCGTCTGTGGATCTGCGCGCACGAAGCTACTGATTGCGGTCCTGGTGGCCGTGGTGGTTGTGGTGTCGCTAGTCGTCCTACTGAGTTCGTCGGCGTCACTGACCAAGAGAGCGACTGTACGGACCCCGTCCGCAAATACAGAAAGTACGGCGATCACGTATCACCCGCTGCGGATCACCCCGCCCCAGACGGCGGTCGAGCGGACCGTCAATCAAGCAATGCATCAGAGTTCGAACCTTGATGGTTTGCCCGCATTGGAGGCGGCGAAGTTTCCGCTACCCGCCGCCGGCGTCGCGTTTCCGCCGATCGACGAAGCGGACTCGTCGTCACCCGCCATGTACGCAATGGCCTTCACGCAGGAACTCTTGGACATAGATTTCGCTACGTCAACGAGGCGTGAACTACTCGCCTGGACGAGCTACAACAACGCGCCGAACACGATGATCGAAATCCCCGCGACGGCGCAGGCGAAGATGCTTCCCGATTCACTCACGACGGGTGCGACCCTACTGCCCACGCTGACCCAGTGGACCACGAACGCGGCGGCGCGAACGCTCTGGCGCGTCAGCGCTCTCGTGATCTCGGTTAATCCGGCGTGGACGCAGGCCCTGAGCGCCGGTTGGGAGTCGGTAGATCCCCGCATGGTGATCTACGACGTGTCCGGGACGCTCACGGCAACGACCCCTGGCCGCCAACCGGTCGTGGCGTCGATCTCCTTCGCGCTCACCCTCGGCGGAGCGTCGTGGCACCCCGGCTACGGCGCCGTGGCCGTGGACTACTGGACCGTTAATTAGTGTGTAACAACTTCAACCCCCTCTGCCTCGTTGTCAAATCGATTGGCAACTTGGGCACCACCGTCACGACCTCGGTGTTCAGTAGCGTCGCGTCGGCCTTTGGGAACACCGCCGACTCCGCCATCAATTGGCTGTGGCAACAACTGTCCACGTCGACGGCGATCTCGCTCAGTGGCGCCAATTTCGAGCTTGACCTGGGCATCGTCGTGTCCATTGCCGTCGTCGTGTGTCTCGGGTTGTTCATTATTCAGTTGGCGCTCTCGGCGCTCAAGCACGACGCGGGCGGCATCGGTCGCGCGCTGCGCGGTTTGGTAATCGCGACCGTGGGCTGCGCGATTACCTTGGCGAGCCTCGACGTGCTCCTCGGCGCCGTCGACAAGCTCTGCGTGGGCGTGGTGAAGATCGCGACCGGCGGCACGATTGCGACCATGGGCACCAAGATCATTGCCGGCACCATGTTCACGACGGTCCTGGCCACTCCCGCCACCGTATTGATTCTGTCGCTCTTCGCCATTTGCGCGGTGGCGGTCGTGTGGTTCGCGCTCGTAATTAGAAAAATGCTCATCATCATCACCGCGATCTTCGCGCCCCTGGCCTTCGCCGGGGGTGTCGCCGATCTCTCACGAGGTTGGGTGCGCAAGTGGCTCGAAGCCATGCTCGCGCTGGTTTTCTCCAAATTGATCCTGATCATCATCTTCGTCATCGGGCTAGGGGTTCTCGGCGGCATGGGTTCACCGGCCGGGTCCACACCATTTACGGCGATAACCCAGGAGATCACGGGCCTGCTCATCCTCCTCGTCGCCGGGTTCTCACCGTGGATGGCCCTGAGAATTGTGCACTTCACGGGTGACCACGTGGCCACGATGGCGGGCTCGGCGTCGCACGCCAGCTCGGGAGCATCGACAGTGGTGGGCGCCCCACAGAAGGCCGCGCAGATGAAGTATTCAGCGATGATGCTCGGGGGACACCGCTCGAGCTCAGTGGCGCCGCCACCCGGTTCCGGACTTGGTCCGATTGGTGGTGACGTCGCGACGTCCACGAGAGCGGGGGCGTCCGCTGCGGGTGCGGCCAGCGTTGTCGGCGGTGGCGTCGTTGCTGGCGCAGCGCACGCCGGCGACGGAGTACGAAGAGAAATCTCCAGCGCCGTAAAGAATGGAGTCTCACGCGGTGCGCCAGTCGACGAGGCATCAGGTGGTGGCGTGAGTGGATCGTCCGGCGTTCCGCGCGTTGCTGGTCCATTTCATGCCACGCGAGATGCGATATCGAGCTCACCTGGCCGTTCTCTAACACCCGCAGCCCCCAGTCCGGAGGCTCGCAGCGTCGACGCCGACGCGCCTAGTACTCCAACGTCATTTACGCAGTCGCAAGCGCCGTCACCGCCGGCGACGCCTGCGACGCCAGATTCATCATCTCTACCGCCGCCACCGTTCCCCGTCACGCCGCCCGAGCCCCGAAATGAGTAAGTCGTGAGCGCAATCACTGCTCCCCAGACGGTGCGATTCGCCCGACGTCCGACGCGCGGAATGATGCTCGGCTTTTCGGCCCTGCGCTGTGCCGCCATAGGCGTGGCGTTCGCGACGGTGCTGCTCGGCCTCCTGGTTGGTGGCGGGTTCGGTCTCCTCGTGACGGGTCCGCTCTGGACATTGTTCATAGCCAGTGCCTTCGTCACGCGCAAGGGCGAGCCGATCGTTGAATGGTTGCCCTTCTTGGTGCACTGGTCGACGCGCGTGTCGGTAAAGCAGACGGAGTACCGGGTGCGCGTCACGTCGCCACGTCCGGCGGGCACGATGGCCCTGCCGGGTGACGCGGCACCGCTGCGCTTCTTCAACGACCCCGACACCAGAGCGTGTCTGATTCACGACCCCCACCGTCAATCACTCTCGGCGGTTCTCGCGGTGTCGCACTCGGCCTACGTACTGCTCGCGCCGAGCGAACAAGTACAACGCGTGTCGGCCTGGGGTCGCGTGCTCGCGTCCCTGGCCCAGACGGGCACGTGCGCGGCGTTGCAGATCCTCGAGTCGACAATTCCCGACCCCGGCACGAAGGTCGCCCGGTGGTACGAGGAGCACGCCACGTACGCGGCGGACTGGTCCAACGAGCAGTACCGGGCCTTGCTCGCGCAATCGTCATTTGGTTCCTCGACGCATCGCACCACGCTCACGCTCACCCTCGACATGAAGAAGGCCGCGTCGGCCATTCGCGCGGCCGGGCGCGGAGTGAAGGGCGCCGCCCACGTGCTGCGCGTTGACATGGCCGTCCTCGAACAAGGACTTCGCGCGGCCGGCCTGCGCGTGGATACCTGGCTCAGCGAAGCCGAGATCGCGACGCTGATTCGCCAGGCCTACGATCCCGCGAGCGAACTGGGTGTTGAGCATCCCGGGGCGAGACTTCGAACGTCGGGGCCGGTCGCCGTTTCGGAGCACTGGTCGTACCTGCGACACGACTCGGGGTACTCGAGCGTGCTCTGGATCAGCGAGTGGCCCAGGATCGAGGTCGCGCCACACTTTTTGCACGCGCTCGTCTTCGCGCCCGATATTCGCAAATCTCTGTCACTGATAGCGCGGCCGATTGGCACCGCCGAAGCGCTACGGGCCCTGCGAAAGGAGAAGACCGAAGCGATTACCGACGCCGCTCACAAGGCCAAGGTGGGTCAGATTCAAGACCTCTCCGACGTCCAGGAGTACCAGGACTTACTCCAACGCGAGCAGGCCCTCATCGGTGGCCACGCCGACGTGGAGTTCGCTGGCTTCGTCACGGTCACCTCGGGCAGCGAAGAAGGATTGACCCAAGCCGTGGCGCTGATTGAACGCGCCGCCGGTCAGTCGGGCTGCGAAACCCGTGTGCTCTACGGACGCCAGTCGCAGAGCTTCGTCGTCGCGGCGCTGCCGCTCGGGCGCAGCGTCTTCTAAGGAGAGAGGTGTATTCAATTGTCACGTCATAGAGACCGCCCCACGCCGCACCACGAGATCCGGGAACTGGAGATGGCGATATCGAAGCCGCGCCTCGCCAGAGTGCCGGGGTCCCATCACGTCGTCGTGGCCGGCCCGAAGGGGGGCACGGGTAAGACCACGGCGGCGGCGATGCTTGCCCTCTGTTTCGCCGAACTTCGTGGCGAGATCGTGAGCGTGCTCGACGCGACCACGCAGCTAGGCACCTTGCGTCGTCGCTTGGTGTCGGTAGCGGAACCTCCGACGCGACCCTTTCGAGAACTCTGCGCCCGAGCTCTGGATGGTGACGTGCTGCCCGAGTGGTCCGCGCTCGCGCCCTACGTCGACGTGGTGAACGGTCTGCGGGTGCTGCGAAGTCTGAGCAGTCCCGCGGACCAGGACTGTCCTACACCAGGCGAGTTTGCCGCCGGCGTCGCGCTGCTGCGACACGCCGGTGACATCGTCGTCTCCGACGTGGGCACGAGGACTAACGGCCCAGTCGCCGTCGCGGCGCTGGAGAGCGCGAGCACGCTGGTCCTCGCGACCGAGTTCGCGTACGACGCGCTGGAGCTGACCATTGAGATGGTGAGCGCGCTCTGCGGTCAGCCCCTCAGTTATCGGCCCGACCCCGACGACTGGTCCGCCGTGGCCGACGGTAAGTTCGCCACGTTGGTCGCGGGGTCCGTGGTCGTCGTCGCACCCGGTCGTCAACGTTGCGGCGCCACGGTTCGCCGCGACGTCAATCTCACGGCGATGACCGAGTGGCTTCGCGTCGTGTGCGGCGGCGTCGTCATGGTCAACCACGACGATCACCTCGACCTGGGCGATCGGATCGTGCTCGCAGAGCTGCAACTCGACACGGCAGTTGCGTATCTGCGCGCCGCCGCGGCGGTCGCCGCGCGGTTCCCACTGACCGAGGTGAACGAGTGATTCCGAAGCTACCGGTCCGACGCTTTACGCCAAAACGTCGAGCCCGACGGGTCCGTCATTCGGCGTCAACGCAGTCGTCGACAAGAGCGAAGCGCACCATGGTGGTTCGACTGGCGTTCGTGGGCGTCGTTGATCTGGTGTTGATAGTGGCGATGTTTCATCCAGGAATCGTGCGCAGCGTCTTCACGTCAATGCCGATGACGATCACCGTGCGAACCGCGACGCTCACGACGGCGACGAGTTGGGGTGGAGCGTGACGAGCCAAGAAGGGCAACCGGTCGCCGTGCCGGCGAGGATTCAACTACCGCCGTATCCGCCCTTCGTCAACGCACGAACGCGTAGTTCCGTGACGCCGTCGGATGCTTCGCTCAAAAACCCTGGTGGACTCGGGGTACCTACGCCCCCCAGCGCGCAAATGGAGTCCGTAGCGGCGATCCTGGACGGAGGGGACTCTCTCGGCGCCACGTTGTACAGCGGTTCGAACACTCCGCGACGGGTTCGACGAGGGATGGCGCGCGCGGCGGCGCAGATTTCCGGAGCGGATCGCGTAGCCGCGCGCGAACAACAGGGAGAGGCCAAACGTCAACTTCAACTCGAGGCTAAAGCAGCTGCGTATCTGGGGAGGAATGGCGAACTCGGGGAACAGGCGCTGCGTACGTATCGAAGGTTGAAGGTTGAACCACACCGAGCGACGAGCGAGGTCGTAGCCGGCGCGTACCCCTTTCTCGCCGAGAGCGGGCTGGGCAGCCAAGGCATCCTGATCGGTCAAGACGCGTGGAGTGGCGCGGGCTTCGTCTACGACCCTTGGGTGCTCTACCGACTGGGTGTTCTTACTAATCCGAACTGTCTGCTCGCGGGGGTCGTGGGTCGTGGCAAGAGCACGCTCGCCAAGTCGATCGCGACACGCTCGATCGCTTTCGGGCGAAAGTGTTACGTGCCCGGTGACCCCAAGGGGGAGTGGACGGAAGTGAGTCGCAGTGTCGGCGGCCAAGCGATTGCCCTGGGTGACGGCGTCGCGGCGCGACTCAATCCTCTCGACGAAGGTCCGCGTCCGGCGTACCTGACGAATCCCGAGGGCGATCAGGTCACGCTGACCGACGCGGCGTGGGCGCAGATGGTGCGACAGCGTCGCCGCGAACTGTTGCGATCGATCACCGAGGCGGCGCTCGGTCGACTGATGGGACCGGTGGAGTCCACGGCGCTCTACGCGGCGCTCGACGAGGCGGTGGCAACGAACACCGTCGCGACATTGCCGCAGGTGGTGTCGGCGATGTTCGATCCACCCGGCGACGTGATCGGTTCAAATCGCGCGCAGTTGCTGGACGACGGTCGTGACGTGGCGCACGCGCTCAATCGCCTCGTCGGTGGTGACCTGGGAGGACTGTTTGACGGGCCCTCCACCGTGCACTTTGACGCGACTCTCCCCATGGTGAGTCTCGATCTCAGTCGCATACAAGGTTCGGACGCGAAGATCGGTCTGGTGATGACGTGCGCGAGTTCGTGGATGGAGGCGGCCTTGCAAGATCCCTCGAGCGGACAGCGCTGGGTGATCTACGACGAAGCGTGGCGCGTGCTGAAGCAACCAGCCTTGCTCGCGCGCATGCAGAGCCAGTGGAAACTCAGTCGGGCCCTCGGGATTGCCAACCTGATGGTGATCCATCGTCTGAGCGATCTCGACGCCGTGGGTGAACGAGACTCCGAAGCGCGTAATCTCGCGCTCGGACTACTGGCGGACTGCTCCACCAAGATCATCTACGCCCAAGAGTCGGGCGAAGACGCCAAGACCGGCGCGGCGCTGGGTTTGTCCTCCACGGAAATTGACCAACTCGCGAGTCTGGCGCGAGGCGAAGGGCTCTGGCGCGTGGGCGAGCGGTCCTTCGTCGTTCGCCATATCTGCACGCCGGGCGAGTTGGCTCTCTTTGATACGAACCAAAGAATGGAGATTTTGTGAGACCGCGACGCCACGACGACGACGTGTGGTTATTCGTCATCGCCGGAGCGTTCGGACTTTTCTTCACGTTGGTCGCGGGAGGGCTGCTGAGCGCGTGGCTCTCGGGCCACGGACTCCCGACGCACCACGTCGCGGGTGCGCTCTCGGCCTTGGCGCACACTGGTGACCCGTCGCTCGCGTGGCGCACGCCGGTCGGTCCCGCGTGGCTCTACTGGTCGGCGACGTCAGTGGTCTTCGCCGTCAGCGTTCTCGTCGCCTACTTCGTGACGCGCGTCGTGCGACGTGACACGCGCAGCAAGGCCGATGATCCGACTCGTATTCCCGGCCTGGCTGATCGACACGACGTCGTGGTCGCCGCCGGTGCGAAGCATCTTCTCCAACGGGGCTCGATCCTGCGGCCATCAGTTGCCAAGCCGACACCGAAGGATCTCGGACTCTTTCTCGGGTCGAGTCGTGGCGTGGACTGTTACGCCAGCGTCGAGGACTCGATGGTCATTCTCGGACCCCCGCGTAGCGGCAAGGGGTACAACCTGGTGATCCCCTTCATCCTTGATGCACCGGGGGCGGTCATCACGACGAGCACCCGACCGGACAACTTGGCCGCGACCATGACGGCACGCATGCGGCGCGGCCCCGTTGGCGTCTTCGACCCCCAAGGACTCGCGAAGGGCGTCGCTGGGGGGCTGCGCTGGTCGCCCATCAGGGGATGCGAGCTCCCTCAAACGGCGATGCTGCGCGCCGGTGCGCTGTGCGCGGGCGCCGCGGGCCGCGTCGAGGGCGGCAACTTCTGGCAGCAACAGACCGAAGCGGTCGTGCGCTGTCTCTTGCAAGCTGCGGCGGTCGATCGGCGAAGCGTGAGCGATCTTTATCGGTGGAGCCTGTCACCCGACGAGGCGAAGGAGGCCGTCGAGATACTGAGCGCCTCATCGGTCGCCACGCCGCTCTGGTCGCGAGCGCTCGGGGCCGTCGTCGGACTCGAACCTCGCCAGCGCGCGAACATCTGGTCGGTCGTCAGTTCGGTCTTCGCGCCCTTCGCGAGTCCCGAGGTCATCGAGCAGCTCACCCCCTTACCCGGCGCTGAGTTTCAGCCCGCGCGGTTTCTCAAAGAGAACGGCACGCTCTTCCTCCTCGGTACGAGCTCGGGTGCGTTCGCCACGTCGAACATCGTCTCGGCCTTGATCGAGGACGTGGTGGAGACCGCGCGTCAACTCGCCGCAGCGTCGCCCGGCGCTCGCCTTGATCCGCCGGTGGCGCTGATTCTGGACGAAGCGGCGAACTACCCGCTGCCCTCGCTGGGTTCTTTAATGAGTGAGGGCGGGGGTACGGGCATCACGACGGTCGCGGTCCTTCAGTCCCTGGCGCAAGCGCGCGATCGTTGGGGGAGTGAACAGGCGCAGGCCATCTGGGACTCGGCTACGTCGAAGGTGATTCTCGGGGGCTCGAGCAACGCGAGCGACCTTCGCGATCTGGCGCAGCTCATTGGTGATCGAGAACATCCCGAGGTCACGACGACTCACCAAGCTGGCGGTGGACGGAGTATCTCGGAGTCCACGCGCCAACGAGCCATCCTGGATCCGAGCAGCGTCCGGCTCATCAAGGTGGGTCACGGCCTATTGATGTTGCGCGCGGCCAAACCCATCATGTTGACCCTGAAGCCCTGGACGCTGCGCACTGACGCTCGCGAACTCAGCCTCGCGCGAACGAGAGTCGAAGAGTTACTGCGCCTCGGCGCTCTTCCAGGGTGGGAAGTGCGGGCGTGAGCTCGGCGACGCCACGGCGCCCGGTTCTACTTCGCGCTATTGACGCGCGTTCGAAGGCGACCAGCGACGAGGAGAAGATCGAGCCGCCGATTCACTGGCCAACTTTGGCGGCCATCGCGGCGGAGCGCGAGTGGTCGGGGCTGCGCGAATGGGTTGACGAGTTGCGCGAACGCTACAAGGGAATAGATAGTTACGTCGTGCCGGCGTGTTGGTATGAACACCAGTCGCTGGTGCTCGCCTTGCAGGCGCTGAAGGATCACGAACGAGCCGCCTACGCGACGTCCTCACCAGCGTCCTCGGGCACGGACTGGCATCGCGCGTTTCGCGACATCACGGCAATGCTGCGCCAGTTCACCGCCGATCTGCGTTGCGCTCACGGACCCGAATGCGCGGAAAGAGAATTCTTCGACGACTTCGTTAACGAAGATATTGCCCGACGACGCCGCCGCGCCGCGACCGTTGCGTTAGGTCACTCGGAATAACGCACTACCGGGTGGGTAACGGAGACGCAGTTATGGACCACGACTACGCGGAACTACTCGAAGCACTGGGCGAGGGCGTCGCGGCGCTCGCCACCAGCGAGCGCTGGACGCAGTACCTCGACGTGCAGAGTCGCTTCCCTCGCTACAGTTCGAACAACGCGCTGTTGATCCTCGCCCAGAAGCCCGACGCCACGCGCGTCGCGGGCTACAAGGCCTGGCAAGCCCTCGGTCATCAGATAGTGGCAAAGGAGTCGGCCCTGCGGATCTTCGCGCCGATGAAGTACCGAAAGGACGACGTCCCCGAGGGTGAGAAGACCAGCGAAATTCGCGGCTTCAAGTTGGTGCCGGTCTTTGACGTCAGCCAAACCGAGGGGCCCGACCTGCCCGATATCGTGAGCAAGCTCAACGGACTCGCTCCCGAGGGCGTGTTCGAAAAGCTCACCGGGTTCGCCGACGACATCGGGTTTCGCGTGGAGCGACCATCGTTGCTCGAGAGCGGGGCGAACGGTGACACGAATCATTCAGAGGGCCTCATCCGGGTAGCGACCAACAACGCCGAGGCTCAACAAGTAAAGACGCTGGCCCACGAGATCGGTCACGCACTCCTGCACGATCCCGGTCTTGCGACCAACAAGGACTTGTCGCGCGCACTGAAGGAACTTGAAGCGGAGTCCACGGCGTACGTCATCTGTCGCGCGCTCGCCGTGGACACCAGTGACTACTCCTTTGGCTACGTCGTTGGATGGGCCGGCGGTGGGGAGCAGGCGCTCCGGGGCATCAAGGCGTCCACGGGACGGATCCAGCGCGCCGCCGCCGCGGTACTTAAGACCTTCGAGGTGGAGGAACCCGTCGTCGAGGCCGTGAATGTGGTGAGTGCGGGCGTCTCGATCGAACAGTGGCGCGACGTCACGGCCGTGCTCGACGCCGGTGAGCGCTGGGCGGGCGATCGAGGTGAAGCGGCACGCCTTCAACAGATTGGCGACGCGTCCGACGGGCGGATCAGCGTCATTCCAATCGGCCTTTCGCGGAATCTCGAATCAGCCGGCAACTTCCGGCCACTCGACGCCTGGGAGTTCGACGGACCAGCGGCGACCGCGCCGGCGTGGCACGAGCTCGGACTCTAGGGGGGAATGTGACTAAGCGAATCTCACTGGTCGTGACGTACGACACGGACAGCCAGACGTCAATCGTTGACGTCGACGCGTCGACGGCTCGTTTTCCCGAGGGGCTCTGTTGGGACGATGAGCTGGATCGTTGGGTGGATGATCCGGGACTAGTGGATGAGGCCACGAGGCGACTTGTTGCTCAGTTGCGAACAGACGAGCGCTCGACCTCGCCCGGTTCTCGGGCGCCGGTGCGCGTGGAGACGAAGTTCATAGAACTGGCGCTTAACATCATCGACCCGGACTGCGCCTGGGACCCCGAGGAAACCCTCGAGTTCGCTGACGCGGCGGGGGTGTATCTCAGCGAGTATCCGATCACTAGCTGGGAGATAGAGGGCGCCTTCGCGCTCGTCGCCCAGTTTGTTCACGATTGGGCGCTGGGCGAAGCTCACCTCGAGGACGGTACGTCACTTGGTGTCGATCGAGTCGATGATCGCGTCGCTGCTCAGCTGGTGCGGATGGGGATCGCTTCGAAACTCGAGCGCCCGTCGAGCTCTTTTGAATCCGTGATCGGTGAGATGGAGACTGACGATTGGCTAGGGCGTACGTCACTCGAAACGGAGGATCCGCTGTCGCGAACGACCCTACGGATGATCTTTGGCGACTACGAGGGAGCCCCCACGCTGGCGCTCTTCGTCGGAGATGACGAAGAGCCGATTCTCATTGATCGCTCGGCGCCACAGATTGCGATTGACCAAGGGTGGGCGACCGTCAAGGACTCGAACGTACCCGTTCTCTCCTTCAGGCCGAACTCCGACGGCGAGCTCGATGCGATTGATCTTGATATTGACCTTGGCCCGATGTTCGAATAAGTGACGTAAGAAGTGGCGAACGAGAGGAATCTGAGATGACGGTGAGTGATTCACGCGAAGCAAGAGTGAGTCGCTTCCAAGACGCCGTCGACGACTTCATGAGTGAAACGTCGCCGTCACGACCCGACCGCTCTCTTTTCGAGCAGCTTATGGTTGGCGATGTGCGATGGGCCCGTCTAACGATCGCGAACAGGTCGCCGTCGATCTCATTTCGATACTGAATGCTGCAATTCGAATCGGTTTGTCAGTCGAGACTGTCGACCGTCTCGCGCGGGCGGGTCAGTTCGAGCCAGCCATTCGAGTTGGCGCGAGATGGTTGGTCAGTGTTCCGCGTCTCGAAAGGTTCCTTCACGGCGACGCAAAAGTCGCGTCTTGAGCTTCGACATTCGGTGTGCATTCTTCGCTCCCGGCGCGATCTCGGGCGAGCTCGAGTAGATCGAGCGACTCAAGAGGGACGAGTGCCTTAACGACTCAAGATTGCGCGTTCATCTAACCGGGCACCACCAACCTTTCTGAAGTCGCCATGGTAGGTTTCGGTCAGACCGAGCCGAGAATCTGATGACATGAAGAATCCATCCGGAAACCAACTGATGCGAAGTTCGTTCGAACTTCTGATGGCCAACCGCAAGATCCTTTGGCTCCCACTGTTTTCAGGGGTTTCGTCAATGTTGGTGACGTTCGCGATCGCCGGACCGTGGTTGCTGAGTTTGCACGGAATGTGGGGATTACGTCAGGATCTGGTTATCTTCATTGCTGCCGCAGTGGGCAGCACGCCGGCCATCTTTTTCAATGTTGCCATTACGTACGCCGCGTCGGAGCAGATTGAGGGCCGCATGGTATGCATGAGCGAGGCCCTGCGCTTTGCCTGGGCCAGACGTTCTCTGATCGCGAGGTGGGCCTTATTCTCCGGAATCGTGGGTCTCGTTCTCAGGGTTATTGAAAACCGTGTGGGAATCCTCTCCAAGGTAATCGGTGTGCTTGGCGCGCTCTCGTGGACGGTCGCGGTGTTCTTCGTCATTCCGGTGGTCACATTTGAAGGACTCGGTTCCAAGAAGGCGATCGAGCGGTCCTCACGTATCCTGCGCGACAATTTCGGTACGGTCACCAGAAGCGCTCTGGCGTTTGGCGGTGTCTTTGTTTCTGCCTCTTTTGTGTGTATCGGCATCATTGTCGCCGGCGCGCTGACAATTTTCGCCAATCGTGACCTGGGCTTCGCCATTCTCGCGATCGGATTTGTTGCCGTAGTGTGCCTCGGAGCCGTCAGCGGCGCGGCGAGCGCATACTTGCGAACAATCTTGTATCGCCACGCGACGGGAAAATCAGTGCCGAATTTCGGCATTGATTTGTGGACCATATTTCAGAAGAAGCTGAATTTGTAGTGATCTGCGTGCGATTGAATGGATGAATGATCTGTCTGATCCGAAGGGTTCTCGACGGCCGCTGAGGTGGCCAGCAGAGACGTCGGTTCGATTCACATAGATCGAAGGTTCAGATTGCGACAACCTCGATGATGCCCTCGAGCCCCCGAAAGTCTTCGAAGTTGCGCGTGTAGAGGGGGAGACCGACGGCACACGCTGTCGCCGCAATTAGAAGATCAACGGCACGTGCGCCGCGGGCCTTGCGTCCAGTTGCCGAGATAGCGGCGAAGACTCTTCCGTAGGCGCGAGCCGCCTCTGCGTCGAAGGGAAGGGGATCAAAGACGGCTTCTGCCCTTTGAAGACGGTCCTGTCGCCGAGCACGCTCATCGGCATCGTTGGTGGCGTGTGGCCCGGCTGCGAGTTCAGCCATCGTCAAAGAACTGACAGCGAGTTCGACGGGAAGAAGTGAAGGATCAATCTGTTCGAGATCGATGACGATTGAGGTGTCGATGACGCCCCGTGCATGGCGAATCGGTTCAGACACGGGGTTCTGGGTCTTGTGACGCCACGCGATCAAGATCGGAGCGCAGACGATCCAAGTCGACGCTCGGTGCTCCCTTGAACGTTGCGATGGCAGCTTCGGTGCTGACAAAGCGGTGCCGGCGCAGAGGAGTGAGCTCTCCGACCGGAACGCCGTTTCGCGTCACCACGTAGGTTTGGCCCGCGTCTAAACCTCGCATGATTTCCCCACTGTTGTTACGGAGTTGGCGCTGCGTAATCTCAAGGTCCATCATTTGAATGTAGCACGGCGTGCTACGATACGTAATTCGTGACCCGGTCTTCTTGATTTTGACACTCCACAACGGTAGCGTACCGCGGCGCTGAAGCATCGAAAGTTTGTCGAATCCGATCATCACGTTTCCCACACTGGCGGATCGAGGCGCGCGAATTGGGTTCATCTAATGAGAACACTGATAGGGGTCGATAGTCATGATTCCTCTTGATTGGAACCTTCCGCGAGATCATCGAGGAGCCACGAAAGGTTTGAAAGCCGTCCACTAAGGTCCACCGACCGACGGTGCGCGAACCGCGCCGCCCACTGAATAGTTCTAGGTGAAAAGCACCCACCGGGTGTCTTCACCGCCCGGTGAGTGCCTCTACAAACGGGCAGAACCTAATGTGTGAGCAGTTTCTTTACGTATTCAAGTTCTTTGGCGACCTCGCGTGCAACACTCACGAATTTACGAACGCCAGTCGCGAGGTCGAACGCTGCTCACCTCGATCACCGATGGTCAGAGCTTCGTAGTGGGGGATCTGTTCGATCAGATCGAAGACCTCGCCACCTCCAACCACGAGCGCGGTGGCCAACGCGTCGCAGAGTCCCAAGTCAGGACCGGTCACACTCGCCGACGCGACGTTCGTGACTGGTCGGCGCGTAAAGGGATTGATGAGATGTTGTCCTCGCTCGTACGTTCCCGACGTCGCCACCGCCCCGCGAAGTTCAATGACGCACGCCAACGTCGTTGGCTGTGCCGGATCCGCTATGCCAACGCGAAACAACTGACCAGGGCTCGGACGTCCGAAGCTGGCAATATCGCCCGCCGCGTTGACCATCGCCCCCGTCACGTCCGATAGTGCCAACGCGTCGAGGGCCCGTTGCGCCGCCCAACCTTTTACGTAGCCAGTTGGATCGACATCTCCAGGAAGCGACCACGGATCGAACCAACCATTGGAGAGTTCCTTCGCTACTGCGCAAAGTTCGAGGACCTCTTTTACCTCAATGGGTACTTCGCCCAGGGTGATCTCACCACGTCGAAGCTGACTTAACGGACTCGTTGCCTTCCAGGTGCTGAAAGTCTTGTCAGCGTGATGAAGGACGCTGAGCGCGTCCTTGAGAAAGGGAGAGAACTCAGCCGGTGGGACACTCAACTCGTTGTAGAGGTCAATCGTGACGACGGTGCCCATGACCTCTTCTCGATGGTGAAGTCTCGTTAGGCGCGACTCACCGAGCTGGGAGGACATCATTTGAATCCCAAAGACGTCAGAGCATTTTGCAGGGACAACTTGAACCCCGCACTCGTGTAACTGGCGCCCGACACTCCTTGAATATTGAAGCTCTGCGCCTGCATCGCCTGTTGTTCAAGCATGGGAATGGACTGTGCGTCAATGTACTGAGAGCGAGAGTTGCCGCCGTCTTGCAGTGAGGCGATGCCCACCTTCGTAATTTTGCCGCCCGTAATCGTCACCGTCACCGACAAAATGCCGAAGTTGTAGTTCACTAATGGACCCGTCGCCGTTCGAGCCCCGGTAGGCGGCGACGTAGTAGTTGTCGGGGGCACGGTAGTGGTGGGCACTCGAACAGTGGTGGTCGACGTAGGCGCGGCCCTGGTCGCCGTCGTGACACCAGCCGTCGAACGGCGGGTCGAGCGAACGGTTGTCGTCGGTGACGAGCCAGTCGCCGACGACGTAGCCGAAGGAGGGGGAGGACCCGTCGTCGGCGTTGACGTACTCGCCGGCGACGACGGACTCGTCGTGGTCGAGGCGACCGACCCTGTCGTGGCGGGCACGGTGCCCAATGTAAGTTTCGCCGGGGATGTATGAAAACTCAGCACCCCGAATAGACCCGCCACGGTCCCGACCACGATGATGGGTGAGCGCCTCATTCTTCGAACCCGTGGTGCGTACTCATTACCCTTGGTCTCATCTCAATTCAGAAGCTGAACGCTTCGTGGTGAATCCGTTTGCGGTTGACACCGAGGCGGAGGGCGACGTCAATCGCGCGCTCAGTAAAACCTTCTGGTCCACAGATGTAGACGTCGCCTTGAGCGATATCGGGCACCAGTCTCTTCACGCTCTGAGGGTCGAAACGCACCGTGTGGCGCGAGCCGACCAATTCGTGGAACTGTCCACCGCGCCCTCGCACGAGTGCCTCGACTTCGTCGCGATGCGCAATCTCTTCAGCGCTCGAGGCGCGAATGATGACCGAGACGTCTACCGTCTTTGGCAAGTCCTCCAACAGGGCGCAAAGTGGCGTGACCCCCACTCCTGCGCCGATCAGCGTCACTTGATTTGAGGTCCGGGCGTGCTTGGTGAACGTGCCATAAGGTCCCTCGACGAACACTCGCGTGCCGGGCTTCAAATGTTGCACGGCGTTCGACTGGTCACCTAGCGATTTGACCGTCACGCGTAGAAACGGAGGACGCGGTAATGCGGAAAGTGAATAGGGATGGCTGTGCCACCAAAGTCCCCTGGCGAAGAATCGCCATTGGAAGAACTGTCCACCAGACACCGCTAGTCGTGAAAGATGCTTGCCCGAGATAATGAGTGAATAGACGCCGGGTGCCTCGAGTCGTACTTCAGCGACACGAAGTTGCAGACGAAAGTTTCTAACGATGGGGAGGAGGACTCGACTAATAATGACGACACCCGCCGACAGCGACCAGATCGCAATCCAAAACGCTTTAGCCAAAGGATGTCCTAGGAACATCACGCCCGTCACTATTTGATGAGCGAAGGCCAACGCAATTGCCAGGTAGATGTAGAGGTGCACGACCCACCACGTCTCATATTTCATCTTTCGTCGTGCGATTCGAGCTGAAGCGACACCGGCAACGATTAAGAGTCCAAAGCCAACCATGGCGGCGAGCTCGTCGGGATAGTTGTTAAGAAATATCCAGAGCTGACGGAGCGCTCCTGTTTTTGACATTTGGGCATACCCAAGCGTGATGGTAACGACGTGGAGCACGATGAGGGCAATCGGCCAACCCCCTATGCGCCGATGCCACTTGACGAGACGATCCTGTCCAACTGTTCGCTCCAGCCAAGGAAGCCGAGCGATGAGGACGATCATCACCAACATGAGATAGGTGCCGGTCAAGCCAGCGAGTCGACCGATAGCGATGAGCCATCCACCCGGCGACGCCAGGGTACCGCCGGTCTCACCAACGGCGACGAGGGCCACAACGACTCCCAAGCCAATACCCGCGAGAACTGCGAGGAGGTCCGCCACCCATGGAATAGGAGCATGGCCGCCTCGATGACGTGACGCGGACGAGCGTTCCGTCCGTTTCAAAGGCGTGTTCCGACTCGTCGTTTTGGTGGCTAACACGTTGTCAGGGTAACTATCGAATCTAAGAACACTTCAAGAGGAGTGTTGAAATATCGAATGCCGCGTCGAATTTAAGGCCGTTCTGAGTTCATGGGGTCTGAAATAGGGGAAAGGTGAATCTTCGCTGACCAGCGCCGGTTCAAGCCGTTTCACGTCGAGGGCTCAGGGAAAGGCAGCGAATGGATGGAGAGACCGTCCGAAACGTCCGTGAGCGTGGAATTTATCCGAGAGCTAAACCTAAAGTTAAGTGGAGAATCAATTTTGGTTGCAGGTCGAAAGGAGATTGGGGACTTCACAAAGTGTTGAAAAAGTTAGCGGTGCAACGAAATCTGAACCAATAGCTTTCGAAGCCGGCTCACGCGTTAGCGTTCATGTCTATCCGATGGAGTCTTCGCTAATGAGGATGACAAATGCGGTATGAACTCTTCGACAGAACCTTCTTTGAACGCGCCCCCGATGTTGTCGCGCACGACCTCATCGGATCACTCATGGTCATTGATACCGGTAACCATGTTCTGCATGCTCGCATTGCTGAGACAGAGGCATACGGGGGACTTGATGATCCTGCATCACACGCATTTCGGGGCCCAACCCCACGCTCTGCGGTCATGTTTGGACCAGCGGGATTCTTGTACGTATATCGAATTTACGGAATTCACTGGTGCATGAATGTTGTGACGCAGGGAGCAGGAACGGCAAGCGCCGTCCTTCTGCGTGCGGCTGAGGTCTACGTCGACACTCAAGACGGTCCGGCGCCGGATCCTCCTTCCGTCTTTTTACGTGGACCGGGAAATCTCACGCGTGGACTCGGTATTACTGGCGCCGACAATGGGAAAGACTGCTGTCAAGAAACTGGGCCGAGGATCAAGTTTCAAGGTCCCTCTGATAACAAGGGAAGTACGCGCGTAGGTCGTTCCAGACGAATTGGAATTTCTCGAGGGCAAGAACGACTATCGAGATACTTCCTCGAAGGACATCCGGCCGTATCTCGAGACCCGTCACCGACGCGGTAAAGGATGATGGTTAAGTAAGAGCCATCCTTCTCGCATTCGTCGGCCAAATTGCGACTTGAGAATCGCCGAGGAGTTCCTTTTTCCCCGGGGGACGAGAATTTGTAGCGAAGACGTCGAGACTGTCGTCGCCGCTCTCTTCAACGCCGAGGGTTCCAAATGGCGCCGGGTGAGCGACTGTGCCTCGAAGTTACCGAGAGTGCCTTGAAGGAGGACGTCACGTACTTCGCAAGGACTTTGGCGGATCTGAAATCGTTGGGCGTCAAACTGTCGATTGACGACTTTGGGACTGGATTTTCGTCACTCGGTCGACTGAAGAACTTCCCAATCGATGAACTCAAAGTCGACCAAGGATTCGTTAAGGGGCTTGGTATCGACCAACAAGACACGGCGCTCGTCGACGCGATCGTCGCGATGGCGCACGCGCTCAATCTTTCAGTTACCGCCGAGGGCGTAGAGAACGAGACACAACTCGCGCACCTACGATCACTGGGTTGTCAGCGCGGTCAAGGTTTCTACCTCGCGCGGCCGATGCCAGCCAGTGCGATCGATGAATTAGTCAACACCTCACATCAGTGGGAGCTGGTGTAGCGAACTAGTCGTGGCGTTCACGCTCGAAAGCGCAACGCACGCGCTCGGTACACTTCACCAATGTTCGAGAGATGGATTCGTGGAGTCCTTCGCGTTCGTCTCTTGGTACTCGGCCTCTGGGCGCTCGTCGCCGTCGCTGGTCTCGCCTCCGCCTCGCAGTTGCCAAATCTACTGTCGACGTCGCTGAGCGTTCCGAGCACCAGTTCGGCCCAAGCCAGTGAGATCCTGGCGCGACACTTCGCCGAGAATATTGACGGCAGTTTTACGGTGGTCGTCCAGCAAGTACGTCCCTCGACGCTCGAGCAACGCGACATTGAAATCAAGCTCGTCCAAGCAATTCGTTCGCTCCCAGGAGCAAAGGTCACGCAAGAGCGATTCGTTGGGAGAACCTTTTTCGCCAACGTGGACACGTCGTACGGTCTGAACAAGGCCGCGAACACCACGAGTCAATTGCGAGAACGCCTTCGCGTGGTTGGTCTAGCGGGCGCGCTCGTGACGGGGCCGGCCGCACTCCAGCACGACATAGCGCCGATACTTTCAACGGATCTTCATCGGGGTGAAGTCATCGCTCTCGTGCTCGCGATTCTCCTCCTCGTTGCGGTACTTGGTCTGTGTTGGGCGCTCTTGGTACCGTTTGTGGTCGCCGCAGCGACGACGTTGCTGGCCCTGACGGTAGTACTGCTCTTAGCTCACCATTTCTTGATGGTCCTCTACGTTCCCAACGTCATTGAACTCTTTAGTCTTGGTCTGGGAATCGACTACTCATTACTCATCATCCACCGTTTCCGTCACGAGCTACGCGACGACTTCGTCGATACTGACGACGCGGTGGTCGCGACGATGCTGTCGGCGGGTCGATCAGTGATGATCTCGGGTCTTGCCGTCGCAGTGGGACTCGCGACGTTATTTATCATTCCCGTACCCTTTGTACGATCACTGGCGATCGCTGGACTTTTGGTGCCACTGGTCGCCATGCTGGGCGCCGCCACGCTGTTGCCGGCGCTCTTGTCGCTGTTGGGACGACGAGGCGTTCGCGCAGTTGGCGTGGGCGGGATCCTCTCTCGACGCGACGTGGTCGAAGGTACCTGGACACGACTCGCGCGCTTCGTGCTCGGTTATCCTCGCTCGGTCCTTGCGCTCGCCGCGGTGGTACTCGTTCTACTTGGCTCGTCACTCTGGTCACTGCAAGTGACGCCAGCCTCGCTCACGGCCGTGCCCGCACAGATGAGTTCCGTGAAGGCCCTCAATGTCGCACGCTCGCAATTCGGACCGGGGATTTTAACGCCCATAAGTATCGTCATCGATACCGGCGGCGCTGGCGGGGCGAGCGAGCCGAGCCAAGTAGCGGCGCGGTTACGACTGGCGGAATCGATACTGCGCGACCACGAGGTTGAAGTGGTGGCCATTGGCGGCAAGGCGCCGTACGTCGACGCCGCCGGTCGCGACGAACAAGTGGTCGTCATCGGTCGCAGCGAGTTCGGGGCGCCGCCCTCACAAGTGCTCGTGCGCTATTTGCGAAGTGTGATCATCCCGGGCGCACATTTTCCAACGGGTACCAGCGTGTACGTAGGGGGCGCCGGCGCGCAAGGCGTCGACTTCCTCTCAACGATCTATGGTGCCTTCCCGTGGCTCGTCGCATTAGCACTCGTACTTAGCTACGCGATCTTGATGCGCGCGTTTCGCTCCTTGTTGTTGCCACTGCTCGCGGTCTTGCTCGATCTCGTGAGTCTCGGCGTCGCCTACAGCGTGATGGTCGCTGTCTTTCGCTACGGCGTATTGTCGCCGGTACTGGGTACTTACCACGTCGGTCAGATCGAAGGATGGGTACCCGTGTTTCTCTTCGCCGTGCTCTTTGGCCTTTCGATGGACTACGACGTCTTCATTGTTTCTCGTATGCGTGAAGCCCACGACCGAGGATCGAGTGACGCCCAAGCGATTACGAACGGACTGGCCAACACGGGCGGCGTCGTCAGCGCCGCGGCGCTCATCATGGTCGGTGCCTTTAGCGGTCTTGTCGCCGGTCACGTCGCGGGACTTCAAGAGTTGGGCGTGGGATTAGCAGCGGGGGTCATCGTTGACGTGACGCTCGTGCGGGGCCTGGTGTTACCCGCCGTTATGGGATTGCTCGGGCGATTGAGTTGGTGGCTACCAAAACCCGCGGCGTTCATCGTGGGTGTCCCTCCGTCGCCCAAGGGGAAGAGGGGCGCCGGAGGAACGAAGTCGTAAGGTCTCGAGAACGTCCGAGTGTTCTTACTTGACGATCTTGATCGAGAAGCGGATGGCCGGCACGTGGTAGCCGAGCGCCAGGCCCGGGTAATCACGGGCGTATGACAAGTCTGGCACCATGCCGTAGGGAGTGCTCGCGAACGACGGTGACAGCGAGTAGAGCATCGGGTACAGGTCGATGATGTGCGTGCCGACGCCACCGGTGGCGTGCAGGTGGACCACCATGTAACCATTGGAGTTGAAGCCGCAGCTGTAGCCGATGTAGCTGTTGTCGTAGTCGACCCCCAAGGTGTTGTCCAGTTGCGTCCAGCCGACACCCTTGATGCTGATGGTGAACTCCTGGTTCTGTTCAAAGGTGTTGGTGCCCTTACCGGATTGGCCTACCTCGAATGCGGCGAGGGCTCTGGCCGTCTGGGCGGGGGTGGGGTTCTTTAGGGGTGCGGTGTAGTCATTCGCCGTCGCGAGACCTTGGCTGATCACTTTGCCCGCCTTGTTCATGAAGGGAACGATGCTCTCCATCACGTAGAACGGCGCCTGAGCCTCCAACGTGCTGCCCTTCATGACCTGGACGACGTGCCAACCACCCAGGCTATCCGGGATCGTCACTTGCTGGCTGATCGTGCCGTTGGTGACCGCGGCGGTGCCCAGCGCGATAGAACTGAACGCCCAGCAGGTGCTCGCGCAGTTCACGCGGTTGCCGACGACGGTCGAGTACGCGAGGTTGACCGTCCCGGTGACCGAAGAGGGAAGACCGGTGACACTCAGCGTGGTCTTGGTGAGCACCGGGCCCTTGGTCGTGCTCAGCGTCGCGACCGCACTGCTCTGCGGGTCAAGCCCGGCGTTCGAGAGAGTAGTGACCTGGCTGACGGTCGGCTGCACGTCGGCGGGCCAGGAGATGGACGAGGCCGTCGGCCCGCTGTCCTTGGTGACCCTGAACGTGACTGTGCCGCCGTTGGTGTAGGGGATCGGAGACTGGATGACGTTCAGGTACATGTAGCTGATGGCGTTGCCGACCTGGATGAAGTGGGTACCCACCGGTCCCGCCGCGCGGATCGTGACACTCGCGGTGCCGCGGGTCCACTGCGCCTGCATCTCACCGGTGTAGTGGTTGTCCCAAAGGATCTCCGCTCCACCCGTGTAGAGGCTGGCCCCCATCGAGGTGTAGGTGATGGTGATCGGCGTACCGATCGGACCGTTGGTCGGGGTCACCTTGAGGGTGCGCAGTTCTTCGAAACCAGCGTGGCCCACGGCCGTACCGTTCGCCACCGCGTAGATGTCGTGGATACCACCGAAGTCAGCGGGCGCCGTTGTCTGGAACGTGAACGCGCCGCTCGAGTTGGTGGTCACCGTGGTCATGACCACAGTGATCTTCGAGTAGGAGGTGCCGAGGTAGTTGACCGTGTTGGGCTCGACGTCGGCGAGCCACGTGGCATTCGACGTTCCCCAGGTCAGTTCAACGCTCGTGCTCGCCGGCAGACCGGTGCCCGAGACGGTGATCGGCGTGCCTTGGACACCCTGGTTTGGAGTGACCGCGAGAGCCCCCGAGGTCGTGACCGGGATGGTGAAGGCCGCGGCCGTGGCCGCGGTGAAAGGAAGCGCCGGGACACCCGGAAGGGCGCTCGGCGGAGTGAGCGTGATCGTATTGGTGGATGTCGTATCGGCGCTGCTGGCCGAGGCGATCAAGGCCACCGGGATCATCGACGCCACCATGACACGGGCGAAGCGAGACCGGAGACCTCTGGTGAGGTACCTACGTAACATCTTGTTCCCTTCGTACTGCTCCGTCTCGGTCACTCGTTGGGACCTTTGTTGCGAACTCATTGCCCTTATTCTCATTTGGTTGCTAACGAGCCCGAACGGGCGATCCTTTGAACCGCTCGCTCGGGCTCGTAGCACTGCGAACTACCTACCTACTACTGTTCAGCCGGCCGGGACCGCGTTGAGGGTCGCCGACGAAGAGGTGTTGAAGTTGGGGGTGAAGGTCCCCGTGGCGCCCGCGACTGCCGGGGTCACGATGACCGTCTTCGTGTAGTGCACGGCGACGTACACCGCCTTGCCGTTCACGTGGACGACCTTGCCGGCCTTGCGCAGCAAGACCCACTTGATCGCCGGGACCTTCTTGGTGACCGCCGGAACGGCAATCGTCTTGAAGGTGACGGTGTAGGGGATCAGACCCAGCGTGCTATAGCCGGTGCCACCCGTGGCCAACGGGGCGGTCCAGAACGCGACACCGTCGGTGCCCTGGATCGTGTTGGTCACACCGTGGTTGGCGAACGACAGGGTGAGCGGGGTCGAAACACCCTGAACGGTCACGGTCGCGCTGGAGACGTTGAGCGGGGTCAGCGGGGTGCCGTTCTGGGCGTAACCATAAGCGCGGAACACAATCGTCTGGCCAACGAGGAACTCGTTCGTGATCTGGCAGCCACCGTAGATCGGCGCGATCGCCGTAGCGTATTTACCGCTCGCGACGATGGTGTCGACGTACAGCGGAAGTGGCGAAAAGCTGGTCACCGACTGGACGGGCACTGCAACGTTTACCGTGTAGGCAGTCGCGGTCGCCGTGCTGAAGTCCGTCGTGTCAGTCGGCGTGAACGTGGCGCCCAAGATGACCGGGCCAGGAGCCGCAGCACCCCATAAGCAGGTCGCGGCGAACGGCGTCGTCGCCGTCGTGGCTACTGAAGTGCAGCCAGCAATCGCCACGCCGGCAGCCGTGAAGCTAACCGCACCGGCCACGCTCGTCGTCGCAATGATGCCGGTGGGCCCTTGGCCGACGATAGCCTTGCCGCCGCTAAGAACGACCGTGGGGGTCGTGGTCGCGGCCGACGCGGCCGTACCACCTACCAGAGAGAGGCTTCCCAGGGCCATGGCCCCGACCGCAAGTCCCGATATCAATCTCTTCATCTCGCACTTCCTTCTCTTTGGTTGGTTACTAATATTTGATGGTTAGGGGACCCTTCAGCGTCGCGCTGAATGAATCGCTCTCACTGGAACCGGCCGTGTTCGAGGCGACGCTGAATGAACCTTTGAACGTAAGAGTCCCCGAGACGCCCTTATACTTGCCCGAGCCACCCGTCACCGTCGCGACGCCATTGACGCTGACGCTGGTGGGCGTGGCGGTGGCCGAGGCACAGCCCTGGGACTTCGACGACGTCACAACTTTGAACGTCAATTTGCTACCCGATCCGGTAATCGAGCCCAGTCCGGTGAGCTCGTCACACTGGTTCGACGCTGGCGCCGAGCCCGTGGCACGCAACGTGCTCGAACCGAGGTATGTGCCGGTGCCCTTGCCCACGAGCGACGTCACCTTCACCGACGTCGCGGACTGGCCTGACGCGCCGACCATCAACAGTGCGATGGAACCCTTGTACGACCCACTAAAGGTGACTTTCTTTACCTTGAGTACCCTGGCTTGCACGGCTACGTGTCCCACGCTACGAACAGGTTGAGCGGCACCGGCGCTCTCAACGGCGCTGAAGGCGAGGGCGCTCGACAGCACAATCGCCACGATCAATCTTGAGTCTTTGCGCATCTTCTTCTCCCTAATTTGTTGATTCGAACTTCGAGCCAGTACGAGTATCTATCTGGAGAACGACGGACATTTAGGGTAAAAGGTCACGAATGGTAGGGACTAAATCCCTGAATGTGGTGCAAGAGGTCGCGATTACTTCGTGTTACGCAACGTCACACTTGTATCGACAACGCCACTGCTCGTACAAGGAAGTTGGCGACGACAAGTGATTCATCCGCTAGCGTTGTCTCGCCATGAAGTTGAGTCACCACATCCCCGTGACACCGTGGCGCGCAAAGACCACGTGGGACTTTCGTCCTCAAATGGCGTTGCCCTTAGTCGTGGGACTGGCTCTCTTTGGTCTCGGTGAAGGACTTCTCGTCCAGTCGCACTGGGGCGCGACACCGTGGACCGTCTTCGCCCAAGGCGTCGCGCACCATACGCACTGGTCACTTGGCTGGTCGACGGCGGTGATCAGCGTTGCGGTGTTGCTGTTGTGGTTTCCTCTTAGAGAACGACCGGGCTTTGGCACCATCGCGAATCTGATCGTCATCGCCTACGTTCTCGACATCGTCTCGACGAATCTCGCGATCCCGCAGGCGTACTGGCTAAAGAGCCTCTACGTCGTCGCTGCGGTCGCAGTGATTGGCGTTGGTAGTGCGCTCTATCTCACGACCGCGTTAGGCCCCGGGCCAAGAGATGGGCTCATGACGAGTCTCCATCGGCGCTATGGCATCAGCGTTGTCTACATTCGTCTCACCTTGGAGATAACGGTGCTCGTCGTTGGGTGGCTGATGGGCGGCACCGTGGGCGTTGGCACCGCGTTCTTCGCCGCGACCATTGGCTTTAGCATCGGGGCCAGTTTGAATACTGTGGATCGTGTCGTGCGATGGTGTTCGTCGTGATCAGCGGCGGACAACTTATTACCTTCCTCGTGGCCTCGATGGCGATCATCGTGGTGCCGGGTCCGAGCGTGCTCTTCACCCTTGCGCGCGGCGTCGCGTGGGGACGAACCGTCGCGGTACTGACGGTTCTTGGCAACAGCATTGGCACACTGGTGCTGTCAGTCATCGTGGCCGTCGGACTTGGACCACTGCTCGCGCACTCCAAGACGTTTGCCGTGATCTTGCAGACGGCGGGCGGGGCGTATCTCTTGTGGCTCGGCTTTGACGCCATGCGCCACCGTCACGAACACGCGAGGGCCATGGCGCAGCGCGAAGGAAAGCGGCCGGAGAATTTCATCGTCGTTCGACAGGGATTTGTAGTCGGGATCTTGAATCCGAAGTCCCTGGTCTTCTTTGCCGCGGTGTTCCCACATTTCGTCGACCGCACGAAAGGAAACGTCACCGTACAACTGCTCATTTTTGGCGCGCTCTTTAGCGTGATGGCGTTTTGTAGTGACGGTACGTGGGGCGTCATCGCTGGAACCGCACGAGAGTGGCTCTCCGGCTCGACGACGCGGCTCGTCACGCTTCGAACCATTGGGGCTTGCGTCATGATGACCTTAGGGCTCATCATTTTGATCAGCGCACTGACCTCGTAGATCATTCTTGTCGCGTTTTTTTGCTCGGCGATGTGTGGCCCCTTCCTACACTGCCTAGAGCAGAGGAGTCAACATGAGTATGCACGGCGGGGGCGGGGGCGGCGGGCGGATGGGCATGCGCTCGATGCAACGCGATCGCAAGATTCTTCAGCACCAATTGAAGAAGGGGACTCTACCTCGGATCTTGAAGTTCGCACAGCACTATCGCCCGGCGCTTATCTTCTTTCTCGTCGTCGTCGTACTCGACGCCATTGTTTCCTCGGTGTCGCCGCTCTTGCTGGCCGCGATCATCGACAAGGGAATCCCCGGTCATCGTACGGGGTTGATCGTGGGTTTGGCGGTATTGACGGCGGTGCTCGCGATCGCTGACGCTGGACTGTCGATGATTGAGCGAAGAGTGTCGGCGATTATTGGCGAAGGGCTCATCTATGATCTGCGCGCTGAAGTGTTTGAACACATCCAAAAGATGCCGATTGCGTTCTTCTCGAGAACGCAAACTGGCGCGTTGATCAGTCGACTGAACAACGACGTCATAGGCGCGCAACAGGCCTTCACCGATCTCTTTTCCAACGTTTTCGGCAACGTCATCCTGGTCGGCATCATCCTCGTCGTGATGTTCGTTCTCAGCTGGCCCATCACGCTCGTCGCGCTAGTGCTCGTGCCGGTCTTCTTGATTCCGGCGCGTAGGGTGGGGCGCCGACTCGGTACGCTTTTCCAGCGGGGGATGGAGCTGAACGCCGAGATGAACATGGTCATGACCGAGCGCTTCAACGTGTCGGGCGCCATGCTCGTAAAGCTCTTTGGTCGTCCCCACGAGGAGCTCGAGAACTTTGAACATCGCGCGGCGCAGGTGCGTGATATTGGTATTCGCCAAGCCACCTACCAGCGTTTCTTCTTCATCTCGCTGACCTTGACAGCGTCGCTCGCTACGGCGTTCGCGTATGGCTTCGGCGGTCTCGCGGTGGTGCACGGAGTGTTGGCGATAGGAACGGTCGTTGCCCTCACGGCGTACCTGACGCGCCTTTATGGACCCCTCACCCAACTGTCCAGTCTCAATATTGACTACATGTCAGCGATGGTCAGTTTCGAGCGGCTCTTCGAGGTACTCGATCTCGAGCCCATGATCAAAGAGAGCGCGGACGCGCGCGAAATTCCCGTCGGCCCGGCGCAACTTCGCTTCGATCACGTGGACTTCTCCTACCCCGGCGCCGACGAGGTGTCGCTCGCCTCGCTCGAGGCGGTCGCGCGACTGGATGACACGCCGCGCACGTCAGTGCTGCACGACATCAGCTTCGTCGTCGAACCAACCACGATGACCGCGCTCGTTGGTCCCAGTGGTGGCGGAAAGACCACGATCTCGATGTTGGTCTCTCGTCTTTACGACGTCGACGCTGGTTCGGTGACGATCAACGGTGTTGATCTCCGCGAGGCGTCAACGGCGTCATTGAACGCGACGGTTGGCGTCGTAACCCAAGACGCGCACCTCTTTCATGACACGTTGCGGGCCAACTTGTTGTTCGCCAAACCCGACGCCACGGAGGATGAGATCGCGCGAGCCCTGGCCGCGGCACAGATCGCCGATCTAGTGGCTTCGTTGCCGATGGGTCTTGGCACCGTGGTGGGCGAGCGCGGTTACCGTCTCTCAGGGGGCGAGAAACAACGCGTGGCCCTCGCGCGTCTGCTACTTAAGTCACCGCGTCTCGTGGTGTTGGACGAGGCGACGGCGCACCTCGACGCCGAGAGCGAGGCCGCCGTGCAGCGCGCGCTGGATGAGACGATGAATCAGCGAACGTCGCTCGTGATCGCGCACCGACTTTCAACTATTCGAAACGCCGATCAGATCTTGGTCGTGGATAACGGGCGCATCGTTGAGCGAGGCACGCACGCTGAACTACACGCGCGAGGTGGCCTCTACCGCGATCTCTACGAAACTCAGTTCGCTAGTCAAGAGGACTAGCCCATCGCGTGCGCGCCGCCGTCGACGTGAATGACCGAGGCGGTCGTCGCGCGAAGGAGCGGTGACAAGAGCGCGATGGCGGTGTCGGCGACGGCACTGGCGTCGTGCACGTCCCATCCAAGAGGTGCCCGTTCACCCCACGTGTCTTCAAAGATCGAAAAGCCGGGAATTGATTTCGCGGCAACGGTGCGAATGGGACCCGCGGCGAGCATGTTGACGCGAATCTTGTCCGGTCCGACTTCGCGCGCAAGATAGCGACCCAGTGACTCAAGGGCCGCTTTCATCACGCCCATCCAGTCATACATCGGGTACGCCCTCGTTCCATCGAAGTCGAGCGCGACGACCGACGCGCCCCCGAGTGCTTCGCTCTTTTGCAGCAGTGGTCGAAACGCGCCAACGAGTGCGGCGAGCGAGAAGGTAGACGCGTGCATCGCGGCCGAAACATCCTCGTAGGGGGCAAGAAACATCCCACTGCCGAGACAGCTTGGCGGCGCGTAGCCAATGGCGTGTACCAGTCCGTCGAGACGACCAAAGCGAGTGGTGACCTCTTCGACGGCCGCTTGGATCTCGTCGGGATTCGTGACGTCAAGATCGATGACCTCACCAACGTCACCGAGTTTTCTTGCGGTTCGCCGAGTGAGGGACGTGCCCCGCCCAAAGCCCGAAAGAGCAATCGTCGCGCCTTCTTCGAGCGCGCGCTTGGCAATGCCAAAGGCCAGGGAGTCGTCGGTCAAGACGCCGGTAACCAAGATACGGTGATCGCTCAGGAGTGCCATGTTGTTAGCGTACTTCTAGGGTTTGCGAGTGACGAGGACGACAATGACGACAGTGGGCATTCTTGGGGGCACCGGTCCGGCCGGACGCGGCGTGGCGATTCGTCTGGCGAGCGCGGGCTACGACGTACTTCTCGGATCTCGTGACGTGACGCGCGCCGAGGTGATCGCCACCTCGTTACTGCCACGTGGCGAGGGCGTGGTGCGTGGCGCGACCAATGAGGCCGCTGCGGACTGTGACTTCGTGGTGGTAGCGACGCCTTGGGACTCGGCCGTGGCGACCGTGCGATCGTTGAAGGGCAAACTTGTGAACAAGATCGTGATCTCGATGGTCAACGCGCTCACGCGCGAAGGCAAGGAACTCGTGCCGCTCTTTCCGGCCCGTGGATCGATGGCCGCGCAGATTTCCTTTGCCCTCCCCGAGAGCAGAATCGTCGGCGCGTTTCATCATCTGCCGGCGGGTCATATGGAAGATCTAGACAGTGACCTCGACGCGGACGTCATCATCTTTTCCGATGACGAAGTGGCGCTCGAAGAGATAGCCACGATGATTAACGCTATGACCGGCCTGAGGGCAGTCATAGCTGGATCGATGTCGCTCGCTAGCGCGATTGAAGCCTTCACCGGGGTGTGCATCTCGGTGAATATTCGCCACAAGACTCACAGCTACGTAAAGCTCGCCGGACTTTCTCACTAATGCTGCTCTACGACAGTGCGCGTCGGGGTGTCTACCCCTTAGAGGCTGGACCAATCGTCACGCTCTACAGCTGTGGGATCACGCCCTACGACGCCGCGCACCTGGGTCACGCCTTCGTCTATCTCTCCTTCGACGTTCTCACGCGTCGACTCATCGACGCCGGACACGACGCGCGATTGGTGCGAAACGTCACCGACGTCGATGACGACATCTTGCGAAAGGCTCGCGAACTTGGCGTCAACTATCTCGATCTGGCGGCCCAAGAGATGGTGACCTTCGAGCGTGACATGAAGTCCATCAACTTGCTGCCCGTGTACTCCGAGCCCCGCGCGACTGGCGCGATTCCTGAGATTTTGACGTTGATCGGAAAGACCTTCGATCAGGGATTCGCCTACGAAGTCGAAGGCTCGGTGTACTTCGAGGTGTCCAAGTTTCCCCGCTTTGGTCAGGTGAGCCATGAGCCGCGCGAGGCGATGCTCGAACTTGCCGCCATTCACGGCGGACGCCCCGATGATCCACGAAAGCGCGACCCACTCGACTTCGTGCTCTGGCAACCGGCGCTCGAAGACGAGCCGTCGTGGGAGTCTCGCTGGGGGCCGGGACGGCCGGGTTGGCACATCGAGTGTTCGGCGTTGGCACTTCGCGAACTCGGTGAAACGGTGGACGTGCACGGAGGAGGTCGTGACCTCGCGTTTCCTCACCACGAATGCGAAGCAGCGCAGAGTGAATCGGTGACGGGCGCGCCGTTTGTCAAACACTGGATGCACACGGGCTTAGTAGCGTTGGACGGAATCAAAATGAGTAAATCACTGGGAAATCTCGTCTTTGTGCACGACTTGGTCCGACGCTCGGAACCAGCGGCGGTACGTCTTTCTCTGCTCGATCAGCACTACCGCGCAGACTGGGAGTGGCGTGACGAACTGTTGTCCCAGGCGCAGTCGAGACTCGCGACGTGGCGCTCGACGTTGACGACGGGAAGAAGTTCGAACGTCCTCGACGACGTGCGCGACGCGCTTGACGACGATTTGAACACGCCGACAGCACTTCGCGTCATCGACGCCGCGGCCCACGCGGGATCAAACGTCGCCCAGGGGGCTGCGCTGCTCGGCATTACGCTGTAGGCGACGAAAGGCCACGATGTCCGATTTCGAAGTAGTGCTACCCGACGGCAGTCTTCGCACCCTGACGCCAGGGTCGACGGCGCTCGACCTCGCCAAGGCCATCGGTTCGCGATTAGCCAAAGACGCCCTCGCGGCACGCGTCAACGGCGAGCTTGTCGACCTTTCAACGCCCTTGAATGGTGGCGAGCGCGTCGCGATCGTCACGCCAGCGAGTGACGAGGGTCGCGAAGTACTGCGACACTCGAGTGCACACGTGATGGCCCAAGCGGTCACGCGACTGTGGCTCGGGGCGCACTACGCCATTGGTCCAGCGATTCGTGACGGCTTCTACTACGACTTTGAACTTCCTGATGATGGTCACTTTAGTGACGACGATCTCGAGCGCGTCGACGCGGAGATGCGCGTCATTATCGCCGAGGATCAGCCCTTTACGCGAAGCGAACACTCGATTAAAGAGGGCCTCGCGATCTTCAAAGATCAACCGTTCAAGATTGAGATCATTGAGGCCGTGGCGAGTGGTGGCAGTGAAGAAGACCTCGCCGAGGCCGGAAGTGATTCGCTCATCTCGACCTACTCGAACACCGCGGCCTTTGTTGATCTCTGTCGAGGGCCTCACGTGCCGAGTACTGCTCGTCTTGGACACTTCAAATTAACGCGGGTAGCGGGCGCGTACTGGCGAGGTGACGAACACAAGCCTCAGTTGCAGCGCATTTACGGTACGGCTTGGGAGTCGAAGGACGCGTTGGCCGCGCACCTGACCCAACTCGAAGAGGCGGAAAAGCGGGACCATCGCCGTCTCGGTCACGAAATGGACCTTTTCTCTTTTCCCAGCGAGATTGGTCCGGGCCTCGCGGTCTTTCATCCCAAGGGTGGCATCATCCGTCGAGTGCTCGAGGAGTACTCGCGCCAGCGTCACGAAGTGTCGGGCTATGAGTTTGTGTACTCACCGCACATCTCTAAGGCTGAGCTCTTTGAGACCTCGGGGCACCTCACGTGGTACGCCGAGTCCATGTACCCGCCCATGGTGCTCGACGAGGGACAGCACTATTACCTAAAGCCAATGAACTGCCCGTTCCACGTCTTGATTTTCAAGGCGCGTCAGCGTAGTTATCGCGAGTTGCCGCTTCGAATGTTCGAGTTCGGCTCGGTCTACCGATACGAGAAGTCCGGCGTCGTGCAAGGTCTGACGCGCGTTCGCGGCATGACCCAAGACGACGCGCACATCTTTTGCACGCGCGAACAGATGGCCGATGAACTGTCGAGTCTCTTGGACTTCGTATTGAATCTTCTGCGCGACTTTGGACTCAATGATTTCTACCTTGAGCTCTCGACCAGACCAGAGAAGAAAGCGGTTGGCAGTGACCAAGAGTGGAGTGAAGCGGAAGCGGCGCTGGCGTCGGTCGCTAACGCGGCCGGCCTCGAACTCGTGCTCGACGTCGGCGGTGGCGCGTTTTACGGACCGAAGATCTCCGTACAAGCCCGCGACGCGATTGGTCGCACGCACCAGATGTCGACGATCCAGTTGGACTTTCAAACACCGCAGAACTTTGACGCTACCTACGTCGCCTCCGACAACACCCGTCAGCGTCCGATCATGATTCACCGGGCTCTGTTTGGATCCGTCGAGCGATTCATGGCAATTCTCATCGAGCACTACGCGGGCAACCTTCCGACGTGGTTGTGCCCCGAACAGGTTCGCGTGCTGGGCGTGCGTGACGATCACGACGAGTACGCCTACGACGTCGCGGCACAACTTCGTCTTTGTGGCGTTCGCGTCGAGGTTGAAGCGGCGAGTGAGCCCCTTGGCGCGCGCATTCGAAAAGCCAAACTCGAAAAGATTCCCTACGTCGTAGTGGTCGGTGACGAGGACGTGGCAAAAGGCACGCTCGGCATTAACCCCCGTGGATCGAACGACCCCGAACGAGGGGTGGACGTGACGTCGTTTCGCGATCGACTGGTCGAAGAGATTCTCGTGCACGCGTCACCCGAGGCGCCTTCGTGGCCCTAGAGCGATTCTCCGCGGCGTGGCGCGAGTCTTACGTCACGAGTGCCGGTGCAGAGTTGAACGCGAGCGACGACGCGGCGTGCGTCTTTTGTGTGCTCGGCACGGAAGCCGTTGACGAGTCGACGGGCGTGCTCTTAAAGCGTGAACACACGTACGTGGTTTTGAACGCGTTTCCCTACGGCTCGGGTCACGTCCTCGTCGTGCCGTTTCGCCACGTCGCGTCGCTCGATGAGTTACGTGATGACGAGTACCAAGATTTCTTCCTAACGGTGCGCGCGACTATGGGCGCTCTCACGCGCGCGTACGAACCAGACGGGATGAACATGGGAATGAATCTCGGTAACGCCGCGGGCGCGGGAATCCCCAAACACGTCCACGGGCATGCTCTGCCGCGCTGGAACGGTGACACCAACTTCATGACCACCATTGGTGAAACGAGAGTTTTACCTGAGTCACTGCAGTCAACGTGGCGCAAGGTGCACGCCCAACTTTGAACCGGACTCGCGCGGACGCCTCCGGTAGACTCGGCGCCATGAGTCCAGAGGGTCGATGTTCGACGGCAAGTTCCGCCAGTCGGTAGACGCGACGACCGCGCCAATCGGTCGATGGCTCGTTCGCGTGGGATTTTCCGCCGATGTCCTCACGGCGTCGGGACTTGTCTTCGCGTGCGCCACGGCGTGGGCCATCGCGCAGGGCATGCACTTTTGGGCCATCGTGTTGCTCACCTTGACGGGGTTTCACGATCTCTTTGACGGTCCCGTCGCGAAGGCCTCCCACCGCACGTCTCAGCGCGGTAGTTTCTTCGACTCGGTATCAGATCGGATCGCGGACGCCGTCATCTTGGGTGGCGTGGCGTACTACTTGACCGCCCGCGACCACGGACAACTTGTATTGCTGCCCTTCGCCATTTTGACCACGACCTTCATGATCTCTTACCAGCGTTCGAAGGCGGAGAGCCTGGGACTGGTCGCCAAGGGTGGCTTAATGGAACGTGCCGAGCGTATGATCCTCTTGGGCGTGGGTCTTCTCGCGACGCCAATCTTTATTCCCGTGCTGTGGTTGATGTTGGGGCTTACGGCGATGACCGCCGGCGGGCGATTCTGGCGTGTGTGGCAGGTGGCCGCCCGTCCAGCGCCGTCGACGACGTCGACGCTTCGAGCTCGCCAACACAGTCGGCGCCTTCGTCGAGGACTCAGTCGAGCGTCGCGTCACTAGCCGTGGCCACGAAGGCGCGCGCCACTCTCTTTAAGGCCGTGGGCGCCGTCATGGAAGCCCTGCCCGAGCGAGTGGACGTCGCACTCGCCAGTTCGATCGCCGCCGCAGTTGGTCGGTGCAACAAGGGCGCGAGAGAGAACTTGACACGAAATATCGCGCACGTTCTGTTTGCGCCCGGTGGCGAAGTCGACCACGAGTTGCTCGATCACTTCGTGGCTCGGGGATTTCGCAGTTACGGACAGTATTGGGCCGAAGGAGGGAAGCTTCCCGCACTCAAGAGCGCCGTCATCAACGACCGCTTCATAATCGCCGAAGGGCTGGAACACCTCGAAGCGTCCAAAGATCGCGGGCGCGGAACCGTCATAGCGTTGCCCCACGTGGGTTCGTGGGAGTGGGGTGGATCGCACATGAACTCGCTTGGTCTTGGCATGACCGCCATCGCCGAGGAGTTAGATCCACCAGAGCTCTTCCAATGGTTCAAGGAGAAGCGTGAATCCATTGGCATTCGCATCGAGCCTCTGAATGAGTACGCGGGCTCAGTTTTGCTCTCGAAGCTACGAGAAGGTGGAGTCGTGGGTCTTCTCTGTGACCGTGACTTGCAAGGAAATGGCATCGACGTGACATTTTTTGGCGAACGGGTCACCATGCCCGCTGGTCCCGCGACGCTGGCGCTGCGAACAGGCGCGACGCTGGTGGCGGCCGCCTGTTACGCCGGGCCGGGCCGTGACCATTTCGCCGTAATCACCGCGCCCATCGCCGTCGAGCGCACGAAGAAACTCCGCGACGACGTGACGAGGGTCACACAACTCGTCGCGATCGAACTCGAAGGGCTCATTCGACGTGCGCCTGAACAGTGGCACGTGTTGCAGCCACGTTTCGCCAGCGCATGAGCGTTGAGCGTGTGGTCCTGGTGTCGCCCTACGCGTTGAGCGTCTTTGGCGGCGTGCAAGAGCAAGTCCTGGCGATGAGTCGCGTGCTCACCTCGCGCGGTCGCGACGTACTCATTGTGGCGCCCGATGGACGCGACATCACGCATTACGACACACCAGCCGCCATCCTTCGACTGGGTGTTCGATTGTCGCTGCCGGCCAATGGATCCAAGGCTCCTCTCGCGCTCTCTCCTCTTGCGGCACTACGAGCAAAGGCAGCCATTGACGCCTTCAATCCCGACGTCGTGCACTTTCACGAGCCCTTCGCTCCGTTACTCAGCTGGCCCACTTTGTTTGCTCATCGCCATCCCGCTGTGGGTACCTTTCATCGCAGTGGGGGAGGTCCGGCAGTTCATTACACCAAGGTGGTATTGCGCCGCCTTGCGCCGCGCCTGGACGCGGCGGTATCGGTAAGTGACGCCGCGGCGGCAACACTTCTCGACGCCAGTGGTCTTGTGAGCGACGTACTCTTCAACGGCTTTGAGACGGAGCGCTTCGTGGCGACACCTCGTGAACGCGCACACAACAAGGTGCTGTTCTTCGTTGGTCGCCTCGAAGAGAGAAAGGGCGTCGCGTTCGCGATACACGCGCTGCGCGAACATAACGCACGAAGCGACGATCCCTGGCAGTTGGTGATTGCTGGTGAGGGGCCCGAACGAGTACGCCTCGAAGCGCTCGCCGCGCGCGACGACAATATTGTCTTTCTGGGGCGCGTGAGCGACGAAGAGAAGCGTGCTTGGTTACGTCGCGTCGACGTGTTGATCGCGCCGTCGACGCGGGGCGAGAGTTTCGGTCTCGTGTTACTCGAAGCCATGGCTAGTGAAACGTTGGTCGTGGCGAGCGACATTGAAGGCTACGCCGACGCGACGGGCGGTCACGCGACACTGTTTCGTGCGGGTGACGTGTCCTCGCTCATCGACGCCGTTACTCGCGCACTCGCGAGTGAGAGCGAAGAGCGCGTAAGCGCGGCACGCCGTTACGCCGAGCGTTGGTCGATGACGTCCTTGATGGACGCCTACGACGATCGTTACGACGACGCAGTTCGACAATTTCAACTAACCAAGTAGCCTTGGGTCGTGGCCAACAAGCAACGAAATCGTTCTCGCCGCCCACACGTCTCAAGAGACCATGGGTCACGATTCGTGGCACCCGTGCTCGATCCCACCTGGCAGAACCCCTACGTCCCCTCGACGGGCGAGCGTCACCATAACTTGCACGTCGTGCGCCGATTCGCGTTTCGCCGCCGACTTCCCCAAACCATTGTCGTGGGACTCATTGCCGTGTTGTTCGTCGTCGGCGTCGTCGTCGTTGCGTGGCTGCCGGCTGTGGGCGTCATTATCGCGCTGGTGTACGCGTGGGATCTACGTCGCACGGTCGCCAGTTTCTCCGAACGCGCCGAGACGCTCGCGGGCTCGATGCTCTCGGAGTTTTCCGCGGGCGGCGACTCGGTGGAGCGTCTGCGACTCGTCACGGTGCTCGATCGACTGGCCGCGACCTTTGGTGTCGCCGGCGTCAGCGCCTTCATTGTGAGTGATCGCTGCTACAACGCGGCGCTGGTGCCCGACGGCAGTCGCTTCTCACTCTTTGTCACGAGCGCACTCATGCAGGACTTTGAACTCATTGAGCTCGAAGGCGTCGTCGCGCACTGCCTCGCCCGCCAGCGACTCGGTCTCGTGGACCGCGAGAGCCTGGCGGCGGTGATGTCGCTGAACGACGACGCTCGCCAAGCGCTCGCGGGCGAGGGTCTGGCCTACCGGGCGGACGAAGTAGCGGCGGCGAGTATTCGCTATCCGCTGGGTCTCGCTAGTGCTCTTCGTAAATGTGCTCGTCAGCACGTCGAAGAAGACTCGTTCTTTCGCTCTTCGACCTACGCTCAGTGGCGCTGGGTCTTCTTCAATCAGTGGAGCGACCGAAGCGACGTTGACTTAGGCGACTTGGACGACGTTGAACTTCGCGCTCGCGCCCTCGAAGAGTGGTAGAGCGAAGCAATTAGGCTGGGCTTATGAGTTCTTCTCAAAACCCTTCCATAACCGGCTCCGCCGTCGTCAAGCGCGGCCTCGCTGACATGTTGCGCGGCGGCGTCATCATGGACGTCGTTAACGCCGAACAGGCCAAGATTGCCGAAGACGCTGGCGCCGTCGCGGTGATGGCCCTTGAGCGTGTGCCTTCGGACATCCGTCGTGACGGTGGCGTTGCTCGTATGAGCGACCCGTTGATGATTCAAGAGATCCAGGCGGCCGTCACGATTCCTGTCATGGCGAAGGCGCGAATCGGTCACTTCGCCGAAGCGCAGATTCTCCAAGCCCTCGACGTCGACTACATCGACGAGTCTGAGGTGTTGACGCCCGCCGACGAAGAGAACCACATTGACAAGTGGGCTTTCACGGTGCCCTTCGTCTGTGGCGCGACTAATCTTGGCGAAGCACTGCGCCGCATTGGTGAAGGCGCGTGTCTCATTCGTTCTAAGGGTGAAGCGGGGACGGGCAACGTCGTAGAGGCCGTTCGACACCTTCGTACGATCAACGCACAGATCCGCCGTCTTCACAGTGCTGACGCGAACGAACTCTTCACACTGGCGAAAGAACTTCAAGCTCCGCTACCTCTCGTCCAAGAGGTCGCGCTCGCTGGAAAACTGCCGGTACCACTCTTTTGTGCTGGTGGAATCTCTACGCCCGCGGACGCGTCGCTCGTCTTGCAACTGGGCGCCGAAGCCGTGTTCGTTGGATCAGGCATCTTCAAGAGTGAAGACCCGGCGCGCATGGCCCAAGCCATCGTCGAGGCGACCACGCACTTCGAGGACGCCAGTGTCGTAGCGAAAGTGTCGACGGGCCTTGGCTCGGCGATGAAGGGTTGGGAGACGTCGACGCTCGAACAGCGATTCGCTGACCGCGGTTGGTAGTGAAGCGCGTCGGTGTACTCGCCCTTCAGGGTGACGTCGGTGAGCACGTAACGACCCTCGAGTCACTGGGTTGTGACGTGGTAAAGGTTCGCACGCTCGAACAGCTGAATAGTGTCGAAGGGCTCGTCGTACCGGGTGGAGAATCCACGACGATCGCCTATCTCCTTACGACGTCTGGTCTGAAAGACCCACTCGCTGGTCGACTGAAGGACGGCCTCGCCGTCTTTGGTACGTGCGCGGGATTGATTCTCTTGAGTGAACGGGTACTCGATGGTCGTGACGATCAGTGGAGTTACGGAGCACTGTCCGTCGTCCTTCGACGAAACGGCTACGGACGCCAGATCGCGAGCTTCGAGTCACCGCTCGAGGTAAAGGGCTTGGGGTCAGTGCCAGGAGTCTTCATTCGCGCACCGAAAATTATCTCGTGGAGCAGCGACGTCGAGGTGTTGGCGACGCTCGATCACGGTGACGGAGAACACCCGGTTTTTGTGCGTCAAAATCGCGTCTGGGGTGCGTCTTTTCACCCGGAGTTGACCGGCGACGCCCGACTCCACGAGCTCTTCGTCAACTCGCTCTAAATTTGGCTACGATTACCAAGCCCCAAGGGGCAGGAGGAACTATGTCCGGCCATTCGAAGTGGGCAACGACCAAGCACCGCAAGGGCGCCAAGGACTCGGCGCGCGCGAAGGTCTTCGCCAAGCTCATTCGCCAAGTCGAAGTCGCCGCGCGCGAAGGCGGCGGTGACGTCAATACCAACGCTGCTCTTCGCACCATGTTTCAAAAGGCCCGAGAGGCGTCGGTGCCGATCGACACGATCGAACGCGCCATCAAGCGTGGTACCGGTGAACTCGAGGGCGTTCGCTACGAGGCGATTAGTTACGAGGGCTACGGGCCGAGTGGCGTCGCGGTCATCGTCGAGACACTAAGTGACAATCGAAATCGCACGAGCGCCGAGATCAGGCATCTCTTAGACAGAAACGGGGGAGCGATCGCCGAGCCCGGTGCAGTGTCCTGGCAGTTCGATCGTAAGGGCGTGTTGGAGGTTGAGGGGCCCCTCGACGAGGACCAGTTACTTGAGTGGATCATGGAAGCGGGCGCCGAGAACTATGAGGCGAATGGGACCAACTACACGGTCATCACCGATCCCCACGACGTTGCCCTCGTACGGGGCGTCCTCGAAGGGCATGGCCTCAAGGTGAAAAGTGCCGATCTCACCCTGGTCGCCCAGAACACGATTCCCGTCACTGACGAAGCTGTGGTGAAGAAGATTCTTCGACTGATGGACGCCATCGACGATCATGATGACGTACAGAACGTTTACGCCAATTTCGACATTTCCGACGAACTATTGGCTTCTTTCGAGGGTTAATTCCTAGAGTTTGGGCCCTTTGGGCGCTACTATCGAACGTATGTTCGTACTCGGCATCGATCCTGGACTGACCCGGTGCGGCTTTGGACTCGTCGAGGGGTCCTTTGAGGGGATTGAGTCCTTTCGCGCGGTCCGGGCAGGCACGATTCAAACGGATCCCAAAATGCCCGTGGAACAGCGCCTGCGCCAACTCCACGTCGAGCTGGACCAACTCCTCAAGGAGACAACCCCGGACGCCGTTGCCGTAGAGAGGGTCTTCTTCCAACGAAACGCGAAGACGGTCATTCCCGTCGCTCAGGCCAGCGGCGTCGCGATCGCCCTCGTGAGTGGTGAGGACGTTGCCGTACGCCAGTTCACGGCCCAAGAAGTGAAGTTGGCGGTGACCGGTTACGGCGCGGCCAGTAAGTCCCAAGTGCAAGGCATGGTCGCACGGCTCTGTGGATTGAGTGAGATTCCACGTCCGCCCGACGCCGCGGACGCCTTAGCGCTCGGTATTGCTTACTTCATGATCGTACGAACTGAGCGTCGCTATCCGCTGGGGAGTCTCGCGTGATTGGCTGGCTGAGCGGTCGCGTGCTGCACCAGTTGCGAAACGGAGCGCTCCTTATTGACGTGCAGGGCGTTGGCTACGAGGTCCACGTCGCGTCGAACGAGTTGCCACCATTCGATGAGCTCATCGAACTGTTCATCTTTACTGTTGTTCGAGAGGACGCCATTCAACTCTTTGGTTTTCACACAATTGAAGACCGCGAATTCTTTGAACTCTTGCTGGTAACACCGGGCGTTGGCCCCTCCACCGCGCTCGGAGCGCTTCGAACCATGAGCGTCGCCGAGCTCGCGTTCGCCATTGAAAGTGACGACGCCAAGAAGGTGGCGACGATCTCGGGTATTGGACCAAAAACCGCGAGTCGCATCGTGCTGGAGCTCAAGGGCAAAGTTATGGTTGATGGCTCCTTCGAGCCGAGTCCGTCAACGATCCACGTCAACGCCGTCATCGACGACGCCCTTCGCGCACTTGGTTACACGGGTCACGAGGTGCGCGAAGCTCTCAACGACGTCGTGCTGCCCGCCGACGAGTCCGAAGCTCTGCGCGCCGCACTGCAACTCTTGAGGCGATCGTGACCAAGCACGAACTCAACCTTGAACTACTTCGCGACCACGTCGTGGCGCCCGAGGCGACCGAGCACGAGCGCCACGCCGAAGTGTCACTGCGTCCACAGACGCTCGCGGACTTCGTGGGTCAGCGCGACCTGGTGGGGCACCTCGAGGTAGTTCTCGGCTCAGCGCGAGCTCGAAACCAATGCGCCGACCATTTGCTCTTCGCTGGACCGCCCGGACTCGGGAAAACGTCGCTCGCGAGCATCGTCGCGAGTGAGATGGGTTCGGGATTTCGTGTCACCTCCGGGCCCGTGCTCTCACGTCCGGGTGATTTGGCGGCCCTTCTCACTGATCTCCAAGACGGCGACGTGCTTTTCATTGATGAGTTGCATCGACTCCCTCGTGCGGTTGAAGAAGTGCTCTATCCCGCGATGGAAGACCTTCGCCTCGACGTCATGATCGGTCGGGGACCTTCGGCGCGGTCCATTCGCCTCGACTTGCCGAACTTCACGCTGGTCGGTGCGACGACGCGCACCGGGCTCGTCGCGGCACCGCTACGAGATCGATTCGGGTTCATTGGACAGCTCGACCTCTACGACGTTGAGGAACTCACGCTTATCGCTCAGAGATCGGCGGGACTTCTTAACGTCGCGCTCGATCCCGTCGCGGCGCAGGTCATCGCGTCGAGGAGTCGCGGCACCCCGCGCGTCGCGAACCGCTTGCTGCGACGAGTGCGCGACTACGCGTCGGTGAAGGGCCACGAGAAGATCAACGAAAGCGTTGCGCTGGATGCGCTTTCGCTCTTTGGCGTTGACGAGTTTGGACTCGACAAGATCGACCGGCGGATTTTGACGTTGCTCTGTGAGCAGTTCGCGACGCAACCAGTTGGCCTGACGACCCTCGCGCACGCGTGCGGTGAAGAGCCCTTCACGATCGAAGACGCGTATGAGCCCTACCTGTTGCGATCGGGTCTAATGGTGCGTACGCCTCGAGGACGTGTCGCCACCGAACGAGCGTACGAACACCTAGGAATTCAACCGCGCCACGGGGGCCTTTTCTAGGGTCTCAGCCTCCAGCGAGTAGAGTTTCTCTGTCCGTTAACGAAGGAAATCCTTATGTTGGTTGCTGCTGGTTCTGGTTCGTCGTCGATTCTGATTATCTACGTCATCGTCTTCGGTGCGCTCTACTTTTTCTACCTGCGTCCGCGCTCGAAGAGGCAGAAAGCGCAGCGTTCGGAGTCACGAAAAGTAGAGGTCGGCCAACGCGCGCAGACCATTGGTGGCTTCGTCGGCACGGTCGTGAAGAACGAGAGCGACCTCGTCACGTTGCGTAGCGCCAGTGGCGTAGAGCTCGACTTCATCCCTTCAGCCATCGCGCGCCGCTACGACCCGGTGCCTGAATCGAGCGACGATCACTCAACGGAAGGTGACGCTAAGTAATGCCGCCACAGGTTGGCTCACGACGATCTTTGATCGTCAGTCTCATTCTCACCATTGCAATTGCGTTTGGATCACTGGCGGCGACGTTGTCGCTCGGTTGGGGTCCGAAGTTGGGTCTGGACTTGGCCGGCGGACTTTCGGTCGTCTACAAACCAACGACGCACGCCACGACCGCAGACTTGCAAGAGGTCGTGTCGATTCTTTCCAATCGCGTGAATGGACTCGGTGTCTCCGGCGCCAAAGTCAACCTTCAGGGCAAAGACGTCGTCGTCAGCGTGCCGGGCGTCACCGACGCGCGAAATGTTCTGGCCATCGTTGGCCAGACCGCGCAACTCTTGTTCCGTCCGGTCCTATGTCAAGCGGCCGTGGGAACGAAACTCACCGGACTTGGCTCGAAGGCCTTACCGACATGTGGTGCTTCGTATCTGATGAGCCAGGCGAATCTTGCGGTTACGCCGGCAAACAACGTCCAAGGGTTCACTAGCAACACGCCGCCGCCCGACCCAGCGTTTACCAACATCGCTTCCACGCCGGCGAATCAAGACCTTCCACAAGACACGGTGCTCTTGCCGCTGCTTGGAAAACCAGGGGTGCGCTACGTCCTGGGGCAATCCCAGTTGACGGGTCATTCCATAAAGAAGGCGCTAGCACAACAGGATCAAGCAGGTGCGTGGGTCGTCAACTACACGCTCACTCCAAGTGGCAGTCCTCTCTGGGATCAAGTTGCCCAAAAGAACTTCCACCAACTGCTCGCGATTGAACTCGACGGCGTTGTTCAGTCGGCGCCCATCATTCAGCCCGGTCAGTCGACCTTCACGAGTTTTGCTGGTCAGGGGCAGATCTCGGGGTCCTTTACGCAGGCCTCGGCGCAGAATCTGGCCCTCGCGATGAATTTTGGCGCGCTGCCGGTTCGACTCCAGGCACTGAATACCCGAACCGTCTCGCCGTCGCTGGGCCACTCCGCGCTTGTCGCAGGTCTTGGGGCGGGCCTCGCTGGTCTCGCGCTCGTGCTCCTCTACACGATCCTCTACTACCGAGCTCTTGGCCTGGTTATCGTGCTCGGGCTCGCGGTGACCGCGGCGTTGTTGTGGGCGATTATCTCGGCGCTCGGCCATACGGCCTTCGCGCCCAGTTTCGACTTGGCGGGTGTTACCGGATTGATTGTGTCGATTGGTATCACGGTGGACAGTTACATCGTGTACTTCGAACGATTGAAAGACGAGGCCCGAGCAGGGCGCTCGGTGCGGTCCTCGGTTGATCGCGGTTTTCGCTCCGCGTGGCGCACGGTGGTCGCCGCCGACACAGTGAGTCTTCTCGCCGCAGTACTGCTCTACCTCATCGCGGTGGGCGACGTGCGAGGATTCGCTTTCTTCCTTGGACTCTCGACAATCATGGACGTCGCGATTACGTGGTACTTCACGCGTCCCCTCGTGATTCTTCTCGGTCGCCGCGGATCGGCGAGCAACTCCGCGCTTTCGATGGCGGCTGGCTTACACGCGGGAGCGCAGAGTGAGTAGCGAGACCGAAGAGATGACGCTCGACGAGGGCGTGACCTACGGTCCCTTCGGTCGCCTGTACCACGGACTTACGACCGTGGACTTCGTCGGACGACGCAAGATATGGTTCGCCATTTCTGCCGTGATCATCGTGATCGGGCTCGGTTCCCTAGCCATTCGCGGCTTCAACCTGGGTATCGACTTCAAGGGCGGTAGCTCGTGGGAAGTTCTGGCGCCGAACACGTCGATTGCCAACATGACTCACGCCGTTCAAAGTGCCGGATTGAATAATCCGAGTGTGGCGAAGTTGGGTTCGGATACCTATCAGGTGACGGCGAACCTCAATTCACTTTCACAGACCCAACTCACCGCCGAGACCACAAAGGTCGTCGACGCGATGGCTAAAGTCGCGCACGTTAGTAACAATCAGGTGTCGACGAGCAACGTTGGTCCCACCTGGGGTGGTCAGATCACGAACCGCGCGCTCGAGGCGCTCATCATCTTCTTTATCGCCGTCGTGGCCTACATCAGCATTCGATTTGAGCCGAAGATGGCCGCCGCCGCGTTCATTGCAATGGTCCACGACTTGCTCGTGACGATTGGGGTGTTCTCGATTTTTGGATTCCAGATCACCCCCGATACCGTGATCGCGATCCTGACGATTCTTGGTTATTCGCTCTACGACACGGTCGTCGTCTTCGACCGAGTGCGCGATAACGCCGGCGGTGTGCTCAAAGGCGGCGATATCACCTACAGCGAGATGGTCAATCTCTCGATGAACCAGACTCTCGCACGCTCCATCAACACGTCAATGGTGGCCATTTTGCCGGTGCTTTCCGTACTGCTCATTGGCGCGTATCTTCTCGGCGCGACGACATTGCAGAACTACGGCCTTGCGCTCTTCGTTGGTCTCATGAGTGGTGCGTATTCGTCGATCTTTATTGCCAGCCCCTTGCTCGCCTGGATGAAGGAACGCGAACCTCGTTACCAAGAACTCGCCGAGCGCGTCGGCGCTCGCTCTGGTCGTCGTACCTTGACGGCTTCGAGCGCGGCTCTGCAAGGTGCACAGACGGGCTCGACGAACGCGCGTCCCTCGCGTGCCGGTCTGTCGCCGGGGACCATCCAAGCACGCGCGCGCAAGCAGAAACGCCGTTAACGCACCGGTAGGCTGACCGTATGGTTAGTCTCACTTCACGCTCGACAGCCGATCCCGTGCTGCTGAGTTCGATTGAGCGCCTGATCGCGCACTTTAACGAGCATCACGAAAGCGGCGACGTTGAGTTGATTCGCCGTGCCGGGATAGCCGCCATTAATGCCCACGAAGGCCAATTACGAAGAACCGGCGAGCCCTACGCCACCCATCCCATTGCGGTGGCTGGTATCACCGCGGACTTGGGCCTCGACGAGATCACTATCGCGGCAGCACTACTGCACGACGCCGTCGAGGACACTGGCGTGACCACGCTATGGCTCGCGAAAGAGTTCGGAGATCAGGTAGCGGCCGTCGTGGACGGCGTGACGAAGCTCGACCGACTGGAGTTTGACTCTAAAGAAGCGCAACAGGCCGCCACGATTCGCAAGATGTTCATCGCCATGGCCCAGGACTGGCGCGTACTGCTAATCAAGTTGGCCGATCGTCTGCACAATATGCGCACGATTTCGGTGATGCCGATGCATCGTCAGCGTTCCATCGCCCAAGAGACGCTTGACGTTTACGCGCCTCTCGCTCACCGTCTCGGGGTCCAACAGGTCAAGTGGCAACTCGAAGACTTGAGTTTCGCCACGCTGCACCCCAAGCGCTACGCCGAGATTGAGCAGATGGTCGCCGCGCGTCAGCCCGAACGCGAGGCGTACCTGAGCGAAGTTATGGCCACGCTCACAAAGAAACTTGACGAGTTCGGTATCAAAGCCGAAGTTCGCGGACGCCCGAAGCACTTCTGGAGTATCTACGAGAAGATGGTCGTCGGCGGCAAAGAGTTCGACGAGATCTTCGACCTCGTCGGACTGCGCCTCATTGTCGACGAAGAGCGCGACTGTTGGGCGGCGCTTGGTGCGATTCACGCCCTGTGGGCGCCGGTGCAAGGTCGTTTCAAGGACTTCATTAACTCTCCGAAGTTCAACCTCTACCAGTCACTGCACACCACGGTGATTGGACCGCGTGGCAAGTCGGTCGAAGTGCAGATTCGCACCCAAGAGATGCACCGTCGTGCGGAGTTCGGTGTCGCGGCGCACTGGAGCTACAAAGAGGGCGCGTCGGCGAAAGAAGTGGCGTGGATGCAGCGACTCGCCGACGTCGAGCAAGAAGAGAACGATCCGATTGCTTTTTTGGAAGCGCTGAAGCTCGACCTTGGTCAAGACGAGGTCTATATCTTTACACCCAAGGGACGTGTCATTCCCTTGATTGAAGGCGCGACGCCCATCGACTTCGCCTACGCCGTGCACACCGAAGTTGGCCACCACTGCGTCGGCGCGAAGGTCAACGGGAAATTGGTGCCGCTCGACACGGTGCTTCGCTCAGCTGACGTCGTCGAGATCGTCACGAGCAAAAACGAGAACGCGGGACCTTCACGTGACTGGTTGAATATCGCCCAATCCTCTAGGGCCAAATCGAAGATTCGCCAGTGGTTTCAGCGCGAGCGCCGTGATGACGCCATCGACGGCGGTCGCGAAGAACTGACCAAGGCGCTGCGTCGTGAAGGATTGCCCATCGCGACGTCGCTGTCTTCGAGCGCGCTCGACGCGGTGATTGCCGCCATGAATCTCGAAGACCTCGACGCGCTCTTCATGTCCATCGACAGTGGCCAGATCTCGGCTCACGCTGTTGTCCAACGACTCGACCGCGAACTTAGAGGTGGCGACGCCGAGCAAATGCCCACGACGGTCACAAAGGCCCCGCGCACGAGTCGCTCATCACGCCGCACGGCCGGTGTCTACGTCGAGGGCCTCGACGACGTCATGGTTCATCTGGCGCGATGTTGTTCGCCGGTGCCCGGCGACAGCATCATGGGATTTATCACCCAAGGACGAGGCGTGTCGGTGCACCGCGACGACTGTTCGAACGCCGTTGCCTTGGCGCAGCGACTCGGCGAGCGCATCATTGACGTCGAGTGGGACGGATCAGCCGGCGGTCAGTATCGGGCGGTCCTGGAGATCATGGCCTTTGATCGCTCTCGGTTGTTGCTTGACGTGTCAAAGGTCGTCGCGGAATATCACCTCAACATCATCTCGAGTAGTTCCACGACGTCGGGGGCGCGCATCGTGCGCATGGTCTTTGACGTCGAACTCGCCGATCCGACGCACTTGTCGAGTCTCTTGGCGGCCCTAAAGGGCGTCGACGGTGTCTTTGACGCCTTTCGCCAGTTGCCCGGACAGAACAAGACCTCATGAGCGAAGCGGTCGTGCCGTTCAAGGCTCCCGTCGGTACTCACGACGTGCTCGCGCCGACGTCGGCGCTATGGGAGGGGCTCGTCGCGATCTTTGCCCAGAGCGCGTACCGTTACGGCTTCTCATTGGTAATGACCCCATTGTTCGAAGACGTTGGCGTGTTCTTGCGGGGGATTGGCGAACAGAGTGACGTCTTCCGTAAAGAAATGTACGTCTTCGAAGACCGCGGCGAGCGTCGTTACGCACTTCGCCCCGAGGGAACGGCCTCGGTAGTACGCGCCTTTATCCAGCACCAACCAACCACGCCGTGGAAAGCCTGGTACGTCACGCCGGCCTTTCGCTACGAACGACCCCAGGCCGGTCGCTACCGTCAGCACTACCAACTTGGTGTTGAAGTGCTCGGCACCGACGATCCGGCCGTGGACGTTGAGGTCATTGCCCTGGCGAGCGGGTTTTATCAAGCCATTGGTCTTCGTAAAGTACGTCTCTTAATCAACTCCATGGGTCACGACGTCTGTCGCGGTGCGTACGTCACACTGCTGAGCGCGCACTTCAAAGTCAATGAGACGCAACTTTGCGACGAGCACCGAGAGATCTGGCGTGAGAACCCACTGCGAGTGCTCGACTGCAAGCGTGATCCCTGCGTCGAGGTCACGTCACGGGGACCAATGTTGATCGATCATCTCTGCGACGACTGTCGAGCGCACTTTGACAAAGTCATTAAGGGCCTCGTGTCACTTGGTATTGACAGCACGCTCAGTCCTCGGCTGGTTCGAGGCTTTGACTACTACACGCGCACGACTTTCGAGTTCGTCGCCGACGCGCTCGACGGCGCCCAGAACGCCATCGGCGGCGGTGGTCGCTACGACAAGTTAGCGGAAGAGCTCGGTGGGAAGCCCACGAGCGGCATTGGTTTTGGCAGTGGGGTAGAGCGGCTTCTACTCGCGCGTGCGGCTGAAAAGGTTGACGACGAGTTGCTTCGTCGCTCGCTCGATCTCTTCGTTATCGACACGACAGGCGACGACGCCGCGACCGTGCTCGTCGAACAATTGCGCGTGGCTGGATTCGCGACCGATCGCGCCTACGATCAGCGCTCGATGAAGGCCCAGATGAAGGTGGCTGACAAGTCAGGCGCGCGTCTGGCCTTGCTGCTCGGACCAGATGAGATCGCGGCCGGTGAGGTTACGATTAGAGACTTGCGAAGCAAGGACTTTGAGCAGACGCAACAACGCGTTGCTCTGAGTGAGATCGTCTCGACGGTTGCCAATCTACTGACGAAGTGAAGTGATGATGCCTACGAATTTTGAAGCCACCAGCATGCGCGACCATCTCTGCGCTTCGGTGAATGAAGACCTCGTGGGCGAGCGCGTCAGCGTCTGTGGATGGGTTGCCAAGCGCCGCGAGCACGGCGAACATCTGGCGTTCGTTGACGTGAGAGACCATTCGGGCGTGGTGCAAGTTGTCGTCGAAGGAACGGTCGACGTGCGAAGCGAGTACGTCGTTCGCGTTACGGGCACGGTGACGTCGCGACCACCCGGTACGGTCAATGACCGATTGGCGTCGGGAGCAGTTGAATTGAGTGACTGCCAGGTCGAAGTGCTCTCATTGGCTGACGTGCCGCCATTTCAACTCGACGATCGCGTGGACATCGACGAGCAAGTGCGCCTTCGTTACCGCTACTTAGACATCCGTCGCGACAAGATGCAACAGAACCTTCGACTTCGCGCCAAAGTTAACGCCGCGCTTCGTCGTTCGATGGACGCGCAGGGTTTCTGCGAGGTCGAGACACCGTTGCTGTGGGCCCCGACACCCGAAGGTGCCAGGGAGTTCGTAGTGCCCTCGCGCCTGCAGCCCGGTGAGTTCTACGTTCTGCCCCAGAGTCCCCAGATCGCCAAGCAACTCTTGATGGTCGGTGGTTTCGATCGCTACTACCAAATCGCCCGGTGCCTTCGAGACGAGGACCTTCGGGCCGATCGTCAGTTCGAGTTCATCCAACTTGACCTTGAAGCGAGTTTCGTCACACAAGAGGACATAATTGGTTTCGTTTCCGCGGCGGTACTTGACGCCGCCGAAGTGGCGACGGGAGTTCGCCCTGGGGTCATTGGGCACATGACCTGGGCCGAGGCGCTCGATCGCTACGGCACCGACAAGCCCGACCTGCGCTTTGACATGGCACTGCACGATCTCTCGGAAGCCTTCGCCAACAGCAACGTAAAGGCGTTCGCCGCGCCATCGCTGAAGGCACTTCGAGTACCCGACGGCGCGAGTTTTTCTCGCTCCAAGCTCGATCAACTCACCGACCAGGCAAAGCAACTCGGCGCCAAAGGTTTGGCGTGGTTCCGCGTGACGGGCGAGGGATTGGACTCACCGCTGGCGCGCTTTCTTAGCGAGAGTGAAACTACTGCTATTGCCAATGTTGACGGTGCCAAGGAAGGTGACCTCGTTCTCATCGTCGCCGACGAGTACGTCGAAGCCTGTCACGTCCTAGGCGCGTTGCGCGTCGCAATTGGTTCGCCACGAGTGAGTGAGGGTCCACACCACTACGTGTGGGTGACGGAGTTTCCGATGTTCGAAGGCATCGACGAGGACGGCAATCTTCAGGCCGCGCACCATCCCTTCACGATGCCTCATCCCGAAGATCTCGAACTGCTCGAAAGCGATCCTCTTAAGGCTCGCTCTCAGGCGTACGACCTCGTACTCAACGGTTGGGAACTCGGCAGTGGATCGGTGCGTATCCACCGCGCCGACATTCAGTCGCGCGTCTTTCGAGCCCTTGGGATCAGTGACGACGAGGCACAGAACCGGTTCGGTTTCCTCCTCGGCGCCTTTAAGTACGGTGCGCCCCCGCACGCGGGCTTCGCCTTTGGTATCGATCGACTCGTGGCAATTTTCGCCGGCGAAGAGAACATCCGTGAAGTCATCGCCTTTCCTAAGACCCAGTCGGGTGCTGATCTGATGACCGGCGCGCCCAAGAGCATCACCGAGCGCCAGTTGCGCGACTTGCACGTGAAGCTCGCGCCAAAAGGTTCGTGATCTACGTCTCTCTTTGACGACGCCGTCAGCGAGCGCTTGCGCGAAGCGGCACCGTTAGCGGAACTTTTGCGTCCGCGCACACTTGATGAGCTGGTGGGCCAAGACCACTTGGTGGGCTCGGACGGACCGTTGCGACGATTCGTCGAGGCGCGTCAATTGAGCTCCATGATTCTCTGGGGTCCGGCAGGTACCGGTAAGACGACGTTGGCGCGCATCGTGGCGAGCGAGGCTGACTACGTGATCGAAAGTCTCTCGGCGGTGTCGAGTGGCGTGAAAGACGTCCGTGAAGCCCTGGTGCGTGCACGAGAGCGTCTCGGTGAGCGGGGTCAGCGCACCGTGCTGTTCATCGACGAGGTTCATCGCTTCAACAAGGCACAACAGGATCTCCTACTGCCCGCGACCGAGACTGGCGAAGTAGTACTGATCGGCGCCACGACCGAGAATCCGTACTTCGAGGTCAATGCGGCGCTCATGAGTCGTTCCACCTTGTGGCGACTGCTTCCACTGGGCGAAGAGGATCTCGCGACCCTCGTACGACGTGGACTTGCGCTTCGTGGCGCGACGATGACGAACGACGCCCTTCGAGCGGTGACGTCGTCCGCCGACGGTGACGCGCGAAGCGCACTCACGACGCTCGACACCGCCATCATCCTCGCCACACTCGAAGAAGAAGGCCAGGGCGTTGACGTGCAACACGTCGCTCGTGCGAGGGACGGTCGTCTCTATCACCAGTCCGCCGATACGCACTACGACCAAATCAGTGCCTTCATCAAGTCGCTGCGCGGTTCGGATCCTGACGCGGCGCTCTACTGGCTCGTCACGTTGCTCGAAAGTGGTGAGAGTGCTCGATTCATAGCTCGTCGCCTCGTGATACTCGCGAGCGAAGACGTCGGTCTCGCCGAGCCATTGGGACTCCTCGTGGCTGAAGCGGCGGCGCGAGCAGTTGAGTTCGTGGGACTACCCGAGGCTCGCCTCACGCTGGCGCACGCGACGCTCACGCTTGCCTTGATGCCCAAAAGCAACTCCGTGACGCGAGCTCTTGGAGCAGCGACGCAAGCGGTGCAGTCGGGTGGTCTCGTGGAGGTGCCAGCACACTTGCGCGACGCGTCGTACAAAAGCGCCGCGTTGCTCGGCCACGGCACCGAGTACCGCTACCCGCACGACTATCCCGACGGCTGGGTCGACCAGACGTATCTTCCCGACGTGCACGCCGAGTCGACGTTTTTCGAACCGTCATCGTTGGGAAGAGAGCGTGCGCTCGTCGAACAGTGGCGAGCGCGAACGAACCGCTCTCATCAGGACGAACCACCCGCGCCAGTAGAGTAAATCACGTGGAAGCCGCCCAACTTCGATCAATTTTCCTCGACTACTTTGCCGCCAACGGCCACACCGTGGTGCCGTCGGCGAGCCTGATACCCCACGATCCCTCGCTGCTCTTCACGGTGGCGGGGATGGTTCCCTTTAAGCCCTACTTCTCTGGCGAAGAGACGCCGCCCTATCGTCGTGCCGTCTCGGTACAGAAGTGCTTTCGCGCCTCCGACATCGAGATCATCGGCACCACGCAGCGTCACCTCACGTTCTTTGAGATGCTCGGCAATTTCTCCTTTGGGGACTACTTCAAAGAAGGCGCCATTACGTATGCTTGGCAGCTAATTACTGAGGGATTCGGCCTGGACCCTGAGCGCTTGTGGGTCACCGTGCACGTCTCTGATGACGAGGCCGCGGATCTGTGGCGTGATCTCATCGGCGTTCCCGCTGAACGGATCCAGCGCCTCGACGAGGACAATTTCTGGGCAATGGGCGAAGTGGGGCCCTGTGGCCCCTGCTCCGAGATCTTCTATGACAAAGGCGCGTCGTTTGGCGCCGACGGTGGTCCGGCCTTTGGGGGCGAGGACCGTTTCGTCGAGTTCTGGAACCTGGTCTTTACACAGTACGAAAGGGGTGTCGGGGGCACGCTGACCGAATTGCCGCAAAAGAACATCGACACGGGCGCGGGATTTGACCGCACGTTAGCAATTTTGAATGGCGTCGATTCAGTGTTCGCGACTGATCTCTTCGCGCCGCTCATTGAAACGGCGTCACGCGCACTGAACGCGAACTACGGCGACGAGGAACCGGTCGACGTGGCCATTCGTCGCATCGCTGATCACGGGCGAGCGATGACGATGCTGGTCGCTGACGGCGTCCTTCCCTCGAACGAAGGTCGCGGGTACGTGCTTCGCCGAATCATTCGTCGCGCGGTGCTCGCCGCTCGAAGGGCCGGTTCAGAGAACGCACTCGCGGCCTCGCTCGTCGACGCGACGATAGAAAAGATGGGCAGCGCGTACCCGGTCATCGTGAAGGACCGCGATCTCATTGTCGAGATCTTGGAACGCGAGGAAGCCGGGTTTGCTCGAACCCTCAAGACCGGTCTCGCGCTACTCGACGAGGCGCAGGGGAAAGTACTCGCCAGCGGCGCTACTATCTTTCCTGGTGAAGTGGCGTTTAAGTTGCACGACACGCACGGATTTCCCATCGAGTTGACGGACGAGATCGTGGCGGAGTCGGGACTGAACGTCGACCGCGACGCCTTCGATGAGGCGATGCAGAGCCAGCGTGAACGCGCGCGCTCCAGTGCCAAGACACTTCGCGTTGCCGACGACGTGCAATACCGCGATCTCATTGAACGCCACGGGGCAACAGAGTTCGTCGGACGTGACGTCACGCGCTACAGCATCGAGACGACAGTGCTCGCCGTGCTCGCAGGAGAGAACGGCGAGAGCGAACTCTTCCTTGACACCACGCCGTTCTACGCAGAGTCGGGCGGCCAAGTGGGCGATACCGGCGCGGTAGTGACCGAGACCGGTCGCTTCGAGGTGCACGACACCCAAAATGTCGCCGGGGGCCTCTTCGCTCATCGTGGGCGACTGAGCGGTGAAGTACTGCCTGGTCAGAGTGCGATCGCGACGATTGAACCCGAACGACGTGAAGCAACGCGTCGTAATCACACCGCGACGCACTTGCTACACGCGGGACTGCGCAGTGTGCTCGGTGATCACGTGCGCCAACAGGGTTCCTACGTCGGTCCCGAACGTCTGCGATTCGACTTCTCTCATGGTGCTGGGCTCTCCGCGGATGAGACTAAAGAGATACTTACGATGGTGAACACTGACGTTGTCTTGAATGAGCACGTCGACACCATCCAGACCTCGAAACGCGAAGCCGAGTCGATGGGAGCGGTGGCCTTCTTCGGCGACAAGTACGGCGATCGCGTGCGCGTCGTTCGAGCGGGGCGTCACAGTCTCGAATTCTGTGGTGGCACGCACGTGGATCGCTTAGGCGACATCGGTCAGATCCAAGTGGTCAGTGAGTCGTCGATTGGTGCCAATACCCGACGACTCGAAGCCGTCAGCGGACTCGGAGCGCATCGGCGCAGTTACGAGATGGAACAAGCCCTTGGTTCGGTCGCGACTCTGTTGAAGACTTCCATGGAAGACGTCGTGCCCGCACTAGAGCGACTCTTCGATCGTCAACGAGAAGTGGAGCGAGAGATTGCGTCGTTGCGCCAGGCGCAGCTCGCACAGTTCGCCAGTGAGCTTGACGCCCAAAGCGACGGTGACGTTGTGGTGGCGCGCGTGGACGGTTATCCCGGTGAACAGCTGCGCTCCCTCGCCCAAGATCTTCAACATCGCGGACGCCGTGTCGTGGTGTTGGTGGGAGAGAACGACGACAAGGTGTCGCTCGCGGTAGCGACCGACGGTTCGCTTGACGCCGCGAGCACGGTAAAGACCCTCGCGACGCACGTTGGCGGCGGCGGTGGCGGATCAACTCGCCTGGCGCTCGCTGGTGGTCGCGAACCCAAAGGAATCGACGCGGTCCTCGTAGCGGCGAAGGCGCTCTAAGAGCTGGATGGCACGTTTTCTTGGCATCGACCCTGGTGCAGTGCGATGCGGCATTGCGATCACTGACTCCGCTGCCACTATGGCTTTTCCTCGACCGGCCCTCGCGCGCGACGAGCTACTAATTTCGTCGCTTCGTGAACTGACCCGCGACGAGGGCGTAAGTGTCGTCGTCGTGGGTCGACCGGTCGCTCTATCGGGCAATGAGACGTCGAGCACGATCCAAGCCGATGCCTTTTACCTCGAACTCGTTGGCGCTTTGAATGATCTCACGGTAACTCAGTGCGACGAACGATTGACCACCGTCGAAGCTCAGCGATCACTGCAACGGGCCGGCCTTAAGGCTAAACAACACCGCGATCACGTCGACAGCGCCGCGGCGGTCATCATGCTGCAAAACTACGTTGATGGCCACCATGTTGACTAGGCCGATCCGTCGCGCGCTTTTGGCCGTGGTGGTCGTAGTGGTGCTCTTTGGTGCCTGGTTCGCGTTGCAAGTCGACCCCGTCTTCGCGGGTAAGGGTCGAGAAGTCATCGTGACGGTCCACTCGGGCGATTCGCTGGCGACGATCGCAGGAGCACTGCACACGCAAGGCGTGATCGCTTCGCCCTTCGCGTTTCGCTTGGAGAACTTGGCACTCGGCACGCCACTGATACGAGCTGGTTCCTATCAACTCCGACAAGGATCCTCGTTCGCGACCGTACGTGCGGTGCTTGGAAATCTTCCCAACGTAGACGTGGTGACGGCGGCGCCGGGACTGACACTGCACGAAATTGCCGTCAACCTAGCGAACGTGAAGGGCAATACGTACGCGAACGCATTCGCGGCCGCAATGACGAGCGCACGGACACCGAGTCCGTTTGGTAGTGGCAAGTCCCTTGAAGGTCTCATCGGTGCGGGTACATACATCATCAAACCCTCCATCACCGCCCAAGAACTCGCGAGCGAGATGGTTCAACGATTCACTAGCCAAGCCGCCTCCGTGGGCCTGACGCCAACGACAACGGCGAATGGACTCAACGCTTATCAGTTGGTCGTTGCCGCGTCAATCGTCGAAAAAGAGGGCTACTACCCCCACAACATGCCCAAGGTCGCAAGGGTGATCTTCAACCGATTGGCGAGGGGTGGGCCATTGCAAATGGACGCCACCGTGCTGTACTACTTGGGCCTAGACGGCGGCACCGTCACCCACGCCATGTTGCAAACCCCCACGCCCTACAACACGTACTTGAACAATGGCCTCACGCCCACACCCATCTGCACCGTGTCGACCATCGCGCTCAAGGCCGTCCTGCACGCGCCACCAGGCCCGTGGCTGTACTTCACGGTGATTGACAAGAATGGGGACGAGGCCTTCGCCACGACGTTCGCTCAGCAACTCAAGAACGAACAGATCTTCGCCTCCGGAGGCGCCTCGTGACGTGGCGGGTCGGTGTGGTCGGCTCGCCAATCGCGCACTCGTTGTCGCCACTCCTCCACGAGACGGGACTCAAGCTCTGCGGCCTTGAGGGAACCTCAAGGCGCGTCGAGCTTAATCTCAAGGGCGCAAAGAAGTTGGGAACGATTCTGAAGGCAGACTTTGACGCGTTGTCGGTGACGAGCCCATTGAAAAGTGCGGCCTTCGAACTCTGTGACGAGGTGAGTGAGGTCGCGTCGCGGACGAAGTCCGTGAACTCTCTCTTGGTACGTGAGGGAAGAGTGCTCGGCGCGAGCACCGACGGTGAGGGGTTTCTTAACGCCGTGATCAAGTCCTTTGGTCCCGTGATTGAGAACGCGCATGTCGTTGTGCTCGGCGCGGGGGGAGCGGCGAGCGCGATCGTCGACGCGCTCGTGCACCATGGCGTTGGCTCCGTCGTCGTTCACGGACGAAATGAAGCCAAAGTGGAAGAACTGGCCAGTCGCTCGAAAAACGTATTTTCGAGTTCACTGGTCTATCGTCCCGTGGATCTCGTGGTCAACACCGTGACGGCGGGGGGCAGGGACGTTGAGGCGGCAGTCTTACAAGGCGTGCACCACGAAACAATCGCCGTTGACATCACCTACGAACCGCGCAACTCCACGTGGCGCCAGCTCTACATTGACGCAGGTTGTCGCACGATGAACGGTCTCGCGATGTTGGCGTACCAAGCTGCGCTGCAGATGGATTGGTGGTGGGGTGTGTCACTAGACGGCGCCGCACTCCTTGAGGTGTTGCAATGAACACAATAATGACGCGACTTCGACCGAAGGACTCTTTCGACATTGGACTCTTTTTTGGCATGATCGCTCTGGGCGTGACCGGCGTGATCATGATTTACAGCGCGACAAAACAGGCGCTCATCAACGCCGGTGAGAATCCGCATTACTACTTGGAACGTCAAGCGTTCTTTGTGCTGATGGGTATCGTGGCCATGTACATTGTGTCGCGTATCGATTATCGCCGCTTTGAGATCGCCGCCACGCCGCTGTACGTAGGTTCACTCTTTGCGTTGGCGGGCGTCTTCGTCATTGGCAAAAGCTCCCTTGGTGCGCAGCGTTGGTACAGCTTCGGCACTTCCATTCAGATCCAACCGAGTGAGTTCACCGTGTTGTTCTTGATTTTGGCGGTGGCGACGTTTTGCCAACGGCGATCCGAAGGTCTCACGATGTACGACGTCATGCGATTGCTCGTCATGGCCGCAGTGCCCCTGGCGTTGATCGTCAGGCAACCTGACCTTGGCACGTCGGTAATCATCGTCTTAATCGTGTCGGCGATGATGGTGATCGCTGGCGTGCCACCAAGGTTCATGACCTTGTTGGCCGTGGTGGGATCATTGGGCCTCACGGCGGCGGTCTATCTCCAATTCCTGCACAAGTATCAAGTTGATCGCTTTGTGTCGTTCCTCAACCAGAACTCGACCAATTCCAATTTGTCCAAGTTGATCTACGAGGTCAATAACGCGAAGAGTGGCATCGGTTCGGGTGGCGTTCGAGGTGCCGGTCTCTTTCATGGATTGCAAACCGTGCTCGGCTACGTCCCCGAACAACGCACTGACTTCATTTTCACCGCGATCGGCGAGCAACTTGGCTTCATCGGTTCGGTACTTATCGTGTTGCTTTTGGCTTACGTCGCCTTTCGAATGTTCATGATTGGAAAAAACGCCAAGGACACGATGGGCAAACTCTTGTGCATTGGCGTGTTTATCTTCTTTGCCTTTAGCTGTTTTGAGAACATTGGTATGACGATGGGCATCATGCCCGTCGCGGGGATTCCCCTGCCGCTCTTGAGTTACGGAGGTTCGGCGGCCTTAGTGTTTTTTGTCGCGGGCGGCGTCGTGCTGTCGGTGTCTCGACGAGTAGGGAATTAGGGTGAAGCGTCATGAGTGATGAAGCACCCATCAACGACGAGAGTGTCACCAGCGAACTCGATGCGACGAGCTCATCGCCTAGCGCCGATGCCGTGATCTTTCGAGTGATGAACTTCGAGTCGGTACTCTTTGACCTTACGGACCCGTCGCCCCACGTGCACCTTATTGAAGCAGAAACGCCCTATCGCTACCTCGCTATTCCCGTTGCGTTACCCGACGCCATCGCGCTCCAACACGCCCACAGCGCCGTCGAGGGTCGCCGTCCTAGTACCCATGAGTTGATGACCTCGATGCTGACTCGCCTACAAGCTGAGGTCATAGCGGCGCGCGTCGTGCGCTACGAAGGCGGTGTGTTCTACGCGGAGTTGGATCTGATGACGCCTAAGGGTCGAATGACCTTCGACTGTCGCACCAGCGATGCCTTTTCGCTGGCACTTCGCCAAAGTGTGCCGGCGCCGATCCTTGTGGCCGAGGACGTGCTGCGCGACTACTACGCCTAGGTGAAGTGCACCGCGACGATTTCACCGCCGCGTTTCTCGGTGTTGTTCTCGTCCGATATTCGAAGCAGCAACGCCACGACAAGATAGTTAGCGAAGAGCGAACTACCGCCGTAGGCCATGAAGGGCAACGTAATGCCGGTGAAGGGTAGTAGGCGCATGACGCCAGCCATAATGAAGAATGCCTGTAGACCGATCAGTGCGGTGAGACCAGTCGCCGTAAGACGAACGAAGTCTGACGAGGCGCGCTGCGCGATACGAAATCCTTCGCCTACGAAGCAAGCGAATAGCGACAGCACCAAGATCACGCCGAGAAATCCCAACTCTTCCGCAACCGCGGCGAAGATCATGTCGGAAGTAATGAAAGGGACGTTGCCCGAATGACCGAGACCGAGTCCCGTGCCCGTGACGCCACCCGCAGCGATGGAGAACCATCCGTAAGCCAGTTGGTTGGAGTAGGCGAGGTGCGCCGGCGACCAAGGATCGAGCCATAGACCGATCCGGCTTTGAACTTGAAAGAAGAGCTTGTCGGCGAGGAAAGCACCTCCGACGAGGAGTCCGAGTCCAAGAAGTACGTACGTCTTTAGACCCGTCGTCACCCACAAAAGAGAGATGAACAGCGCGAAGATCAAAAGTGCGAAGCCGAGGTCATTCTCCGCGCCCAAGATCGCCACCGAGAGACCCCACGCCACGAGAATGGGTACCAGCACCTTCGGTGGGACGAAGTTTTTTGAGCCGAGCCGTTGGGTGGGTGTCGAGAGTAACTCTCGGTTCGCGGCGAAGTAGGAGGCGAAGAAGAAGACGAGGAGGATTTTTGCGATCTCGACGGGTTGAAATGAATGGGATCCAACGTGAACCCACAGACGAGCGCCATTGATTGTTTCGCCAAGGACGGGCAACATCGGCGCACAAAGAAGTCCCAGTCCCGCGAGGAGCGTCAAGTAGCGATAGCGATCGAGGTCTCGCACGTGACGGATCAATTTGAGGGTGACGACGAGTCCGATTGCACTTATGAGAAACCAAAACGACTGGACGCGCGCCAGAGGCGGATCCCACCGGGCGATCTCAACGTAACCAACGCCGTTGAGCAACGTAGCGATCGGTAGGAGAACCTCGGACGCGTTCGGGGCGTAGCGCACGATTGCGAAGTGCATGAGGAGTGAAATCACGACAACGCCGACGAGAAAGAGCGTGAAACTCGAGGGCATCTGGCCCTTCGCACCCAATGAGGCCAAGGCGTAGTACGCACCAGTAATTATCCAGGCCAAAACCATGAGTCCGAGCTCAGTCATGCGAGCGTTACTGGTTGTATTGGTGAACGGCGTCGCCGGTGGCGTCGGGCGGTCGAGTTTGGATTCTGCGTGTCGCGCCACGTTTCAACAGTAGTCGTACGATAGTAAGAAGCGAATGACAACTAAGAGGGAATCATCTGCAGTGGGTATAGATCTATCGTCGTTCGGACCTGAGAGGTTCTCTAGTCGCGAACTCTCGAGACTCGAGTTCGGCGCGCGGCTGTTGGACCTCGGCGACGACCAGAAGTTACCGGTTCTGGAACGATGCAAGTTCGTCGCGATTTTTGCCGACATGGTCGATGAGTTCTTCCAAGTGCGCGTCGTGAGTCTCGAGGACAAAGTCGCCGCCGGCGTTCAAACACCCTCGGTCGATGGCGTGCGACCTCGTCAACAACTCGCGGCAATTCGCGAACGAGTGCTCGAACTCATGGAACGAACAGATCGCTTGATGTTGGATTCAATTCTGCCCGAATTGGCGGCCGCGGGAATCGCCATCGTTCGCTACGCCGATTTAGAGAGTGAAGCGAAGGAGATGCTCGCCAAGTACTTCGACGAGAACGTCTATCCAGTGCTCACGCCTCTCGCCGTCGATCCCGGTCACCCCTTTCCGATGATTTCAAATCTTTCGCTCAACATCGCCGTCACGGTACGTGACGAGTTGACCGACGACGAACGAAGCGCGCGCGTTAAGGTTCCGAACTCGTTGCCACGATTCTTGAAGGCCGGACTTAACGAGTGGTGCCTCTTAGAGGACCTCATCATCGCGCACCTCGGTCGTCTCTTTCCGGGCATGACGATCGGACAAGCGGACCTCTTTCGTGTGACCAGAAACGCCGACCTCGCGTTGGAAGAGGACGAAGCGGATGACCTGTTAGTCGCCCTCGAGGTGGAGCTACGCCGCCGCCGCTTTGGCGAGGCACTGCGAGTTGAGATCCAGCGCGGCATGTCCGAAGAGTTCTTGAAGCTTCTGGTCGATCAACTGGATCTCGATCCATCCAACGTGTACGTCACCGACGCGATGTTGGGGCTTAGCGATCTCTGGAGTCTGTACGCGATTGACCGGCCGGATCTAAAGGGGGAAGGTTGGTCCCCACTCACGCCAAAGCGACTGCTCGACGGCGACCATGTCGGCGACGTCTTCGCCGCGATCCGAGAAGACGACATTTTGTTGCACCACCCTTACGAATCATTCACTGACTCGGTCGAACCCTTTACCGCGCAAGCGGCAGTGGATCCCAAAGTGGTGGGAATTAAGCAAGCGCTCTATCGCACATCGGGTGATTCACCGATCGTGGCGTCACTGATTCACGCGGCGGAGCGCGGCGAGCAGGTCGTGGCACTCGTCGAGCTAAAGGCGCGCTTTGATGAGGCGGCGAACATCGAATGGGCCAAGGCGCTGGAAGATGCCGGCGTGCACGTGGTGTACGGGATTGTCGGACTCAAGACACACTGCAAGATCACCTTGGTTTTGCGTTCTGAGGGCGACACCACGGTGCGTTACGTCCATATCGGCACCGGAAACTACAACGACAAGACCGCCCGTACGTACGAGGACTTCGGCCTGCTCACCTGTGATCCAGCGATTAGCCATGATGTAGGTGAGTTGTTTAACTTCCTCACGGGATTCGCTCGTATCGGGAACTACGAAAAGCTCATCGTCAGCCCACTCTCGACCAGAACGCGAGTAGTTGAGTTGATCAATGCTCAGCGCGATCGTGGAACGGATGGAAAAATCGCCATCAAGGTCAACGGCCTGACCGATCCGACGATCATCGATGCGCTCTACGAGGCCAGCATGGCTGGAGTCTCGATCCGCCTCGTCGTTAGAACGCTGTGCTCCCTGCGACCAGGCGTAGCGGGACTGTCGGAGAACATAAAGGTCCATTCACTGGTGGGCGAGTTCCTCGAGCACTCGCGTATCTTCGCCTTTGGCCATCCGGGTGAGCCTGATTTTTCCGTCTACATTGGCTCGGCCGATCTCATGGAGCGCAATCTTGATCGTCGAGTGGAAGTATTAGTGCCCATAGAGAAGGCGTCACTCCAGAGTGACTTACTCGAAGCATTCGAGATCACGTGGCGAGACGATCTCTTCACGTGGGTGCTCGGCACTGATCGTCGCTGGCGTCGCCTTCAGCCGGTCAATGGTTTCTCAGCGCAGCTCGAGTTCAAGCGTCGGGCAATGGATCGATCCCGTTCGCTTTCGCAGGTGTGACCTCGGTCGGTCGTCGCCACTGCAGACTCGCGTACGCGGCGCCACCGAGGGGTATGGGAATCCAGAAGTTCACGAGGCGATAGGCGAGTACGGCCAAGATGGCTTGGCTATGGGGTACGCCAAAACCGACCAGGGAAGTAATTAAGACAGTTTCGACGACGCCGAGTCCCGCCGGCGTCAAGGGAATCGCCGCGAGTACGTTTGCTAACCCGTAGGCGACGAGGAGATCTATCGGCGACACGATCGAACCAAAAGACCACAAGAACACCCAAAGGCAGGTCGCGTCCAAGAGCCAGTTGAGCGCCGCCCACGTAAAAGCCCACCAGAGCGTTCGTCGATTGTTGATGAGCAGCGTGATGCGGTCGGCGACCTTCGCGAGCAATGCCGTGATGGCGTCGGGGTTCAGCGAGGGGACGCGGCGCGCAATGGAGCGTAGCCACGCGTCAGCGTGACGTTGCCCCCTAGTGATCAAGAAGATCGTGCCAAAGAATGCCAACAGCAAGAACACCCCGGCGAGGGCCGCAAAGCCGTACCCGGGGTTAAAGCCGTTGATCGGAATTGAGATCACCAGCGCTACCCAAAAGATGATGTTCAAGACCACCGCCGACCCGGCGCCCTGGGTCGCGAGACCAAAGGCGTTCGTGTCCTTGGGCACGCCGAGATCGTTGAAGATCCGATACGCCAGCGCACCCGCGGGAGCGGTGCCACCGGGCACCACGTGACTGATCGCAAGACCTGCCATATTGACGCGAAGTGTGTTGTAGCGACTCGGGGCGAAGGGATACATCACGGTGCGGGTCAGTTCGACGTAGGCGAGGATGGCGCTGACTTCGAGTAGCACGCCAATCGCGACGAGGAGGGGATTAACGGAGGCGAGCAAGGGTAGAGAGTGTCGAGCCGTCCCGAACACTGGCAAAACGAAGTACCCAAAAACGAAGATGAGGGAACCAAAGCTGAGGATGAGACGAATCTCGCGCGGTAGAGCGAGGCGCTTTTCAGGTGCGTCGTCAGGCATAGGGCTTCCTTAAGCGTGCCACGTTCATCAAGCGCGTCGGTGCAACACGACGAGGCCAGTCTAGGCCAGGTCCTAGAATTTCCTAATGCCCACGCTCATCGTGCTGCCCACCTACAACGAAATTTTGAACGTCGAAGAGATGTTGCGTACCCTGCGCGAGGTGGTCCCCTCGTGTGACGTGCTCGTGGTCGATGACGCTAGCCCCGACGGTACGGCCGCCAAGGCCCGCGCCGTGGCAAAGGATCTTGGTCGCATCGACGTGCTCGAACGCACCGAGAAGAGTGGCCTAGGAGGTGCGTATCGCGCGGGATTCACGTGGGGCCTCGAACGCGGCTACGACCATCTCGTCGAGATCGACTGCGACTTCTCGCATGATCCTCGTGCGCTGCAGGCATTACTCGAGGCGTCGAGCGATCACGAGGTCGTCATTGGTTCGCGTTACATCAAGGGAGGCCATATTCCGCGTTGGTCGTGGTCCAGACGACTGCTGTCGCGAGGTGGCAATCAGTACGCGTCAATCGTGCTGGGACTTGGCGTGAACGACTCAACCTCGGGCTATCGCGTGTACTCCAAGTCCGCCCTGGAAAAGATCCACTACCAGAGCGTCACCGCGGACGGTTACGGATTCCAGATTGAGATGACGTATCGTGCCAGGCGAAACGGCGCGACCATCATCGAAGTACCGATCTCCTTTACGGATCGTCTGCGGGGCGAGTCCAAGATGTCAAGTGCCATCGTGGTTGAAGCGCTGCTACTCGTGACGCTGTGGGCTCTGGAGCGACCCTTCAAAAGAATAAATCGCTAGACGCGGTCCACCAACACTGAGGTCAGGACGCTCGCAAGTTTGTCTTTCGTCTCTTCTCGCTCGGCGATCGGATCGGATTCACTGACGATTCCCGCGCCAGCCCACGCTTCGAACTCTCGACCGCGCAGCAACACGCCGCGAATACCTATCCACCACTCGCCGTCACCCTGGGCGTCCATCCATCCCACGGGTCCGGCGTAGTGGCCCCGATCGTGCTGTTCGAGTCGCTGGATGAGTGCCGTGGCGCTCTCGCGCGGAATTCCACCGACGGCGGCCGTGGGATGGAGCATCCGTAACACCTCGAGGGCGTCGGGCGCGGCGAAAAGTGAGTGGCTCGTCGCGGTGATCCACGTCCCTAAGTGCGCGACCGTTCGAAGTGTCACGATGGACGGTTCGGCGTCCGCGTCGATGTCGTCGTATACGTTGGAAAGGTTTTGAACAATCTCGTCGACCACGACAACGTGTTCGTGAAGGTTCTTCGTACTTCCGAGCAGCCATGTTTCGTAGTCGTCGGGCGCGACGTTGGGCGGCAGCGCGATGGTGCCAGCTAAGGGGTGGCACTGCACCTCGGCGCCGCGTCGACGAACCAATAGTTCGGGGCTCACGCCCACGTAGCGCCGCCCCTCGCTACAAGGCAGGCTGTAGAGAGTGCAGATTGGCTCGCGCCGACGCAGACGTTGCGCGATGGCGGCGGGGTCGATGGGTTCAGGTACTGAACCAAGCACGGCGCGCGCGAGGACCACCTTATCGATCTCTTTGCGTCGAAGGATCTCCACCGCGAGTGCCACGTTGTGGGCGTACTCTTCGGGTGTTGGCTGGAAGGTCAACGATCGAAGACTTTGGGTCTCTTGCGTCGGTGGTACCACCGACGAGAGCATCTCTTGCCAGCCGCTCGAGCCCTCGAGGGAACTCAACCACGCTTGGCCTGACGTCATCTGTGTGATGCAGAACTCTGGAATCTGCAGTTCACCAGGAGCGTTTCGATCAAATGGGAGAGTCGCGAAGGCGACGACGCCAGTTCCCGCGGGACCGTCGTCGCCAAATAACTCGTGACGTTGAAGCGCCGAGGCCGCGTTCGTCGGTTCGTCAAGACCGCTCGAGAGCACGATCTGATGGGCGACGCGGCCAAATCCAACGCGAAGCACGTCCGGTGTTTCAACGAGCCAGCCTTCGCGCGCACCAAGTGCGCGCAGTGTATCGAGCCGTTGTGGTGATATGAAGCGACGCTCGAACTTCATGACGTTCTCGTCGCCAAGAACTGTTGGCTCAGCCCACCCATGATGCGTCGATTGTTCACGGCGCTGAATCCGGCGCGATTCAACATCGCGATGATCTCTGGAGCAGCGGGCAGGTACGCAGTGGAGGCCGGCAAGTAGTGGTAGGCCGCACGGTCCGAGACAATCGAACCAATGAAGGGCACCACCTTTCGAAACCAGAAGCGAAAGCCTGCGCGCCACAGACCCGAACGGGGCTCCGCGACCTCAAGCAGTGAGAGACGTCCGCCGGGTCGAAGGACGCGCGCCATCTCGAGGAACGTCATATCGAGGTCCGTGAAGTTTCGTAGTGCGTAGCCGCAGGTAACTCCGTCGAAACTGGCGTCGCGAAACGGTAGTAGCGACGCGTCAGCTTGCACGCGCTCGGGCATCGATCTGCCAATGAAGAGCATGTTGTAACTAAGGTCGGTCGCCACCGCGCGCTGGCCCTGGCGACGAAGCTCTCTCGTGAAGTCACCGGTCCCAGCCGCTACGTCGAGCACAACACAATTCAAGGGAAGTCGTAGGTCACTCACCGCTCGGCGACGCCATCGGCCGTCTAGACCAAAGGTCATGAGTTTGTTGACGAGTTCATAGCGCGACGCAATGGCGTCGAACATCGAGCGCACCTGGCGGGTCTTCTCGTCGCCTTGGGGAAGGGAGGCGGCGGACAAGGAACTAGCGGTAGTAGCGAAAGACGACTTGAGCGACGCACGAAGGCTTCGGGGCGTCTTTCACTTCAACCGTGACGTCTAAGGCCACTTGCACGCCGCCGGATACCTCTTCGACAGAGGCGAGCGTGGCGCCAGCACGTACCTCGGCGCCGACGGGCACCGGTGAAGTAAATCGAACTTTATTGGTGCCGTAGTTCACGCCCATCGTGACGCCGTCGACCTTCATGACGCTACCTAAGAGCACGGGAATGAGCGACAACGTGAAGTAGCCGTGCGCGATGGTGTGACCAAAGGGACCTTTCGCGGCTCGCTCGGGATCGACGTGTATCCACTGGTGGTCGCCGGTCGCTTCAGCGAAGAGATTGACCTGCTCTTGGGTCACTGTTTGATACTCGGAGTAGCCCAGATGCGTTCCAACTAGAGCGCTTAACTCTTCAATACTGTTCACGTGCGTGGTCATGGTGTACCTCCGAGGCAACACTATCTGCAGGAACGGGCACACCGAATGCGAGGCGTCGGGGCAATAGACTTTCACCGTGAGCGCTTCCACAACTCTTCAGCAGCACCGCCAGATAAGCGGGGGAGGATTCCGCGCGGCGCTCTTTGGACTGTCCGACGGACTCGTGACCAACGTGTCGCTCATCCTCGGTTTTGCCGGCGCGAACCCGGGCCATAATATTGTTCGACTCGCCGGACTCGCCGGACTAGTGGCCGGGGCGTTCTCAATGGGGACCGGGGAGTACCTTTCGGTTCGGGCGCAGAAGGAACTCTTCAACTACGAGATAGAAGTCGAACGAACCTCGCTGGCTGAGGAACCTCACAAAGAGCGCGAAGAACTGCGAGACATCTTCTTGAAACAAGGCATTGAGGCTGAGTTGGCCGAACGGCTGTCGATTGACCTGATGCGAGACCCTGAGATGGCGCTTCGCACGCACGCGCGTGAAGAGTTAGGCATTGACCCTTCAGCCATTGCGTCTCCGTGGGTCGCGTCGTCGTCGTCGTTTTGTTTTTTCGCGATCGGCGCGTTTCTCCCTCTCATCCCTTGGTTGGTCACCTCGAATGGTGATCCGCTGTGGTGGTCGATCGGCGTTGCCGCATTCGCCTCCCTCACCGTTGGTGGTGCCGTTGGTCGGTACACGCACCGCGGCATTACTCATTCCGCACTACGCCAGCTTTTTATAACGAGCTGTGCTGCCGCGGTGACGTTCGGTGTTGGTCGCTTAGTCGGCGCGCATTAAGTGCGGCTAAAGCGAACGAGGCGGTCCTCGCGTTCGAGGAGAAAGCCGAGCGACGCATAGAGTTTTTTCGCCGATTCGTTGGATTCGTCGACGAAGAGCACGGCGTCCGAGACGCCTTTGCGAGACAGCACGTTGAGTCCTTGGGTGACCATGACACGCCCAAGATGATGTCGTTGAAAGTCCGGGTGCACCGAGACGACGTAGATCTCACCGAAGCGATCCGGGTGCAGTTCGTGCACCTTGGTCCAACACGACGCCGCGATCCTTCCCTCGATCTCTAGGACGAGAAATCCCGACGGGTCGAACCACGGTTCGTGGGTGCGCTCATCGAGGTCGGTTAGTTGCCACGCCCCTTGTTCGGGGTGGTTCGCGAAAGCAGCGTTGTTCTGTTCGAGCCACGCCGCCTCGTCGTGGTGCGGCTCGAAGTTTCGAAGTACTGCGCCTTCGGGCACGTCCACTACGGGGATGGGCAATTTGACGCGAAGAAGTTCCAGCATTCGAATGACGTTGCCGTTCAGGTACGCGCAGGTCTGTGGTCCACGCGTCCACCAATCGACGACTTCGTGGGCGGCCAAGAGGTGTGCGAGCAGATCTTCGTCGTAGTCGCCGCCGCACATCTCGACCATCGCGTGGTCGTCACCGTTGGACATGGCGTACTTGGTTAAGACGCCTCCGTCGTAGTGGAGCCAATGTTGGGCGCGCCATCCGTGCACGACGGCGCGACGACGTCCTTCGTCGATGGCCTCGCGTCCGAGTAAGGACTCGGTTCGATTGAGCAGGCTCAGTACGTCAAGGCGTTGGGGAGGTGAGAGTGAAGACGCGCACCACCACCTAGAAGTCATAGTCAGACACTACCGGTGAGCGTTTAACTTGCTCTACCGGCGACACGACTGAGTCGGCGAAGTAACGCGCTTACCGTGCGTTCGGCCGCCACCAATTCGGCGTATACGTCGGGCGACATGTCGTCACCTTCGGCTTCGACAAGCGCGGTGATGCGCGTTGACAACTCAGTCATCGTCGAGGTGATGGTATTGAGTTCGGTCTGCATGCTCATTGGCGTCCACCCTCGGCGGCGAGTTTCGCCACACTGGCGCATACTGTAATAGTTGATGAGCGAAGCGAGAGACGAAGCGATGCCCGACGTACTTGCGTGGTCAGTGATTAAGGCACGCGGGCTCGACGCCGAATCCTTTCTCCAGGGACAGCTCAGTCAAGATCTAGCGACGCTGGACGAGCACGGGGGATGGACGTTGCTACTCGCGCCCGACAGCGTGGTACTCACTGCGGCCTTCGTGTCACGACGTGACGACGGCTATGACGTCGTCGTACCGAGGAGAGCACTTGACGTCGCCGAGAATCGCCTACGGCGATTCCTCCTTCGAGCGAAGTGCACGCTGTCGACAGAAGAAGTGGATGAGGGACCCTTCGCGACGTTGGACGACCAGATTGACGCGCGCTGGCCGGGCGAGCGCGAGTTCGCTGCGGCCCTGACACCCCACAGTTTCGGTCGCCACTTTGTAGACGCCACCGTCTCGTTTCAAAAGGGCTGCTTCACCGGACAAGAGTTAGTTGCTCGCCTCGACGCGCGAGGATCCAGCGTGCCGTGGCGACTCGTGCGCGTGAGCGGTCCGAGCGACGATCGCATCGATACTGTGTTGCGCTCAAAGGGTCCTGACGGTCCAAAGGGCGTGACGAGTAGTTCGCGGCGAGACGGGCGGGTCGAAGGACTCGGATTCGCGCATCGAACGTTGCAGGGCGTCCTCGCACAAGAGAGTGACACTGAAGTAACGATTGAATTCGTTGAATAAGAATTGTTGAGTTGCGTGAGTAACGTACTGCCCATGGAGGTGATTCGTGCGACTCACGACTGAAGGTCTCTTCATCAAGATCTCGGGCATCACCACCGAAGAAGACGCGCTGTTCTCCATTGGCCTTGGTGCTAGCGCCGTGGGCTTTGACTTCGCCCTTACTTCTCGACAGATCTCGGTGAACGCCGCGCACGACATCGTGCGTCGCCTGCCGCCGGGCGCCTTGTCGGTGGGAGTCTTTCGTAGTGAATTGCCACAGCGAATCGTCGAGATCGCCAATACGTTGGGACTCAGTGCCGTGCAGATCGACGGACCAATCACGTCCGATGATCTCAGCTACGTGTCCGAGCGAGTGAACACCGTACTTCGAATGATCCCTGACGGGAGCGAGCGTCTCGTGCTGAGTGGCGGCGCGGACTACCTGGTGTTGCCGGAAACCGACGAACAGGACGCGCTGGTCGACGCGCTCGAACTTTTGATGACGTCGGGCCAGCGGGTGCCCTTAATAGCCTCGGGTGGGTTGAACGTGTCGAGCGTGATCGACGTCGTGCAGAATTTTCCGGTCTTTGGCGTTGACGTTCGCTCCGGCGTTGAGAGTGCGCCTGGCGTGAAGGATCCGGTCTTACTCGGTCAGTTCATCGCGAACGCTCGTTGGGCGTACGACAACGCGTACGTCGAGCGACACTTCGACGAGTGGACGCTGTAACTAGGCAACGAATCGGCGAAAGATGACGCTACCGTTGTGGCCGCCGAAACCGAATGAATTCGACAAGACCACCTCGACGTCGGCCTTTCGCGGCGCGCCGATGACGACGTCAAGACCAACGGCGGGGTCAACAACCTTGGTGCCGGCGGTGGGCGGGATGACTTGGTTCTGCAACGTCAGCACCGACGCGACGCCTTCGAGCGCTCCGGCGGCGGCGAGAGAGTGTCCGAGGTGGCCCTTATTTGAGGTGACCGGCGGCACGTTGTCGCCAAAGACGTAGCGCATCGCGACCGACTCGGCGAGGTCGTTCAACTGGGTGGACGTTCCGTGCGCGTTGATGTGGGAGATCTCTTCGAGGCGGATATCCGCGTCGGCCATGGCGAGTTCCATGCAGCGAATAGCGCCGCCCCCCGAAGGATCCGGCGCGGTGATGTGATACGCGTCCGCAGTGCTCGCGGCACCGAGCACTTCCGCCAAGATCGTGGCGCCGCGCTCGAGCGCGTGATCCCACTCTTCGAGGATCAAGATGCCCGCGCCCTCGCCCATCACGAATCCGTCGCGATCGACGTCGAACGGTCGAGATAGATCTTGCTTGGAGAGAGCGGTCATGTTGCGAAACCCTGCCTCGGCGATGTCGACGATCACGGCTTCAGCGCCACCCGCGACGGCCACGCTGCATCGTCCCGAGGCGACCAGTCGCGCGGCGTTACCGATGGCGTGCGTGCCAGCAGCGCACGCGGTCGTCACCGTCTCACACGGACCACCGAGTCCAAATCGCATTGACACCGCGGCGGTCGCTGCGTTGGGCATCATCATGGGCACCATGAAGGGTGAGACGCGACCGGGACCCTTGTCTTGGAGAACGACGATCTCTTTCAAGACCGTTTGTAGTCCACCGATACCGGTAGTGACGACGCTGCCCGCGTCTTCTAACGGACCGCTCAGACCACTTTGACGCCAGGCTTCGTCAGCTGCCACGAGGGCGTAGAGGGCAAAGGGGTCGAGACGGCGAAGTTCTTTTGGCCCACCGAGGTGCGACGCGTCAAAGTCGCCCATGCGCTTGGACGAGGGAGCGTCGGACTTCATTAGTGCGTCCCAAAGTGCGGCGACGCCTTCTCCGGCGCACGAAAGTGCGCCAAGGCCCGTGACGGCTACCCGGCGACCATGTACCGGACCCTCAGGAGTAATCGCAACGCGCACTACAGCTTGGCGTAGATGAGTTCGAACGCCTCGCCAACGGTCTTGATCTCTTTGAGCTCATCCTCGGCGACTTCGATGTCGAACGTCTCTTCGAGCGCCATAACGAGTTCTACGAGGTCGAGGCTGTCCGCGCCCAAGTCATCACCGAAGGATGCTTCTAACGTGACCTGCGCTGGGTCGACGGCTAATACTTCTACGGTATCTTCAGTGAATTTCGCGAATGCGTCGTTGCGATCCATGGTGTTGCCCCTTTTTTCTGTCGTCCCATCGTACTCAATGACGCTAATGGATGAGAGCACTTAGAGGCCGAGTGAGAGACCGCCGTCGACCGCGATGACCGCGCCGGTGATGTAGCGAGCGTGGTTACTGGCAAGGAACCCGACAACGCCAGCGATATCCGAGGGTTGGCCGACGTGGCCGAGGGGGATCATCGCGGTCATCGTTTCGATGGCCCCGCCAAGGTCGTTCGTCATGTCGGTGTCGATGAGACCCGGCGCGACGACGTTCACCGTGATAGAGCGTGAGGCGACCTCTTTGGCGAGTGAGCGCGCGAGTCCCACGAGTCCGGCTTTGGCGGCCGCGTAATTGGCCTGACCGGGAACGCCGATGAACGGTGAGACTGAACCAATGAAGATGATCGAACCTGATCGAGCTCGCACCATTGACGCCATTGTCGCGCGCGCGGTGTAGAACGCGCCGTCCAGATTCGTCCGCAATACTTCGTGCCACTGGTCGTCGGACATTCGCATCGCCAGGCCGTCTCTCGTGACACCGGCGTTCACTACCGCGACGTCGACGGGCCCGAACTCCTGGATGGCGGCTTTCACGGCTTCGTTTACTGCCGTCGAATCCGTGACGTCGACCGCGAGAGACCGCGCGCAACCGCTCGGCGCGTTCGATGAGCGTGAGAACGCGACCACGTTGTCACCTTCGTTAATGAAGTACTCAGCTATGGCCGCGCCGATGCCTCGACTGGCTCCCGTGACGATGACGTGGCGACTCATAGGGCGATCTCCTGAAACTCTTGTAGCGATGACGGAGCGAATTGCTCCTCGAAGAGGCGAATTCGTTTGGTGAGCCCGGTCAACACACCACTCGGGGGCATCTCGATCGTGACGTGCACGCTCTCTGGGAGTGCCAACGTAGTGTCTAAGAACTCAACGGGCGAGGTGAGTTGGCGACGCAACAGTTCACGCCACTCCTCGGCGTCGCTGTGCACGCGCGCGTCGACGTTCGAAATGAGAATCGCCTCGGTCGATCCCCATGAGGCGTGAGCGAGGGCGTCGTCGAGTTCTTCTTGTGCCGGCGCCATCAACGGAGAGTGGAATGCCCCGCCGACTGGCAGCGGTGTCGCGCGGCGCCAACCGAGGTCGCGGTGTCGAAGTGCAAGGTCCGCAAGTCCTGCGGTCGTGCCACTCACGACGACCTGTCCCGTGCCGTTGATATTGGCGATCCATACGCCGTCGAGGCCCTCCAGCGCCTCCTTGGCGCCCTCGTCAGCGCCCATCACGGCCATCATCGAACCCTCATTCATTTTCGCGGCGCGCGCCATCGCGCGTCCGCGCACGCCAATGAGACGGGCGCCTTCTTCAAGGGAGAGTAAGCCTGAGGCGACCAGGGCGGTGAATTCGCCAAGACTGTGGCCAACGAGGTAGCGAGGTCGAATCTTCAGGTCGAGCAGTTCGTGATAACCAACGAGCGAAAGGGCGAACGTCGCGAGCTGCGCTCGATCAGTTCGAATAAGTTCTTCGTCACCGGCGCTCGTGAGCAGCACTGACACGTCCACGCCGGTGACCTCACTGACGCGATCAACGACATTCCAATGGCGAGATTTGCGCCAGGCAGTTCCCGCGCCGGCACTTATCGCCCCTTGACCGGGAAAAAGAGCCACGACGTCGTCGCGAAATGGGAGAGTCGAGCTGTCAACCATGTTCTAAAGGTAACAGTGCCCGGAGTGGGACTCGAACCCACACACCCTCTCGAGTAAAGGCTTTTGAGGCCTCCGCGTCTGCCAATTCCGCCATCCGGGCTGCGGCGACCACGGTAGCAGTAACCGTAAGGTTGCGGGGATGAACGTGACGCTCTATCAGCAGAACGTCGAACTTGAACGGCCCGTTCGAGCGAGCGGACAAGATCATCGTCAACGTACGCGACTCTTTCTTCGCGTCGAAGACGAAGGTGTTGCGGGATTTGGCGAAGTCGCCCCCCAGCCCTTTGCGCTGAACGGCGACCCCGGTCTAGGTGAGGTCCTCGAAGTTCTTGACGCCACGGTTGCCCTCGTCGGGGCGATCGCCCGGCGCGAGGGCGCTCTACCACCGTGGGCACGCATGGGTCGCCTTAGCAACGCCAGTCCTGCGCGCAACGTGGCGTGCGCACTCGTCGAAATGGCGCTGCTCGACCGAGAGCTTCGCGTCACCTCAACTCTTATTGAAGAACTCTGGACGCCACTGTTCAAGACGCCCAGCCAGGTAACGGTCTCACTACTCGACGCGGAGACGGACTGGCTCACTGAGGGCGCAACACGAGTTCGAGTGAAGAGTGCACCTGGCGACGTGAGCTCGCGTGCGCTCGAGCGCCTTCGTGCCCTTCGTGTGCCCGTCATCATTGACTTCAACTGCTCGGCGACGAGCGACGAGGACGTGCTCGAGCAAGTGACGGTCATCGGACGTGTCGCTACGATCGACGCCGTTGAACAACCTTTTGGCGTAGGGAATCTCGTTGATCACGCGCGTCTCGCCACACGCCTCGACGTTCCCCTCAGTCTCGACGAGAGCGTGCGGTCACTGCGCGATCTCACGCATATCGCGAACTACGAAGCGGCCGCAATGATTTGCGTGAAACCCGCGCGTGTGGGCGGGCTCTCGAGCGCGCGTGCATTGATTGCACGGGCCAGCGAACTCGGTCTGCGGACGTATCTAGGAGGATTCTTCGAGTCGCCGTACGCGCGAGGTGTTCATCGAGGGCTCGCGAACAGCTGCGTCAGCGAACCAAGTGATCTCGACAACGTTGCTGTCGGACTTGGTGACGAAGGAACTGAGATTTCGTCGGTGTCCTCGAGCTTCGGCTTCGAGCCGTCGATGCGCGTGCTGGCGAGCGCTGAGTGTCGACCAATCTCGGCAGAAATCCAGTCGTAGACTGCAAAACATGGGATCTCGGCTGATCAAACGCCGTCTAGAGGACGTCCAACGTCAATTGGCGCAGGCTCGAGAGAGTCTTGGGGTGTTAGAAGAACAGGTCGCCGTGTGGAACGACGCGCTGGACGACGCGCGAATTCGAGCCTTGGTATCCGAGACACCGCTGCAGTCGAGGGAATACGATGAACTCTCTCGTCACGTGATGGTGGCGAACGCCGAGATGAAGCGTCGCGCTCAAGAAGTGCGCGAATTTATGACGGCACGAGATGAATTACTACGTGAATGGACACCGAAGGACGACAATGGATAAGCGCGTAGTCATCGCCGACGACGAGTCGATAATTCGACTGGATCTCAAGGAGATATTGGAGGGCGACGGCTATTTCGTCGTTGGTGAAGCTGCTCGCGGTGACGACGCGTTAGCGATGATTAAAGAGCACGAACCCGATCTCGCGTTACTCGACATCAAGATGCCGGGTCTTGACGGCATTGAAGTCGCCAAAGCGCTGAAGGGTTCGCGCACCGTTGTTGTCTTGTTGACCGCGTTCAGTCAACGATCGCTCATAGAAAGTGCTCGTGACGCGGGCGTGTCGGCGTATTTGGTCAAACCGTTTCGTAGTAGCGAGATCCTGCCGAAATTGGCAGCGATTCTCAATCCCTCCGCCAGTGAGCCACTCGTCGTCGCTGACGCTCCCAGCGCCGACGACAAGATTGAGACCCGAGAGATTGTCCAGCGGGCGAAAGAGATGCTCATGGCCCAGCGCGGCCTCGACGAACCGGCGGCGTTCGAAGTGATCCAGCAGTCCGCCATGAGAGCGCGTACGAGGATGCGCGACGTGGCGCAACAGATCTTGAAGGGCGAGTTCGTTGGCTGAGAACCCGGACGACCAACGGCCACTCCTGCTGTTGGACGGGATGTCGCTAGCCTTTCGCGCGTTCTTCGCCCTTCCCGCTGATATCCAGACCTCGTCGGGTCTGGTCACCAACGCCCTGCACGGATTTGCCTCGATGTTGGTATCACTCGTCAGTTCACAGAACCCACGGTCGCTTGCGGTTGCCTTCGACATGCCCGGTGGGACCTTTCGCGACGCGCTTAGTGAGGACTACAAGGGCGGACGGGCTGAGACGCCGCCCGAGCTCGATCATCAGTTCGATCTGATCCGCACCATGTGCGAGACACTGCACATTCCGGTGATCGGCGTCGTGAACTTCGAAGCTGACGACGTGTTGGCGACGTTGGCGACGTGGGGCAGAGACGCCAAGATTCCCATTGTGGTCGTCTCGGGCGACCGCGACACCTTTCAACTCGTCGAGGACCCCTTCGTGAAGGTGCTCTATAACCGTCGAGGCGTCTCGGACTATTCGCTCTACGACGAGGCGGGCATCATCGAGCGTTGCGGTATCGAGCCGGCCCGCTACCCCCTGCTCGCCGCGCTCCGTGGTGACACGTCGGACAATCTGCCCGGCGTCCCCGGAGTAGGCGAGAAGACCGCGGCAAAACTTTTCGCGCAGTACCGCGATTTTGACGAACTGTATAGCCACTTAGATTCGTTAACGCCAAAGCTGCGCGAAAACCTCGCGGTCTTCGAAGAGCGAGCTCGCAACAATGAAAGGGTCATGCGCCTCATTCGCGACGTGCCCTTGGAATTCACGTTGGACGATCTCGTGCTCGGTGGGTGGCACCGTCAAGAAGTCAACGCCTTTTTCGAGCGATACGAGATGAATTCCCTGCGTTCGCGTGTGAACAAACTGATGCAAGACGGACGCTTGGGTGAACCGGCAACGCTGGACGAGCCCGTAAAGAGCGCGTCGGTGACCAAGGCTGCTGCAGCAACGCACGAAGCGACGCTTAAGAGCGTGCTGTCGCACTCGACAACACCCGTCGTGGCGTTCAATCGTGAACGGATCGCGGTACTAGACGTCGCGTCGGGATCGCTCGCACTGGTCGACCTAGATGAGTTTCTCAACGGCGTTGGCGACACGGCGTTCGCTGGTCATGACGTGAAGGGTCTCTTTCGTTTCGCCGACGAACGAGGGCTTGCGCTCCGCGATCCGGCCGACGACACGTCGATCATGGCGTTTCTTGTCGACGCGACGAGTGGACACTACGACCTCGGTGACGTCGTCCAGCGATTCTTGAATGAGACGAT
>Ga0208850_1000009_pt1 | contig 94761 bp, 87 predicted proteins | sample NGESurshal092012_5_FD_184475 | JGI IMG/M metagenome (GOLD analysis project Ga0208850, IMG submission 184475) | Arctic peat soil microbial communities from Barrow, Alaska - NGEE Surface sample 210-2 shallow-092012 (SPAdes) | ecosystem: Environmental > Terrestrial > Soil > Wetlands > Peat ... | reverse complement strand
CTGGTGCCGTCTCCGAGCCCGGCACGAGCACTTTGGCTTTCCGCTCTCTGATGCGGGTGGCCTTGCCGGTGAGGTGGCGCAGGTAGTACAGCTTGGCGCGACGGACGCGTCCGCGGCGGACGACGATGATCTCCGCGATCATCGGGCTGTGAACGGGGAAAATGCGCTCGACGCCGATGCCGTTGGAGATCTTGCGGACCGTGAAGGTCGCGCTGACCCCGCCGCCGCGCTTGGCGATGCAGACACCCTCGAAAGCCTGGATTCTTTCCTTGTCACCCTCGCGCACGCGCACGTTGACGCGGAGCGTGTCACCGGCCCGGAACGGGGGGATGTTGTCGCGGAGCCACTCTTTTTGGGTTTCGATGAAGGGATGCATATGGCGCTCGGGGCTGGAGTTAACAGCCTGGTAAAGACGTGTTTAGGGGGTTCTTGCTGAGCCCTGAAAAGTAACGGTGTGGTGACGCAAAATCCAGCGGGAGGCGTGTTGGCGGCGGTTATGCGGTTCTTTTCGCGAACCAAACTTCTGGAGGCAACAAATGCCCAGAATCGTCAGACTGGCACCCGTTGTTCTGCTCTCACTCTTCGTCGGCTGCAGCGACAGCACCGCTCCGATCTCCCTTAGCCTGAATCGAGCGCGCTGGGAAAAACAGAATCTACACGAGTATCTATACACCGGCCGCAGAGTCTGCTTTTGCCCCGACGCGGGCCAGGATGTGTACGTCCTCGTCCTGTCGGACACGGTCTTCTCGGCGAGGGTCGTCGGAACAAATGTCGAGCTACCAAAGGGCCAGTGGCCTACCGTGGATCAGCTTTTCGACATTGCGGAGCGTTCATTCGGAGAGAAGGGCACGACCGTCAGGGTCGAGTACGACCCGGTGCTCAGTTATCCGACGCTGGTTGACGTCCAGTGCCCGATGATTGCGGACTGCGGGGAGAGGATAGAGACAAAGAATCTGGGCGGGCTCGTCCTCGACTAAACGCGGGATCTCAGCTTTAATGGCTACGACGTGGGCGTGGAATCTCGCTGAACCTGATTAGCGTGACGTCCCGCTAGTTGCCGCGCCTCGCACGTTCCTCAGTGAGGCGCTCGCTTTCATCCACCCGCCACTTCGCGATCTTGGCGTGGTCCCCTGACAGGAGTACTTCCGGCACCGCATGTCCAAGGTATTCCGGGGGACGCGTATAGCTCGGCGCGCTCAGCCCTCTGCCGAAGAAAGAATCCGTGCGCGCGCTATCGATGTCGGACATTGCACCTGGAAGCAGACGGACTGTCGCATCGATGATCGCGAGGGCGGCTGCCTCGCCACCGCTCAGGACAAAATCGCCCAGGGAGATTTCCTCTGTCGCCAGATGATCAGCGACGCGCTGGTCGACGTCCTTGTAGTGGCCACAGAGCAGCGTGAGCTCTTCGCCGGCTGAGAACCGCGCGGCGTCCGCGTGAGAAAAAACGCGGCCCCTGGGGGACAGCAACACAATCGGCGGCTTCGTGTTCAGCGATTCCACCGCCTCGAAGAACGGCTGTGGCTTCATCACCATCCCGGCGCCACCGCCGTACGGAGCATCGTCGACGGTTCGGTGCTTGTCGTGCGTGAAATCGCGCAGATCCACGATGTTGTAACGCACGCTGCCCGCCGCGGCCGCTCGCGATGGGATGCTCAGACCGAGCGGCCCGCTGAAAAACTCGGGAAAGATCGTGATGACGTTGATCCTCAGCGGCACGCGCTACTCCTCGCCGAGCGACGCGTCGATCAAGCCGAGCGTGTCGTTGATCAGGATCTTGCGCGCCTCGATGTCCGTCCGGACGACGAGCTCGGGGCGGTACGGAATCAGCACGCTTCCGCGCGGCGTCTCGATATCGAGCATGAGTCCCTGAGGCAGCTCGTAAAACGTCGTCACCGTGCCGAGTTCGTCGCCGCTGGTGCTCACGGCTTTCATCCCGATCAGGTCGTGGAGATAGACCTGATCTTCCTGGAGAGGCGGCAGCTCGCTGAATGGCGCGAGCAGGTAGCGGCCACGCCACAGCTCGGCGCTGTCACGGTCCTGGAGCTCCTCGAACCGGACGATCAGGCCCTTCTTGAAGGGCCGCGAGTCCGAGACGGTGAGCGTCGGGGTCTCCTCTTGTCCCCTGGCGTCGCGGACGACGGCCAGGTCGCCGGTGGAGGTCCCCGCAAAAACACGACTGCCGGACGCGAAGACCACGTCCGGCTTATCGGTGAGAGGCTCGATGACCACCTCTCCGCGAATTCCCTGCGCTTTGCGGATCAGCCCGACGATCGCGTATTCGGGCTCAGGCATGTGAGACCGTGGCGCTCTAGGCGCCGGCGGTTGTTTCGTCCGACATCTCGGTGACCGGGACCGCGACGACCTTGCGCTCGATGCCGAGTCTCTGCTCGTGACGCCGTTTGAGAACGCCGGCGCGCCGAAGGAGCGACCTCACTGTGTCGGTCGGCTGGGCGCCGAGGTTGAGCCAGTGGTTGGCTCTGGCTTCATCGACCTGAAGAGAACCCTCGCTCTGGCGGGGAGCATACTGGCCGATGATCTCGATGAACTTCCCATCGCGCGGACTCTGCGAATCAGCGATGAGAATGCGGTAGAACGGTGCGTTTTTCCGCCCGACGCGGCGGAGACGAATCTTTACCATCTCTGAAATGCTCCCTGGAGGGTGTTAAATGAGGCGCTCTTCGCGCCTCTCGTCCGGGCTCCTCGCGTCATCGGTCGATCCGATGCGCACCCGGTGGAACTGAGTCGTACAATCTAACTGGTCACTTAGGCCCGGCACAGGCCGGAAACTGCAAACTGAACGGCGGGAGGCTCGTAACTGCAACTGAACTGGCAGCTATGCTTCTCGCGCCTCCCGCCCGTTCAGTTGCAGTTGCGTTTGCAGTGCCTACCGCCCGAACATCCCAGGCATGGAAGGCATCCCCATCCTTCCTCCGCCCGCCATTTTTTTCATCATCTTCTGCATCTCGCGGAACTGATCGAGCAGCCGGTTCACGTCGCTGATCGGCCGGCCGGCACCCTTGGCGATTCGCGCGCGTCTCGAGCCGTTGATCACGCCGGGATTCTTCCGCTCCTCGGGCGTCATCGAGAGCACGATCGCCTCGACGTGCTTCATCCGCTTGGGATCCGCCTTCATCTGCTTGAGCGCCTTGGTGTTCACGCCCGGCAGCATTTTCAGGATTCCCTCCAGGGGCCCCATCTTCTGGATCTGCCGCATGCTGTTGAGGAAATCGTTGAGATCCATTCCCTCCTTGCGGACTTTCTTCTCGAGCCGCTTCGCCTCGGCCTCGTCGAACGACGCCTGCGCCTTCTCGACGAGCGTGACGATGTCGCCCATCTGGAGGATGCGACCCGCCATTCTCTCGGGATGGAACTCCTCCAGCGCGTCTGGCTTCTCACCGACCCCGATGTACTTGATCGGCTTCTTCGTGACGCCGTAGATCGAGAGCGCCGCTCCGCCTCTGGCGTCGCCGTCCATCTTGGTCAGCACGACGCCGGTGATGTCGAGCACCCGATCGAATCCCTGCGCGATCTTCACGGCGTCCTGTCCGGTCATCCCGTCGGCGACGAGGAGAATCTCGGAGGGGCGAAGCGCTTCCTTGAGGCGCGAAAGCTCCTGCATCATCGCGTCGTCGATCTGCAGGCGGCCGGCAGTGTCTATGATCACAACGCGGTCACGCTCGCGCAAAGCTTCCGCGACTCCCGCGCGCGCGATCTTCACCACGTCCGTCGTGCTTCGATCCGCGTAGACCGGAATCGACAGCTCGCGGCCCAGCGTCTCCAGCTGGTCGATGGCCGCGGGCCTGTAGACATCGGCCGCCACCAGCCGCGTCGGACGACCCTCCGCCTTGAGCTTTCTCGCGAGCTTGGCGGCGGTGGTCGTCTTACCGGATCCCTGCAGGCCCACCATCATCACGACCGATGGAGGCACCGTACCGAGCTTCAATCCCTCGCGGCGCTCACCCAGCATGGCGGTGAGCTCTTCATGTACGACCTTGACTAGCTGCTGTCCGGGAGAGACCGTAGTGAGCGCGTTGACGCCCGTCGCCTTCTTTTCGACGCGCTCGAGAAATTCGCGCGTGAGCTGAAAGTTGACGTCGGCCTCGAGCAGTACGCGGCGGACTTCGCGCAGGCCCTCCCTGATGTCGGCTTCGGTGAGAACACCGCGGCCACGCAGGCGGGCGAACGTGGCTTCGAGCTTTTCGCTCAGGTCCTCGAACATAGCCTTTAAACTTAGGCGCCGTTAACTTCTGAAACAACTGAAGCATCACGCCGTTCGCGAGGGACTGGATGCCGCCTGCCCAGCGTAAAGACGACATACTACACGCTGAAATACCATCGACGCTGCCACTCATGGCGCTTCGATCCACGATTGTCTATCCACTCGGCACGATCGCCGTGCAGATGGGTGCGCCGGAGAACCTCGCGCTGCTCAAGGCCAACGAGCAAGCAGGCCTGATCGTGGGATTGGTGGTGGCAAGCGGCGACCATGACGATGTGCTCGACCCGGAACGCTTCATCGGCCGGGTCGGCGTCGCGGCCCGCGTGCACGAGCGAATCAATCTCCCCGGCGAGACGATTCAGATCACGCTACAGGGCCTGCGTCGCCTCGTCGTCGAGGGAGTGGTGCAGACCGAGCCCTTCGCGATCGTCCGCGTCAAACCGGCGAAAGAGATCGCCCCCGATTCGAACGAGGTGGACGATCTGATCTCGCGCATCGTCGCCGGCGCCGAGACGCTGGCCGAGCTGATCGAGCGGATTCCGGACGAAGTGCCGGCGATCCTCAAGATGAACATCTCCGATCCGGGACGCTTCGCCGATCTCGCCGCTACAAATCTCAACTTCAAGGTCTCCGACAAGGACGAGATTCTTCAGCGTCTTAACATCGGCCAGCGGCTCAAATTCCTGCTCGGCCGGGTGGAGCGTGAAGTCGGGCGCGCCCGCGTGGCCGAGGATGTGAAGCGGCAGACCGAGATCAAGATCGAGCAGCACCAGCGCGAGTTTTACTTGCGCCAGCAGCTGCGCGCGATCCAGTCGGAGCTTGGTGAGGGCGATCCGGGCGAAAAGGAAGCGATCGAGACTCTGAAAAAGCTCGAGGAAGCGAATCTCCCCGAGAAAGCGGCGCAGGAAGGCCGGCGCGAGATCGAGCGGATGCGGAACCTGTCCCCCGCCTCGAGTGAATATCAGGTCATTCGCACCTATCTCGACTGGATGCTCGCGCTTCCGTGGAACGTCAAATCGTCGAAAGACGAAATCATCGAACTGAAAAAAGTCGAAGAGCTGTTGGATAGCCGGCACTACGGCCTCAAGGAAGCGAAGGAGCGCATCACCGAATACCTGGCGGTGCGGAAGCTCCGCGGTGGCGATCCGCACGGTCCGATTCTTTGCTTCGTCGGCCCGCCGGGTACGGGCAAGACTTCACTCGGCGAAGCGATCGCGATGTCCATCACGCGCGCCTTCTATCGCATTTCAGTCGGCGGGGTGCGCGACGAGGCGGAGGTCAGAGGACATCGCCGCACCTACGTGGGCGCGATGCCGGGCCTGATCCTGCAGGCGCTGCGACGCGTGCAGGTACGGGACGCGGTACTGATGATCGACGAGATTGATAAAATGACCAGCGGAGGTCCATCCGGAGATCCTACCTCGGCGATGCTCGAGGTTCTCGATCCGTCGCAAAACTCGAACTTCGTCGACCACTACCTCAATCTGCCGTTTGACCTCTCGAGCATTCTCTTCATCTGCACCGCGAACAACCTCTTCGACATTCCCGCACCGCTGCGCGACCGCATGGAAGTCATCCGCGTGCTCGGCTACACGGTGGAAGAAAAAGTCGAGATTGCGTGGCGCTACATGCTGCCGCGCCTGCTCGAGGAGCACGGAATTACCGACAAGGACATTCAGTTCACCGACGAAGTCCTCGGCTTCATCTCGAGCCGCTATTCGCGGGAGGCGGGACTCCGCAACTTCGAGCGGAACATTGCCGCGCTGATGCGAAAGCGCGCCCGCAAGAAGGCGGATGGCGAAGAGGGCGCGTGGATCGTCGACAATCCCATGGTGACCGAGATCCTGGGTAACCCAACCTACACGCTCGAGGACGCGGAGCAGGAGCCGGAGATCGGTGCGGTCACCGGCATGGCGTGGACTGCCACCGGCGGCGATCTGATGGTCATCGAAGCCCTTCGCATGCCGGGCACGGGACGACTTACCGTCACGGGACAGCTCGGCGACGTCATGCGTGAGTCGGTCGATGCCGCGTATTCCTACGTTCGATCGCGAGCGCACACCCTCGGCGTCGAAGATATCGAGTTCAAGGAAGTTGATCTGCACGTGCACTTTCCCGCCGGCGCGATTCCGAAGGATGGGCCAAGCGCCGGAGCGGCGGTGACGCTGGCAATCGCGAGCGTGCTGAGCCGCCGTCCCGTCCGTCGCGACATCGCGCTCACCGGTGAGATGACGCTCCGCGGAAAGGTGCTGGAGATCGGCGGCGTGAAGGAGAAGGTCATGGCCGCGTACCGCGCGGGACTGAGACAGGTACTTCTGCCCAAGACAAACGAAAAGGATCTGCGCGGCATTCCCGACGAGGTCGTGAACAGCATGACCTTCACCTTCGTCTCGACGATGGACGACATCATTCACCTCGCGCTTCTCCCGAAGGCGCCGGGAACCCTGGCTGACGCCGCCGAGCCGCACGGCGATGTGCCGGCCAAGAATGCGGTCGGCGATTCGACGACCGCGTCGATCAACCGGTCGGAGTCGGCAGGAGCAGTCACGAAGTAGGTGAATCTCGAGAGTAGCTGGGTCCAGTTCGGCATCCACGTCTTCGTCGGAACAATGGCGGGAGGGCTCTCCGACACCGTAGCGGTGTGGATGCTCTTCAATCCGAAGCAAAAGCGGTTCGGATTCCAGGGAGCGATCCCGAAGAATCAGGCGCGCCTGGCGAAGAGTCTCGGACGCACCGTTGGCGAGCGGCTGCTCACGCCCGCAGATCTGCAACGCGAGCTCGCCCGTCCCGAGCTGCTGGTGGCGTTCCAATCGCGGATCGAAGACGTCATCACGACGATCCTCACCTCGCGTGAGCCGCTCATCGACAAGGTTCCGCCCGCGGTGGTCACGGCACTGGAGGGCGCGATGACGTCCTACCTGCCGGTCGCGATGACGAAGCTCGGCGCGTTCCTCGGGCAGCCGACGACGCGACTCAAGCTGCGCACCGCTCTGCATGCAATGTTCAACCGCTTCGTCGACGACATGCGCTTTCACGAACGCTTGTTCGCGAAGCTGATGATGACGGAGAAAAAGTTCGACACGGTCCTCGACGCGATCGAGAACGATGGTGTCGAGCAGCTCGTGGGGCTGCTCGAGGAGCCCGAGATCAGGGACGAGATCTCGAGGGCGATCCACGACGCGATCCTCACCTATCTGCAGCAGCCGATCTCCGATATCCTCGGCGACGTCGAAGCGAAGAGAGATCCCGAGGCGCCGAGGAGGCTCGCGGCGCAGGCGGCACCGGTGATCTGGGAGTGGGTGCACGACCAGCTTCCGGAGCTGATCAAGAAGCTCGACGTGCAGGCGATGGTCGAGCGCAAGGTGATGGCGTTCAGCGTGGACCGCGTCGAGGAAATTTTGCGCAACGTGATTCAGAACGAGCTGAATCTGATCATCACCACCGGTTACGTGCTGGGCGGGCTGATCGGAGTTTGCACTTTCGGCCTGCAGAAGCTGCTCGGCCTCTAGCTACTCCCTGAGCGTCACCTGCGCCGGGTTGATGATGTTCGGGTTCGCTCCCGCGGGAATGTCCACGTAGATCACGACCGGGCGACCCTGAATTTCCATCGTCGAGACCTGGAGTGTTCTTCCCGCCGCTGAATACTTCTTGACGAGATCGGTGGAGGCCTTCGCCGCCTTGGTCGAGTAGCGTGCCTCGACAGCCTGTCTCGCGATATGGAAGAACTCGCCTGCTTCCACGGGCGAGTCCCAGACGGTGAGCCACACGATGCCCTGGCCCTGCGGCGTGTTCACGACCGCGTAGCGATCGCCGTCCCATCCGGTCGCGCCGCGCACGGCCTCGTTCTGGTCGTTCAACTGCTGGAACAGGAACAGCCGCGTCTCGAATTCACCGAGGTCGTTCTCGTATTCTTTCGTCGCGTTGGAGAGGGTGCCCAGCACAACCCGCGTGGGATTGTCGCGCTTCAGGAAAAACGCGGCGGGATGCATTATCTGCTCGGTGGATACCGGCATGTCCTTGTAGATGATCGAGCCCGGCTTCCGTTCCTTGTAGTTGCGATAGAACTCGGCGCCGCTCAGATACGGGAAGATCAACGTCTCCTGGATTGTTCGCGGGGCAGATGCAAAAATCGGCTGCGACCCCTGATTCTCGCGTATCATCTCCCGGATCCGGTCCCAGCCTGCGGGGAGGTTGATCGCGATGTTGGAGCCGCCGAGCATGATCGAGATCTGCTCGTAGACTGCCTGCCCTTCGAAGACGGACTGTGCCGCCGATTGCCGGTCGTTGTCGTCCCGAACCTTCTGAACGGAGTCGAGGCTGATGTACTGGTCCTGCAGCGCGTGCACGAGCTCGTGCGTGATCGTCAACGCCACCATGTCCTTGGGAGCTCCGTCGACGACGTAGAGCACCTTAGTGTGCGGGTCGTAGTAGCCGACGATCTGCTCCTCCAGCAGGCTGGTGAGAAAAGCCTGCAGCTTGAGCGTGTCGGGGATCATGCCGAACAGCTTGTACGCCGACTCCTGGCCCGCTATGTCGTGCGCGGCCAATGAGTCGGTGAATTGCTTCGTCACGAACTCGCGCACCTGCTCCTTCGAGCGCGTCTCCACCTTTGGCGGCGTCTTGAAGGTGAGCCCGACCGCCTTCTCGATCATCGGTATGGCTTCCCCGACTTCCGCGGCGTAGGGGCCTTCGTATTTCGGCTTCTGGCTTTCACACGCGGACACCAGCGTCAGAAGCGCGCCGCAGGCCAGAACGAGACTTCGCTTAAGCTGAACGCTCATTGCACACAGATTAGAGGAGAGCTACGAGGCGTTACGACCGCTTCAAAGGCCGGAGACGCGCAGATACCACGCGATGATCGCGTCTCCGTGGAGCAGGGCGACGAGCGCAGCGGGCGCAAGAAAGACGCCGAAAGGAAGCTCACGCTTGCGCCATCCTCCCCCCGCTTCGAGGGCGAGCTCCGTCTGCCCCTTGTCGTCGGCGAGTCCTCGCGCGGATAGTGGATACACGATAGCCAGCAATACTATCGGAGCGAGCACCGCAGCTATGAATATCGTGAGCAGCGACCGCACCGGGCCTACCGCCGCGCCCACGACCGCCATGAGTGTCACGTCGCCAAACCCCATCGCGGGACGCTTCAGCCACACTTCCCCGAGCCATCCGACGATCGAGATCGCGCCGGCGCCGACGCACATCCCGAGAATCGCGTCCCACGGACCGGCAAACGGCTCGGATTGCCCGAGGTACAGTGCGACAAACGAGGTCAGGAGCACGAAGAACACCCCGAAAACCGTGAAGCCGTCGGGAATCAGAAAGTGCTTCGCGTCGGTTATCGCGATCCCGAGGAGAACTGTCGCGAACACCGCTGCCCGGAAAGCTGTGAACGACATTCCGAAGTGGCCATAGGCATCGAGCCAGATCAATCCCACCAGCAGCTCGACGATCGGATACTGGATCGAGATGCGCTCGCGGCAGCTGCTGCACTTGGCGCGCAACATCAGCCAGCTCACGATCGGGATGTTCTCGCTCGCCTTGATCCCGTGACCGCACTTGGGACACCTCGACCTCGGCTTCACGACAGAGAGGCCTTCCGGCCAGCGTCCGATGCAGACGTTGAGGAACGAGCCCATCGCCGCTCCAACGACGAATGCGTAGATGCCTTCGAGAATTTCAATCATGATCGAAGCTGGTAGAGAATGATTCCCGTCGCAACCGCGACGTTGAGGGACTCGACGTTGCCGGCGATCGGAAGTGAGATCGTTCGTTGCGCTTTCGCGCGGATCGCTGGAGACAAGCCGGATCCTTCGTTTCCAACGGCGATCGCGAGTCGCGTCGGAGCGCCCGCCTTCTCCAGCGCGCTTCCGCTCGCGTCGGTCGCCCAAAGCTCGATCTGTTTCCGCTGGAGGAAGCTCAGGAGATCGTCAATGCCCGCGTGAAACGCCGGGTGCTGAAACTGCGCGCCCATCGAGCTCCTGATCACCTTGGGGTTCCACAGATCGACTGTGCCCGGCAGCGCGATCGTCGCCGTGGCACCGAGTGCCGCCGCGGTACGGACGATGGTGCCCGCGTTGCCAGGGTCCTGCACCCCATCAAGGACGATCAAGCGGCACACTCCGGCGACATCGAGTGTATCAAGTAAGCGCTCGGGAACTTCTCCGATCGCCATGACGCCCTGCGGCGACTCGGTTTCGGCGGCGGACCGGAAGTCTTTCTCGGAGACCTCGGTCACCTCGATGCCGGATTCGTCGAGAGTCTTTCGCAAAGCCCGGCCTCGGGGAGCGTCGGCGAGCTGGGCAGCAACGAGCACGCCGCGAACCGCGAGGTGCGAGCGGAGCAGCTCTTCGACCGAGCGTACACCCTCGGCCACGAAGAGCGAGTGCTTTTCGCGCGCCTTTCTGCGCCTGAGATCGCGCGCTAGTGTAAGGAGTTTCACGCGTTGATTGTGCAGGGCTCAGCTGGAATAGGACTTGCCTCCGCGTTTTATTTGGAATCTCATTGCTGGAGTATCAATGAAGCGAATTGTCGTAGGTATTGCGATTACCTGCTCCCTTACTGCGTGCGGCATTTCGCAGCAGCAGGAAGTGCAGATGGGACAGGAATATGCGCAACAGATCAACGCGCAACTACCGATCGTCCAGGATCCGGAGATCAATCGCTATATCAACGTCCTGGGAGACTCGATTGCCCGGCTCACGAGCCGCCGTGATCTGGACTGGCAATTCTTCATCGTCGACTCCAAGGAAGTGAACGCTTTCGCGGTGCCCGGCGGCTACGTGTACGTGAATCGCGGCCTCATCGAGCGCGCCGACCAGATGGACGAGCTCGCCGGCGTTCTGGGTCACGAGATCGGACACGTTGTCCGGCGCCACACGGTGAAGCAGATGGAGAAGGCGCAGGGAGCAAACATCGGCGTCACCCTGGCGTGCGTTCTCACGCGCGTATGCAACAGCCAGGCTGCCGGCGCGGCGATCAATGTCCTCGGCGGCGCGGTGTTCGCGCGGTTCAGTCGGCAGGACGAGGCCGAAGCGGATCAGGAAGGTTTCAACAACACTGTGCGGGCGGGAGTCAGTCCGGTCGGAATGGTGACCATGTTCCGGAAGCTGCTCGAGGAGCGGAAGAGCCATCCTGGGGCGGTCGAATCGATGTTCCTCACGCACCCGCTCGAAGAGGACCGCATTCAGGCGGTTCAGGCGCTTATCAATCAGCTCCCGGCCAGCACGCTCGCATCACTCGGCGCCGATACCCGGAACTTTCACTCGTTCAAGGCGAGAATTCTGTCGTTGCCGCCGTCGCCACCTCCGCGCCAGCTCCGGTAGCCGCCGTCGGTTTGTCGGTCGATGATGCGCCATGATGTTTCGCGGCGCATCTTTCGTTTATGAAGATTGCGCTCACCATCGCGGGCTCCGACTCCAGCGGCGGCGCCGGGATCCAGGCCGACCTGAAGACATTTCAGAGATTCGGCGTGTTCGGGACGTCCGCGATCACCGCCATCACGGCGCAGAACACCCGTGGTGTCAGCAGTTGGGACGCGGTATCGCCCGCAATGGTCCGCGCGCAGATCGATGCCGTCGCCGAGGATCTCTTCCCGGGTGCGTTCAAGACCGGGATGCTCGCGAGCGCGGCAGTCGCGTCGATCGTCGCCGCGGCGATCCGCGACCACAAGCTCCACAACTACGTCCTCGATCCGGTGATGGTCTCGACGTCGGGCGATGTGCTGTTCGAGCCTGACACAATCGACGTAATCCGGCGCGAGCTCGTTCCGCTGGCGGCTCTCGTTACGCCGAACATCCACGAAGCGGCGATTCTCACCGGCGAGGAGATCGACGATGAGGATTCCATGGCGCACGCCGCCGAAGTGCTGGTGAACGACATGGGAGCACAAGCCGCGCTCATCAAGGGCGGTCACCTTGATTCGGGCAACAGAGTCGTGGACATGCTCTACGATGGGGACGTCCGCACATTTCGCGGACAGCGCCTCGACACGACGAGCACGCACGGAACCGGCTGCACTCTGTCGGCGGCAATCACGGCGCAGCTGGCGAACGGGGAATCGCTGCACGCGGCAGTCCGCCGCGCAATCGATTATGTGCATAACGCGATCGCCACCGCGCCCGGGCTCGGATCTGGTCACGGGCCTCTGAACCATCTTGCCGAGGACCACTGACGACCGCAACGGCAGCCGCCGACGATTTTATCTGATCGCGGACAACTGCGGCGCGGTGGAGCGCGCAAGAAACTCCGTCACCAGCGACTCGAAGGCGGCGCTGACGCGGTTGGTTGTCTCCAGCACTTCCGCGTGACTGAGCGCCGAGCCGGTGACCCCGGCTGCGGCGTTAGTGATGCAGCTGACCCCAGCGACCAGCATACCCAATGCTCTGGCCACGATGACTTCGGGAACGGTCGACATTCCAACCGCATCGGCGCCGAGTAGCCTCAACATCTTCACTTCGCTTGGAGTCTCGTACGAGGGGCCCAGCAATCCTGCGTACACGCCCTCGCGAAGCGTGATGCCGAGTTTTTCCGCCGCCGTGCGCAGAAGCCACCGAAGACGCGGACTGTATGCGTCGGTCATGTCCGGAAAGCGAATTTCCTCTTTCTGCTCCACTCCAACGAGAGGATTTGTTCCCATCAGATTGAGATGATCCGAGATCATCATCAGATCTCCCACCGCCAGCTTGGATGAGATTCCACCGGCCGCATTCGAGACGAAGAGCTCCTGCGCGCCAAGCGCGTGAAACACGCGGACCGGAAACGCCGCGAGCGCGGCGGGGTGGCCTTCATACAGGTGGAATCGCCCGCTCAGCGCTACAACCTCACGCCCGCCCAGCGACCCGACGATGACAGCGCCTTCGTGTCCCGCGACCGTTGGCTCCGGAAAACCTGGAATTTCGCGGAATGGAATGCGAACGGCATCGCCAATGGATTTCGATAGCCCGCCCAGCCCCGAGCCGAGTATGATCCCGATTTTTGGCTGTTGAGAGTCGGCGCGCCTGCGAATCGCGGCGGCGGCTTTGATCGCCGCCTCTGTCGAATATTCGCTCTTCATTCGTCCGGTCCGATCAGCTGCTCGATCTTGTCCGACACTTCCTCGATCAGCATGAGCCGCTCCTCCCAGGGAAGAAATGCGCTTTCGAAGCCGTTGAGCGCAATGCCGGCCAGCTCTTCCACGGTGAGGTCGAGGTGTTCCGCCGCAAAGACGTATTCGTCCGTGAGGGTCGTCGCGCTCATGAGACGGTTGTCGGTGTTGAGCGTGACGTTGAGGCCGCGCTCGAAGTACTCGCGGAATGGATGCGTCGCGTATGAATCGGCGACACGCGTCTGCACGTTGCTGGTGAGACAGACCTCGAGCGCGATCCGTCGATCGTTGACGTACTGAGTCAGATCCGGATCCTCTATGAGCCGCGTTCCGTGGCCGATTCGGTCTGCGCCGCACACGTGCACGGCCTCCCGCACCGACTCGGCTCCATCACCTTCACCGGCGTGAACCGTGACCGCGAGATTGTGCTCGCGCGCGTACCTGAACGCCTCAACGTGGCGTGCCGCCGGATTTCCCTTCTCCCCTCCGGCCAGATCGAACGCCACCACGCCGTCGTTCTTGAAGTCGACGGCGAGCCTGGCCATCTCGAGCGAGCTCTCGGGCGGCAATTGGCGCAAAGCGCAGATGATGAACCGCGCCGTGATGTCGAAGTCCTTCTCGGCGCGACGAAGCCCGCGCAGGGGCGCCTCGACCGCCTGCACCAGTGTGAGTCCCTGAACGATGTTCAGGAGCGGGGCATTTCTCACCTCGATGTAGCGCACACCGTCTTCGACGGCATCCTCGGCCAGCTCGTAGGCGATGCGCTCGAGCGCATCCTCGCTCTGCATGACGGAGATCGTCACGTCGAAGCGCCGCAGGTAATCGTCGAGGCTCTCGGCGTCATCCACCCTCATGAATTCCGCCAGCTCCTCGGACGTGTGCCTCGGCAGCTGGATCCGCTGCTCCCGCGCCAGCTCCAGAAGCGTTTTCGGCCGGAGCGAACCGTCCAGATGGCAATGCAGCTCCGCCTTGGGGAGCTGGCGGAGTTTGTTAGAGAAAATCGAAAGTGGCATTACAATGGGTTGAAGTCCGGGTCCTCGCCGGCAGTTTGCCGAGTGCGAACGATGCGGAAAATCGCGCCGTTGTGCACGGGTGTGTTGTTGGCCGTCACGATCCCGCGGCTGTCGGTGATCATCCGTTCGCCGCTGCGAACCGCCACGGCCTGCGTTTCATCCCAGGCTTCGACCGCCTCGAGAGCGGTCGCCGCGGCGTCGACATCAACTGGGCGGGCGTTGATGTAGATGCGGACGGTTTCGCTCATGGCGAGATCGCTGCGATGCGTGCTTCTGTCGGAGCGGCAATCGGCGACGGGAGCGTCTTGAGATAGTCGATGAGCGCGTCTAGATCCACGATGTTGAGCGGCTTCGAGACGCTGGCGCGTCCGCCGGCGTTGTAGCCTTCACCGCCGGTCGCGAGGAAATCGTTGACGATGACGTTGTACGTCTTCGTGTCCGAGAGCGGGGTGCCATCCGCCATCGTCACCGAAACCATGCGCGACCCCTTGGGCCGGGACGGATCGTACTTGATAGTCAGGCCGCTGACGTGATCGTCCACCGATTTCTTGGCGAGCATGGCTTCGAGCAATCCCCGCAGCTGGGAACCGGTCATCGTGAGAGAGTACAGCGTGTTTCCGAAGGGCTGGATCTCCAACAGCGATCCGTACGTTGCGTCGCCCGCACGGAGCTCGGTGCGGATTCCGCCGTTGTTCATGATCGCGACGTCGCCCTTCCCCGCCCAGCGTTGCGCATCGGCGATGAGATTGCCGAGTGGATACTGGGGACCCTGACGCGCGAGCGTGGCCGGGATGGTCGCGACGTGACGGCTTACGAGCGGGGCGACACGCGCCACCGCCTTGCGAACTATTGAATCGATCGCGGGGACAGGCTGAATTGTGTCCGCAACCAGCTCGCGCACCTGGTGCCGAACTGGGAGGCCCGCGCTGCTGCCGATCGGCAGATCGAGGACGTCGATTGCGCGTCCGCTCGAGCGCGCCTGCACGATTGGAATTCCCTTGACTTCGGTGTTGACGAGCGTGTGGGTGTGTCCGCTCACGATCGCGTCAACCTTGGTCGTGAGCTTGCGCGCGAGGTCGATGATCTCTCCGCCACAGTCCGTAGCTCCGTCCCTGCCGCAGCTCGCTCCGGCGTGAGCGATCACCACCACGAAATTCGCGCCGCGCTTTCTGAGCACCGTTCCAATGCTGTCCACGATCGGCGCCGGATCGTCGAAGCGCAGTCCCACGACATTGCCGGCGCGGGTCGTCGTCGGAGTGGAGACGGTGGAGACGCCGATGATTCCTATGCGCGCGGCACCGCGCCTCACGATCGTGTCGTTGCGGATCCATTTGACGTCGCGCCCGTCGGTGTATCGAACGTTGGCCCCGAAGATTCCGTACTTCGCCTGTCGCATTCGTGCGCGGAGCGAGTCGGTTCCCCAATCGAACTCGTGGTTGCCGAGGGCGGCCGCGGCGTAGCCCATTCTATTGTAATACTCCACGACGGGCCGGCCATACGCGAGGTTGGAGGCAGGCGTGCCCTGGAACATGTCGCCTGCGTCGAGCAGGAGAGTCTCGCAGCGCGGAGCGCATTCGTCGCGAGCACGGTCGATCGCGGCGGCGACGTAGGCAGCGCCACCGCGGCGGACACCGTTCGCATCCGGCCGTGGCTCCAGCGCGCCGTGGAAGTCGTTGGTCGCGATGATGCGGAGGAAGCGCGTCCCGGTTGGGAACGGAGGCCGCGACGCACTCACGCTGGCTGGTGCCAGCGGTGCAACAGCAGGAGCGACGGGGATGACGTCGAAGATGCGCCCTTCCAGCGCGGTAGGACCGCCGATCGCGACACCTCCCCTGATCATCATCCAATTCGACTTGAAATAGTCGGCTTGCCTTACTGCTCCGCGCGCCTTCACTTCGTCGATCAGCAGCTGCCGGATTTCCTGCTGCTTGTCGTAGACCACCGGTGCGCCGCTCAGCATCGCGTACCCGCCGCCCCCCGTCTGCCGGTAGTTGTTGAGCGCCATCGTGAACGAATCAGTGTCGCGGACCGGCGCACCCTTGTAGTCGAGCCGCGTGATCCTCGATCCGACCGGCCGCGACACATCCATCACGTAATCGACGCCGGATACGATGTCGAAGTTGTAGCCCGGGATCTGCCGATCCGTCTCGAGCCGAGCACTCGGTGACGCGGGTGTTCGATAATATCTGCTGCTGAACTCGAGATAGTCGCGAAGCTGCCTCCCGCTGATCCTGACCGCGCGGAGCGTGTTGTCGTAAGGATAGAGCTGAGCCACCTGCGCGATGGTGATGGGACCCGGTCCCATCACGACATCGGTCGAGAAGGCCGCCGTCGACGCCAGATCGCTGCCCGCTGCCTTCCTCTCCGTCTCGAGAATGAAGTCGATGAGTGGCGTGTCCCTGAGTCGCGCCGAGTCCGCGCTCCAGCGCTCGGGTGTGGATCCGATCGGCGTCGTCACGTAAGCCACAGTCTCGCGGTGAATTGCGTCCGTCGCGGCAAGGACCGCTGCGTTCTCGGCGTGGCCGGCCGCCTGGACGACGTCACTCCTCTTTTCGCTGACCATCCACCGGCCGCCCGATCTCGACACGACCAGATGCGCGACACCGACGCTCGTCGCCCAGTTCTTCGGCTGAATGAGAATCGTCTGGCCGATCGTCGTGCCCCGCATTTCCTTGTGCGAGTGGCCGTAAAGAACGAGATCGACTCCCGGCACTTCGCTCGCAACCCGGGCCGCGACGTTCTCGCTCGGCACACCCGTGGTTACGGTGTCGTAGCTCGAGGGCTCGTTGAGGCCCGAGTGAACGGTCACCAGCACGATGTCCGCGCCCGCTGCACGGACCTCCTTAACCGCTTCCCTCACGGCGGGAACAATGTCACCAAAGCGCAGCCGGCCCCGGATATTCTCGGCGTCCCACAGCGTCACGCCGGGCGTCGTCGCGCCGACGATGCCGATTTTCAGACCGGCGCGCTCGATGATGGTCCACGGACGAAATGCGTGCACGCCCTCGGGATCGACGCGGTACGTGTTGGCCGATAGAAAGGGGAACCTCGCCTGCCGCACGGCAGAGTCGAGATAAGGGACGCCGTAGTTGTACTCATGATTCCCGACCGCGGAGGCGTCGTACCGCATCGCATTCATCGCCGCGACGATTGGATTCGTGCGATCGCGGGAGACTTTGGCCGCCACGTATGCCAGCGGATTTCCCTGGAGCAGATCCCCGCCGTCGAGCAGGATAACGCGCCCCGGACTGGCGGCACGAACCGAGTCCACAATCGTGGCCGCCCGGGACAGGCCGCGCACCGCGTCCAGCTGGTTGGCGTAGTAGTCCCAGGCCCTGAGACGCCCGTGAACGTCGGTTGTAGTGGCGATGACGAGATCGACCGGCTCCGTCGAACGCGGCAGCTGCGCGGGGGCGCAGGCCAGGGTCAGCAACAGAATGGAGTTAAGCGCTCGCAATGTCATCTCTTCTGAAAGCCATTTCACTGGGTGCATTGCAAAGCTAGCGGCGCGGCGCCGGGCGAGGGAGTGCAACGATATTGTCACGTGTTTGTGACAAACAGCGAGTTGACGCAACGTTGGGGGGTCAGACAACTTCCACCCGTGACCGAAAAGAGCGCTGCCGTGGAGCGCGTCCTAGTCGTTGACGACGAGCCCGACATCGTTGCGCTCGTGGCGTATCACCTCGCCAAATCGGGCTACTCGGTATCGACGGCGACGAGCGGGCCCGAGGGGCTTGCCGCCGCGCGACGGGACAAGCCATCGATAATTGTCCTCGACCTCATGCTCCCCGGTCTCTCGGGACTCGAGGTCATGGAGGAGCTCCGCTCGGACACCGCGACGTCGCGGATAGCAGTGCTCATGCTCACGGCCCGCCGGGAAGAGAGCGACCGCATAAAGGGTCTTACCCTTGGCGCCGACGACTACCTGACCAAGCCGTTCAGTCCGCAGGAGCTGGTGCTGCGCGTCGCCGCGATTCTCAGGCGCGTGAAGGCGGGACGCGAGGAGTCGGAAGACGTCAAGCAGATTGGACCGCTGAAGATCGAAACCACCGCGCACCGCGTCACAGTAGATGGTCGCGAGATCGATCTGACTCCGACGGAGTTCAAGCTTCTCCTGCTGCTCGCCGAGCGAAAGGGCCGCGTTCAACCGCGCAATCTGCTGCTCGAGACAGTCTGGGAGGCGGCACCGGACATTCAGACCCGGACGGTGGACATGCATGTGCAGCGTCTCCGCGCCAAGCTTGGCCCAGCCGGTGATCTGATCGAGACGGTGCGCGGCTTCGGCTATCGCATTCGTAACATCAGCGAACGATCGTGAAGCTCGCGCACCGGCTGCTTCTCCAGTCGCTCGCGATCGTCGCGGTAATGGTGGTCTCGGTCGTCGTCATCATCGACAACCAGCTGCACACGAGCATCACCGAGCAGGCCACCCACGATCTGGCCGGAGAGGCGAGATTCCTGGCGACTCAGTGGAAGTCGGGCGTGGATCCCGACTCGCTGGCGGATCAGGCTGGTGTCGCCACCGGACGCAGGGTCACTCTGATCGATTCCACCGGACACGTCGTCGGTGATTCGGAGTTCGACGGGCTCGCGCTCCAGGGCCTGGAAAATCACAGCAGTCGCCCGGAAGTAATCGCGGCGCGGCAGAACGGAGTCGGCTCGGTTCGGCGCATGAGCCCATCCACGGGCGAAGAGCAGGTCTACGTCGCCGTCAAGGCGCCGCGCGGCGTCGCTCGCGTCTCTGTGACGACGAAAGCGGTCGAGGAGATCTTCGCGAGAGCCCGCAGCGGTGTTCTTGCGGCAGGGTTCATCTCCTTCCTGCTGGCCGCGATTCTCGCTGTGCTCTTCTCGCGCGCCGTCTCGAAGCCGATTGTCGACCTGAGCAACGTCGCGCGCTCGCTTGCCGCCGGCGAACGAAAGCGGCACCCCGCGCTCGCCGCGCCAGGCGAGATTGGAGATCTCGCTGACGCCGTCCACCGCCTCGCGGAACAACTCGAAGCGCGGATTTCGGCCCTGGCGGCGGAGCAGTCGGTCCTCTCCGCGCTCGTGGAAACCCTGAACGAAGGCGTGATCGCGATTTCCCCGTCGCACGAAGTGGTGCGAATCAACGACACGGGACGCCGCCTTCTTTCAATTGACCGTCCGATTCCATTCGGGATCGACTTCCTGCCACGCGAGGCGACGCTACGCAGCGCGATATCGCTCGCCCTGAGTGGTACGGAGACCGAGCCCGAAGAGGTAGTCATCGGCGAGACGACGCTCTCTCTGACCGCGCGTCCTCTCGTGAACGGCGGCGGCGTCGTCGCACTCTTCGACCTCACGCCGATCCGGAAACTCGAAGCTGTGAGAAGAGATTTCGTGGCGAACGTCTCCCACGAGCTTCGTACTCCCCTCACCATCATCGGCGGTTTCGCGGAGACGCTTCAGGATCCGGACGTGCCGCTGGAGATGCGGGCCCAGTTTGCAAGAACGATCCTCAGCAACACTCAGCGCATGCAGCGAATCGTCGACGAGCTGCTGGACCTCTCGCGGATCGAGACGGGGCACTGGAGGCCACGGCCGGAGCCGATAAGAGTTGCGGACCTGGCCGCGGAGGTTCTCGGACGAGTCGCGGCCAGCGCGAAGGCGAAGGGCGTCACGCTCGACACCACAGTCGAGCCGGGCGCTCAAACGATTTACGCGGATCGAACCGCGCTCGAGCAGATCCTCTTCAACCTCGCCGAGAATGCGATCCGGCACACGGGCGAAGGAGGGCGAATCACGATCCGTACGATGCGCGAAGGCGGCGGAGTCTCGCTCGCCGTCAGCGACACAGGAAGCGGCATTCCCCCCGAGCACCTGCCGAGAATCTTCGAGCGCTTCTACCGCGCCGACGCCGGCAGGTCGCGTGAGGCTGGCGGCACCGGACTAGGGCTCGCGATCGTAAGGCATCTCGTTGAGGCCCATGGTGGCAGCGTCCGGGCCGAGAGCGTGGTGGGCGTCGGCACCACCATCAGAATCTTTTTCCCCGACGGAGCAACCGCGGCTCAATCGTGACAAACCCTTTACCTGCGGTGTGACTGTCCGTGACGCGGCTGAGAGAGTTTTGTAGCGCGACAAACTTCCTCTCACGGAGTCACAAGTGATAAAAACCGTTCGCAGCATTGCTGTCGCCATCTCAGCGGCAGCGCTTCTCTCAGGTGGTGTTGTTTCAGCACAATCAGTAGATCTGACCGGAGCAGGCGCGACGTTCCCGTATCCCATTTACTCGAAGTGGTTCGCCGATTACGCCAAGAGCACCGGCGTCAAGATCAACTACCAGTCGATCGGCTCAGGCGGCGGCATCAGGCAGCTGTCTGAACAAACCGTCGATTTCGGCGCCTCCGACGGACCGATGAGCGACCAGGAGCTCGCCGGCGCCAAGGGCGGGCCAGTCCTCCATTTCCCGACCGTGATGGGCGCGGTCGTCATCACCTACAACATCCCCGGTCTCAACCGTCCGCTTAATCTGAGCGGCGATGTGATCTCGGACATCTTTGCCGGGAAGATCACCAAGTGGAATGATGCGCGGATTGTCGCACAGAACCGCGGGGTGGCTCTTCCCAACTCTGACGTGCTCGTCATCCACCGCACGGATGGCAGCGGGACCACCTACATCTTCAGCGACTACCTCTCTGCAGTGAGTCCGTCCTGGTCGAGCTCACTCGGCAAGGGCAAGGAGATCAAGTGGCCCGTGGGTATTGGCGGAAAGGGCAACGAAGGCGTTGCCGGACAGGTGAAGCAGACGCCCGGCTCGATCGGTTACGTAGAGCTGGCGTATGCAAAGCAGAACAATCTTCCGTACGCCAACGTCCGTAACGCCGCTGGACGGTATGTCTCGCCGTCGATCGCATCGGTGACGGCCGCTGCTGGCAGCATGAAGCTCCCGAAGAACACCGACTATCGCGTCTCGATCGCGAACGCGCCGGGCAAGGAATCGTATCCGATCTCTTCCATGACCTGGATTCTCGTATACCAGAATCAGCCCGATCGCGTGAAGGGTACCAAGCTCGTAAACTTCCTGCGCTGGGCCTACAAGGACGGAGAGAAGACGGCAGCAACGCTCGACTACGCTCCGCTTCCTGCGTCAATGCTTGCGCAGCTCCAGAGCAGATTGAAGACTATACGTATCGCTGGCACACGCGTCGGAGATGCTCGATGAAGACAACCATGATCGTCGCACTTGGACTGCTGGCTCTGCCCCTGGCAATATCTGCCCAGCAGCCGGCTGACACGACCAGGCCGGCCCCGCCACCCCCTCCGGCGACTGTCTCGATTCCGGTCGATTTCTCCGGAGTGCTGTACATGAACTTTCAGTACCGGGGCGATGCCGGTCCCGCGAAGTCGTCGAACAAGTTCGACCTGGAGCGAGCTTACCTGACGTTCAGGATGCCGGCCGGCGACCGCGCCAGCATTCGCATTACGGCCGACGTCTTCCAGCAAACCACGGCGCCGAACGACGCGTTCTATAGAGGCTGGGTCATCCGCGCGAAGTACGCGTACCTGCAATACGACTACCTGAAGAGCGCCACTGGCTGGAACGGACTGGCCCGCGCCGGACTGCTGCACAATGTGGTCATCGATCACGCCGAGACGTTCTGGCCGCGGTGGATCTCGCAGACGCCTGTCGAGCGCGCCGGATTCTTCGCGTCCTCCGACGCCGGAGTCGCGACACAGCTCACGTTTCCGAACAAGTTCGGCGAGATCTACGCGACCATCGTGAATGGCCCCGGTTACGCGTCGCGCGAGACCGATCGGTTCAAGGACTACGCGGCAAGGCTTTCGCTCACGCCGTTCGGCCGATCGGACAATAAGTTGCTCAAGACGTTTGCGCTTACCGGTTGGACTTACATCGGCGCGGTCGCCAGCTCGTTCGCCGCCGGTGGGGTTGGCCAGATCGGACCCGTTGGCGTTTCTCTCCCCAGAACGAGATCGGGCGTCTTCGTGGGCATTCGGGACCCGCGTCTCTCGGCAGGGGCGGAGTGGGATACCCGGAACGATGCGAGAGAAACGGGAGCCAACACCATTGCGTCCCCGCGAGCCGAAGTTGACAGTACCGGGCGGCTCGTCGCCGGGTTCGCGGCGATCAAGCCCTTCCAGTTGATGAACGATCAGTCGACCTTCCCGCTCGGACTGGTCGCACGGTGGGACCGCTTCAAGCCGAATACTGACACGGACGGCTACATCAACACCGTTATCGGCGGCCTGACCTGGGACCTCAACAAGAAGACGGCACTTTCCCTCGACTACCAGGAAGTCACTCCGCGTTCAGGAGCGATTGCCGCGGCCACCAAGACCTACTTCCTGCACCTGGTGGCGAACTTCTAGGCGAAGCTCATCTGGGTACGGAGCGCCCTCGGGCGGTTGTGACAATGTCGTTACCTGACATATATCGTGACCTCTCGGGGGCGCTTCTATTTTTCAAGCACCAGGCAGTCGCCCCTCAAAAACGAAAAACAGGAGCCGTTCAGTGAGAGCCTTGAAGCTCGCCGCCCTCATGTTGTTGGCCGTCGCATGCGCCAAGGAAGACGCAAATAACTCCGGCACGGCTTCCTCCACCGCCTCATCGCACGGATCCGTCGATCTCACCGGAGCGGGCGCGACTTTCCCGTATCCCCTGTACTCGAAATGGTTCTCGGAGTACGCCGGAAGTACCGGAGTGAAGATCAACTATCAGTCGATCGGATCCGGCGGCGGAATCAGGCAGCTTTCCGAGGGCACGGTGGACTTCGGCGCGTCAGACAGTCCGATGAGCGACGAGGAGATGTCGAAGGCGAAGGGCGGCCCGATCCTGCACATCCCCACCGTGCTCGGCGCCGTCGTGATCACTTACAACGTCCCGAGGCTGAGTGTTCCGATCAACCTGACGGCGAAAACGATCGCCGACATTTTCTCCGGGCGCATCACCAAGTGGAGCGATACCCGCATCACGTCGCTCAATCCGGTCCTAACGCTTCCAAATACCGATATCCTGGTCGTCCACCGCTCCGACGGCAGTGGAACGACCTACATCTTCACCGACTATCTGAGCACCGCGGTGCCCGCCTGGGCCACGAGCGTCGGAAAGGGAAAAGAGGTCAAATGGCCGGTTGGCCTCGGCGCGAAGGGGAATGAAGGCGTTGCGGGGCAGGTGAAGCAGACGCCGGGCGCGATCGGTTACGTCGAGCTTGCATACGCGAAGCAGAACAGCCTGGCGACCGCCGCCATCACGAACAAGGCCGGCAAGACGATCCTGGCGTCCGTGCCTTCCGTGACGGCTGCCGCCGCCGCAGCAGCAAAGGCTCTTCCAGCGAACACCGACTATCGGATTTCGATCGTCAACGCGCCGGGCGCGGATTCATACCCGATCTCGTCCTTCACGTGGATTCTGGTCTACCAGCATCAAACCGATGCGGCGAAGGGCAGGAAGTTGATCGACTTCCTCAACTGGGCTCTGACCGAGGGTGAGGCTGAGGCGCCGCCCCTCGACTACGCCCCGCTGCCGTCCGCGATGGCGGCCAGCGTGAAGGCAAGACTCACCACGATCGATTTAGCCGCATCGAAGTGACCGCGCTTCCCGCGCACTGGCTCGACAAGGATCGCCGCGAGCTCCGCCTGAAGGAGTCGGCGGCGAGCGACCGGATTTATGAGCTGCTCACCACCGCGTGCGCGCTCGTAGTCCCCGCGCTTGTTGTATCAATCGCGGTCGCGATCTTCGCCGCGGCGTGGCCGGCGTTCGCCAAGCTTGGTCTCTCGATCGTCACATCCAGCAACTGGGATGTCGCGGGCGGCCACTTCGGTGCCGCTCCGGCGGTGTTCGGCACTCTGGTTTCGTCGGCGGTCGCGCTCGTGATCGCCACACCGCTCGCGATTGGCGTCGCGATCTTTCTTTCGGAATTCTCGCCGGTCTGGCTGCGTCAGCCCGTGGGATTCCTCGTCGATCTTCTCGCGGCGATTCCGAGCGTGGTGTATGGACTGTGGGGCATTTTCGTTCTCATCCCGCTGCTTCGCGAGCACGTCATGCCGTTTCTTCGCGACACGCTTCATCTGGGCGCGACGCCGTTCTTTTCGGGACCCGCTTACGGTCCGAGCATGTTGGCGGCGGGAGTCATACTCGCGATCATGGCTCTCCCATACATCTCGGCCGTGTCGCGCGAGGTGCTGATGGCAGTCCCCCGCTCGCAGCGGGAAGCCGCCCTCGCGCTCGGTGCAACGCGCTGGGAGATGATCCGTGATGCCGTGATTCCCTACGCCCGTTCGGGAATCATTGGAGGCATCATGCTCGGGCTCGGCCGCGCGCTTGGAGAAACGATGGCCGTCACCATGCTGATCGGGAACAGGCCCGAGATCTCGGCGTCGCTCCTGGCGCCGGGATACACAATGGCATCGCTCATCGCCAACGAGTTCAGCGAAGCGACGAATGACCTGCACCTCTCGGCCCTGATGGCCGTGGGAGCAGTTCTATTCATCATCACTCTTATCGTGAACGCCGTGGCGCGATGGCTCGTGTGGAGCGTCGCCCGGAGTCGCGCCCAATGAAAACCGCGCGCAGCCGCCACCTCGTGAGCGGGGCGATGATAGGCCTTACGTATCTCGCCGCCATTCTGGCCACCCTTCCGCTGCTGCTAATTCTCACTCACCTGCTCAGGAAGGGCGCATCCTCCCTTTCGCTCGCATTCTTCACGCACATGCCGAGGCCGGTGGGCGAGCCGGGCGGCGGAATGGCCAACGCGATCGTGGGTACGCTGGTGCTCATCGGGATAGCAAGCGTCATCGGGCTGCCGATAGGTATCGGCGCCGGACTCTACCTCGCGGAAAAAAAGAGCACACCGCTCGCGTCCTCTGTGCGTTTCCTCTCCGACGTGTTGAACGGACTTCCCTCGATCGTCATCGGGATTTTCGCATGGCAGTTTCTCGTCCGGCCCATCGGCCACTTCTCGGCGCTGGCGGGTGGAGTGGCGCTGGGCTCGATGATGATTCCCCTCGTCACCCGCACGACCGAAGAGATGCTTCTCGTCGTTCCGACATCCCTGCGAGAGGCCGCGCTCGCGCTCGGGTATCCAAGGTGGCGGACCTCGATATCCATCGTTCTCCGCACCGCGCTCGCCGGCATCGTGACCGGAGCGCTGGTTGCGGTGGCAAGAATCGCCGGCGAGACGGCGCCGCTTCTCTTCACTGCGTTCGGCAATCAGTTCTGGTCGACATCGTTGCGTGAGCCGATCGCGGCGCTCCCGCTCCAGATCTTCAATTACGCGATCAGCCCATACGACGAGTGGCACCGGCAGGCGTGGGCCGGGGCGCTCGTATTGATCACGATCGTTCTGATAATCAGCATCGCGGCGCGCTTCGCAACGAGGTCCCGGTTCGGTGCTCCAGTCGACTGAAGTGTCTCGCGAGAAACCCCCGCGGCTCGTGACGCCTATGGTGCAGGTGCGCGCGCCCGAGCCAAGCGCCTCGGCGGAAGAGACGAAGCCGTGCATCGTCGCGAGTCACCTCTCGGCGTTCTTCGGCGACACGGCCGCCGTCAAGGATGTGTCCATCTCGATTCCTCAGAAGGCCGTGACCGCTGTCATTGGACCTTCGGGCTGCGGAAAATCGACCCTGCTCCGCTGCTTCAACCGAATGCACGAGACCGTCCCGCGCACGCGTATCGAGGGCTCGGTGGAAATCCTCGGCAGCTCGATTTACGAAGAAGGCACCAGCCCCATCGCTGTTCGGCGTCACGTCGGGATGGTGTTTCAGCGGCCGACTCCCTTCCCCACGATGTCGATCCGTTCGAACGTCGCGGCGGGCCTGCGGGTCGATTCGAAGAGCCACGCGGCGCGGGGCACGACCAGCGAGATCGTCGAAGAAGCGCTTCAGCGCGCGGGACTGTGGGCCGAGGTGAAGGACCGGCTCGACGAAAGCGCGATGGCGCTCTCCGGCGGGCAGCAGCAGCGGCTATGCATTGCGCGCGCGCTGGCGACGAGGCCGCGAGTGATTCTGCTGGACGAGCCCACGGCCTCGCTCGATCCGCTCAGCACTCAGAAAGTCGAGGAGCTCGTGTACGACCTGAGGAAGACCGTCACCGTCGTGATCGTCACCCACAACATGCAGCAGGCCGCGCGTGTTTCGGACCGCACGGCATTTCTTCTCATGGGCGAGCTGATCGAATTTGCATCCACCAGTGAGCTCTTCACAGCGCCCAGAGATCCGCGGACTGAGTCCTATATCACGGGACGGTTCGGATGACCGCGGTCGCTCCTGTCGCGGCTCTCGCCGCCGCGGATACCACTGGCACCATGGAGGCGAGCGATTTCTCGTTCTGGTACGGGAAGAAGCAGGCGCTCAAGAGCATCACAATGACGGTGCCCCCGCGATCTGTGACCGCTCTCATCGGACCATCGGGCTGCGGCAAATCGACATTCCTGAGATCGATCAACAGGCTCAACGATCTCATTCCCGGCGTGCGCCACGAAGGGGATCTCCGCCTCGACGGGACCAGCGTCTACGACCCGTCGCTGGACGTCGTCGCTCTCCGGCAGCGAGTGGGGATGGTGTTCCAGCGCTGGAACCCCTTCCCAAAGTCCATCTACGAGAACGTCGCCTACGGTCCGCGCATCAACGGGATTGGGGACGAAGCATCTCTGGACGAGATCGTGGAGCGCTCGCTTCGACGCGCCACGATATGGGACGAAGTGAAAGACAGGCTCCGTACGTCCGCGCTCGGCCTCTCGGGGGGTCAGCAGCAGCGGGTGTGCATCGCACGCGCGCTGGCCAACCAGCCGGAGGTGCTCCTCCTCGACGAGCCCGCGAGCGCGCTCGACCCGAGCTCCACTCAGCGAATCGAGGAGCTCGTATACGAGCTGAAGCGGGAGTTGACGATCGTCATCGTGACGCACAATCTGCAACAGGCCGCAAGGGCGTCCGAATACACCGCGTTCTTCTTTATGGGCGAGCTCGTCGAGTTCGGACCAACGGAGCAGATCTTCACCAGCCCGCGAGAAGAACGCACTGAGGCATATATTACCGGGAGATTTGGATGACACCTGACTCGAACGCCGCCGGATTCAGACATTTTCACGATCAGCTTTCTTCGCTCAAGGAGAAGCTGCTCGGCATGTCGTCGAAGGCCGAGGAACGCACTGACCTCGCCGTCGAAGCGTTGATGCACCGTGACCGGGAGAAAGCAAACCTCGTGATAGAGGGAGATCCCGAGCTGAACCTGTTGGAGATGGAAGTGGAACAGGCGGCAGTGGAGCTTCTGGCCCTACAGCAGCCGATGGCCCGCGACCTTCGCTTCATCATCGGTGCGATCAAGGTCTCAAACGACCTCGAGCGCGTGGGCGATCACGCCGTCAACATCGCGGAGTCAGCGCTGCGCCTCGCCGACAATCCCAAGGTAAATATTCGGATTCCCGAGATCGAGGTGATGGCCCGGAGAGCGCGCAAGATGCTGGGCGATTCGCTCGACGCATTCATTCGCGCCGACGGAGCGCTGGGCCGACAGGTGTGCAGGGACGACGACGTTGTCGACTCGCTGCATGATTCCGTTTTCCGCGTGCTGCTCACTCACATGATGGCCGACGCGAAGACCATCACCCCGTCGCTCGAGCTGCTACTGGTGGGCCGCAATCTGGAGAGAATCGCCGACCTGGCGACGAACATCGGCGAGGACGCCGTTTTCCTCGCCGAGGGCAAGCAGATCAAGCACCACCGCGAGCAAGACTACCACATCAACGAAGGCCGACTGCAGCCAGCGCCCAGTAGCTGAGCGCGGCGACCGCCGCTGACGCGGGAATCGTGATGATCCAGGCCCAGACGATCCTGCGCGCGATACCCCATCGCACCGCTGAGAACCGGTAGGTCGCGCCGGCGCCCATGATCGCCCCGGCGATCGTGTGCGTCGTGCTCACCGGAATTCCGAAGTGCGTCGCGATGCTGATTGCTAACGCACCCCCGGTCTCCGCCGCGAATCCGCTTACCGGGCGCAGTCGCGTGATCCGCGACCCCATCGTGTGCACGATTCGCCAGCCGCCAAAAAAAGTGCCGAGCGAGATCGCGGAGTACGCTCCCATCTTGACCCAGAGTGGGATTCCGTCGCCCGTCACGTAGAGGTGGCGAAAAATTCCCGTCTGCGCGGCCGTGAGCGGCTTCACCGACACCAGCAGGCCGACGATGATGCCCATCGTCTTCTGAGCGTCGTTCGCACCATGCGCGTGCGACAGCAGCGCGGAGCTGGCAAGCTGCGCGCTCCGGAAGAACCGATCCACTCGAGCCGGCCCCATATTTCTGAAGGCCCAGTACACCGCGACCATCAGGAGGAAGCCGGCCAGCCCTCCGACGAGCGGCGAGATGACGATGAAGGACAGGGTCTGCACCCACTTCGTGCCCCAGGTGATCGCGCCCCATCCCGCCTTCGCCACTCCCGCCCCCGCGTAGCCACCGATGAGAGCGTGCGAAGAGCTCGACGGAATCCCATAAAACCACGTGATGAGATTCCACGCGATGGCACCCAGCAGCCCGGCCAGAATCACGTTGGGTGTGACGATGTCCGTCCGGATGATCCCCGTCTGGATCGCCTTCGCCACGAGCTCGCCGGCCGTGAACGCCGCCGTGAAATTGAAGAACGCCGCCCACACCACCGCCGCCCCCGGGCTGAGGACGCGCGTCCCGACGATCGTCGCGATCGAGTTCGCCGAGTCGTGAAAGCCGTTTATGAAGTCGAATACAAAGGCGATCAGAAGGATCGCGGCGACGTAGTAGATCACTACGCGTTCTTTAGCGCGATGCTTTGCAGCACATTGCCGACATCCTCACATTGGTCGAGCGCGTCTTCGAGCTTGTCGTAGAGGTCCTTCCACTTGATGACCTCGAGCGCGTCGCCCCCCTCCGCGAAGAGCTTCCCCATCGCTTCATGGTAGACGGCGTCCCCCTCCTCTTCGAGCACCTTGAGCTTCTCGCTGATGGAGAAGACCTGCTTCGCGTTCTTCATCTCGCGCACCCCTTCTTCCACGGCGGCGCTCGCGCGCGCCAACACCTCCGCCAGAACGACCGCCGCGGGCCGGGCACGCTGTACCCGGAAGATCTGGGCCCGACGCGCCGTACCGTCGATCAGATCGATCACGTCGTCCAGCTCCGACGCGAGCGCGTGGATGTCCTCGCGGTCGAACGGCGTGACGAAGGTCCGATCGATGCGATCGATGATGTCATGGGTCAGGTTGTCGGCCTCGTGCTCCAGCTCTTTGATAGCCGTGACTTTCGCGTCCAGGTGGGTCGGATCCCGAAACATCTCCTGAAGAATAGTCGCCGAAGCGGTCAGCCTTTTCGCCAGCTCGGTGAACAGGTCGTAGAACTTTTCGTCGCGAGGAAGAATCCGCAAAGCCCAATCTCCGTGAAATTTCCAGAACAACCGAAACGTCCCTTCAGGGCCATCTCGGCGAGGAATCTATCCAGGACCCGACTCTCGAGCTACCAATCAGCCCGATAGGCGTGGTGCCGAGCGCCGGATTACCAACCTGCGGTTCTCGAAGAGCTTCACAAGCAGAATTCCGGTTACGAATCCGCCGACGTGGGCCCAGACGGCCACTCCACCGCTAAGATCGGCACCATTCGTCAGCTCCGGCAGCGCTGCGACGATCTGCCAGAAGAACCACCAGATCAGAACCATCCAGGCGGGAATGGGAATCACCTTGAAGAAGATGATGAAGAAGAACAACATCTTGACGCGTACCCTGGGATAGAGCACCAGGTACGCGCCCAGAATCCCGGAGATGGCTCCCGACGCACCGACAGTTGGAAGAGGAGACGCCGGCTGGGCAAGGATGTGCGCGATCGCCGCCGCCAGGCCGCACACGAGATAGAACACGAGGAAGCGGAAGTGGCCGAGGCTGTCCTCGATGTTGTTGCCGAACACCCAGAAGAAAAGCGCGTTGCCCAGAATGTGTCCCCAGCCTCCGTGCAGGAACATGGAGATGAAGGGCGTGAGGACGTTGATCGGATCGTTGTCGATGACACACGCGATTCCGCGCCCGAGTGGCACCGCCTCTCCCAGCGGCGCCATGTGCGTAAGCTCTCCCGGAACCATCCCGAGGTTGCATACGCTGGCGGCGAGCGCCTGCTGATTGAACCCGGCCCCCTGGACGAAAATCCAGGTCAGGAGCATGGCAGCCAGGATGGCATAGGTCATCCATGGAGTGCGGACAGTCGTGAGCTCGTCGCTGAGTGGAATCACGGTTCTTTCAGGCTTTCGGGAGCGTCATGCAGGTTCGTGGCGGAACGCGTCTAGCACGGCGCTATTCCATCAGTCTCATTGGCTGGAAAGCTACTCCCCTTCTCGCCGCGTCGGGCAAGTTGACCGCATCCGGCTGTCTGATTGTCCAGAAACTCCGCCGTTATGGCAGAAATAAACGGCCCCTCGCTTGCCGAAGACCAGTGCGGCGCGGAGTGCGCGCCATCACCGAAATTCAGAAAACGACAGACGCGGCATCGGCGAAAAGCCAGGAGAATCAGAGATGGCAGCTAAGGTAATTGGCATCGACCTCGGAACCACCAACTCGGTCGTCGCGGTGATGGAGGGCGGAGATCCCGTCGTCATCCCCAACGCGGAAGGTGGACGGACCACGCCCTCTGTCGTCGGCTTCACCAAAGACGGCGAGCGGCTCGTTGGTCAGATCGCAAAGAGACAGGCGGTAACCAATCCCCAGAATACCGTCTTCTCCATCAAGCGGTTCATGGGCCGCAAGATGTCGGAAGTGACCGAAGAGATTAAGCGCGTTCCCTACAAAGTCGTCGCGGGACCGAACGATCTCACGATGGTCGAAGTCCAGGGCAAGCGCTACTCGCCGCCCGAAATCTCCGCGATGATCCTGCAGAAGATGAAGCAGACCGCCGAAGACTACCTCGGCTACAAGGTCGAGAAGGCGGTCATCACGGTGCCTGCCTACTTCAACGACTCGCAGCGCCAGGCGACCAAGGACGCCGGGAAGATCGCGGGCCTCGATGTGCTCCGCATCATCAACGAGCCGACGGCTGCCGCACTCGCGTACGGCCTCGACAAGAAGAAGGATGAAAAAGTCGCCGTGTTCGATCTCGGCGGCGGCACTTACGACATCTCGGTGCTCGAGCTGTACGACGTCGAAGGATCGCGCCAGTTCGAAGTGAAGTCGACCAACGGTGACACGCACCTGGGCGGCGACGACTTCGACCAGCGCGTCATCGACTGGCTCGTGACAGAGTTCAAGCGCGATCAGGCGATCGACCTGTCCAAGGATCCAATGGCGCTCCAGCGCCTCAAGGAAGCGGGCGAGAAGGCGAAGATGGAATTGTCCACTACACAGACCACAGACATCAACCTTCCCTTCATCACCGCCGATCAGAGCGGTCCCAAGCATCTCAACTATTCGCTCACCAGAGCGAAGTTCGAGCAGCTGGTGGACGATCTCATTCAGCGGACGATCCCGCCGATGGAAAAGGCGCTCGCGGACGCGGGGATCAAGCCGGGGGATATCGACGAAGTGATTCTGGTCGGGGGACAAACACGGACGCCCAAGATCCAGGAGATCGTCAAGAAATTCTTCGGCAAGGATCCGAACAAGGGCGTGAACCCGGACGAAGTCGTGGCAATCGGCGCCGCGGTCCAGGGCGCGGTCCTCACCGGCGAGCAGAAGGATGTTCTCCTGCTCGACGTCACTCCGCTCTCGCTCGGCATCGAGACGCTGGGTGGAGTCACCACGGTGCTCATCCCGCGCAACACCACGATCCCGACCAAGAAGAGCGAGACCTTCTCGACGGCTGACGACAATCAGACGACGGTGGAGATCCACGTTCTACAGGGCGAGCGCGAGCTGGCGACGTACAACAAGACGATCGGCAAATTCCAGCTCACCGGAATTCCGCCCGCACCACGCGGGATGCCGCAGGTCGAGGTGACGTTCGACATCGACGCCAACGGAATCCTCCACGTTACCGCGAAGGACAAGGCAACTGGCAAGGAGCAGAAGATCCGCATCGAAGCTTCGAGCGGACTCTCCGACGGCGAGATCGACCGTATGGTCAAGGACGCGGAAAAGAACGCGGCCGAGGACAAGAAGCAGCGCGAGGCGATCGACGCGCGGAATCGTCTCGACTCGATGACGTACGAAGTCGAGAAGAACGTGAAGGAGTGGGGGGACAAGGTCACTCCGGACACGAAAGCCAAGGTCGATGCCGCCGTCGAGAGAGCCCGCAAGGCGCTCCGTGGGGACGACATGACGGAGATCCGCGCTGCCCAGGAAGAGCTGACGAAGGTGTTCAGCGAGGCCGGGCAGGCATTCTACCAGCAGCAGGGTCAGACCGGCGCGCAGCCGGAGGCTGGTCAGCCCGCGGGTGCGAGCGCGGCACCGGAGGCCGGTACCAAGCCTCCTGACGATGTGGTCGAAGCCGACTACGAGATCGTGGACGAGAAGAAGTAGCGGCTTCGCGCAGGCAAAAAGGCCCGACTGAAATCAGTCGGGCCTTTTTTTATCTAACGAAACTGCAACTGAAGACTACCTGCCGGGGGCTCTCGGCGAGCCGGCGGGCGGCTTCAGGCTGAAATCGAGAACGCATCCAGGTGCAGCCCGCGGCCATCAACTGGCCCGCGCACAGCTCCTGGCAGGTAGTCTTCAGTTCGTAGTTCACCCGGTCCACGCTTAGCGCTCTTCCCAGCCACCGAAGGGATGAAAGTCTGGTGCGGTCATTCGCGAAAGGTTTCCGTACCAGGGCCTCGTCCCGGGCTGAGGCGTCGCTCCAGCGGCCCTCACGCTCCGCCAGCTTTGCCTGTCAATGAGTGCGGTTATCTCGGGCGATTCCACCTCGTCGGAGCGAGAAGTGGAGCGCACGCTCATGACGAAGCGAGGATTGTGCGACGCGCGGAGCCCTCGTCGCGAAGCTTTCTCGTCAGCGTCGGCCGCGAGATTCCGAGAATGCGGGCCGCAGCGCTCAGATTGCCGCCAGTGAGGCCAATGGTGGTGTGGATGGCCTCGTCGACGATCGCCTGGAGCGACTTGCCTTCAGCGGGTATGCGGATCACGCCGCCAGCTGGAGTTTCGACCAGAGCGACGAACGAGCGTCGTTGCAGCGACAGGTGGTGTGGTTGAATCACGTCGCCGGTGCAGACAACGACTGCGCGCTCGATAACGTTCTTGAGCTCGCGAATGTTGCCCGGCCAGCGGTGTCTCTCCAGCGCGCTGACGGAGTCCTGCCCCAGATGCAGGTTTGCGCGGCCTTCGGCCTCCGCGTGTCGCTTGACGAAGTAGTGGGCGAGAATCGGAATGTCGCCGTCTCGCTCACGCAGCGCCGGAAGCTCGATTCGCGCGACGTTCAGCCGGTAGAAGAGGTCGGCTCGAAAGCGATTGTCGGCAACGGCCGACTCCAGCGAGGAGTTGGTGCCGGCTATGATGCGGGCCGACAGAGCGCGCTCTTCCGAGCCTCCAAGCCGGCGAAAACGCCGGTCTTCAACCACGCGCAGCAGCTTCGCCTGGAGCTTGAGCGGAAGTTCGGCCACCTCGTCCAGGAAAACAGTGCCCGTGCCCGCGACTTCGAACAGACCACGCTTGAGGACGCGCGCATCGGTAAAGGCGCCCGGCTCGTGGCCAAACAGCTCACTTTCCAACAGCGTCTCGGGAATCGCCGCGCAGTTGATTGCTACGAACGGCTCCGTCGCACGCGCGCTTGCCGCGTGGAGGCCGCGCGCAAAAAGCTCCTTGCCCGTGCCCGTCTCTCCGACGAGCAAAACGGTCAGGCTGCGACTCGCCGCTACCTGGGTCGCTAGTGCGATAACTTCGCGGATGGCCGCGCTCTCACCGATTACGTGGGAGTCCCAACGGTCCGCCGACGCCTGCTGCGATCGGGCTGAAATAGTTACCCTATTCCTTTTTCGCGCGGACGCTCGAGCAGTCCACGCGCGGAATTGTGATTGACAGAGCGAATGGGCCCCGAAACACAGTTCTGGGGCCTATTTAGGAGACGAGGAAACAGGGAGCCAAGTCACCCATTTCTCGGGAGTTATGGGCTGGGACGGACGCCACGAGGGCCGAGCACCCTCAGGAGGGGGTTAGCTCGGAAGTGAGGCGAGCAGGAGGAATTCTCGGACCTCACAGGCGGCCCGTTTTGGTCTAACGTCCCGTTGCAAAAAGAAACATTCCTTTATCGGGGTTTCTTCGGATTCAATCGCTCGCGTCTGACGCAAAAATTGCCATGCGCTGAGGTGTGGGCCTCCCCGGAATATCAGCTGTTTCCGCCCAACCGAGGAATGTCCCCAGGAGCTCCGAGTCGAATTGCCCGGTTGAGGCCCGCATGATCTCCGCCGCGCGGGCGTGGGTCAGTCCGGGCCGGTATGACCGAGTTGTCGTGAGCGCGTCGTAAACGTCGGCGACGCAAAGGATCCGGGCGGCGAACGGAATGTCCTCGCCCCTCAGTCCGTCGGGGTAGCCGGCGCCATCCCACCGCTCATGATGGTTGCGGATGATCGCGCTGATGTCGCCGGGAAAGTCGATGTCCGCCACGAGCTCGAGCCCGGCGTCCGGGTGGCGTTTCATGATCGCCCATTCCTCGTCGGTGAGCTTGCCCGGCTTGTTCAGGACCTCAGTGGGGACGATGATCTTCCCGATATCGTGCAGCAGCGCGCCGATCCGGAACCAGAACAGCGATCGCGAATTGAATCCAGCGCTATCGGCGAGCACGCAAGCGAAGAATGCGACGCGCTCGCAGTGGCCCTGCGTGTAGCGGTCCTTGCTTTCGATCGAATCACCCCATTGTTTCGCCATTTCCAGGAAGCGCGATTCGAGCGCGCCGTTTCTCTTCTCCACCTGCGCGACTCGATGCTGTGCCTTGAGCTGCGTATAGAGCGAGTGGGCCTCGTTGAGCCGTTGGAGCATGTCGCGATGCCGCTTCTGCGCCCAATAGAGTTCAGCTAGCTGCTCCGACACGTCCGCTCGCAGCAACAAATCGCCTCTTTCCAGCGCATGCTGTTCCGCCTTGAGCAAATTATCGGCGGCTTGCGCGAAATCGCCGCGCTCCCGGGCGATGACGCCGACGTGCCGGAAAACTTCGCCACGCCAGGGGGCCGCGTCGTCCGCAGCCACCGCCAGCAGCGCGTGGCACTGTGTCAGCGCTTCGTCGTAGCGTCGGCCGGCGATGTAGAGCTGCACCTTGTTGACGGCGAGATCGAGCTGGCGCGCGTGATCACCGTCCTCCTCGAATGCGCGAGCGGCCTCGTTGTAGGCTTTCTCCGCGTCGGACAGCTCGCCCAGCTCCATGTATGCAACCGCGATGTTGTTCAGCACCTGCGCTTCGTGATTGCGCATCCCCAGCGTCTGGTATCCGAGATGACTCAGTCGAAAGGCCTCGAGCGCGCCGCGTAGGTCACCGCGGATCATCGCGACGGTGCCGAGGTTCTGATCGATCATGGCGATGAGCGCGGCGTCGCCGGCGAGCTCCGCCTTGTCGCGCGCCGCGGCGTAGATCGTCGCCGCCTGATCCAGGTCGCCCGCGACCTGATAGACTATCCCGACGACGTTGAGAGCCTGGGCAACCGCCGGCGGAGAGCCGATGATATCCGCGGACGCAACGGCCGCTTCGAGGACGTCGAGCGCGGCTCCCCGGTTGCCTTGCTCGAGATAGGCGCGGCCGAGCCATCTCAGCGCGGCGAGACGAGTCGTGGCCATGGTAGCGGGATCCCGCACGAGACTCTCGTACACCGCGCATGCATCGGCCCAGCGTCCGTCGCGCTCGGCCTGCTTCGCGCGATCGATGCTCTCTCTGACGGCGGAGGATTCCACCGCCTTCAATTCGACTGTGTGTCTTTGGTTGCTCATGACGGCGCGACGACGGTTCCGAAGAGCGCCATGTCGCGCGACTTCCCGAATCGGGAATCTCCGGCCAGCGCTAGGGAGACGCGGAAGCGCTTGCCCGAGTCACCTCCACCGCGCTGACCGCGCGCCGACGGGGACACCGACTATCGTCAGCCGGGGAGTTGGTCCAGTTGGGCCTCGATCTCGGCTATCTCGTGGCTGGCGCCGATTGCCTGGTAGGAATCGACCGCTTCCCGCCACGCGGAACGCGCGGCTCCAGGGTTCCCCACGGCGCGCGAGATCTCGCCCAGCTCGCGAAGCATCTCGGCATGGAGGAGGCGATCTTCCGCGCCCTCCGCCTCGAAGATCGCAATGCGAAGGGTGGCGATGCTCTTGTCCAGCGCGCCGCGCTTACGCTCGATCGCCGCGCGAATTTTTAGCGCGCCGGCGGCGCTCAGATGATCGCCGCGCCGTTGCGCCTGTTCGAGCGCGATCGCGCAGAATTTGTCCGCGGTATCGAGCCGCCCGAGTCCCATCCAGACCTCGGCGAGGTTGAGCGTAGTAAGGTTCTCGACGACGGCGTCGCCTCGATTCACAGCGATAGCGCGTCCACGCTCGAGGTGCCCGCGCGCTTCGTTGAAGTTTCCGATCTTAGTGTGGAGGATTCCCAGGTTGTTGAGGACCCACGACATGGGCTCCGCATCACCCGCAACTTCGAACGCGCCGAGGCTGTTGGAGTAGAACGCGGCGGCCTGGCCGAAATCGCCGCGCATGCTCGCCAGCACACCACGATTCTGCTCGATCATTCCGAGAAGTCTCGAGTCCCGGGCTCTCTCGGCGAACTCTGCCGCTTGGGCGTAGAGCCGCTCGGTCTCCTTTTGATCGCCGCGGCGCTGTGCGATCGTGCCCAGACAGTTGAGAGCGTGTGCCATTGCCGCATCGGAGCCGATGAGTGTCGCCTTCTCCAGGCTCTTCGTGTAACATCGGAAAGCGGACTCGGTTTCGCCTTTCTCTCTCAGTAGTGTTCCTTTCCAGCGCAGCACGTCCGGCAGAAACGGATCGAGGCTGCATTCCGCGAACTGGGCCAACGCGTCGTCGTAGAGACTCTGAGCCTTGGCAGTCTCCTGATGCTGCTCCGCTACCCGCGCCATGTCGACCAGGACGCGGGCGCGCTCAATATCATCTGATTTCTGCATGCACCACGGCCGGGTTCAGGAAAGTCATGAGCGCTCGAAACGATTCGTCAGCCGAGACCGGATCGGCGCATCTAACCGTCTTTGGCTGAGGGTGGAGAGAAAGACGGTCACCCCTAAGGCAACGGTCATGCCCCTCAGGAAGTCATTGCCAGATAAAGACTTGCAATAATGAGCCTTAGCAAGCTCATCAATAACGGTGCAACGTTTTGTTACACCCGGATCGTTTCGTTACAGGGGGTTGGGTGGGTCCGGAATCGCCGGCGGTGGCGGTCGAATCGCCGCATCAAGAAAAGAAAATATGGAGCAACTTCGCGTTTCAAGCGTATTAATGTGATATCGGAGCCAGCTTTCACTTCACTGCCCTGCTCACCGGTCAGGACCCGCCGGACTGGCGTGAAACCTGTAGCTCCTACATTGTGTCTTATAGTTACACCCTTTAGCCACACAATCGCATGTCAATTGGAACTCAGAGAGCGCGGCTCTTCGTAGCTGTCATCACCGCCTTTGCAGGCGGATTAATCGTCGCATCCGGTCTTAACTGGACCAAGCTCGGATTCGCGCAGACTCGCCCCATGGCGGCAGTCGTCCAGCCGATTGCCGAAGCCAGCAACGCGTTCGTTGCGATCGCGAACAACGTCACGCCCGCGGTCGTCTCGATTGAGGTAATCAGCAACCCCAAGACCGGCACGACCTCGCAGCGCGAACACGCACAGCAGCTTCCGCACGGCGTTCCGCCGGGTATGGAAGATTTCTTCCGGCAGTTTGACATCCCGCAGCAGCAACGTCCGATGCGGGGCCAGGGCTCCGGCTTCATCGTGACGTCGAGCGGATACATCCTCACCAACAACCACGTCATCACCAACTCCGATCGTGAGACGATCGCCGACAAGGTGACGGTGAAAATGCTCGACCACCGCGTCTTCACGGCCAAGGTCGTCGGGCACGATCGCACGACTGACGTCGCAGTAATCAAGATCGATGGCAGCAACTTCCCCACCGTTTCGCTCGGCAACGACGTGACGTCGCGGATCGGCGAGTGGGTACTCGCGATCGGCAATCCCCTCGGACTCGAGAACACGGTGACGGCGGGAATCATCAGCGCCAAGGGCCGCAGCCTGGCCGAGCTGATGAATCCGAACGGGACGAATCAGTACGCGATCAGCGATCTGATTCAGACCGACGCCGCGATCAACCCGGGCAACTCGGGTGGCCCGCTGGTCAACTCTCGTGGCGAAGTGATCGGAATCAACAGCGCGATAGCGAGCCCGACCGGCTACAACGCCGGCTATGGCTTCGCCATTCCAGTCACGCTCGCCAAGCGCGTGATGGACCAGCTCATCGCCAACGGACGCGTGCGCGTTCCGGCGCTGGGCATTGGCATTGACGATGTGAGCCCCGAAGACGCCGCGGTAGCGGGCGTGAAGGACATTCGTGGCGTGCTGGTTCGCAACTTCCCGACGGAAGACACTCCGGCGAAGAAGGCCGGCCTGCAGCCGGGTGACGTCATCATCACCGCGGACGGCCAGCCGGTCGACCGCGTCAGCACGCTTCAGAGAATCGTTCGCAACCACAATCCCGGTGAGACGATCGAGATCGAGGCGATGCGTTACGGACAGCGCAAGACGTTCCGTGTGACGCTGATGGAGGCCAAGACAGATCAAGAGGTCGCAAGCGCTTCGGCTCCGGCTCCGGCTGGCCTAAGGGGAATGCTGCACCCGGCTCTCGGGATCTCGGTCGCACCGGTGAGTCCGGAGATCGCGGCACAGGCAAGACTTGCCACCCCAGTGCGTGGCGTCCTGGTTTCGGATGTCACTCCGGGCGGCCCCGCGGACGAAAAGCTCGCGCGAAACGATGTGATCACCGAGGTGCTGTTTCCGGCGCCGCGTCGCGCGATCAACACCCCAGCCGACCTGCAACAGGTGCTGAGCCGGCTCAAGGACGGCGATTACGTCAGTCTAAGCGTCTATTCCCTGGATACCCGGGATCATGCGCCGAGAATCGTGAATCTGCAGATAGGCAAGTAACGCAGCATTTTGCTGAGTGAAGAAGCCCCCGCGGATTTCCGCGGGGGCTTTCTTTTTGGCGGTGGACGAATCGAGTTGGAGCTTTCACGTGATCCCGAGGCGCTGCTATCTTTTGATCGCGAGCGCGGAAGTGGCGGAATTTGGTAGACGCGCTGGACTTAGGATCCAGTGGAGCAATCCGTGGGGGTTCGAGTCCCCCCTTTCGCATCACGCTGTAACTCTCGGAGCACGCCCGCGTTCACTCCGGCGCCCACCTGGGTCCCCGAGGCGGATGACGATCTGCCCGCTGGTCAGGGTCTCGAAGCAGACGATGCGCCCTCATTATAAACACGAAGCTCTTTTTGACAGATTTGCTCCACGTGATCGAGCACAATTGGGAAAAGTTCAAGCACCTGGAACAGGTCGACAGCGGGAAGAAAGTTTCGAAGGCTTCGATCAAAGTCCTCATCGACTTTGTTAATGTGGGCCGAGTTGATGCCCATGCAAAACCGGCTGAGCGGCGGCGCGTGAATCCCCTACAACGATGCGGGCATTTGCCGATAGCCGTTATTGATCTCCGCCAGTACCCTGCATGGTAGCCGCGCCGTTTCGGCGGCCGAATATGCTTTCAGACGCGTTCTCGGTTCCCAAGGAGGTTCCTATGCGCCCGACCCGTTGGCTTGTCGCGTATGCGACGCTCGCGTTGGTCGCTGCTGGTTGCGGTCGGTCGATCGAAGTGCGAACGATGGTTGCGCCCGACGCGGGACTCTCGACTCTGCACACGTTCCGCATGCTGCCCGGGCCCGCGCGCCACGACGGCCGTGCTGCGACGGGTGCGGACGATCCGATGATCAATAACTCGATTGCGAATCGCGCGATCCGAGCGCCGATCGTCAAGGGGTTCCAGGATCTCGGATACACGATCGATGAACGCAATCCCGACTTCGCTGTGGCGTTGTACGCCAGCGCGCGCGAGAAGCTCGACGTGACGACATGGGACTACGGCTATCCGTTCTATCCGGGTTGGTCCCGCTACCCGCGGCCGACGCAAACCGTGACGCAGTACACAGAGGGCAGCGTGATCGTCGACGTCATCAATCCGTCCACACGAGCGCTACTGTGGCGCGGGGAGGGAACGGCAGCACTCTCCGACGACCTGAACGACAACGTGAAGCAGCTCGCGAAGGCGGCGCAGTCGATCGTCGCGCGGTTCCCGCACGCCGCGCCCCGAGTGGTGGCCGCGCGGCCCTGACCGCGCGCGTTCGCGTATCAGTAAGGGATGCCCTGTCTGCGTGCCCGGCACCTGACGGGCAGATGGGCATGCCGATCATCGAGCTCGAGATTTCAGGAAGCGGTTCGACGAGCTCGTGGATCTCACCGATCGCAAGGACAGCATCGTCAAGCATTACTCCGGTGGCTTGGAGCTGGCGCGAGGCCTCATGCACCAGCGGCGGTGGGGAGCGCCAGCGCCTTAGCTCCTGGAGTGCCGAGTGAAGCGTCCCAGGAAGTCGCTCCAACCCTTCCCGCTCGTCATCCACGACTGTTGGTTTGCCGCGCGAAGTCTCGCCTCCGTCAGGCCAACAGTGCGACGAGCGCGCGGTTTGGCGCCGGCATCAGGCTCGTTGATCTTTGCCAGGGTTTTTTCTTTCTTGAGCTCGGTTGCACCAGCGTCCCGGACATCCCGCGGACCGAACAGTCTTTCTCTCAGTTTTTTTTTCATAACTGTGTTTGGTGGTTGATTGTCAGGCGGATGCCGTCGTCCGCTGGGGAGACGATTCATCGGGCAGCCCGGCAATTGCAACTGAGGAGTCTTTCACGAGCGCCTTGCGAAGGAAAGGCGTCGCCAGTAGCGCCGGGATGCTGCCTCGAAGTCGAGGCGGATCGGGTGTGCGGGCTGGTGGGAAGTCCCGCGCGTCATGTACCCAATGTTTCAAGGTCACCGGTTCGTCGCACAATAGCAATGCCAACCATTGCCGCGGTTTCTTCCTGAGATGCGGTCGCATGCTTACTTTTGGCGGGAGCTCCCACGAGAGCTGGAATCGCGTTACGATCCAGTGAAGCAATCCGTGGGCGTTCGAGTCCCCAGGTTCGCATGGCGCACAGTGATCTTCCTGAACGGAGACCAACTTATGAAGAGAAAAAACGAGATCCCCGACTTCTCGAAGAAAAAGAAAGGGCCGCAGCCTAGCTCGGTGCCGGACCCCACGAAGCTCCAGCCGCCGGCAGCGCCTCCAGCGCCGCCGGTGAGAGCGGGTAAGCCCCCCGCCACCTCGATGAAATCTGGACGCCGAGGATCGTAGTCGGGCCGCCGAGGATCGTCATGGGTACGCGGAATTCGTCATGGGTACGCGGAATATCGTAAGCGGTTCTCTGTGCCCACCGCGATTCGCGTGAGGCTCTCACATCCTCTGCGCGGCGCCCTGTGCGCCGCTGTGGTAGTCCTGACTTCCGCGGTCGCTTCCGCCCAGAACACGCAGCCGGCAAAACCGGGTGACCGCGCTCGGGCAGAATGGGCCGCCGCCGGCCATCAAGGCGATTTCGTCATGCGCAACTTCCGCTTCGCCGACGGCTCGGCGCTGCCGGAGCTGCGCATTCATTACACCACCCTTGGGCGACCGCGGAAGGATGCGTCAGGCACCGTTCGCAACGCCGTGCTCATTCTCCACGGCACGACCGGCAATGGGCGCGGGTTTCTCACTCCCACATTTGCTGGTGAGCTGTTTGGACCGGGTCAGCTTCTCGACTCGACGACGCATTTCATCATCCTTCCCGACGGAATCGGCACTGGGGAATCGAGCAAGCCAAGTGATGGATTGCGCGCGCGCTTCCCACACTACGGCTACGCGGACATGGTCACGGCGCAGTATCGTCTGCTGACCGAAGAGCTGGGCGTCAACCATCTGCTGCTCGTGCTCGGCACGTCGATGGGCGGGATGCAATCGTGGATGTGGGCCGAGCAGCATCCAGATTTCATGAGTGGCGTCGTGCCATTGGCGAGCGCGCCGACGCAAATAGCCGGACGGAATCGCATGATGCGCCGCTTCATGAGCCAGTCGATCCGCTCTGATCCCGAGTGGCAGAACGGAGATTATAAGACGCAGCCGCATGGACTTCTCGGGGCGCTCGAGATGTTGTTCATGATGACGAGCAGTCCGCTCTACCTGCAGACGGCCGCACCGACGCGGGACAGCGCGGACGCGTACATCGATTCGTGGGTCCGCGCCCGGATGCGGACGACTGACGCCAACGACTTCATGTATCAGTTCGAGGCATCGTCCGACTACGATCCATCGCCCGGGCTCGAGAAGATCCGCGTTCCCTTGCTGGCCATCAATTCGGCCGACGACCTGGTGAATCCTCCAGAGCTCGGTGTCGTAGAGCGACTGATGAAGCGCGTGCCGAGAGGACGGTTCGTACTGCTCCCGATTTCTGACAGGACCCGTGGGCACGGGACTCACTCGTTGCCTGCGATCTGGAAGCCCTACCTCGCGGAGTTTCTGCAGTCGCTGACGCACTGACTCAACAGAAAAAGGCCGGCCCACTTGGGCCGGCCTTTTTCATTCTTCCCGCAGCTTTGGGTCGGCTTCGCCCTCCACAGCGCGCTCGCCGCTACTCTGCTTCGAGATTGATCCTCGCTTCGGCGAGGTCGGTGAGGAGATGGTCCGTCTCGCCTTCCTCGTCGAGCGTTCGCTGTAGCAGCTGCGCCTGCGATTCGTAGCCGAGCTGCCTGGCGTAGGTTCGAACGGTCCCGTAGCCGGCCATCTCGTAGTGCTCGATGTGCTGCGCCGCGGCAATCAGCCCCGCGTCCAGAACATCGTCGTCCGGCTGCCTTGCGATCAGTTCAGCGCCTTCTTCGATCAGCCCCGCCATCCCTACGCATCTCTTCCCGCGCGGAGTCGCGCCCAGCTCCGAGCAGATCAGCTCGAGCCGCTTTACATGCTCTACGGTCTGCTGGAGGTGGGTTTTAAAGGCGGCTCTCAGCTCGTGGTGCTTCGTCGCCTTGATCATCTTCGGAAGCGCCTGCACCATCTGCTTCTCGGCGCTGTAAAGGTCCTTCAATTCGACGACGTAAAGGTCCCTGAGGGTATCTAGCTCCATTGTCGGTCCCTGTACGAAGGTTGGCGGTCCCGATTTCCGTTCGAACCGGGAAAAAAGCAATATAGCCGTGCCCTGTGCGGCCTTCCTTGCCCTTGAGCTGCGGGCCTGATTTGCGCTCCGAATCACGTGTGAATTGGCGGATCGGGGCCCTTGTAACTCTGTTATATTGCGGCCATGAAGATCGAGTTCACACCCCGCGCGTCCGAGGGGGTCGAGCGCCACATTCAGGTGTCCGTGCCCCCGGAGGCGGTGAAGGACGCGGAAGACAAGGCCGCGAAGCGGTATGCCTCGACGGTCCGGCTTCCCGGTTTCAGACCCGGCAAGGCCCCTGCGATCGTAGTTCGCAAGAAGTTTGGTGAGGCGATCAGACAGGAAGCGCTGGAGTCGATCGTTCGCGAAGCCTACGAGGAGTTCGTGGAGAAGGAGAGCATCAAGGTTGCGGCACAGCCGCACGTCCACGATCTCAAGTTCGAAGAGGGAAAGCCACTCACCTTCGAGCTGCACCTCGAAGTCAGGCCCACGATCGACCTCGCGCGGACGAACGGCTTCCGCATTCAGCGTCCCGCGACGACGGTCACCGAAGAGCAGCTCGTTCACCAGCTCGAGCAGATCCGGGACGAGAAGGCGACCTGGACACCGGTCGTCGAAAAGCCGCAGCCCGGCGACATGGTGAACGTGCAGATAGCGACGGGCGCGGAAGCGGGCGAGGGGAAGAGCTACCCGCTCGTCCTCGGCGCCGGCCAGGCAATTCCCGGAATCGAAGAGCTGGTCATGGAAGCCGCGCCCGGCGAGACCGTTGAGCGGCCGGTCAAGTGGCCCGACGATTTTCCGGACGAGGCGCAGCGTGGACAGACGAAGACCGTCCGCATCACGCTCAATGAGGTGAAGCGGAAGTCAGCGCCGGCGCTCGACGACGCGCTCGCGCGCGAGGTCGGGGACTTCGACTCGCTCGACGCTCTGAAAAAGGCTGTGCGAACCGACATGGAGCGCCACGCGGAGCACGAGGTCGAAGCCGGCGTGAGGCAGCAGCTGATCGATCAAATCATCGCCGCCAATGCGTTCGACGTACCCAAGAGCTGGATCCAGCAGTTCGTGGAAAACTCCGCCGAGGCGTACAAGGTTCCAGCGGACCAGCGAGAGAAGTTCGCCGGGGAATTCCGCTCGATGGCGGAGCGGCAAATCAGGCGCGACCTGGTGATCGAGACGATAGCGGAGAAGGAGGGATTGACCGCAACGGAAAAGGACCTTGACGACCGCATCGCCGAGCAGGCGGAGAAGCGCGGGGCCAATCCCGGCCAGATCTACGCCCAGCTGGAGAAGACCGGCCGGTTGAAGGAAATGGAGCGCAGCATCACCGAAGACAAGGTTTTCAAGTGGCTGCTGGACAGAAACGATGTATCGACTAATGCCTAAACGGGAAGACGAAGAGCCAATGCCGACGATCTACACGCCGTACGTCATCGAGCGCTCGAGCCGCGGCGAGCGCACCTACGATGTTTTCTCCCGGCTTCTGATGGACCGGATCATTTTCCTTGGCACGCCGATCAACGACGACGTCGCCAACATCGTGATCGCGCAGCTCCTCTTCCTCGAGTCGGATAACCCCGAGCGGGACATCCACATCTACATCAACTCGCCGGGCGGCAGCGTTTCGGCCGGACTGGCGATCTACGACACGATGCAATTCCTCAAGTCCCCGGTGAACACCAACTGCATGGGGCTCGCGGCAAGCATGGGCGCATTCCTGCTGGCGGCAGGGCGTAAGGGCAAGAGATCCGCCCTTCCCCACGCCCGCATCATGATCCACCAGCCGTCCCAGGGCGGCGGTGGCGGCACGGCTTCCGACATCGAGATCCAGGCGAGGGAGATTCTCCACCTGAGGTCGCAGATGAACAAGCTCATGGCCAAGCACACGGGCCAGCCGGTCGAGCGCATCGAGCGCGACACCGACAGGGACCGGTTCATGTCGGCCGAGGAGGCAAAGGAGTACGGTTTGATCGACAACGTGATTTCGTACCGCGGAGAGATCGAGGAAGCACTCAAACCGGGGGAAGCGCTCAAACAGGCCTGATTTGGGGCCTTCTGTTACTTGTGAAAATCTTCACGAGTCCTGCTCGCGTAGCCTTTGCTTGACCGTCTTCGCGCCCGCTGTTAGGTATCTTTAGTCAGACCTCGATGTCCGGATTCGCTGGGCAAGCATTCCTCGTTCCCCGTTGATTTATGTCCCAAGAGAAACATCTTCGCTGCTCGTTCTGCGGAAAGTCGAAGGACTCTGTCCGGAAGTTCATTTCCGGACCGTCTGTGTACATCTGCAACGAGTGCATTGCTCTCTGCAACGAGATCCTGGCGGAGGATGAGGAGCGCGAGGTAGCTGAGGCGATAACCCAGGTCCCTTCGCCACAAGAGATCAAGGATGTCCTCGACCAGTACGTGATCGGGCAGGAGCAGGCGAAGAAGGCACTGGCCGTATCGGTATACAACCACTACAAGCGCATCAATTCCACGTCGCTCAAGGACGACGACGTCGAGCTCGATAAATCCAACATTCTGCTGATCGGACCCACCGGCGTCGGTAAGACGTTGCTGGCGCGCACGTTGGCCCGCATTCTCGACGTGCCTTTCACGATCGCGGACGCGACCACGCTCACCGAGGCGGGATACGTCGGCGAAGACGTGGAGAACATACTCGTTCGACTGCTCCAGGCCGGCGACTTCAACGTCGCCGAATGCGAGCGCGGCATCGTCTACATCGACGAGATCGACAAGATCGCGCGCAAGTCGGAGAACCCGAGCATCACCCGCGACGTGTCGGGCGAGGGCGTCCAGCAGGCGCTGCTCAAGATCATCGAGGGAACCGTCGCTTCGGTTCCGCCGCAGGGTGGCCGCAAGCACCCGCAGCAGGAATACATCCAGCTCAACACCAAGGACATTCTCTTCATCTGTGGCGGCGCCTTCGACGGGCTCGAGAAGATCATCGAGGCTCGCACCGGACGCCGCCAGATCGGGTTCAACGGCGCCGCTGCGCGGGACAAGAAGCTCGCCCAGACCAAGATGTTCAGCGAAGTCGAGCCGGACGATCTGCTCCGCTATGGTCTGATTCCAGAGCTAGTGGGCCGCCTGCCGGTAACGGTTGCCCTCGAGGGCCTCGATGAAGAGTCGCTGGTGCGGATTCTCAAGGAGCCCAAGAACGCCCTCACGAAGCAGTACGCCAAGCTGTTCGGACTCGAGGACGTGAAGATCACCTTCGACGAAGGGGCGCTCGTGGCGATCGCGGGCAAGGCGCTCAAGCGTGGCACTGGCGCGCGCGGCCTCCGCGCCATCCTCGAAGAGGTTCTCATGGAAGTGATGTTCGACCTTCCGAGCAGAGAGGATGTGGTCGAGGTGAAGGTGACCGAATCGTGCATCGCGAATGGCACGCAGCCGCTGCTCGAGATCTCTCCGATGCGGAGAAAGAAGGAAGCGTAGAGTTCGATCCGCACGCTGGCCGGCGCGCGGGCACCATCCAGAACCGAATTAACCAAGTGCCGCAAACCTTTCAGCGGGACAACGAGAGCATCCCGACGTCGGACCGGATCCCGGTCCTTCCACTGCGGGATGTTGTCATTTTCCCCTATGTAGTCATTCCCCTCCTCGTTGGACGTCCGGCGTCGCTTGCCGCCATCGAAGCCGCGCTCGCGGAGGACAAGATCATCCTGCTGGTCGCCCAGCGCGACGGCGAAAAGCAGGAGCCCGCGGCGGCTGACCTGCATCGAACAGGCGTCATGGGTCGGGTCGTTCAGGTATCGCGCCTTCCGACGGGCACCACGCGCGTCCTCGTCGAAGGAATCGCCCGCGCCCGCGTGACCCGCTACATCCCCGCTGGGAATGTGCTGAGGGCAGCCGCAGCCCCCTTCCCGTTCGAAGGGCCGGGTCCCGAGGACGTTGCCGAGACGGAAGCGCTGAGCCGGCGCGTGATGAACTCGTTCGAGGAGTACGTCAGTCTGCACCGCCGCATACCGGCGGAGATCGTCTCGATCATCCAGAGCACCGACTCCGCGGAGCGGCAGGCTTTCGGCGTGGCGGCGCACGTCGCGGTTCGGTTCGAGCTTCGGCAGTCGCTCCTCGAAGCCGACAATCTTCGAAGCCTGCTGGAGATGCTGGCGGAGCTGCTCTCGGGCGAGATCGAGCTGCTGCGGCTCGAGCGGAAGATCGACGACGATGTCCGCGGCGCGATGTTCCAGAACCAGCGGGAGTTCTACCTGCAGGAGCAGCTGCGTGTAATCCACCGCGAGCTGGGCGAGGAGGACAGCGACGATTTCACGGAGCTCGAGGCCCAGATTCGAAAGAAGACACTTCCGCCCGTAGTTGAAGAGAGGACTCTCCGGGAACTGAGGAAGCTGCGGCGGATGCCGCCCATGTCTCCCGAGTTCACCGTCGCGCGCAACTTCGTCGACTGGATCGTGTCGATTCCGTGGACCGAGCGGACGGACGAGGTCCTGGACGTCGCTCGGGCGAGAGCAATTCTCGATGCGGATCATTACGGGCTCGAAGAGGTGAAGGATCGCATCCTCGATTTCATCGCGGTCCTGTCGCTCGTCGGGCGGCTCAACGGACAGATTCTCTGCCTGGTCGGGCCTCCGGGAGTTGGAAAGACGTCGCTCGGCCGCTCGATCGCGCGGGCCTTGAGCCGCAAGTTCGTCCGGATGGCGCTTGGCGGCGTGCGGGACGAGGCGGAGATACGCGGGCACCGGCGCACCTACATCGGCTCGATGCCGGGCCGCATCATTCAGGCAATGAGGCGCGCGGAAGTCGTCAATCCGGTGATCCTGCTCGATGAGGTCGACAAGCTGGGACAGGATTTCCGCGGGGATCCGGCGGCGGCGCTGCTCGAGGTCCTCGACCCCGAGCAGAACACGACGTTCAACGACAACTACCTCGAGGTAGACTACGATCTCTCGCAGGTGTTGTTCATCACGACCGCGAACTCGCTGGCCGGAATTCCCGAGCCGCTGCGCGACCGGATGGAGATCCTTCGCATCGCCGGCTATCTCGATCACGAGAAGCTCGCCATCGCGAGGCAGTACCTGCTGCCGAGGCAGATCGAAGCGAACGGCTTGAAGAAGGGGGAGGTCGTGCTCGAGCCGGACGTGTTGATGGCGATCATGCGCGGCTATACGCGCGAGGCCGGAGTGCGCGAGCTGGAGCGCCGCATCGCGCGGGTGTCCAGGAAGCTCGCGCGCAAGCGCGCCGAAGTCGCATCCGGCGCGCTCGAGACGCAAACCGTCTCGGTCGCAGACCTGAAGGAGCTGCTTGGCGCTCCGCCGTTCGATCCGGACGACACGTCGCTCGACGACAAGATCGGCGTCGCATCGGGTCTCGCCTACACTTCGGCGGGCGGTGAGGTGCTGGAAATTGAAGTCAGTGTCGTCAAAGGCCGCGGCAAGGTGCAGCTCACCGGAACGCTCGGCGACGTGATGAAGGAGTCCGCGAGCGCCGCTCTCTCATACGCGCGCGCGCGGGCGCGAGCGCTGGGCATCGAGTCGGAATTTTACCGGACCAGGGACATCCACATCCACATGCCGGCCGGCGCGACACCAAAGGATGGTCCGTCTGCCGGAATCGCGATCGCAACGGCCGTGATCAGCGCCCTCACAGGCGTTCCGGTACGCGGCGATGTCGCAATGACGGGAGAGATCACGTTGCGCGGACGCGTGCTCCCGATCGGCGGCCTCAAGGAGAAGTCGGTGGCGGCCCACCGCAACAAGGTGACCGATGTGATCATTCCACACGGCAACGCGCGCGACGTCGAGGAGCTGCCGGAGGAAGTGCGCGCGTCCGTCCGCTTTCATCCCGTGAGGACGATGGACGAAGTGCTGGCGCTCGCGTTGCGCCCGCAGCCGGCGGCGGCGACTTCATCGGGCGAAGCGCTCTACGACACCGTCACGCACTAGATGGCGAAGGACCCGGTTGGCGACAAGCTGGTAATCCGGAACGTGGAGTTCATCGGGGGAATGGCCGAGCGCCATGGCTGGCGTCCCGAGTCATCGCTCCCCGAGATCGCGTTCGCGGGACGCTCGAACGTCGGAAAATCCTCCCTTCTCAACACTCTCGTCCGCCGCAAATCGTTCGCGCGGGTGAGCCGGACGCCGGGCCGCACCCGCGAGATCAACTTCTTCCGCATCAACAACGGCTTCGTTCTCGTAGATCTTCCAGGCTACGGGTACGCCCGGATTTCCAAAGAGAAGAAATCCGAATGGAAGCCGCTCATCGAGAGCTACCTGAGGCGAACGACTCAGCTGAGGGGTATAGTCCTGCTGCTGGACATCAGGCGCGACCCGAGCGATGATGATCGCGCGATGCTGGACTTTCTGGCGGAGATGGAAGTGCCCACGATTGTCGCGTTGACGAAGAAGGACAAGTTGAGCAGGGCAGCGGCGCTGGAGCGGGCCGCGGAGATCTCGCGCGCGCTCGCGCTCGCTAGCGAGCAGGTGATTCCCTTTAGTGCGCAGTCGGGCGAAGGGCGGATCGAGCTGCTGGAGGCGATCACGGAGCTCGTGGAAGCCGTTCCGGAGGCGGACGCGCAGTGAGCGCGCGCCGGGCGCTTTGTGGAGTCGTCGCCGTGGTGGCTATCACCGCGTGCGCCGGCGGAACGCCCACAGTCGCCGGCCAGTCGGGAACGCTCGCGCCCATCATGGATGACACGGTGGGCCGCGCCAGTGTTCCCGTCGGCTTCGGCACGCTGCGGCAGGACGATATCGCGATCAGGCTGGAGCTGCAGGGTCTGATTGTTCGCGCCATACCGCTCGACGAAAACCTCATCCGCCTGCTCACGCCTGATTCGTATCGCGCGCTGCGCGAGCTGCAGGAGAGCAACAAGGCGGCGATCGCCGCGGTGACTCGACGCACCGGCGGGCGATCTCCAGATCTCTGGTACGTGTCGTTCTACGGCGTCCAGCCCGACGTGCACTTCAGCCCGATGGAGCTCGTGATCACGAGCAGCGGGCGCGATTTTCGCGCGCTCGAGGTGCTGCCGCTAAGCTCCGGGTTCGGCGAGCAGCGGTTGAAGCAGCGCGAGACCCAGAGCGCGATTTACCTGTTCGACGAGGCGATCGATCTCGATCAGCCGCTGACCGTGACGTTTCAGGACGTGCGCGACGACAGCTGGGAGCAGGTGCTCACGCGCGTGGAGCGGGAAAGGGCGCTCGTTCGCGCGAGGGCGTCGCGCCCGCCTCAGCAATAGCTGGTTTTTCCCCAGGGCGAACATCAACTTTCCAGACATGCCCATCTATCCGCTGCGCAAGCTTCCCGTTCTTCCGATCGCCGGAATCGAATCACAGTGGCTCGAGAAAATCGCCTCGGAGCTGAAATCCGGTTCCGACCGAGCCGTCCTCTGCCGGCGGACGCTATGCGAGATCGCCTATCCGCAGTTTGCCTCGAGCTGGGAGACGGCGGTGGAAGACGCCAAACTTCCGCTCGCGACACGGTTAGCCCTCTCGGCGCTCGATCCTCGCAATGTGACGCTCGAGCCAGAGTACTACGCCGAGTGCGATGACGCGCGCTTCCAGAAGGTGAAGCCACTGCTCTGGCTCTGGTATTCCTTCGATCGCACGGTGGTGGGGGGACAGAACGTCGAGCTGGGAGTTCAGCTGAGGCGTCTACTCGCGCCGTACATCTTCAAGAAATGCGGTGAGAATTTCAAAGCCTTCCAGTACGTCGAGTTTTCGTTCGGCTACAACATGGAGGTAGGCGACAACGTCGTCGTCCACAGGTACGTCCTGCTCGACGATCGCGGCGGCATATCCCTCGGCAGCAACGTGTCGATCAGCGACTTCACGAACATCTACAGCCACACGCACAGCATCGTCGATCAGCGCGACGTGACCGATGCCCCGACGCGGCTGGACGACGGAGTTCGCATCACCTACCACGCGACGGTGCTCGCCGGAGTGCACGTGGGAGAACAGGCGATGGTAGGGGCGATGGCGGTCGCGACCAAGGATGTGCGGCCGTACCACGTCTACGTCGGAATTCCCGCCAAGAGCGTACGCGTGAAGCCAAACGCGCCTGTGGACCAGGAGAATCTCACGACGGTCAAGCGCCGCTAAACGCCAGGTCGGTGGAAAGGGCTGAGTCAACAAACGAGAAAAGAACGGGATGCGAGATGTCAGAGGCCTAGATGCCAGGTGGTAGTCACTGCGCGCCGACCCGCCTCGGTGGCGTGAGAGTGCCTGAACTCACTTAGCCTGTGCCTAGAAGGGCGCGCGTACCGTCTCGATGTTGTTACTGAAGACTTCCAACTGCTCTTCTGACATCTCGCATCCCGTTCTGTTGCCGTCAGGGAATTCGAAGAGCGTCCTCTACCGGACCAGCATCACCGCGCGCGAGCAGATGCCGTACATCCCTCAGTCCGCGCGCAGCACGAGGCCAGGTGAAGCGATCGCAGGCCTCATCGACGCTTAGCCACTCGAATCGTTGATGCTCGTCGCTCAGAGTGACTTCCGGGCCTTCGCCGACAAACGCGGCAAAGACGATCGACATCTGTATGGTTTGAGCGGTGTGCAGGTAGAAGCTGTTCACTGTGACGTTGTAGAGCGCCTGGACCTCGAGCCCCGTCTCTTCGCGCAGCTCCCGGACTGCCGCGCGCTCCGGGCGTTCTCCTGCGTCGATCTTGCCATAAACGAGCTCCCATGAGCCGGGCCTGCTCGCATCTGGCGAACGCTGGAGCACGAGTACCCGCCAATCACCGGCGTTGTGGCGAATGACATAGACTTCGACGACTCCCGGAACGATCTGCGTCATGAGGCTCTGCACTCGTCGCTCGTAGATGATGGGCTTCGGTAGATCATAGCCTGTGCCGGGCTCGCGCGTACCGCCGCGGGCGCCTTCGGGCTCCAGGACGCGCACCAGCTCCTGGGCGCTCGTATTTCCCGCGAGCAGTTGCGCGCAGCCACAACCCCAGAGCGAGCGTGTGCCCGAAGCTCGGGCGGCGGCAAGCAGGCGCTCAGGCGGATCGCCGGCGGCAATGGATCGCTCGATCTCGGGAGTCGCGACGAGCACTTCCGTCACCGCGACGCGTCCGGAATAGCCGGTCATCGAGCATTCCTTGCAGCCCATCGACACGTAGATCATGGAGTCTTCCGGAATGGCGCCCACGAGGCGACGAGGCACGCCGGCGTTCGCGACGAGCCTGCAGGCGGGACAGAGGCGCCGAATCAGTCGCTGCGCCACTACTCCCTTGAGAGCGCCGGAGAGCTTCACCGGGTCGACGCCGAGATCGGTGAGGCGAACGATCGAGCTGCAGGCGTCGTTGGTGTGCAGGGTGGCGAACACGATGTGGCCAGTGAGCGACGCCTGGATGGCGATGGCCGCGGTCTCCCGGTCGCGAATCTCGCCGATCAGAACGACGTCCGGATCCTGGCGGAGCACCGATCTCAGCGCCGATGCGAATGTGAGCCCGGCCTTCTCGTGAATCTGCACCTGTACGATTCCCGGGATTCGATATTCGACTGGATCTTCGACCGTGATGATGTTGACGCCGCGGTGTTGCAACAGGCGGAGCGCCGCGTACAGGGTGGTCGTTTTGCCGGACCCAGTTGGGCCGGTGACGAGGATCAAGCCTTCCCGCACCCCGAGCAGCTTCTGCATGCGCGGGCCGTCCACCGGATCGAGACCCAGCGATCCCACCGACCGGAGTGCCGCCCGCGAATCGAGAATGCGAATCACAACCTTCTCGCCGTGCGATGCGGGAAGGGTCGAGACGCGCAGGTCGATCCGCGCTCCATTGATCGCTACGCGAGCCCGTCCGCCCTGCGGACGCAGACGATCGGCGATGTCCATCTGCGACATGATCTTGATGCGCGACACCAGCGGAACACCGACGGCTTTGGGGAGCACCATGACTTCCTTCAGCATTCCATCGATTCGATAGCGGACGGCGATCCCGCTCTCCCCTGCCTCGAGATGGATATCGCTCGCGCCCGCGGCGATTCCCTCGGCGACGATGTGATCGACTAGCTTGATCACCGGGCGCTCGGCCTGCTTCTCATCCAGCTGGGATTCGGTGTCGTCGGCTTTCTCGATCACGTGTTGGGTCGATGACTTACCCACCGTATCGAGCATCCTGCTGACACGGTCGACAGGCGCGTAAACTTCCTCGATCCTCTCCTCGATGCGGTCCGGTGAGGCGAGGCACATGCGCACCGTGCGGGCGGTGGCGAACGCAAGCGTCTTCTCGCAGTCCAGGTCATAGGGATTGGAGGTCGCGATGTCGAGCGTGGATTCGGAAATGGCGAGCGGCAGGATTCCGAATCTGCGAGCGAGCCATTCCGGCACCTTGTCGCGCGCCTGGGTGCTAACGAGGAGATCAGCGGCGATTCTGAATCGGGTACGCGTCGAGAGGGCTTCGAGCACCTCTTCGTTTGTCAGCAGGGCCTTATCGACGGCGGCACGCCAATAGCTTGCGCCCACCGAGCACTCGAGCGCGTCGAGCGAACTCTTGGACAAGATGTCCGTGAGGATCGGAACGAGCCACCTGTCAGTTGCGACCGAATCGCCGACCGAAGTCATGCCTCAAGCTATGTTGCGTCATCCCGCGCCCAATGGTCAAATCAATTCTCGCGGAATCACGCCGATACGGTGACACCACTTGGCGCCCTTCGTCACTGAGGTATGCGTTGCTTCTTAATCCGACCTGTCGACCTGCCATTGCGTGAACTGACCCACTTTCGACTTCACTTCGTTCGCACCTCCCTCTTGCTCGCTGTAGCAGCGGCTACTCCGGCTTTATCTCAGCCCACGTGCCCCGCCCTTCCGGCGGCAAGGCAGGCGATCGAGCGAGGATGGAACGCGTACCGCGGAAACAACATCGCTACCGCGGGGAACGAGTTCAAACGAGCACTGACACTCTGTCCGAACGACCCGGGAGCGCTCACGGGCGCGGGCTACGCCGCCATGCGCGAAGGTCGCCTGCCCGCGGCCCTGGCTTTTTTTTCCCGCGCCGTCGCTGCCGACTCGACCTCCTACGATGCGGTCGCGGGGGCCGGCATGGCGGCGTACAGAGCGGGGGATCCAGTCGCGGCGCGACGCAACTTTGAGCGGGCGCTGCGAATCGTACCGCGTGATTCGACGGCCCTGGCATATCTGGCCCGGCTTCCGGCCCCCATCGCTGAAGATGTGCTCCCGTCCCGGGTGCGGCCGGCGGCGACCACTGTCACGGCGAGAACCGGGCGGCGCATCATCGAAGTCAGGAACAGTGCCGGACAATGGTCGCCGATGTGGATCAAGGCGGTGAATCTCGGCGCGGCGCTCCCCGGCAAGTTTCCGTCAGAGTTCCCGCCGAATGACAGCACCTACGAGCGATGGATTGCGCTCATCGCCGAGATGGGCGCGAATACCATTCGGCTCTACACCGTGCATCCGCCGCATTTCTACGCGGCGGTGAGAAGCTGGAATCTGGCGCACCCCGCTCATCCACTCTGGCTGATTCATGGAGTCTGGACGGAGCTCCCTCCCGGGAAAAAGCAGGAGAAGTACGACGATCCTCAATGGCTGGCCCAGTTTCGCCGTGAGATGCAGCACGTCGTCTCGGTCGTTCACGGGGATGCGGTGATTCCGCCCGTGCCAGGTCACGCCAGCGGAGCGTATCACGCCGACGTATCGCCCTGGACGCTCGGCTACATCATCGGGAGGGAGTGGGAGCCGTACTCAGTCGTCGCTTACAACTCTCTCCGGGCAGACCGAACAAGCTATAGTGGGACCTATATCGCTCTGCGCGGCGGCAATCCGCTCGAGGCGTGGCTTGCCGAACAGTGTGATTACCTCGTGAGCTTCGAGATGCAGCAATACAATGCGCAGCGTCCCGTCGCCTACACGAATTGGCCGACTCTCGATCCGCTGGTACACTCGACCGAGACCGCCATGGCTCAAGAGATCGCGATGCTCCGTGCGCGTGGCGAGAGGCTTGTAGAAAAGTCCAAGGAGTACGACAATGACGCCGTGGGTCTCGATGCAGTGAAGATGCGCGCGACGGGAGCGTTTACGGCCGGTGTGTTCGCTTCCTACCACGCGTATCCGTACTATCCCGACTTTCTCCTGGTCGATCCGGGTTATCTGAAGGCCCGTTCGCCCGAGGGCCCGAGCAACTACTTCGGCTACCTGCGCGAGCTCGTCGCGCATCATGGCGACATGCCGGTCGTCATCAGCGAGTACGGCGTGCCGTCATCGCGCGGTATTGGGCACTTCCAGCCACAGGGCTGGAATCACGGCGGTCTTTCCGAGCAACAACAGGCGCTCGTGAATGGGCGGCTGACGCGGGATATCTACGCGTCTGGGGCAGCGGGAGCGGGCCTCTTCGCGCTCATCGACGAATGGTTCAAGAAGAGCTGGATCGTAACTGACTTCGAGTATCCGCCTGATCGGAAAAGACTCTGGCTTAATCCGCTCGACGCCGAGGAGAACTACGGTGTCGTCGCTATGCGCGCGGGTCGCAAGAGTTCGAAAATCACGATTGACGGTGACAGCGCGGATTGGCGGGGGCGACCGGTGCTATATGGCACGACTGGGCCTCGCTCGAGCGTGCCGGCGCCGCTCCAACTCAAATCGCTGCGCGTCGCGCAGGACGAGGCCTACGTTTACCTGCGGCTCGACGTCGGGCGAATCGACTGGGCTCACGCTCACTACCAGGTCGGGATCGACACTTATCGTCGCAATCTCGGTGACACTCAACTCCCAAACACTGGCTCGCGCGCGCCAGTCGGGCTCGAGTTCGTCCTCGATCTCGGAGGACCAGCAGCGAGCCAGCTGCTGGTCGACCACTCGTACAATCCCTATCGTCCCGTAGCGATCCCGGGCAGCAAACCTTCAGCGACTCAATACGTGTACAATCCCGCGTTGCGGATCGTCGCAAACGATCTTGGACAATGGGATTCACTCGTCGTGGTCCCGAACCGGCGGCGCATCGGACGCGACGGCACGATCTATCCGGCGATCAGCTACAACCGTAATCGACTGCTCTATTCGCGCGAGTCGGACAATTCGCTCGCCGATTGGTTCGCCGACGCGACGACCGGAGTAATAGAGGTGCGACTTCCGTGGGGAATGCTTCAACTCGTGGACCCTTCGACGCGGACCGTGCTCTTTGGCAATACTGCCGCTGGAACGGTCTCAGGCGCGACAACAGACGGATTCCGGTTTGTCGTCGAGAGCTACGATCCGTCGAACCCGCGCTCAGGCGGCGACAATCTTCCGCGTGGCACGGGAACATCCAGATTTGCCGAGCCTCCGACGTGGAGCTGGCCACCGTGGGAAACGCCACAGTGGTATGCAGAGGTCAAACCGCTGTTCGCTGCGATGCAGCGAACTTATGCGGGAATCCCGGAACATTCTCCCGCGCGGTAGCGCACGGCCGCGGCGTACCGCAGCCGTCGCGACCTAGAATCCCAAACGCGCGCGCAGCGAGAAAGTGTACCATTTGTACTCGCTACCGGTGGTCTGCCCGGGCGCCGCTACGTTCGCGTAGCCTCCAGAAGCGCTGACTTCACGAGCCGGATCGAAGCGATACCCCAACGACATCGCAACACGCTCGGCGAGACGCGAGCCCGCGCTGGAACCAAAGAACTCGATGCTCTGTTGGCCGAGTCCTACGTCTGCGTCCGCGTTCCAGCCCAGCTGACCGCCTATGCGTCCGCGACCGCTCGCCTCTGCGAGAGTGTATCGCCGTGGCGCGAAATAGCCATCCGCCGACGTCGTGTCGTACCCGAATTGGCGCCCGCCAACAGCGAGACTCCAGTTCCGGCTGTTCGTCCACCGCAGCGTAGACGAGAACGCGTTTCGCGCATTCTCACGTGTGCCCCCCGTCAATCGCGCATGGCTTGCCGCGCCGGAGAGCGTAAAGCGCGCTGGCAGAGCGATCGCGGCCTCACCAGTGAGATCCGAGCTGACTACGCCGTTAGCGATTAGCAGCGCCGTTTCGTCGAATGGCGCTCGTGAGCCACTGACCCCAACAGTGAGCGCGCGTCCAACGTTTCCGGAAAGGCGCAGCCCACCGCTGCCGATCGTTCGCTGGGGGCTCGTCGACGGAATGAACGTAGATGAATGTCTCGTGACTCCACCATCGGCGCGAAGCTGCCATGAGCTGGAGCCGGGTTGCCACCGCGCGAACAGATTGACCGCGTCCGCGCGCGAATTGATCGCCGCGAAGTTCGCGCTGCGCTCCCTGTAGCTGCCTCCGATTGCGCCGTTCCACCACGCGCGCGCCAAGTAATCGACAGAGAAAACCGTCGCGCGATTGTTGTCGCTGTCATTGATGCTGACTCCGGTTATCGTCGCGCTCGGCCTTAGATCGGCCTGTACCCATCGGAGTAATGTGCGCGCATCGCCATAGGCCGGATTTGCCCGCAACGCGAGCTGCAGCGCCGACTCAGCGTCGGTCTGGCGGCCCTGCCAAGTGAGAACCTGCGCAAGCCCCGTGAGGGCCTCGGGATCTTGAGGGTCCGTTTCCAGAACCTGTCGCCACGTCCGCTCGCTCCGATCCAGCTCGCCTCGCCACCCGATCACGCGCGCCAATCCCTTTTTCGCAGCAGCGTTGCCAGTTCTGGCCAACTGTGTGTACATGGCTTCGGCGTCGTCAAACTGGCCGTTCCAGGCGAGTGCGCGCGCGTACTCGATCGATGCCTCGCGGTCTGTGGGGTGATCACGGATCCACCCCTTGTAGGTGGCGAGAGCCTCGCCGAGCCGTCCGGCCCAGGCCAGGGTTTGCGCGCGGCCGAGCACGGCGTCGCGTTGACGCTGATCGCCGGCTATCAGCGAATCGTAGATCGCGATGGCCGAAGAGTAGTGTCCGCCCCAGGCCAACGTGCGAGCCAGCGCGAGACGTCCTTCCGCATCACGCGGCTCCAGAGTTATGTAGCGTCGATACAGGGCTACCGCGTCGTCGAGTTGGTTGTCCCACGAACGGAGGGTCGCGAGTCGGAAGATCGCGATAGAGGCTGGCGACGGGTCTTGCGTGACGATCCCCCCGTACAACGCACCCGCCAACGGATAAGCTCCCGCTTGATATGCGCTGTCCGCCCGCACAAGGACGTATTTTTGCTGGGTTGGGCGCGCGGCCTCGCTAGACCGGGCAGTTGGGACGCCGCTACTGACTGCTGTACGCCTGGTTGCTGTGGCGCAACCCGCCAGTAAGGCGAGAGTTGCGAGACTTGCGAGACTTGCGAGACTTGCGAGCCTCGACGAGGCTCGACGGGGATCGAGAAATGAGCGCATGAATACCTTGCGGACGTTGGGTCAAAGGGGATCCTGATTTCCGGTTTTTCTAGGCAATCCCCCGTATGAAGGACGACGATACACGTCGTTCAATAACGACCCTGCGAGCTCCCCGTATTCCCCGCCTAGAGCACACTCCAGAAATCGCGCCCGATGTCAACCGAGAATGTCCATCTCCCGACCCGCAACCCGCGCGCGACGTCGAGCCGCAGCACATCGAAGACGGTGAGCGCACCGAGTCCGACCGAGGGATACCAGCCTTGTCGTGACGGCTTGAAATCAGCGGAGCGGTCTATCCACACCACTGTCGCGAAGGGCGCGAGGGTGATAGTCCCCGGCGCGCGGCCGAATCTGCCCAGCGGGATCCCGAAGAACGGCGCGAGGAAGCGATACTCGATCCGTTGACTCACGCCACCGCGTCCGACGAATTCGTGAAAGTCGTATCCCGGGCCGCTCGTTGGACCACCCAGGAAGACGAGGTGTTGCGCCGCCAGCGTATCGCCACTGAAAACACCCGCGGCGAATGTGTGAAAGAGAAGCCGGCTCGATCCGAACGGCTTCTGGAGATCGAGCATCAGAGACGGTCTCAGGAAATCGCCGGGTTGTGAATTAGCGGGGCTCGCCCTGCGGATGGCGCTCACGGCCAGGTGCGCCCCCAGCTCGTAGCCACCGAGCGTCAGGCTCGCGGGCCTGTCCAATCCGAGTGTCAGGCGACTCTCGTGCAGCGAAAGCGCCGGTATCGTGGGTTCGAAGCTGCCGTTCGCCGGTCGAGCGTGAACTACCAGCGGTTCGTGGCGCTCGTAGGCGAGCTCGAACGAAGGCCGCCATCCGAGCCGCGCCAGAGATCCGGAGAGAGAGACGTCGCGCACGTCATACGTGTCGGTGTAGTCGCTGCCGAATTCCTGCGCTGCGATGGTATTGCGCACGAGTGATGTTTCCTGCTCATCGCTCACGTCGCGGTACTGACGTTCTCCGGCGAGTATGAGCGACGATCCCGCGCCGGTGCGGTACTCCAGCGCACCGCGCCCCTTGAATTGGTCGTCGCTGAACCCGTAGCGGCCAGCTGCCGCGACGGCAAAACCCGCCCCGACGCGCTGAAGGAATCCGCTCCCGAGGGCCAGACCTTCGACCCGGTTGAACCGCGCGATGTCCGAGACGTGCCGCGCCGAGAAGGCAAAGTTCCGGCTGCGAGCCAGTGCCTGGGCGCGGACGAGAGAGCGCGCTTCCTCCTGGACTTTCTGTACATCTGCGTCCGTGACCGCTCTCACATCCGGAGGCAGCGAATCCAGGATGTGGCCGACGAACGGGAAAGGATTCTGCGCTCTCTCCGCCGGCGGCGCCATCACGATCTCCGGCCCGGCGAAGTAGCTGGCGGGAATTCCCTTGTTCACTTCGTAGCAGCAGATCTCCCACCGGCCGCGGATGATGCCGCGCGCGGGATAGTCGAGCCAGGAGCCGGTGCGGCGAATCTCGATCTCCTGACGCCGCGGGAGCCAGAAGCGACCTTCGATGAGCGCGTTCTCGAGGACGACCGACACATCCTCCAGATCCTTGTCGATGAGCGCGGCACGCGTGAAGCTGAACGCCATGCGGACGACTTCTCCCGTCTCGCGGTCGATGTAGACGGCGCCCACGGCGCGCGGCTGGCGGTCGTCCTTCGGACGCACTTTTACCTCATAGACGTCGAGCACGCGGGGGCCGAGGCGAATCTGCAGCGAGTCGTGAATGGCGAAATCGTAGACCTCGAGGCCGGTTGCCGAGAGAGGATGCGGGACGTCCTGAACCTCATCGCCTTCGCCTATCCTGATGATGTTCCTGAAGTTGTTCTGGACGATGCCAAGGTGATCGCGGTGGTAGTTGATGTCGGTCGGCAGGAGCAGAGTGTCGCGGCGCCCCATGATGCGCTGCTTGCTCAGATCGGGAGCGCGCCAGTAGACTTCCAACCCCAGCTCGTCCGCCTTCACGATTTTTGGCGGATCGGGGAATCCCTCTCCAAATTGTGCGAGGAATGTCACGTAGCCGTGCGCCGTCGCCTTGTAGTCGGCGAGGGCGGTGTCGGCGATCTGACTGGCTCTTCGCTCGGTCGCGCGCTCGACGAGCTCGCGCGTGCGGGGATCGTTCCACGTCTGCTGCGCGCCGAGCGTGCTCGCGGAGATGATCGTTGCGAGGAATAAGACGGTCGCCTGGGACTTCATGAAGGAAAATTAGTTGCTGGTCGAGCGGGAGGGAGAACAATTGCGGCGGCAAACACTACGGTGAGGCGATGAGCTTCGAGGATTTCAAGCGGAGAGCGGCTGGGACCACGGTCGTGCCCGTGTGGAAGGATTGTCTTCTCGACACCGACACACCGGTCTCGGCGTTCGCCAAGCTCAGGCGCGGCCCGTTCGCGTTTCTTCTCGAGTCCGCGCCCGCGGGGGGCGAGACGTGGTCCCGTTACACCTATCTGGGGACCGAGCCACGCTCCGCGTGGAGGCTCGCGAACGGCGTCGTGGAAGACTGGACCAGCGAGCTCGGGTGGCACAATGCACGGACGCCCGCCGACCCGCTCGCTGATCTGGGCCTGCTCATCGAGGGAGCCCAACCCGCGGACGTTCCAGAGCTCGGCCAGTTCTGGGGCGGAGCGGTCGGATACTTCAGCTACGACGTGGTGCGGCTCATCGAGAAGCTTCCCAACCGCCCTGAAGATGGTCTCGGAACTCCGGACGCCATCTTCGTATTCACTCGCTCGCTGGTGATACTCGACAACTTTCATGGGCGCGCTCGCGTGGTTGTGTCCGTTCCAGTTACGAAGGGCGCGCGCGAAGCCGAGCTAGGGACGCTGTACGAGAGCGCCACCGCCGAGCTTGACGACATTCTCGCGCGCCTGCGGAAACCCGCGCGCCTCGAGGCGATGTCGCCGGACTTGAGCGCCCGCGCGATCGAGGGCCGCTCCAGCTACGACCGCGCCGACTTCATGGAGCACGTCGACCGCATCAAGGAGTACATCCGAGCCGGCGACTGCTTTCAGGCGCTGTTGTCGCGTCGCATCGATGTTCCGCTCGACTTCGATCCCGCCGACCTGTACCGCGCGCTCCGAGCGATCAATCCGTCGCCCTACATGTACCACCTCGTGCTCGATGGAGTCGAGATCGTGGGCAGCTCTCCCGAGCTGCTGGTACGCGTATCGGACAACCACATCACTCTTCGTCCGATCGCGGGCACGCGGCCCCGCGGCAAGACGCCGGAAGAGGACGAGCAGCTCTCCGCCGAGCTTCTCGCCGACGAAAAAGAGCGGGCCGAGCACGTGATGCTGGTGGATCTCGGGCGAAACGACGTCGGCCGCGTGGCGAAGTACGGGACTGTAAAAGTCACGGAGCTGATGAAGATCGAGAAATATTCGCACGTGCTGCACATCGTGAGTCAGGTGGAGGGCGAGCTGAACGATGGACTCTCCGCCCTCGACGTGTTTCGCGCGACTTTCCCCGCCGGGACGATGACGGGCGCGCCGAAGATTCGGGCGATGCAAATCATCGACGAGTTGGAGCCGGTATCGCGCGGACCGTACGCGGGCGCCATCGGCTACATCGGCGCTGGCGGCAAGCGAATGGATCTGGCGATCACGATCCGCACGTGCGTCATCGCGAACGGCACGGCATCGGTCCAGGCGGGCGCGGGCATCGTTGCCGATTCGGTTCCCGAGCGCGAGTGGGAGGAGACACGCAGCAAGGCCCAGGCACTCTTGAGCGCGATCGCATCTGTGCGGCGGCCGCAGGGGGTGCGGTGATCGTCGGGCTGACCATTCCGTCCTATGAGCGGATCAAAGTCGGTGGCGCGCGCGCGATTTCGGCGAAAACGTGCACACCGGGCATTCGTGAAATTCTGGAGAAAGAAACGCTCTACGACTACGCCGCCCGCCAGCCGGACGCGCTTCCGCTCGTCGGGCGCGCGCCGGTCTTCGCGGTCAGCCTGCCCGGCGGCTGCGGCAGAGCGGTAGTGCGCCACAACATGCGCGGTGGCTGGATGGCAAAGATCAGCAGCGACACCTTCGTCCTGCCGACGCAGTGGTATCGAGAGCTGCTCGCGTCACTTCGCCTGCGCGCGAGTGGAGTGAGCACGCCCGAGGTGCTCGCCTATGTGTATTATCCCAGGAATCTCATGCTGCTCCGTTCCGATGTTGCGACCCGTGAGATTCCCAATGGCCACGATCTTTCGGTCGCGCTCGCAAAGGTCACGGACTACGATCATCGGGTGATGATCCTCGACGCCGTGGCGAAGCTGCTGCGATCGCTTGCGCAGGCCGGAGCGTATCATCAGGATCTCAGTCTGAAGAACGTGCTGCTCACGGCCGGCGAGGGTCCCGGGCTCGACGCCCACTTGCTCGACGTCGATCGCGTTCGGTTCAGCTCGCCCGGATCACCGCTGGTGGCGAAAGCGAATCTCGACAGGCTCATTCATTCGCTACGCAAGTGGCGCGACCTCCACGCCCTCCCCTACTCGGCGGAAGATGAAGAGTACCTGCGCTTGAGGAGCGTCGAGTGAGCGCCTCGATGGCGCCCGGAGTACCGGACAAGATCTGCATCGTGATGATGAGCGCCGTCGGCGACGCCGTGCACGTGCTGCCGGTAATCAACGCGCTCAAGCGGGCGAATCCCGCGACGCGAATTACGTGGGTACTCCAGCCGGGACCCGCGGCGCTCGTGCGGGGCCACCGGTCGGTCGATGAGATAGTCGTCTTCGATCGCTCACGGGGTCTCATGGCATTCGCGGATGTGTCTTCGGAGCTGGCGAGGAAGCGCTTCGATCTCGTGATCAATCTCCAGGTTTATTTCAAGGCGGGGATCGTCACCGGTGCGACGCGCGCTCCAATCAAGCTCGGCTTCGACCGCTCGCGCGCGCGCGACATGAACTGGCTCTTCACCAACAAGAAGATTCCGCCGCATTCCATCCAGCACGTACAGGATCAGTACTTCGAGTTTCTCACGGCGCTCGGGGTTTCGCCCGAGCCGGTGGAATGGGATCTCGGTCCGTGGCGTGAGGAGCGCGAGTGGCAGCAGAACTTCGTCGCATCAATCGACCGGCCGATTGCATCGGTCGTCGTGGCGACGAGCAAGCCGGAGAAGGACTGGCTGCCTGAGCGGTGGGCCGAGGTAGCCGACGCTCTCCACGAGAGGTTTGGAATGCAAGTGGTTCTCGTCGGTGGTCGTTCAGAGCGAGAACTGGCCGCGGAGCGAATCGTCATGGAGCGCGCGAAACACAAGCCCCGCTCCGAGTTGGGGAGCGGTTTGAGAAATCTCGTCTCGATTCTGGATGCGTCGGCGCTGGTGCTCTCGCCCGATACCGGTCCATTGCATATGAGCGTGGCGCTCAACCGTCCGGTAATCAGTCTCATGGGATACACCAATCCAAAGCGCACCGGTCCCTACCGCCGATTCCAGGATCTCGTCATCGACGCGTACGGCGAGCCCGGGGAGGACTATCCTATCTCAATGGAGAACCGTGCGGGAAGAATGAAGCGAATCGAAACGCGTCACGTGCTGGAGAAAGTGCAGCTGTGGCGCGATCGGTACGCCGCAGATGCCGGAAGATGACACCGCGGAAATCCGGTGGATCCACCCCGAACAAGTCGCCGAGCATCAAGGTGCCCGTCAAAGAGCAGGTGTCGGCGGGCGGCGTGGTGTTTCGCGGCAAACAGGGGAGCGTGGAAGTTGTGATCGTCACCGTCGGCGGACAGAACAGGTGGCAGCTGCCCAAAGGGCTGCTCGACTCAGGAGAGGACCCCGAGATCGCGGCGGTGCGGGAAGCGCGCGAGGAAGGAGGAGTATCGAGCGAGGTCGTGCAGCCCATCGAGACAATCGAATACTGGTACGCGGGCCTCGACAACGGCATCAGGGTGCGCTTCCACAAGCGCGTTCACTTCTATCTTCTTCGCTACCTCTCTGGCGACACGAAGGACCACGACTGGGAAGTGAACGAAGCCCGCTGGGTGCCGATCGAGGACGCAACGAGCCAGCTTGCCTTCGACAACGAGCGGCGGGTGATGGAGAGGGCGCGCGAGCTAATCGGCTGACGTCGCCAGCTCGCCGAACCGGTATCTGACTCCGACGTCTCGCATCAATCCCACCAGGCGCACGAGCGGCAGCCCCATCACCGAGAAATAGTCTCCTTCGATGCGCTCGACAATCGTCGCTCCGAATCCCTGGATTCCGTAAGCGCCGGCCTTGTCCATTGGCTCTCCGGTCGCGATGTACGCCTCGATCTCTTCGTCGCTCAGCCGCCGGACCTTCACGCGCACTTCCTCGATCGCCGAGCGGAGCTCCCTTCCTCGTGAAACCGCGACAGCGGTGATGACCGTGTGCTCGCGACCACTCAGCATACCCAGCATCCGGGCCGCGTCCTCGGCGTCGGCTGGCTTGCCGAGCACTTTGCGATTGATGACGACGACCGTGTCGGCGCCGATGGTGATGAGATTGGGGTCACGCACGGCGATGGCGCTCGCCTTCTCGCGCGCGAGCCGCTCCGCGTGCCGGCGCGGAGCTTCGCGCGGACGCATCGTCTCGTCGACATTGGCCGGACGCACGTCGTGCGGGATGCCGATCAGGTTGAGCAGCTCCCGCCGTCTCGGGGAAGCCGACGCGAGCACGACCCGACACCCGCTCACCGTTCGAGCCAGAGCGTGACCGGTCCATCGTTCACGAGCTCGACATCCATCATCTCGCCGAACTCGCCGCTTTCGACCCGGAGCCCGCGCTCGCGCAACGCGGCCAGGAAACGCTCGTACAAGGGGATCGCTTCCTCGGGGCGCGCGGCGTCGATGAAACTGGGCCGCTTCCCCTTCTCCGCGTTCCCATAGAGAGTGAATTGCGACACGACCAGAACCGCCCCGCCGACTTCCGAGAGAGCGAGATTCATTTTTCCATCGGCGTCGCTGAAGAGGCGGAGACCGGAAGTCTTTTCGGCCATCCAATCGACTTTCTCGGGAGTGTCGCCGTGCGTGAAACCGACGAGAAGGAGGAACCCCGTCCCAATGCTTCCCGCCTTTCGCTCTCCGATGCGGACTTCCGCCCGCGAGACCCGCTGAAGCAGGACTCTCAGCACTACTCCACGGTGACGGACTTGGCGAGGTTGCGCGGCTGATCCACGTTCGCGCCCCGCTTGACGGCGATGTAGTAGGCGAGGAGCTGGAGCGGCACCGAAGCGAGCACCGGAGTGAGCATGTCCTTCGTCTCGGGAATGCGGAACTCGTAGTCCAGCTTCCCAGCCAGCATCTCTTCTTCGCGCGTGGTAATCGCGATCACGCGTCCACCTCTCGCTTTCACCTCATGGACGTTCGAGACGACCTTTTCGAACACCGAGTCGTGCGGGGTGATGAACACTACGGGCATCTTCTCGTCGATCAGCGCGATCGGCCCGTGCTTCATCTCCGCCGCCGGGTAGCCCTCGGCGTGGATGTAGCTGATCTCCTTCAGCTTGAGCGCTCCCTCGAGCGCGGTCGGGAAGCTATACCCACGACCCAGATAGAGGAAGTTCTGAGCATTCTTGAACTCCTCGGCGATCTTCTCGATCTCGGGGGCGCGGTCGAGAATGTTCTGAATCTTGGAGGGAAGCTTCTGCATCTCCTCGATGATCTCTTTCCCGTCCACCATCGACAGGTTGCGCAGCCTGGCGAGCTTGAGCGTGAAGAGCAGCAGCGCGATCACCTGGCTGGTGAACGCCTTGGTGGAGGCGACACCGATCTCCGGTCCGGCGTGGACGTAGATGCCGCCATCGCTCTCGCGCGCTATAGTCGAGCCGACGACGTTCACGATTCCGTACGTTCGCGCGCCGCGGGATTTCGCCTCGCGCATCGCGGCGAGCGTGTCCGCCGTCTCACCCGATTGTGAGATCACGATGCAAAGCGTTTTGTCAGTGACGATGGGGTTTCGGTAGCGAAACTCGGAAGCGTACTCGACTTCGACCGGAATGCGCGCGAGGCTTTCCAGCATGTGCTCCCCGATCAGCGCCGAGTGCCAGCTCGTGCCGCAGGCGGTGATGAGGATGTTGTCGAACTTGAGAAGCTCTTCGTCCGTCATGTTGAGACCGCCGAGCTTGGACGTTCCCTGGTCCGGCAGCAATCGCCCGCGCATGCAGTTCTCGACCGTCGCCGGCTGCTCGAAGATCTCCTTGAGCATGAAATGGGCGAATCCGCCGCGCTCGATCTGGTCCAAGTCCCAGTCGATCTTGCTGACGCGGCGATCCAGCTTCTGCGCGCGCTGGTTGAGAATCGTGTAGCCGTCCCGAGTCAGCACCGCGACGTCGCCGTCGTCGAGATAGATCACTTCGCGGGTCTGCGCCAGGATCGCCGAGACGTCGCTGGCGACGTAGTACTCGCCGTCGCCGAGGCCGATCAACAGCGGGCTTCCCTTTCTCGCCGCGACGATCTTGTCCTTGTCCTTGCTCGAGACGACGGCGATTCCATACGTGCCCTCGATCTGCCAGAGAGCCTCGATCACAGCGTCCTCGAGATTTCCGTCGAACGCCTCTTCGATGAGATGGGCGATGACTTCGGTGTCGGTGTCCGAGGTGAACCTGTGTCCGCGAGCCTCGAGTCCCTGCTTGAGCGTCCCCGAATTCTCGATGATGCCGTTGTGAACGACGGCGATGTCTCCCTTGCAGTCGACGTGCGGATGCGCGTTGCACTCGTTGGGGACGCCGTGCGTCGCCCAGCGCGTATGGCCAATTCCCATGTCGCCGGCGACCGGGCTGGCAGCGAGCGCGCGCTCGAGCTCGGAGATTTTTCCAGCGGCTTTGCGTGTCTCGACTCCACCGCCATTCATGACGGCGACACCGGCGGAATCATAGCCGCGGTACTCCATGCGCTTGAGCCCCTCGAGTAGGAGGGGCGTCGCGCCACGCATTCCGATGTAGCCAATTATTCCGCACATAAAGATTTCTAGTTGACTGTATTCCTACCGGCCCAGCGCCTCGACCGGTTGTCGACAATCGCGGACCAGCTGCTGCGCTGCTGCCGCGGTCGGGGCCTCTGCGATTACTCGCACGATTGGTTCCGTTCCCGAAGGGCGGATGTGCACCCAACGATCCGGCCAGGTCAGCCGCAGGCCGTCCTGGGTGTCCGCTTCGGCGTCGGGGAAGGCCCGTTTGAGGGCTTCGTACACCGCGTCGAGAGGTGCAGCAGGACGGTCCAACTTGTCCTTAACGATAACGTATCTCGGGTACGCCGCGATGATTTTCGACAGGGGCTTCCCCTCCTCGAGGAGCAGCTGGAGTATCAGCGCGGCCCCAACCGGCGCGTCCCTGCCGAGGTGGAGCTCTGAGAGAATTACGCCGCCGTTTCCCTCGCCCCCAATGGGCGCCTTCTCCGAACGCATTCTCGTGGCGACGTTGACCTCGCCAACAGGGGCCCGGATCACGCGGGTCCCGGCTTCCCTGGCGATATCGTCGATGATGCGGCTGGTCGACAGATTCGTGACGATGACGCCCTTTCGGTGCCGCAGGACGAGCTTGGCCGCGAGCGCGAGCGTGTAATCCTCTCCGATCGCAATTCCTTCCTCGGAGACGAGCGCCAGACGGTCCACATCGGGATCGACCGCCATTCCAATGTCGCAGTGGGAATCCACTACCAGCTTCTTCAGCTCGCCCAGGTTTTCGGCGATGGGCTCGGGGGAATGGGGAAAACGTCCGTCGGGCTCCATGTTGATCGTGGCCAGCTTGCACCCGAGAAGCTCTAGTAGCACCGGCATGAACACCCCGCCCGCGCCACGGACGCAGTCGAGGGCCACTCTGAATTCCTTCTTTCTGATCCCATCGACGTCGAGAAAGGGGAGGGCCAGAATTTTCTCGATGTGCTCCCGCGCCGCGTCCTTGTCCTGAGCCACAGTTCCGAGCTTGTCCCAGGTCGCTCGCGGGATGTTTCCCTCTACGATCTGTCGCATCTCCGCCCCTTCCGCGGCATCGAGAAACAGCCCGGACGGACCGATGAACTTGAGGGCGTTCCACTCGATCGGATTGTGGCTGGCGGTGATGGCGAGGCCCCCTGCTGCGTGGTGGTGCTCGACGGCGAGCTGCACGGTCGGGGTTGGAACCATGCCGACGTCGAGCACGTCGCAGCCAACCGACTGAAGCGCGGCATGGACGACCGGCTGAAACATTGGACCGGACACCCTGCTGTCACGACCAACGACGATGAGCGTTTTCCCACCGGACCGCGCCAGAGCCCAGGCGCCGAAGCCCGCCGCGAATTTCGCAATGATCTCCGGTGTCAACGCCTCTCCGACGCGACCACGCACGCCGGAGACACCTACCATCAAACCCTCATAAGCCATTCGTGCTCTGTCCTCTCGTTTCCTATTGGGCGGGCTGAGTAGCGGGTAATTTACTCGGCACGAGCCGGCAGGACGACGGAAAATGCCCGCTGGATTGGTTAACTTCTCACGCATCACCCATTCCTCTCTTTCCAGTGTGAAGGGCGCATGACCCGCATCTTTGACGAAGATCTGAAAGTCTCATTCGGCACCCGCGCGATTCACGCGGGACAGCGCCCCGATCTGCTCTCGGGCGCGATAATGACGCCGATCTACACGACGTCCACCTACGTTCAGGAAGGCCTCGGCCAGAACAAGGGCTACGAGTACGCCCGCGGGAAGAATCCTACGCGCGAAGCGCTGGAGCGGAATGTCGCCGCGCTCGAGGGGGGCACCCACGGCTTTGCGTTCAGCAGCGGCATGGGCGCGACCGATTCCATCATGAAGCTGTTCAAGTCGGGCGACCATATCGTTGCCGGCGAGAGCAGCTACGGGGGCACCTTCAGGCTGTTCGACAAGATCCTCAGGAAGTTCGGCTTGTGCTTCTCCTACGTCGACAGCCGCGATCCGCAGAACGTCGAGGACGCGTGCACCAAGAACACGGTCGCGATCATGATGGAGACGCCGACCAATCCGATGATGCGAATCACCGACCTGACGGCGGTGGGGCAGATCGCCAAGCGTAAGAACGCCCTCTTCATCGTCGACAACACCTTCGCTTCGCCCTACTTCCAGCGGCCGTTCGACCACGGCGCGGACATCGTCTATCACTCGACCACGAAGTACCTGAACGGACACAGCGACATGGTCGGCGGAATCGCGGTGGTCCGGGACGATGAGCTCGCGGAGCGGATGCAATTCATTCTGAACACGGCTGGTGCGGTTCCCGGCCCATTCGACGCGTGGCTGGTGCTGCGGGGCACCAAGACTTTGCACCTGCGGATGCCTCGCCACGACGAGAACGGCCGCAAGATTGCCGCGTGGCTCGCGGAAAAGCTCGGAGCCGAGAATGTGATTTATCCAGGGCTGCCTTCGCATCCACAGCACGAGCTGGCGAAACGTCAGATGAAGGGCTTCGGCGGAATGCTCTCGGTGCTTACGGGGAGCAAGGAGAAAGCGGCCAAAATCCTCGGCAAAGTGCGCGTCTTTTCCCTCGCGGAGTCACTCGGCGGCGTCGAGAGCCTGATCAGCCACCCCGCTTCCATGACCCACGCATCGGTTCCCCCCGAGCGGCGCGCCGCGCTCGGGCTGACGGATGATCTGATTCGACTTTCGTGCGGAGTCGAAGATATTGAGGACCTTCTCTCCGACCTCGAGCAAGCGTTCGCATGAAGGTGCTGATCGTCGGCGGCGGCGGGAGGGAGCATGCTCTCGCCTGGAAGCTACATCGCGATGATCCCAGTCTCGAGCTGGTTGCCGCTCCCGGAAATCCGGGGATCGCTTCGCTCGCGCGATGCGTGCCTATCGGAGTCGACAAGCTCAGCGACCTGGCTCATCTCGCGGAAGAAGAGCTGGTCGACCTGACGATCGTCGGACCTGAGACTCCGCTGGAAGCGGGAATCGCGAATCTCTTTCAGACTCGCGGCCTCCCGATCTTTGGTCCCACGCGCGAGGCGGCGCGCATCGAGACGTCGAAGAGATTCGCGAAGGAGCTGATGGCTCGCGCCGGAATCCCGACCGCGCGGGCAGTGCAGCACACTGACGCCAAGGAAGCTAAGGCGGCGCTCGCTGACTTCACGTCGCCGGTCGTGATAAAAGCGTCGGGCCTTGCCGGCGGAAAGGGCGTGATCGTGGCGCAGAGCACGGTCGAAGCGGAGCGCGCGATCGATGCGATGCTGAGCGATCGGGTGTTCGGCGCGGCGGGACGCGAGATACTCATCGAAGAGTTCATGGAGGGCGAAGAGCTTTCGCTTTTCGCCATCACGGATGGACAGGAGGCTCTCCCGTTGTTGGCGGCGCAGGATCACAAGCGACTGCGCGAGGGCGATTTCGGGCCCAATACCGGCGGAATGGGCGCGTACGCTCCGACCTCGCTCGCCACGCCGGAGCTCGTCGCGCGCGGGATGTCCGAGATAATCAGGCCGACGCTCGCCGCTATGCGGGAGGCCGGCTCCCCGTTCACAGGCCTCCTGTACGCCGGACTCATGGTCACTAGCGACGGACCCAAGGTCGTGGAATTCAATTGCCGGTTCGGCGATCCCGAGACGCAGGCTCTCATGCCGCTCATGGATTCGTCGCTGCTCGAATTGATCGCGGTGGTCGCCGGGGGTGGCTCTCTGAGCCGCGCGAAGAATCCGGATTGGAAACCGCTCTCCGCGGTTACGACCGTGGTGGCTGCGGCGGGCTACCCCGACAAAGCCCGGACCGGCGACGTCATCGAGCTCCCGCCGTGCGAAAAGGGCGTCGAGATATTCCACGCGGGCACGGCGCGGGACCCGAGGACGAATGAGCTCGTCACAGCGGGCGGCCGTGTGCTCGCAGTGACCGCGGTCGCCTCGAGTCTCATCGAGGCCGCCGAGCTCTCGCGGTCACACGCCGAGCAGGTGTCGTTCAAGGGAAAGCAGCTCCGACGCGACATCGGGTGGCGGGAGGTGATGCGCCGTGCCCGAATTACCTGAGACCGAGACGATCGCGCGGGATCTCGACGGCGCGATCCGCGGGCGGAAGATAAAAAAGGTTTCCGTTCGCAAAGCCGATGTGCTGCGCGAAGTGAGTGCGCGCTCGATGGCGAAGCGGCTGCATGGCGCCACGATCCTTCGCAGCTGGCGCCGCGCCAAGCTCGTTGTGATCGATCTCGACACCGGCGACCGAATCGTGGTGCAGCCGCGCTTCACGGGCGCACTGCTGATCGACGACGGCACTTTCACGGGATCCGAGCTCGACTATTCTACACTGCGGCTCGACCTCGACGACGGCAGAGCTCTGCACTACGCCGACGTCCGGCGACTCGGAACGGTTGCGCTGATGGATGCGGATCGTTTCGAAGAGTACACGGGCAAACTCGGCATCGAGCCACTTGACCGTGCATTTACGGCCGAGCATCTATCGACAGTTCTTGGGGCGACGAGTCAGCCCGTCAAGAAAGTCTTAATGGAGCAGCGAAAAATCGCAGGCATCGGCAACATCTACGCGAATGAGGCGCTCTGGAGAGCGCGCATCGACCCATCCCGCCCGGGGGCGGCAGTGACTTTCGAGCAGGCGAAGCTGCTCCGTGATTCGATCGTCGCTGTGCTGGGTGAAGCGATCGAGGCACGAGGCACCAGCTTTCGCGACTACCGCGACGCGCGGGGAAAGCGCGGTACGTTCGTCGAAAAGCTCGAAGCCTATGGGCGGGGCGGACTCCCGTGCCGGCGATGCGGGTCGAAGCTGGTGGCGACGCACGCCATCGACGGCCGCGCCACTACGTTGTGCGTGAAGTGTCAGCACTAGCATGATTCGCGGCACTCCGAGGGCCAAGAAGCAGCCGACGAGCGATGCACAGCTCGCCGTAATGCGAACGAACGTTCGAGAGACCGCCGCGGACCGGCCTGGTGTCTATCGAATGCTCTCGAGCGAGGGCGAGGTGCTGTACGTCGGAAAGTCCAAGCGCGTTCGCTCGCGGTTGATGAGCTATTTCCGCTGCGAGTACCCGGAGGACAAGGGCGCGCGAATTCTCCGCTCCGCCGAGTCCATCGAATGGGATTACACGCCGAGCGAATTCGCGGCGCTCCTGCAGGAGCTGAGGCTGATCAAGCGCTTCCGCCCTCGCTACAACGTGGCGATGATGCGCGACGCGAGGCACTACTCGTTCATCAAGCTGACGAAGGGAACGGCGCCCAAGATGCTGGTCGTGCGCGGAGCTTCCGGTGAGGAAGCCGGCATTTACTACGGTCCGTTCGTCGGCGCACAGCGCGTTGGCGAAGCGATTCGTGAGCTGAACGACGCGCTGATGCTCCGCGACTGCCGCACCGACATGAAGATGTTCTACAGCGATCAGGTGGAGCTGTTTCAGCTCTCCCCGCGCACGCCCGGATGCATCCGCCACGAGATCTCCAAGTGCCTCGGCCCCTGCGTCGGCGGATGCTCGGCCGCGCAATACGACGAGCGAGTGCTGCTCGCCCGCGCGTTTCTGGAGGGATCGGACGACGGCCCGATCAATATGCTGCGCGGGGAGATGGAGCGTCTGAGCGCGGAGCTCGAATTCGAGAGGGCCGCAGTCTACCGCGACAAGCTCGAGCGGCTGGAGGCGCTGCGCGCTCAGTTCGGCCGGCTTCGCTTCGCGGTGGAGAATCTCTCTTTCGTGTACACGGTGCCCGGACACGAAGGAGAGGATCGTGTCTACCTCATTCGCAAAGGCGTGGTGCGCGCGGAGGTGCGAAAGCCGAAATCATCCAAGGATCGGCGCAGCATGAAGCAGTTGGTGGAGGACATCTTCTCTCCCGACGACAAGCCGACGGCGCAGGTCCCGACCCACGAGATCGACGAGCTGCTCTTGCTTTCGTCGTGGTTCCGAAGATTTCCGAAGGAGATGAAGCGGACGAAGCAGGTCAGCTAGACTCCAATCCCACCCTCATTGCACTCTGACCGCCGCCGAGAGATCCGCACCGGCCCCCTGTGGCTGGACGACCGTCACCATGAAGCTCGCCGGAAAAGGCGGTCCAAGTTGAACTGTCTCCAACAGGGGTTGAGGGGGCACACACGGCAGGGCCCCCTGAAAGACGCCCCAGGCAGTTAGTCGTATTTCTGAGGCCGTTCGCCTGATGTCGATACGGTCGAAGCTGGTGCAACTGCCGGGGCTGAGAGTCACGTTGACTGTCAGCGTCGCCGTAGGAGTAATAGTTGACGGTGCCTCCAATTTCACGGCTGGGAGAATCACCGAGCCCGCTACCGCCGCCGAATTGTGACAGCTGGAAAGCGAAGCCCCAAGAACGGCGAGGTAGAACGTGACGGACAAAGGAGATCTCATGATGCCTCCGACCTAAGTCAGAATATCAGAATATGCGAGCAAGATACACCGAGAAGACCTACTCGAGACTACTTATCCCCCTCCCATCGCTTAACGAGCTCTTGCTCCACGCCCAGGTGGTCGAGCATTCTGGCGACGACGAAATCGACCAGATCTGCTACCTGCTTGGGCCGGTGATAAAACCCGGGCGACGCCGGCATCACGACAGCCCCCGCGCGCGCGAGCCGCAGCATGTTGCCGAGATGAATCGCGCTGAGCGGAGTTTCGCGCGGAACGAGAATCAGCTTTCGCCTTTCCTTCAAAGTGACATCCGCCGCCCGCTCGATCAGCGAGCGTGATGCACCGACCGCAATCGCCGACAACGTCCCCATCGAGCACGGACAGACGATCATCCCCGCAGTAAGCGCCGAGCCTGATGCGGGTGGCGCACCGCGATCTTCATTGGCAAAGGTTTCGACGCATGAATTCCAGTCATCCTTGCCGACAGCGTTGCGGAGCGCTTCCATCGAGCCGATTCCCGCCTCCGTCTCGAGCAGCCGCATTCCGTACTTCGACACGATGAGCGACACCGGCCGGTGCGCTGCGACTAGTTGCTGGAGCAGTCTCACCGCGTAGGGCGCGCCCGATGCGCCGGTTATTCCCACCACGATCGGGGGAACGCCGCTCATCTCAGCAGCCGCTCGGTGAACACGAATCCGAGAAACACCATGCTGATGACGCCGTTCATAGTGAAGAACGCAGCATCGAGCCGCGAAAAATCATTGGTCTTGACCAGCGAGTGCTCGTAGAGAAGCAGCAGTCCAGCTACCACAACACCCGCGTAATAAACAATCCCCGCGCCGGCGCCCGATCCCGCAACTGCAAGCGCAGCAACGGTCGTGAAGTGCAGAACGCGCGCGATGCCAAGCGCGTTCGCTTCTCCGAATGTCGAGGGGACCGAGTAAAGCCCATTCTCCCGGTCAAAAGAAACATCCTGCAGAGCGTACAAGATATCGAACCCGCCCACCCACGTCGCGACCGCGATCGCAAGCGCGATGAGCATCCACCACGGATCGCTCCAGCTGCCCGTGATCGCGAGATATCCGCCGACCGGCGCGATCGACAGACCAATACCCAGCACGAGATGCGACCACCGAGTGAACCGCTTGGTGTAGCTGTAGAACAAAACCCAACCGAGCGCGAGCGGCGCGAGGATGAAACAGAGCATGTTGAGCTGCCACGCACCCACGAAGAACACCGCCGACGCGATCGCAACTGCCATGCTCGCCTCGCGCACGCTCATCGTTCCCGAAGGAATCTCCCGCGACCGCGTGCGGGGATTGCGCGCGTCGATCTCGCGATCGACGATCCGATTGAATCCCATCGCCGCAAAGCGCGCCGTCGTGAACGCGACGACGACCCAGATCACATCGTTCAGCGTAATCGGCGCGACGTAGCTCGCCAGCACCACTCCGACGAGCGCGAACGGGAGCGCGAATATCGTGTGCGGCAGGCGTACGAGATTCGCGTGACGGCGCAGCAATCCCTGGCCGCGCAATGTTTGCCCTTCGCGCACCGCCGCCGAGGTTAGTGGGTCCTTACCGGGCGTCACTCGCCTTCCCTTTCTCCGATCGCTCGCCCGCACCCAGTCCCAGCTTCGACCACATCTCATCGACCCGCTTCTTCGTCTCGGGGTCCATCTCGATCAGCTTCGGCCAGTTGCGCGTGAATCCCTCCTCCGGCCACTTCCGCGTCGCGTCGATTCCCATCTTCGACCCGTACGTGAACGCTCTGCTGGAGTGATCGAGCACATCGATCGGCCCCATCGAAAATCTGACGTCGCGCTCCGGATCGATGTGATTGAGCGCCACCCACCACGCCTCCTGCACGTTCCGGACGTCGACTTCCTTATCCAGCACGACGATCACCTTCGCCAGCGACATGAGCCCCTGTCCCCACATCGCGTTCATCACCTTGTACGCCTGGCCGGGATACTGCTTGTCGATCGACACGAACACGAGGTTATGAAAAATCCCCTCGGCCGGCATGTGGTAGTCAACGATCTCGGGGACCGTGAGCTTGAGCAGCGGCAGGAAGATCCGCTCCGTCGCGTGTCCGAGGTAGTAGTCCTCCATCGGTGGTCGGCCGACGATCGTGGTGGCATAGACGGGCGAACGCCGCATCGTCAGCGCCGTCACGTGCACCTGAGGATACAAATCAGCTTCGGAATAGAATCCGGTGTGATCTCCGAACGGCCCCTCGACCACCAGCGGTTCCGAGGGATCGATGTAGCCCTCGATCACGAACTCGGCCTCGGCCGGAACTTCCAGATCGCAGGTGACCGCCTTCGCGAGACTGACCGGACGCTTGCGCAGAAATCCCGCGAACAGGAATTCGTCGATCGTCGGTGGCAGCGGCGCCGATGCCGAATAGACCGAGGCCGGATCCGCCCCGATCGCGATGACCACAGGCATCCGCTCTCCCTTCTCAGCCATCTCGCGCCAGTGCGCCGCGCCGACCTTGTGGCGCTGCCAGTGCATCGCCAGCGTGCGCGGGCCTAGCACCTGCACGCGGTACATGCCGACGTTGCGGATGCCGCGCTTGGGATCCTTCGAGATCACCATCGGCAGCGTGATGTATGGGCCGCCGTCCTCGGGCCAGCAGGTGATGATCGGCAGCTTCGACAGATCCACCTCGTCGCCCTTCAACACGACTTCCTGGCACGCGGGCTTCCCGCTCCGAACGCGCGGCGGAAACTTGCCGAGTTCGAGGAGCCGCGGCAGCATCGAGAGCTTGCCCATGATGCCCTCAGGCACCTTGAGATCGAGCATCTCGGTGATGCGCGTGCCGATCTCGTCGAGATCGTCCACGCCGAGCGCCAGCGACATCCTCCGCATCGAGCCGAAGAGGTTGATGACGACGGGATACTGGGAACGCTCACCATTGTCGAGAATCACGTGCTCGAAGTAGAGCGACTTCCCGCCGCCAGGCTGCTTCATTACGCGATCCGCGATCTCGCACACCTCGAGACGCGCTTTCACGGGCTCACGAACACGCGCCATCTCTCCGGCGCGATCGATGGCGGACAGGAATTGCGAGATGTTATCGAGGCTCACTTGGTTCCAATGGCGCTGATGGGACGTTCTCCGACGTGAATCGCCGCGACTCCGAACGACAGGGTCGACCACGTCACCTTTGTGAATCCGGCATTCTCCAACTTTCTTGCGAGCTCTTCCTCGACGGGAAAGTTCGCGACGGACCGGGGAAGATAGTGGTACGCCGTGCGGTGTCCGCTGACCAGGCGGCCGATGACGGGCAGCACGTGGTGAAAGTACGACTGATAGAGCGCACGCACGACGCGCAGGCGCGGCGTGGAGAATTCGAGTATCACGAAACGGCCGCCCGGAGCAAGCACGCGAAACGCTTCCTTGAGCGATGCCTCGAGGCCGGCGACATTCCTGATCCCGAACGCCACGATCGCGCCCGCGAGCTGTCCCGACGCGAGTGGCAGCTGGACCGCGTCGGCCGTCACCGGCGCGATTCGCCCGCCCTTCACCTTTTCCGCTCCGGCCTTCAACATCGGCTCGGCGAAGTCAGCGCCTATAACCAGACCCCGAAAGCCGGGCAAACTCGAAATCTCCGCGGCGACATCCATCGTTCCCGCGCACAAGTCGAGATATCGCCCTGCCTGGTCCCCTTCGACGCCAAGCAGAGCGATTGCCTTGCGCCGCCATCGGCGGTCGATGTTGAGGCTCAGCACGTGATTGAGGAGATCGTATCGCGGAGCGATCTCGGAGAAGATCCGCTGTACGTACGCGCGCTTCTCAGCGCCACCGGCAGCGGCGGCACTGGCAGTCGCCCCGTCCATGTCGGTGGCCAGCATCATCCGAAAGTTGCCCGGCAACGGTGCGCGGGGCAAGCTATCTTTCCGGCGCCTCCCAACCATGCCATCAAGGTCCTACACCGACGTATCCGACCAGCAGGTGGTCGTCTTCGCCCAGGAAGGGCGCGAGGACGCCTATCGCGAGCTGATCAAGCGCTATGAGCGACCCGTGTTCTCGCTCATTTACCGCATGGTGCGCGACAATGAGACCGCCGAAGACCTCGCGCAGGAAACCTTCATCAAGGTTCTGAACAACATCGACCGCTACCGGCCCGAGTTCAAATTCTCGAGCTGGCTGTTCAAGATCGCGAACAACATCACGATCGATCACCTCCGCCGCCGCCAGATCGACACCATCAGTATCGAGGGATCACCCGACGCGGTAACGGCCGAGAGAGCGCGCGCGACCTCGGTGACGGTAACGAGCGGAGGTGAATCACCGCTCGAAGAGCTCGAGTCGCGGGAGCTGGGCGCATCAATAGAGAAGGCGATCGCGCGGCTCCGGCCCGAGTATCGCGCCTGCATCATCCTGCGGCACGTAGAGGATTACTCGTACGACGAGATCGCTGAAATCGTGAAGCTGCCGCTCGGGACGGTGAAGACGTATATCCACCGGGCGCGGCAGGAGCTGAGAGAGTATCTGGGGGATCTGAGATGACCCTCTGGACCCATGGTTTTCGACCCGAAAAAGACCCAAAAAAAGACCCAAGAAAACCGGACAAAAGCTGAAACTTCACCCGTACCGAACCCGTAGGTCATCACGTGAGGAACCCATGATCGAGCACGATTTCCCCGACGATTTCGTCCCCATTGCGGCCGAGCTACAGCGACTCCCCTATATGTCGCCGTCCCGGGATTTTGCGAATCGCATAGTCGCGAGAATAGACCGTCTGCAGCCCGCCGAGGTTGTGGCCCCAATGAGAGCCTCCAGGCATCGGGAGCTGCAACAGGGTAGACAGCAGGCGGTCGTCCCGCGCCGCCAAATGGGCGTCATGCGGGCAACAGGCACGGTAGCGGCCGGCGTCGCCCTCATCGCCGCCGCGGCATTCATGTTCTTCGAGATCGACGTCCTCACGGCGATCCTGAGCGCCGCCACGGCTCAATACGCATTCGCTATCGCGGCGGTCGGTTCAGAGATCGGCGCCCTGGTGCTGGGACCCTCGACAATCGCTTACCTCCAGGCCGGCTCGCTTCAGGCCGTCGTTCTCTACATGACGCTCGTGGTCGGATTGTTCGGCGGATATGCCGCGATCCGTACCGCGGCTCAAATTGCCAAACGCAAGGCAGCGTAAATGAAATCCATCCTGCTTGGTGTCTCTCTATTGGTTACGGCCGCGGCCGTGCAGGATGCGCATGCTCAGCAGAGTAATGGCGTCAGATTCTCCGGATTCAGAGGGTACGCGCAGGTGACGACTGGTGACCTCACCGTTCCCGCCGGGACCACGACATCCGGCTCGGTGATGGTTGTCCGCGGAAATCTCGACGTCTACGGAAACGTCGACGGCGCGGCGACCGCGATTCTCGGCGACGTCATCGTGCACGAGGGCGGAAGGGTTCGCGGCGGAGCAGTCGCGTTGATGGGACACGTCCGCAATGAAGGCGGATCGATCCTCGGCGTCATCAAGGACGTCGGCGCTACACACAACCGGGCGACTGTAAGCTTCGGTGGCCGGCCACGGACTACGCTCGGCTCTCTCGTCACGGCCTTCCTCTGGCTCATGGTCCTACTTCTCGTCGGAACGTTCGTTCTCTTCTTCATGCGCGACTACTTCAAGCGCGCCGTCGAAGTCGTCACCAACGAGACCGGCCGCTCTCTCCTCACCGGAGTGATCGGCGGACTCGCATCGATTCCGGCTCTCGTCGCGCTCGTCGTAGCCATGGCGATCACGATCATCGGAATCTTCCTCATCCCGATCGGCGTCGCGGCCTTCCTTGTCGCCGTCTCCGGAATCGGGATACTTGGCTTCCTCGCAGTTGCGCAGGTGACCGGAATCGCGATCGCGGGAAAGAGAGATGCGGAGACTCCGGCCGGGCAGGAGCTGCAGTTCCTCTTCACTGGAATTCTTGCCTTCAGCGCTCTGTGGATCATCGCCGCTGCTTTTACGTGGTTCCCGATTCTCGGCGCGATACTTCGAATGCTCGCGTTCTCGGTGACGTTCGTCGCGGTCGCTACCGGGTTCGGCGCGGTGATCCTATCGTGGTGGCGAGCCAGACCCAAGAAGAACGCAGTAGCTGTCTAGAGCAGTCCTTTCAGCCGTCCGGCAAGCTCGAATAGCGCCTGTGCGGCGGGCGTCTGCGGCTCACTGACAACGATCGGTTCGCCGCGATCGGCCCCTTCCAGAACTCCCCCAAAAAACGGAATCTCGCCGAGGAGAGGGACGTCGAGCTCGTCGGCGAGTCGCTTCCCTCCTCCGCTGCCGAAGATCCTGTGCTTTTCCTGGCAGTGCGGACAGATGAAGTAGCTCATGTTCTCGACGATACCGAGGACCGGGACTGCCACGCGTTGAAACATCTTCGCGCCGCGCAGCGCGTCGCCTGACGCGACCTCCTGCGGCGTGGTCACGATGATGGCGCCATGCACCATCGTCGCCTGCACCAGCGAGAGCTGCGCGTCACCGGTGCCGGGCGGCATGTCGACCAGGAAATAATCCAGCTCGCCCCACTGCACGTCGCGCAGGAACTGCGTGATGATCTTCATGATGATCGGCCCGCGCCAGATCGCCGGCTGGTCGCGCTCGATCATGAACCCGAGGCTCATGATTTTGACGCCGTGCGCCTGGAGCGGAATGATCTTCTCGTTCTCGACCGGCGGCGGAGCGTTGACGCCCATCATGCGCGGGATGTTCGGCCCGTAGACGTCGGCGTCCATCAGGCCGACGCGCGCACCCTGCTTCGCCAGGGCGATGGCAAGGTTGGAAGCGACGGTCGATTTTCCGACGCCTCCCTTGCCGCTCGAGATGGCGATGACCTTTCCGAGGTGCGGATACGCGACGGGCGTCGGCGCGGGGACGGCGGCGCGCTGCGACTGCGTTTCCTGCCCCATGACGGGAAGCGTACGCGATGCAGCGCTCTTCGGGGCGGGAGGAGTCGAGGGTTTGTTCGACTGCGAGGCGTCCTTTACATCCACGCGCACATCGGTCACGCCCGGAACCTGTTGTAGCGCTTGTCTGACTTCGCGCACGACGGTGGCGTCGTCGTCCGGCGTGAGGAAGAGACTGAGCCTCACCTTGCCATCAGTGGTGGTCGCGATGTCGCGAATCATCTCGGCTTCGAGCACGTTTGTACCGACGCGGTTGTTCCGGATGCGCGAAAGCGCATCCGTGACGCGCTCCTGGAGATTCGCGGTCATCCCGTCGACTCTTCCGTGGCGAGAACAGCTCTCAGCTCCGAGACCTTGAGCTTGAGCTGTGTCTCAATCCCCTGAATGAAGGTGGCGGGCGAGCAATCGCATTCCGCGCATCCGCCCTTGATCAACAGTACGGCGGTGCCTGTTGCCGGATCGAATGCCTGCAGCTCGATCGCGCACTGCTCGATTCTCAGGATCGGCAGAATCGCCGCGAGCTCGTGGCGGATGTGGTGCTCTACATCTTCACGCGGGCGGGATCGTTTGCGGAGAACGCTCATGAGCGCAAGTTAGAGGGTGCGCGGCGCGGTTGCTACGGGCTTGCTCTCATGCCACCCCTTCCTTGTCCTCCGCGCTGAGAAACTCTCGCGCGGCCGCGACGACTCTGCGCCGCACAACCTCGAGATTGCCTTCGATTAGAGCTCCAGACGCCCGCGCGTGGCCGCCACCACCGAACTGCTTCGCAAACTTGTTCACATCGACGTCGCCCGTGCTCCGGAATGAAACCTTCACCTTGTCATGTCCGAGATCGCGGAAGAAGACAGCGAGGCGGGTTCCGCCGATCGAGCGCGGATGCTCCGCAATCCCCTCCAGATCCTCCGACCGCAGACCGTACTGCTCGGCCGCTCCGGCCGCCACCGAGATCCACGAGATTCCGTACTCGGGATCGACTTCCAGCGTCGCCAGCGCATCGCGCAGCAGGTGCAGCCGTCCCACCGGCATCGACGCGTAGAGCCGTCCGTACATCTCCTCCGGCTCGACGCCCGACGCAATCAGCTGCCCCGCGATGCTGAGGCACCGCGCCGTCGTGTTGCTGAACCGGAATCCGCCGGTGTCTGTGAGCAGCGCGACGTACAGCGCCCGCGCGATGTCCGGGGTCACCTTGAGACCCAGAACGGTCGCGAAATCGTAGATCAGCTCCCCCGTCGCGCACGCCGTCGTGTCGGCCACCATCATGGTGCTGGGCGGCTCGTCGCTCGGCAGGTGGTGATCGATCACCAGCTTGGGAATCGTAAGCCTGCGCACCGTCTCCGCCAGGACGCCGAGGCGCTTCACGTCGGAGATGTCGAGAACTATCAGTACCTCGGCATCCTTGAGACCCTTGGCTCCCAGGTCGCTCGCATCTCGAACATCAACGCCGAGGAGGAACTTGTACATCTCCGGCCAGGGCGTTGGGTTGACGATCTTCGAGCGGATTCCCATTTGGCCGAGCAGCCGCGAGAGCGCCGTCTCGGAACCGCAGCCGTCGCCATCCGCATTGATGTGAGTGGACATTGCGACAGAGCGTCCCGCGCGGAGCTCCTGCGCGAGACGCTCGATCGACTCCCGTCGCTGCTGGGGGACGCTTAGAAGGTCAAGCACTGCCTTCCGCGCGGGCCAGCTTCGAGTGCGATCTGCTGTAGAAGAAGTAGATCACGAGCCCGATGATCATCCAGTAGATAAGCCGCTCCCACGTCGCCTTCGGCAGGCTGGTCATCATGTAGCCGCAGATGAGGATGCCGAGAATCGGCACGAGCGGCACCAGTGGGGTCCGGAACGGACGCGCCAGATTCGGCGACTTGTAGCGCAGCACGATGATGCCCGCGCAAACGATGACGAATGCGAGCAGCGTTCCGATCGACACGAGCTCACCCAGGAGGCCGATCGGGAAGAGTCCCGCGACGATCGCCGCGACTATGCCGGTGAGAATCGTGGTGACATAAGGAGTCTTGAAGCGGGGATGGACCTTTCCGAAGACTGGCGGGAGGAGCCCGTCACGCGCCATCGAGTAGAAGATGCGCGGCTGACCCATGAGCATCACGAGCACTACCGATGCGAGCCCCGCGATCGCGCCGATGTTGATGATTGACCCGAGCCACGCTAGCGCCGGTCCAGCCTTCTCTATGGCGACGAACACCGGGTGCGGCACGTTGAGATCGGTGTAGTGCGCGAGGCCTGTCATTACGAGCGCCATCAGGATGTACAACACCGTGCATACGGCGAGCGATCCGAGGATTCCTATGGGCATGTCTCGCTGCGGGTTCTTTGCTTCCTGCGCCGCCGTCGACACCGCGTCGAATCCTATGTAGGCGAAGAACACCACCGCCGCGCCGCGTACAATGCCGCTCCAGCCGTAGTGGCCGTACTGGCCGGTGTTAGGTGGAATGAACGGATGCCAGTTGGCCTGGTTCACGTACATGAATCCGAAGCCGATCACGAGGAGCACGATCGTCACCTTGAGGATGACGATGAAGTTGTTAAAGGTCGCCGATTCCTTGATGCCGATGACGAGGAGCGTCGTCATCGCCGCGATAAGCACCATCGCCGGAAGGTTGATCACAGCGCCGGTATGAGAGAAGCCGATCGGCTGGATGAGAGCCTTCGTCACGGGGTCGTACTTCTCTATATCGGAGTATGCGTACGGCGCACTCGTGAACGCGGCCGGCATGTGAAGGCCGATCTGGTTCATGAACGCCGAGAAGTACCCCGACCATCCCACGGCGACGGTGGAGGCGCCGAACAGGTACTCGAGGATCAAATCCCACCCGATGATCCAGGCGACGAATTCGCCGAGTGTCGCGTAGCCGTAGGTGTAGGCGCTGCCGGCGATCGGGATCATGCTCGCGAATTCCGCGTAGCACAGTCCCGCGAAAAGGCATCCCAATCCGGATATAATGAACGAGATGACAATTGCGGGGCCCGCGTACTCCGCGGCCGCTGTTCCCGTCAGCACGAAAATGCCGGCGCCGATGATCGCGCCGATGCCCAGCGTCGTGAGGTTCAGCGCGCCGAGCGCGCGTCGAAGCGTGTGCTCCGTGGATTCACCCGCCGCCTCAGCCTGCAGGACAGCGATGCTCTTCTTCGTCCATATGCCCATTAGAAAAACTCCGAAAGCGTGGGTACTGTGCCGCCGGGACTCTGAAACATTCCACACTGCAGGGGCGCCAGAAGTTGTGTTGACGCGTGAAGCAATGTCAAGGAAATCTACAGCGAGTAGTTGGGCGACTCGCGCGTAATCGTGACGTCGTGGGGATGGGATTCGCGAAGCCCGGCGGCGGTGATCCGGACGAACTCCGATTCGGTGCGGAGCTGTTCGATGTCGGCGCACCCGACGTATCCCATTCCGCTGCGGAGGCCGCCCACCATCTGGAACAGCACGTCGCTCACCGGACCCTTGTATGGAACACGCCCCTCGATTCCCTCTGGTACCAGCTTCTTGGCGGACATCTCCCCTTCCTGAAAATACCGGTCGGCGCTTCCATCCTGCATCGCGGAGAGACTGCCCATGCCGCGAATCATCTTGAAACGGCGGCCCTCGAGGAGGAGCGATTCACCCGGACTCTCCTCGGTGCCAGCGAGCATCGATCCCATCATCACGCTGGATGCGCCCGCCGCCAGCGCTTTCACGATGTCGCCGGAATATTTGATTCCACCGTCGGCGATCACCGGAATGTCACCCGCGCCCTCGACCGCATCGAAGATCGCGGTGAGCTGGGGAACTCCGACGCCTGTGACGATGCGCGTCGTGCAGATGGACCCAGGTCCGACACCGACTTTCACCGCATCCACCCCACGCTCGACCAGCGCCCGTGCGCCCGCGCGCGTTCCGATATTGCCGGCGACGAGCTGCACATCCGGAAACATCTCGCGAACGATCGATGTTGCTTCGAGTACTCCCTCGGAGTGCCCGTGCGCGGTGTCGACGATCAGTACATCGACGCCGGCATCAACCAGCGCGCGCGCCCGATCGCGATAATTCGCCGCGCCGATGGCCGCCGCGACGCGAAGCCGTCCGTGCTGATCCTTGTTGGCGTGGGGGAAATCGCGGCGCTTGTGGATGTCCTTGACCGTGATCAGCCCGCGGAGGATTCCCTGCTCGTCGACGACGGGAAGCTTCTCGATGCGGTGCTTCCCGAGTATGGCTTCGGCTTCGTCAAGCGTGGTGCCGACGGGGGCGGTGACGAGGTTTTTCGACGTCATCGCCTCACGGAGCAAACGATCGAGGTTGCGCTCGAACTGGAGGTCGCGATTGGTGATGATTCCAACGAGCCTGTCGTCGCGGTCCACGATGGGAACGCCGGAGATCTTGAAGCGCTTCATCAGCGCGACGGCTTCGCGGAGCGTTCCATCGGGTGAGAGCGTGATCGGATTCAGGATCATTCCGCTCTCCGATCTCTTCACCCGATCCACCTCGGCGGCCTGCCGATCGATGGACATGTTCTTGTGAATGACGCCGATTCCACCTGCCCTGGCCATCGCCATTGCCATGTCGGACTCGGTGACCGTGTCCATGGCGGCGGAAGCGAAGGGGACGTTGAGCGGGATGCCGCGGGTGAACAGCGAGCCCGTGCTCACGTCCTTGGGGTGGACGAGCGAATGACGTGGCGTCAGCAGCACGTCATCGAAGGTCAGAACGACATCGTTTCTGACTCGGTGTAGCCCTTGTTCGGCGGCCGCCGAGGCCTTGATGCGCGAAAGCCCGCTTCCGGTTTTTGCCGGAGAGGCGGGCTTACTCGATGGCCGAGTTGTGGTTACCATAGCTAAATGTATGGCATTGTGCGGCTTGCGTCCAGAGGAGCCGCCGGACTGGGCGCGAGGCATTATGTCGATCTCCGAGGATTGTTTGTTGCCGCCTGGCGCATCATGGTGCGCACCAGCTGGTTCCAGCCAGGATGCGACCTCTCCAGTGCCGCCGTCGCCCAGCCGCGCGCATCGCAAAGTCCGAGGGCCACGCCCGGCGAACGGCTCACACCCATGTTGCAGTGCACCATCACGCGTTCGGCGTCCGGCCATTTGTCGAGGAACTCCGTGATCGCGCCTGCGTGGTCCTGCGCGAAGAGAATGTCCGATGGCTCGCCGCGCTGTGTAACGTCGTCGAAATGGAGCCTCAACACCGCCACGAACCGCGCCGAGACGTCGGCGGGCTTGGCGTCCGGGTCCGAGATCGAGATACAGATCTCTTTCAGACTCGGCTCGTAACGCTCGGCCTTTTCGCGCGAGAGCACTACGAGCTCGGGGGCCGACTTTGCTTTCGGCGCCCGCCGGTTTTCCGCCTTCCTGCGCACCTACTTGGCCTTGGGCGGCGGCCACGCTCCGAGAAGTTGCCGGACGGTGATGATCTGCGCGAGATGGTAGGAAGCGTGAGTGACGGCGACGAGCACGGTTCGCAGATAGGTCTGTCCGGTTCCGCGAGGGATCTTCGTCGTGAGATCCAGCTTGCCGTCAGTGGTGAAGCGCTCGAACGCCATTCGATCCTTCTTCCACCCGGAGACGCTCTCGTTCCACGCCTTCTCGCTCGCCGGCGCGGCGCTGGGCGGCCAGTAGTCGTCAGGCCATTTGAGCTTTTCCTCGTAGTCCGGATTCTGGACGAAATCGAGCAGATCGTGCTGCGTGATTCGAATATGCTCGAGCAGCTCCCACGCTGAGTGTGGTAATCCGTTCGGTCGCCTGCCGCGGAGCTCGGGGGGAAGTCCCTTGAGCGCGTTCTCCAGTGACGAGTGCGACTGCTCCCAATTCAGCGATGAGGCGACGATCGCGCGCCAGTCTTCCTTGTTACTCAATGGGAGCTCCGTGGGTGATAGTGACGACTCAATGTGATCAGGTCTTGCGCGATGGCGCCAGTCCTGGCCAGTATTGCCCGCCGACCGCCAAAGTGAGGCCAATGAGCGACAATCGCCGTGAGCAGCAATCGAGTAGCTGGCTGGGTCTCGTCCTGCGTGATGTGCAATTCTGGGTGCCGGTGGCGGTGCTCGCCGCCGGACTTCTCGTGCTGCGCTGGATTTCTTGAGCGCAATCAGGACTGAGGAGTCTCGCGGCGCCGCTGCGCCGGGCGCACTGGACGCTCGCCGTCTCCGCACTCTGCAGAGCGTGGGAATGCTCTGTGGACTTACAGCCGGGGCGTGGCTCGGTGCCGCCGAAGCGCCGACCAAGCTGGTGACGCTTGGGCTCTCGCCAGTGGTGATCTCGCTCAGCATGGTGATCGGTGTCTTTCTGGCGCGGTGGACGTTGCCGGCCCTGATCCAGGGAACGTCGTACGTCGCGGCAGATCTTCGGCAGGCACCCCACCTCATTGTGTGGGCAGTGCTCGCGGGCTGCCTGTGGGCGGTTGCAAATACGCTCGCGATTTTTGCCGTGCGCGATGTCGGACTGAGCATCGCTTTCCCGCTGTGGAACAGCAACAGCCTGCTCGGAATCTTCTGGGGCATTCTCTTCTTCCAGGAGCTGCGGGGCGCGGATTGGCGCCGCTGGGTGGGGGTGCTCGGGGGTGCTGGGCTCATGTTCGCTGGGGCGACCGCGCTGGCGATTGCATCCGCTGCGCAAGTGCCGGCGCGCGATGCGGCTCGTGGAGTCGCCGCCGCCCTGGGCGCCGGTGTGCTGTGGGGGACGATGTACATCCCGTATCGCAAGGCCTATCTCACGGGGATGAGTCCGCTCTCCTTCATCACGTTCTTCACCGTTGGAGAGCTGGGGATGATGACGGCGCTTGCCGTCACATATTCGGGCGGCGTGAGTCCGCTCTGGAGCCAGCTCTCAGGTGCGCGCCACGTGCTTTTCTGGCTCCTGGCCGGCGGTTTCGTGTGGGTCGTCGGAGATCTGTTTCAACAGTACGCCGTCAAGTACGCGGGGATCACGCGCGGCATTCCTCTCTCGAACACGAATCAGTTGTGGGGACTACTGTGGGGGATTCTCGTTTTCGGCGAGCTGCGGGGCGCTTCCCACTCGGTGTTGGCGCAGGTCATCGGCGGCTCGGTCGTGATGGCGGTCGGCGCCGGGGTCATCGCGCTGTCGTCGGTGAGTCGGAGCGAGCACGTGAGCTGGCAGAAGGCGGCAGCGACCGAGGGTGCGCGCTACGGAGTCGATCCCGAATACACGCGATCGCGAATCGCGGGCGAGGACGCGAGCTCGATCGTCCGCGGGCGGACCTGGATAGACTGGCTCGTGGTGAGCGTGGCGACGGCGACAATCATCGGTTTTGCGCTGGTGGCGCGGGCGCCGCAGATCGCGTTCGCGTGGGTGTGGGCTGCCGTGCTGGCGATCGTGACGCTCGGAATGTTGGCGGTAGCGGGCGTGTCGCTCTGGACGGCGACGCGATTTAACTGAGCGGGTCGAGTCGCGACTACCGTTTTTTGCCCAATGCGTCCGCGATTGCCCGCTCTGCGAGAGGCGCCATGACTCGGTAGCCGGTCTCATTCGGGTGAACTCCGTCGGGCGACAGCTCGCTGCGCATTCCCCCGCGCGCGTCGGCCATAGCGGAGTGGTAGTCGAGATACACAGCGCCGTGTTCGCGGGCGTAGTCCTTCATCCAGTGGTTGAGCGCGATGATCTTCGGCGCCGGCTGCAAGCCCGGTTTCCACGGATAGTCGTAGACGGGGAGCACGGACGAGAGCACCACGCGAATTCCGTTCGCGCTCGCCAGCTCCGCCATAGAGGCGAGGTTTTCCTCGATCATCTCGATTGTAGAGGGCCCGGTGTTTCCCGCGATGTCGTTGGTGCCCGCGAGGACCACCACGACTTTGGGTTTGAGGTCGATTACGTCCTGCCGGAAGCGGACGAGCATCTGGGGCGTCGTCTGACCGCCAATGCCACGGCCGATGTACGGCTTACCCGGGAACATGGTGGCGAAGTAGGGCGCCCATCCCTCGGTGATCGAGTTGCCGAGGAAGACTACGCGGTTTTCGTCATTCACGGCTGGGGAGAGTTTGGCGTTCGCTTCGCGGTATTTCTGGAGATTCGCCCAATCGTTCCGGAGTTTGTCATCCTGCGCCAATTGGCGCTGGGCAATTTCCTCGGCGGTCGGTTGAGCCGGCTGCGTGGACTGAGCACCCGCGGCTGATGACATGAACAAAACGAGAACGACCGCGCGCAGGTAATTCTTCACGTTGGCTCCCTTCTAGGATGCCTGAGAGATTGGCGAACGATGCAGGAAGTTATCGTCAGCCGCCCGGTCCGTCAGGTATGAGGCGGAATCCTACCAGGGGATCGCAACGCCCGCGCGCCAGTTGCCGTGCAACCCAACAGGGGCCTCGATGATCGGCTTGGCTTTTGCAATTTTGCGACGGTGCCTTTCATTCGCGCGCTCCGCGGCACGCGATGCGTCACGCGCACTTGATATCCACCGCCAAAAACCGAGTCCAACCATCGTCACCCCGAGCACCCGATGAGGCCATTGCGGGCCGGGATCACACTCGGGATCTAAGTTGAAGCTGCACCTGTCTATCATGAACGTCAGCAGGCCGCCTCCTATCCCTGCGACCGTCGTTTCGTAGTTCACGACCCCGTGCCAGTACTCTCCGGCGTAGATATGCCCTGCCCCGGGAATCAAACTCCCGAGAATCAGAGCGCGGCGGGGACTGCGGTAAAGATGTGTCTGCGGCGCTACCGCCGAGTCAGCGGCCGCCCGGGTACTGTCCTGGGCAGTGAGCGGTGACGTCCAGGCTGCAGCAATCAGAACAACAACAAGTGCCTTCATTGCGACCTCTATCTCTCGGTGTCAGTTGAACGGGAGAGATCAAGGTGCACTTCGGGAGGCCGACGCCAAATACGTCAAACGACGTATGCGCGTGGAAAGTGGTCCATGTCGGTGATGCGGAGGATGAGTGTAGGACACCACAAGAAAGAATACTGGCCCGGGGCCATCGGCTATAAAGCTGATGGCCCCGGGCCGTTCGTCTTCCGTTCTTTTTTCGAGATCTTCGCTGTCGCGATCTCAGGAAGTGTCTGGACGCGCTCCGGAGTGCGGTACTACTGCCAGTTGCAGTAGACGAGAGTATGGGCGGCGGTGTCCCGAAACCGATCCGCTGGGACCCGACAAATAGTGCCGTCCTCGGCGAGCAACGTGTCCGGCTCTTTCTTGGTGAGGACAGCCTTGGTGTACAAGCCAATGCGAGCGCTGCGGACTACGGCGCCATTCGGCGCGGGCTCGATAACGGGAGGGAGCGGGCCGCAACCGCTGAACAAGAGCGCCACCCCCGCGTTCACGACCAGGAAAAGCACCAAACGCCTCACGAAAACCTCCGCGTGAAAACTCGGCGCCTGATCGCCTTCACTCATCGCTGCAACAATTCAGATCTGCTCCTCCAGGAGCGCGATGCAGTGCGCTGCGAGGGTAGCGGTGTCATATTCGGTTCCGTCGGCCGCGCGCCACACGTAGTCGGTCAGTGGCGCCTCGATGGGGAGCAGCACTAGCTCCTTCAGGATCTTGGCGCCTTCCGGGTTTGCAGCTCTGCCCCGCCGAGAGACGGTGCCGCTCCAGACGATGACGTGCAGCTCGCCCAGTGGCGTATCCTTTCCCGTCTTGGAGAACCACGACACGCTTACCGCCGCCGTTGGTGCCTGCAACACGCACCCATTTGGCGTCCGGTGCTGTTCGACCGTGAGCTGGAGCTGATCGCCGCGCTTGAGAACTCGCTCGGGCGCGAGCTGATCCAGCAGAGCAGTGACGGCGCGCTGCACGACGTTCTTCTCTTTCGCGCTGCGTGAAGCGGTCCAGGGGGCAAGGGGCTTGTTTTGGTCGTCCATAGGTCAGTTCGATAATCGATGAGGCAAGACGGCGGCGAAGCCGCACCCGAGATGTGCGACCAGGGTTCTGCTCTTTCCGCTCGCGCGTCCCCTTCAAGTTACGTCAGGCCGGGGCGCGCGACTAGCCACCAACCCACATGTTACCACTCGAATCCTTGTGGAAGACATCTGGCGCGCCTACCGGACACACTCGAAGAACTGAGGCGACAAACGCACCGTATCGACCCGTCCGGCCGTAACCTCGATCTGGGTCGAATCGGGACGATGTGCGAAGGCGCGGACGAACAGCCGGTATCGCCCTGGAGGGAGGGCGTCAAACACAAATCCTCCGACGCTGTCCGCGGTCGCCGACGCGTGCGGTGTGTCGGGAGCGTCGCCAGGAGTGGTGGCGAGAATCGGATAGTGCGGGAGCGCACCACCGGAATCCGCGAGAGTACCGATCACGGCACCGAAACCCATCCTCAGCGAAGGACTCTGAGGCAGCCGCGGCGCCGGCCCTTTTGCGCGCACGTGCGTCGTGCAGCCTCCCGACATCGTCATCGCATCATTTGGGTTGGCGCTGCGGCAAGCGCTCAGGGCGAGCGATGCCAGAACAAGAGCGGCTGGTCTAGAAATCCCGCCCAAGTGTCCGCAACCGCCGTCTGATCCTGCGCGGCAGGAAGAACGCTGCCGCAACCAGCACCCGCTCGAGATCCAGCTCCTTGAGCTGATCAGGATCACCCATCCAGTGATCCTGAATCACCGTCCGCCCCGCATTTGCGATCAGCCGCTGGAGGGCCAGAACGAGCACGAACAAATCGTCCACTTCGCCGAGGAAGGGGATGTAGTCCGGAATGAAGTCCATCGGCATCACGATGTACGCGATCGCACCCGCGACGAGGAGCTTATCGGTGTTCGAGACGCGCCGATCTGTCAGCAATCCACCAAGCAGCCTCAGAAAATTCGGCAGATCCTTGACCGTCGACATCAGCGTGCGCTTGGCACCCGTCCTCGGCGATGAGACCGATGGCCGGTCGTCATCCCGGGCTTCGCGCGCACGCGTCCGCGCGCGCGAGGCCGCAGCGGCAGCCGCGGCACCACCTGTGGTGCCCCGCTTTCGTGCTGAGGCCGTGCTGGAGCGCGAGGATTGACTCTTCACTTACGCTGATCTCCCGGTTGTGGCGGCGGACTCTGGACCGAAGGTGATGCTGGTGGAGTTGTCGTCGCAGCCGGACCGGTCGGCCCCGCCCGCGTTGGCGGCTTCGAAGAAGTCACCGCCGACACAACCCCCGCAATCTCCGTTGCAACTGACTTGCCAGCGTTCGCCACATCGGTGACCACACCAACCGCTTTGTTCATCACACTCATCGTTCCGCCGATCACGCCGGCGGACATTCTTCCGGCGCGCAGCGTGTCCTCCACGCCCTCGGCGAACCGCTTCAACGGATTCGGCGCGGTCGACAGCTTCGGAGCGTACTTCGACTCCAGAAAGTCGATGTAATCGAGGATCTGATAGATCTTCTCCTCGGGTAGCGTATCGAGCTTGCGAATGAGCCGCTCACGCAGAATGTCGTTCATTTCCTTCGTTCCCCCTTTCGCCGTGCGATGAACGCCACATAGTAACGTCGCATGTCTCTTACTAATGGCTGGCAACTACGCTTCTGACACCTCGCATCCCGCTCAGTTGCACTTGCCGTTCACCCGCCTCCCCGCCACCGTGCCCGCCTTCCGCGCACATCAATATGCACGTAATTCGTGCTGGAGTGACCAGTCGTGTAGATGCCGAGGCCGCCCACGAGGTCCGGGTGCTTCAGCTCAACGATCTCCACCGCCAAACCTACCATGCGGCTGTCGATCGCGGTGATTTTTCCGTCACCGTTGGCGTCTATCGCCACGTCGGCGGCGTCGCCGTACTGGTGCTGACTGTCGCTCGCCGCGCGCCGGACCCTTCGGTTGTGCTCGGGAGCGCGAAATCCGGAATGCACATCGATCTCGATGTCGGCAATGGCCTTGTCGCCGTGCCAGCGCGCGATCTCCTGAATCACCAGCTCCAGCTTGTCCAGCAGCTTCGGATTCACGGCAGCAAAGCTCGGCCACACGCCCTGCTGGTCGTGGTTCAGAAAGTCGCCGACCTTCAAGTGCTTGGTAATCGGAATGTCGACGTCGGCGGGGGTAATCTGGAGAAATCCCTCCGGCGGCGGCGTCTTCCCACGCACGCGCTCAGCCAGATACATCCCGATGCGATAGCCGTGGAGCATTGCGCCCTCTTTCTCCTCGAACGGAACCAGGACTGCGAGCGTCAGACCTTCGACCGCGCGCTTCTGGCCGCTCTTCAGGAGCGCTAGCCTATAGAAGCCAGCCGTGGGCGGGGCGGAGACCTTGTCTCCAGTAAGCGGTTGCGCCTCCGTTGCCAGCGTCGAATCGCCGTTCCGAATCCACGCGTATTGCAGCGCGGTGGGATCGCCATGCACGTCGAGCGGATACGAGATCTCCTCTGCCGGCATCGCGAAAGCGAGCTTCAGCTCCCCACTCGCTCCGAACGCGCTCGCGGACGGCTCCGCCAGAGGGACTATGGACCGGGTGAACATTCCGATCGGTTTGTCAGTGGCGTCGCTCGCAGCCTGCAGGAACTGGAATGCGCCGACCACCGCGACAGCTGCCGCGGTGATCCAGACGATCCGCGCGGTGTGGCGCTTTCGAACGGGGAGATCATCGGGAAGCTCGAGCTCTTCGCCAGTCGGACGATCCCTTCTCTCCCCTACGACTGCGGACTCCAAGCTGCGTTCTTAATAGATGTAGACCGGAGTGCCAACGGCGACCATCGGGTATAACCGCTCGATGTCCTCGTTGCGCATCCGGACGCAGCCATGACTCACGGACTGCCCGATCGATTCGGGTTGATCGGTCCCGTGGATTCCGTAGCCGTCGCCGAGCTCGAGACGGCGCGTTCCCAGCACTCCCATGTACCTGCGGGCGGTGGTGCCGTACGGCGGAATGACGATGTTCCCATTCACGACGATCTCCTTTCCTTCGACGCCCCCACCCAAAGACACGGTATTGCCATTGTTGTAACGCTTCACGACTTCGCCATTCTGAGTGGTGAGGACTCCATCGCCAGTCGAAATCTTCTCACCCTCATCGAGGTGCACGATTCCCAGTCCCTTCTTGTGCGCCTGCTCGACGTAGTGCCAGTCGGGTGGAACCCACGCCGGATCCTCATCCTTGCCCTTCACGGTGAGCCGGCCACGCGGCGTTTCGAAGCGCCACTGTCCGGCCGATCCGCCAACCAGCTCCTTGCCGCTGCCGGTCGCCACCGGCGCCTCGAACACGATTTCCTTTCCCTGCTTGTACCAGAGCCGATGGTCGGCCATGCTCACGACGATGTACGGCTGATTCGTCGCCTCCGCGGCTGTCTCGTTGAGAAGCGCCTTGAGGCTGTCGCCGGTCATGCCGAGCTTCGACTTGACCTCGTTGAGGACGCCGAGGTTGTCGTTGTAGACCATGCGGTTGACGTCCCGCTGGTAGCGGAGCTCCGCAGTTTTCGCGAGCAGCGTGACGCTGAGGATCGCCGCGATGATGAACCCGGTGATCAGCATCCAGACCGTCTTGCCGCCGTACGAAAAGACTTTGCTCACTCCCATTCGCTACCTCGTTTGCCACGTTTGCTGAAACACGTGTTGCTCAGTAGAAGTATACCTTCATACCGGCATTAAGGTTCGGCTTTATCGCCTTCATGTCTACGAGGGTGATGCGGAGCGAACCGGGCGGGACTGCGGTCGAATCGTTGGCGAGCTGAGCGCTCTGCGACGAGAGTATCTGGGTCCCGCCATCGAGCGTGATCTTCGTCTCGGAGAGATCCGCGACCGTGCGCTCTCCGCGCGGAATCGCCGCGGGCCGAGCGTCTGACGATTCGGAAGGTGTTCGTTCCGGCCCGAATTGCACCGGCATCTCGCGCAGCACCGCGCCTTCTCGCGTGAGGTACATCCGCGAGCTGTCGACCGACACGTTCAGGTGCAGCTTCTTGTCGAACTTCGACTGCCGCTTCGCCAGCTCGATCGCGATCCGGAGTTTGTTCTCCTCCGACTGCACGATCAAGTCCGATCTCTCCCGCTCCGCCTGCGTCATGTGATCCCGGAGCTGCTTCACGTCCTCGTTGTATTTCACCCGCTTGGTGAGGAGCCATCCGTCGACGCTGATCATCGCGATCAGACCGAGTCCGAG